>Ga0070699_100002268_pt1 | contig 17306 bp, 17 predicted proteins | sample KBSK1503metaG_FD_65473 | JGI IMG/M metagenome (GOLD analysis project Ga0070699, IMG submission 65473) | Corn, switchgrass and miscanthus rhizosphere microbial communities from Kellogg Biological Station, Michigan, USA - KBS K1-50-3 metaG | ecosystem: Host-associated > Plants > Roots >... | reverse complement strand
GTCCCGCCCGCCGCCGCTTCGGCCAGCGCGGCGAAGTACCGCGGCACGTACCCGGCCAGCAGGTCCGCCTGGTCGGCCTGCCAGAAGCCCTGCACGGTCGCGGTGAGCTCGTAGCCGGCCAGCGTCCCGCTAAGCATGGCCGCCCAGGCGGCCTGCTTGGCGTCCTCGCCGGGCAGCGCGGCCCGGCAGCGTGCCGCGCTGAGCTGTCCGGCCGCGGTGTTGTCCCGGCCGGCGTCGTGCTCGATCTCGGCCCGGCTGGCGGCGCCGAGCGCGGGCGTAGCCGATCACGTGGCCGGCGATCGAGCCGTCGGTCTCGGCGGCCAGGTGGCGGCCGGCCAGGGCGAGGTACTCCCTCGGCGCGAGCTCGCCGTCCCGGACCAGGTCGCGGACGCCGTTCCAGGCCACCGCGCGGCTGAGCGGATCGGGGAGGCGGCCGAGCGAGGCGGCTAGGACGTCGCGCGAGGCCGGATCGAGCCTGATCTTGCAGTAGCTGAAGTCACCGTCGTTCGGCAGCAGCAGGGCGGGCGCCGGCCGGACCGCGGCGGCTGGCAGCACGACCGCGCCCGCGTCGGCCGGCACCAGCACCGGAACCCGGGTGCGGAGCGTAAGCTCGCCGGCTCCGTCGTCGTCGTATACCCCGACCCATACCCGGTGCGGCCGCCCGCCGGCGTGGCCAAGGCACCCGACCAGGCCGGGCGGCTCCGGGCGGCTGACCGTCAGGGTGTCCACCCCGGCGCTGCGCAGCCAGGGCGCGGCCCACTCGCCGACGTCGGCGCCGGACGCGCGGCTCAGGCAGTCGAGCAGGTCGGCCAGGGTGGCGCAGCCGAACCGGTACCGGGCGAAGTAGTCGTTGATGCCGGCCAGGAAGGCCGGCCAGCCCAGCCAGGCCACCAGCTGGCGCAGCGCGGAAGCGCCCTTGGCGTAGGAGATGTCGTCGTAGGCGGCCAGCGCGGTGTCGGTATCCGGCACCTCCCGCGGTTCCGGCGCGACCGGGTGGGCGGACGAGCGCTGGTCGGCCGTTGAGCACCGCCCGCCGCAGCCGGACCGGGCTGAGCTCGACGAAGCTGTCGGCGCCCGGTACGCGGCAGCCGAACCGGATCACGGTCGCCGAGCCGAACAGCTCATCGCCGCCGGTGACGTCGAGTTCGACGCGGTAGCCGCGGACATCGAGGAGCCGCGAGCGCTCCCGCGCCTCCGCGTAGGTCAGCGCGGTCAAGCAGGCTCCCGACGGTCAGCGTGTCCCGGACAGCGGCCAACTTACCCGGTCTTCGTGCCCGGGCGGACGGGGCCAAGCATCCTCCGGTCTCGGTTCAGCCACGAATTGGCACCAACTCCGTAGGGGTATTGCCTGGCGTCGCGGACCGGCTTTTGAATGAGTATTCATGCCGGAACTTCCTGCTGGCTACCGTGGGCAAACGGAGTCATGAACTCAGGTTCAGTACTTGAGGTGGAGGCCGTGACGGTCCGTTTCGGCGGGCTGACCGCGCTCGACGCGGTGTCGCTCGCCGTCCCGCCCCGGCACGTGCTGGGCGTCATAGGCCCGAACGGCGCGGGCAAGACCACGCTGCTGAACGTCCTGTGCGGCTTCATCCGGCCCGACGTCGGCGAGGTGCTGTTCGGCGGCCGCCGTACCGACCTCAGGCCGCACCGGCTGGCCAGCCTCGGCGTGGCCAGGACCCTGCAGGGAGTCGGCCTGTACGGCGGGCTGACCGCGGTGGAGAACGTCATGGTCGGCGCCACCTGCCGCGCGTCGGCCGGATTCTGGTCCGCGCTGCTGTCCCTGCCGCGGGCCGGCCGCGACGAGCGCCACCTGCGAGACCTGGCCATGACGGCCCTGGCCCGGGTCGGCGCCGCCGAGGTGGCGCAGGCCAGGCCGGGCGAGCTGCCCTACGGGATGCGGAAGAGGATCGCGCTGGCCCGCGCGCTGGTGGCCAAACCGGGGCTGATCCTGCTCGACGAGCCCGCGAGCGGCCTGGACGAGAGCGAACTGGCCGAGCTCGGCGGCCTCATCCGCGACCTGGCCACCGAGGGATCGCTCGTGGTGGTCGAGCATCACATGGACCTGATGATGTCCGTCTGCGACTCCATCGTGGTCCTCGACTTCGGGAAGGTTATCGCGACGGGCACGCCGCGGGAGGTCCAGGACAACCCGGCCGTGACCGCCGCCTACCTCGGCACCCTCGACGACCCGGCGCCATCGGGCCCGGCCGGAGAGGCCCCCGCCGATGAGTAGCGCGGCGGCCAGGAACGACGAGGCCCCGGCGCTGGCCGTCGAGGAACTCGTCGCCGGGTACGGCGGCGTCATCGCGCTGGACCGGGTGAGCATCTCGGCCGGGAAGGCGGCCATCACCGCGGTGCTCGGCGCGAACGGCGCGGGCAAGACCACGCTGCTGCGCGCGGTCAGCGGCATGATCAGGCCCCGGCGCGGCCGCATCCGGCTGGACGGGACCGACCTGACGGGCCGTAACCCCGAGCAGATGGTGCGGGCCGGGATCGCCCACGTGCCCGAGGGGCAGGCCGTGATCCCCGAGCTCACCGTCGAGGAGAACCTGCGGGTCGGCATGATGTCCTGGCCCCGCAGGGGGATATGGGGGGGCGCGAAGCCCTCCCATGCCGGGGGGGTCTCCGGGGGGGATCAGGGTTTCGTCCCCCCGGGAGCTAGCAGAGCGGACCGGGCCGCCGCGCTGGACGAGGCCTTCGAGCGCTTCCCGCCGCTGGCCGCCCGCCGCCGCAAGCTCGCCGCCGCTCTGTCCGGCGGCGAGCGGCAGATGCTCGTCATCGCGCGTGCCCTGCTGGCTCAGCCACGCGTGCTGCTGCTCGACGAGCCGTCGCTTGGCCTCGCGCCCCGGGTCATGGCCCAGGTCATGGACCTGGTGGTGCGGCTCAGCCGGGAGCACGGCATCACCATCATCCTGGTCGAGCAGAACGCGCGCGGCGCGCTCGCGATCGCGGACTACGGCGTGGTGCTCAACCTGGGCCGGGTCGTCGCCACCGCGGACGCGGCGACGCTCGCCACCGATGTCGCGCTACGTCACCACTACCTCGGGTTCTAGCCACTCACAGGAGCAGACACGTGGTCGAGTTCCTCCAGTTCACGCTCAGCGGAGTCAGCTTCGGGATGATCTACGCCGCGGTGGCGCTGTCCCTGGTACTGATCTGGCGTGGTACCCGGCTGCTGAACTACGCCCAGGGCGGGATGGCCATGATCACTACCTACATAGCGATCGAGGTCATCTACCACACCGGCTCTTACTGGGCCGGCTTCGTGGTCGCGCTGCTCGCGGGCATCCTGCTCGGCGCGATATGCCAGGTCACCATCATCCGGCCGACCATGAACAAGCCGCCGCTCAACGCGGTGATCGTGACCATCGGGCTGCTCGTCCTCCTGGAGGGGCTGGCCGGCATCTTCTTCGGCGGCCAGTACCGGTCGTTCCCCGCGGCGTTCTCGGTCACCGGGCTGAAGATAGGCGGAACGGCGCTTGGCGTGTCGACCTTCGACGTGTTCGTCGTCGCGGCCGTGCTGGTCACCACGCTGGTTCTGGCCGCGGCGTTCAGGTACACCTCGGCCGGGCTGCGGATGCGCGCGGCGGCGTTCAACGCCACGATCGCCCGGCTGTCCGGCATCCGGGTGGCGCGGGTGCTCACCGTTGGCTGGGCGCTGGCCGGCCTGCTCGGCGCACTGGCCGGCGTGCTCGTCTCGCCGTCCACGTTCCTGTACCCGAACAGCATGGACACCATCTTCGTGTTCGGCTTCACCGCGGCGGTGATAGGCGGCCTGGACAGTCCGGTCGGTGCGGTGGCGGGCGGGCTGCTGCTCGGGCTCGCGCTCAGCTACGCCGGCGGCTACCTGCACTCCGGCGCCAGCCTGGTCCCGCTGGTGGCTCTCGGCATCCTGGTCGTGGTGCTGATGGTCCGGCCCGACGGCCTGTTCTCCGCGACCCAGGTGCGGCGGGTTTGACCATGCAGACGCTGCCCCGCAGGCTCGGCGCCGCCGTCGTGACGGCGGTGATCGTGTGGTTCCTCTCCGTCAGGCTGGGCACGTTCCGCGACTTCCAGATCGCCGAGGTCGCGATCGAGGTCACGGCCGTGGCCGGGCTCACCGTGCTGACCGGGCTCAGCGGCCAGATCTCTCTGGGCAACGGGGCGTTCATGGCCATCGGCGGCTACACGACGGCGCTGCTGCTGCTCCACCTCAACTGGCCGTTCATCGCCGCCCTGGTGGCATCCGCCGCGGTCACGGCGGTGGCCGGGGGCATCGTGGGCGTGGCCGCCGCCCGGCTGCGCGGCCCGTACCTGGCCGGCGCCACCCTCATGCTCGGCGTCGCCCTGCCGGCGCTGGCCTCCGCCTATCAGGGGTTCCTCGGCGGGGACCAGGGCCTGAACGTCGTCTTCACCGCACCCGCGTTCCTCGGCGCCACCTTCCCGCTGACCAGATGGCAGGCCTGGGTCAGCACCGTGGTCGCGCTGGTCACGCTGGTCCTGCTGGCGAACCTGTGCTACAGCAGGATCGGCCGTAACTGGCGGGCCGTGCGAGACGACGAGGTGGCGGCCGCGCTCGACGGAGTGAACGTCGCCGTGACGCGCGTCCTCGCCTTCGTGGTGAGCGCCATCTGCGCGGGGCTGGCCGGCTCGCTGCTGGCCATCGTGACCAGCCTGGTCGCGCCCGGCGCCTTCACCCTCACGCTGTCCATCGCGCTGCTGACCGCCGCCGTGATCGGCGGCCTGGGCAGCCTGCCCGGTGCGCTGTGGGGCAGCCTGCTGATCGTCATCGTGCCCACCTACGTCACCGACGTGGCCACCAGTCACGGGTTGTCCAGTTCCGTCGGCTCCAACATCCCGATAGCCGCCTACGGCGCGGTCCTCATCCTCGTCATGCTGGCCTTCCCGCAGGGGATCCAGGGCGGGCTGCGCCGGCTCCTCACCCTCTTCACAGGTCCCGACCTGGGGACCCGTATCCCGCGCGACGCGCCCGCGCCTCACGTCACGCCGCCGGCCGACGAAGCGCCGGCCAGCCACCATGAGAAGGAAGGCACCGCATGAAACGAACTCACCGGCTTCGCTGGCAGGTCGCGGCCGTCATGACCGTCGCCGCGTTCACCGCCGCCGCCTGCTCGTCAAGCTCGGGTTCCAGCTCGAGCCCGGGATCAGGCTCGAGCAACTCGAGCGCCGCGCTGACCGCGTCCGCGCCCGGCATCACCCCGACCCAGATCCTGATCGGCAGCCACCAGCCGCTGACCGGGCCCGCCGCGCCCGGCTACAGCGAGATCGCTCCCGCCTCGGCCGCGTACTTCGCCTACGTCAACGCGCACGGCGGGGTGAACGGCCGCAAGATCGTCTACAAATACCTCAACGACGCCTACAACCCGACCACCACGGCGTCGGTGGTCCGCCAGCTGGTGCTGCAGGACAACGTGTACGCCCTGTTCGACGGCCTCGGCACGCCCACGCACCTGGCCGCGGTGAGCTTCCTCAACGCGCAGAAGGTCCCGGACGTGTTCGTCGCGTCCGGGTGCGAGTGCTGGAACGACCCGGCGAAGAACCCGGAGACGTTCGGCTGGCAGCTTGACTACGTGCGGGAGGGGAAGATCCTCGGCCAGTACGTGAAGCAGCACTTCGCGGGCAAGAAGGTCGGCTTCTTCTACCAGAACGACGAGTTCGGCCAGGACGGGGTCAAGGGCCTCCTCGACGAGCTCCCCGCCTCGATGGTCGTGAGCAAGCAGACCTATGACCCGACCAACGTCAACATCGGGCCGGCGGTCGCCGCGCTGCGCGCCTCCGGCGCTCAGGTGGTGGCCTCGTTCTCCATCCCGGCGTTCACCGCGCTGCTCAAGCTGAACTCGCTCAAGGTCGGCTTCAACCCGACGCTGGTGGTGAGCAATGTCGGCTCCGACGCAATCACCCTGAGCGGGCTGCTGGAGGCGTTCGCCAAGCAGGGCGGCGCGAAGGTCAACGGTAACCAGCTCATCAACGGGATCATCACTGACGGATACCTGCCCGCGCTCGGCTCGGCAGACAACAGCTGGATCACCCTGTTCAAGATGGTGCATGACCAGTACGACGCGAAGGCGCCTTTCGACGGCAACGTGCTGTACGGCGAGGCCGTCGCCTACACGTTCGTGCAGGCCATGCTCAAGGCGGGCCGCAACCCGACCCGGGCGGACCTGGTCACGGCGATCCAGAACGGGATCCCGCAGGGACCCGCGGTCGCGCCCTACTCCTATTCTTCGAGTGACCATATGGGTATCACTGGTGCTTACATGGGTGTTATCCAAAATGGCCAGCTTGTGCAGCAGGGGTCGGTCCTGACGACGGACGCGTCCGGGTCGGGTGCCATCTCTACCTACTCGGGATCCGAGCAGCAGGCGCCAGCGAGTGGCATACCGTCACCCTGACGCCGCATCGGCTATCCCAGACTGAAAGAGCAGGGATTCAGCCGATGACCACGGATACCGGCCCGCGGGCAACCCGGGGGGGCGTTCAGCCCTCCCGGGCCAGGGGGGCCCAGGGTATACGGGGGGCCGGGCAGGCCCCCCGCGCGCGGGGGGTTTCGGGGGGGCATCCCCCCGGGCAAGCACTGCTGAGGGCGGCAGAAGAGCTCTTCGGCGAGCTCAGCTACCACCGGACGACCGTGGCCGACATCTGTGCCCGGGCCGGGATGGCCACGGGCAGCTTCTACTCGTACTACGGGTCCAAGGCGGAGATCTTTGCCGCCGTGGTCCGCGGTATCAACAACGACCTCAGGCAGGCCATGAAGGCCGCCCTTGAGCACGCCGAGGGCGGCCAGCGGGCCCGGGAGCGCGCCTCGTTCCGGGCGTACTTCGACATGCTGTCCGAGCGCCCCTGGATCGACCGCATCGTCCGTGAGTCCGAGTTCATCGACCAGCGCCTGTTCCGCGAGTACTACGAGCACCTGGCCCGGGGTTACGCGCGCGGCGTGCGGGTCGCCCAGATGGCCCACGAGGTGGACGCGCGCTACGATCCCGAGGTCATCGCGTTCGCCTACACCGGTATCGGTAACTTCGTCGGCATGCGCTGGGCCGACTGGACGGCCGGAGGCCGGGTCCCGGACGACGTCCTCGACGACGTGCTCGAGCTCCTGGGCCGGGGGCTCGCCCCGGCAGACTCAGGGTGAACCCGGTTACCGCTGAACCCACCGGTGTGGACAACCCTGTGGAGGGTGTGTTGACGATGCTGTGAGTGCCTGGGGAAACTCTCCCGCGGCCAGGTGCGGGCGGGCAGGTGCGGGCGGGCAGGTGCGGGCGGCCAGGTGCGGGCGGCTAGCACAGGGCGGCGGGCGGTAGGTCCGCCGCGTCGGCCGGCGACCAGCCCAGCGGTTGCGAGCCCAGGGTCGTGAGCTCGGCCAGCTGCATGGCGCACCACGGTGAGATGGGCTGGCGGCCGGCCCGCACCGCCGCGCAGAACTCGCCCCAGTCCACCCACCTGGCCTCGGCGACCTCGGCCGGATCGGGGGAAGGCACCTCGTCTGCGTACGCCGCGTAGACCGGGCAGACCTCGTTTTCCAGCACCCCGTTTCCCATCCTCGCCTGGTAGCGGAAGCGCGGCAGGACCAGCGTGAGCTTGGCCGCGCCGATCCCGAGTTCTGCGCGGAGCCGTCGGAGCACGCTGTCGGACATGAGCTCGCCCGGCTGCGGGTGCCCGCAGCAGGTGTTGGTCCACACCCCGGGGAAGGTCCGCTTCGACTCGGCCCGCCTGGTTAGCAGGAACTGCCCGGCCTGGTTGAACAGATAGCAGGAAAACGCCAGGTGCAGCGGGGTGCGGTCATGATGAACCGCCATCTTGTCGGCCGTGCCGCTGGCATGGCCTGCCTCATCCAGAAGGACGACGCTCTCCACGTATTCCTGCCTGAAGGTATAAGGGAAATGGGGCAGGGGTGAACACTACCTGGTGAAAACGGGTGCCCGGCAACTCGCGGGGACGCCAAGCCGCCTCACGTAGAACCCGGCGCCGCCGCGCGCCGGCTCCGTGTAGTACACATCCCGGCTGGCGATCGCGGACACGTAATCCTGGCCGGGGTCGGGCAGCGGGATCCGGCCGAGCATCCGCCCGGTAACCGGGTCGGCGCAGTAATCGTGGCGGGAACTCACCTGCTCGGTGACCCAGGCCACCCCGTCCGCGATCCTGACGCTGATCCCGTTGCTGCCGCGTACGTCGGTGGCCGGGTCGGGCGCCATCGTGGCGGCGCTGAACCGCTCGATGTACCCCAGCATGCCGGTCGGCTCGGCGACCCAGACGCCGGGGCCGATGACTCCGCCGATCCGCGGCGCCGTCACCCCGGACATCGGGTGCGACGCGATCAGCGCCCCGCTCGCGCCAGCTCGAACCGGGGAACCCGCGCGCTGGCCTGGTTGACCTGCCAGGCGACGTACAGCTGGCCACCGGTCACGGTCACCATCGGGTTGCTGAGCACGCGGCCGAAGACGCTGCCCGGCGTCCCGGCAGACGCTCGCGAAGGCGACATCGTAGCCACCGCCTTCGCCGGTGCCGCGCTGGTGCTCTCGGCGCCGCAGCCCGCGAGGAGCAGGCAGACCGCGGCCAGCGCCGCCAGCAGGATGGCCGCCCGGGCCAGCAGGGCCGCCCGCGCTGCCTTCATGACCGTTGAGACGCCGGAAGGCGGCCTCCGGTTGCGCCTAGTGCGAGTCCTTCGGCACCGGGTGACCGCTGGCTCCAACGAGGAAGTCCAGGTCCGCGCCGGTTTCGGCCTGAAGCACATGCTCGGTGTACAGGTGGGTCCAGCCCCGGCTGGCGTGCGGCGCCGGCGGCTCCCACTGGGCGCGCCTGGCCGCCAGCTCATCGTCGCTGACCTCCAGCGTCAGCGTCCTGGCCGGCACGTCCAGGGCGATCCAGTCACGGGTCCGCACCAGGGCGAGCGGGCCGCCGGCCGCGGCTTCCGGCGAGACGTGCAGGACCACCGTGCCGTACGCGGTGCCGGACATCCGGCCGTCGCAGATCCGCACCATGTCACGGACGCCGCGCAGCAGCAGCTTCCTGGGCAGCGCCACGTTGGACACCTCCGGCATGCCGGGATAGCCGCGCGGACCGCAGTACCGGATGACCAGGACGGTGTCCTCGTCGACGTCCAGGTCGGGATCGTTCGACACGGCGTAGTAGTCCGTGGGGGAGTCGAACACCAGCGCCCGGCCCCGGTGCTTGAGCAGGTGCGGCGAGGAGGCCGACTGCTTGATCACCGCCCCGCCCGGCGCCAGGTTGCCGCGCAGCACCGCGGTCCCGGTCCCGGCGGGCTGGAACGGCTTGGCCGCGGTCTTGATGACCTCACGGTTCCAGCACGGCGCGTCGGACACGTTGGCGCCGACCGAGGCCCCGGTCACGGTGATCGCGTCGGCGTGCAGCAGGCCGTGCTCGGCCAGCTCGCGCATGACCGCGGGCAGCCCGCCGGCATAGCAGAAGTCCTCCATCAGGTACTGCCCGCTCGGCTGCAGGTTGACCAGGGTCGGGACGTCCCGGGCCAGCACATCGAAGTCGTCCAGCGACAGCGGCACGCCGAGGCGGCCGGCGATGGCCAGCAGGTGGATCACCGCGTTCGTCGATCCGCCGATGGCCGCGTTCACCCGGATCGCGTTCTCGAACGCCGCCCTGGTCATGATGGCCGAGGGCCGCAGGTCGTCCCGGACCAGGCCGACGACCACCTGGCCGGCCCGCTGCGCGGTCTCGTACCGGCGGGCGTCCACCGCGGGCCAGGTTGCCGAGTACGGCAGCTGCATGCCGAGCGCCTCGGCCATCGACGCCATGGTGGAGGCGGTGCCCATCGTCATGCAGTGCCCGTTGGAGCGGGCCATGCAGCCCTCGGCGAACGCACACTCCTCCTGGGTCATCCGCCCCGCCACCAGGTCTTCCTCGAAGCGCCACACGGCCGTGCCTGAGCCCACGTCGGTGCCCTGGTACTTGCCGTTGAGCATAGGCCCGCCGGTGACCATCACGGCGGGAAGGTCCACGCTGGCCGCGGCCATCAGCAGTCCGGGCGTGGTCTTGTCGCATCCGGACAGCAGCACCACGCCGTCCAGCGGGTTGGCCCGCATCAGCTCCTCGGCTTCCATGGCCAGCAGGTTCCGGTACAGCATGGCGGTCGGGCGCAGCAGCGTCTCGCCCAGCGCCATGGCCGGGAACTCCAGCGGGAACCCGCCCGACTGCCAGACCCCGCGCTTGACCGACTCGGCGACCCGGTGCAGGTGGACGTTGCACGGTGCCAGTTCGGACCAGGTAGTCGCGATCCCGATTACCGGCCGGCCGTCGAAGACCTCGGGGGTGAAGCCCTGGCTGCGCATCCAGCCCCGGTAGGCCATGCCGGACCGGCCCGTCGCGCCGAACCACTGGGTGCTGCGGAGTGCCCGGCCGGAAATCATGCTGCCGGAAATCATGCTGCCGGAGGCCATGCTGTTTGCTGTCATACGACCATAAGTAACATCCGGGCTCGCGCCGGCAGAAGGCGGCCTGGCCAGGGCGTGGAGGGCTGCGCCGGGGCAGGCGCCCGCACCCGTTCGGGATAAATACCGGCCTGCCTGTTAGGGTCACGAACGTGAGCCGTGTGCATGACATGGGCGGACAGACCGGATTCGGGCCGGTACCGGTGGGCGAGGACGGCGAGCCTGCGTTCCATGCGGACTGGGAGGCGCGGGTGTACGCGCTGGCCACGATGCTGCGGCGGCGCGGCCTGTTCAACAGCGACGAGCTGCGGGACGCGATCGAGCGGCTGCCGCCCGAGCAGTACCTGGCGGCGTCGTACTACGAGCGCTGGCTCGGCGCGATCGAGGTACTCGTCGCGGAGAAGGGGGCGCTGCCATGAGCTACGAGCCGGGCGCCCGGGTCCGGGTGAGGACCGGCGACCCGGACCACCACACCCGGGTACCGCGGTACGTACGCGGGCACACCGGGGTGATCGTCACCGCCATCGACCGGTGGCCGGTGCCCGACGACAGCGCCCGCGGCATCGACCCGCCGAGGGAGGAGACCTGCTACGCGGTCCGGTTCTCAGCCGCCGACCTGTGGGGGAGCGGCGACCACGCCGTGACCGTCGACCTGTGGGAGTCCTACCTTGACCGGACATGATGACCTTCCGGTCGCGGCGCGGGCGCGCCGCCTCGAAGAGCGTCTGATCGCGGCCGGGCTGACCAGCGACGACGAGATGGACGAGTTCCTGACCAGGCTGTACACAAAGGCCTCGCCGGTGAACGGTGCCCGGATGGTCGCCCGTGCCTGGACCGACCCGCAATACCGCGACCTGCTGCTGTCCGACGGTGACGCCGCCGCAGCGGAGATGGGCTTCGACGACCTGACCTATGCGCTGCGGGTCGTGCCGAACACCGAGATCACGCACAACGTGATCGTCTGCACCCTCTGCTCCTGCTACCCGGTGTCGCTGCTCGGACCCTCGCCCGGCTGGTACAAGAGCTTCGCCTACCGGTCGCGGACGGTACGGGAGCCGCGCGCGGTGCTCGCCGAGTTCGGCCTGGAACTGCCCGGCGAGGTGGAGATCACGGTCTGGGACTCGACCTCGGAGGCCCGCTACATGGTGCTCCCAGACCGGCCGGCCGGGACCGGAGGGCTCACCGCCGCCGAGCTCGCCGCGCTGGTCACCAGGAACGGGCTGATCGGGACCGCGCGCCTGTAGGCGCCGATTGCGCTCAGCCTATGGCTGGCTCAGCCGATCGCTGGCCCGGGCGAGGGCCACGGCGGATCTGGCCAGGACGTCCGGCGGCTGGGTGAACGCCAGCCGCAGGTATTCGCTCGCCTGGCCGGTACCCGCCCGGCTGCCGCTGGCCGGGCCGGCGTTGGCGCTCAGCAGCCGGCCGGGAACCACGGCGACTCTGTGCCTGAGCGCGGCCTGGGCGAACGCGCCGCTGTCGGTCGGCCAGGGCAGGCGCACCCAAAGAGTGAGGCCACCGTCTGGTTCGGGCCAGGTCCACTCGGGCAGAGCGGTGCGCAGCGCTCCGGCCAGCGCGTCGTGCCTGGCCCGCAGCCACTCCAGGCGCCACTTGACGATATCGTCGTGCCCGTCGTTCAGCAGCGCGGCCGCGATCGCCTGCGGGAAGGCGGCACTGCCCAGGTCGGCCGCGGCCTTGGCCGCGGCCATCCGGGCGATCAGGCCCGCGCTGGCCCTGATCCAGCCGGTGCGCAGGCCGCCCCAGTACAGCTTCGACAGCGAGCCGAGGCTGACCAGGTTCGGCTGCCCGGGACCGAATGCGGCCAGCGGAGGCGGGGGCGGGTTGTCGCTGAGCGGTAGCTCGGCCACCGTCATGTCGTCGACGAACAGCGTGTCCGGGTGCGCCGCGGCGAGTCGGGCCACGCGGCGGCGGTACCCGGCCGGCATCATCAGGCCCGTCGGGTTGTGGTGGGTGGCGATCAGGTAGACCATTCCCGGGCGGTGCGTGCGGACAACGTGCTCGAGCCGGTCCGGGTCCAGGCCGGAGCCGGCCGGGATCCCGATCACCCGGGCCCCGGCCCGGTACAGCGCGTCGAGCGCGCCAGGGAAGGTCGGATCCTCGACGACGACCGGCTGGCCAGGTAGCACCTCGCAGCGGATGAGCAGGTCCAGCGCCTGCTGGGCGCCGGTCGTGACGATTACCTCGGCGGGGTCGGCGGGCAGCCCGAGCCGGTGCGTCAGGTGGCTGGCGATCGCGGACCGCAGGGCGGGCAGCCCGAGCGGGAAGTACCCGCTGGTGGCGGTCACCGGTTCGCTCCCGCCCAGGACGGAGGCGGGTTCGGCCAGCGCCGCCGCCACCTGCGGCGCGCACTCCACCGCGGCCAGGGTGAGGTCGGCGTCGAGCACCGAGTCCTCGAGCATGCCAGCGAAGAATCCGTTAGCCCGGTGCACCGCGGCCGGGGTGGTTCGGTGCGGGACGATGCGGGTGCCGGCGCCCTGGCGGCTCTCCGCCATGCCCTCGTCGCGCAGCACCTGGTAGGCGGCGGCCACGGTGTTCCTGCTCACGGAGAGGGCGGCGGCCAGGTCGCGTTCGGGTGGCAGGCGCAGGCCCGCAGGCAGCTCGCCGGTATCGGCCAGCCGGGCGATCCGCGTGGCGAGCAGCCGGTAGAGCGGGCCGTCCGCCGCTGGCCAGTGGCCGAGCAGGTCGGCCAGGGCAACGGCGCCGATGCCGCCGACGGCCCCCGCGCGGCGGGAACCGGCCATCGAAGCCCAAATTGGCTCTGTCATCGTGGTGCCAATAATGACACCGTTAACGGCTGGGGGCAATGGCTTAATACGGGAGGGCTGTTCCGGTGATCCTGGGACTGGCGGGTCAGCTGGAGCTGGTCGGCCAGCGCGCGCAGTGCGGGCAGGGGATCGGGGTTGAGGATCTGCGTGGCCACGTGGTCCGCGCCCGCTTCCAGGTGCGCGGTGACGCCGCGGGCAATCGCCGCCGCGTCGCCGTGCACCGCGAGCGCGTCGATCAGCGCGTCACTGCCGCCGTCGGCGAGGTCAGCGTCCGTCCAGCCCAGCCTGCGCAGGTTGCTGACGTAGTTGGTCAGGCCGAGATACGGGTTCTGCACACGCGGCCGGCCGATGGCGCGGGCCCGCTCCGGGTCGGTCTCCAGGATCAGCTTCTGCTCCGGGGCGAGTAGCGGCCCGTCGCCGAGGATCTGCCGCGCCTGACGGGCGTGCTCCGGCGTGACCAGGTAGGGGTGCGCGCCCGCGGCCCGCTCCGCCGAAAGCCGCAGGACCCTGGGGCCGAGGGCCGCCAGGACCCGCCCCTCGGCGGGGACCTTGAGGTCGTCGAGCTGGTCCAGGTAGCTGACGAGCCTGGCGTAAGGCTGCTGGTACTCCTGGGTGGCTTCGGGATGACCGATGCCGAGGCCGAGCAGGAAGCGGCCCGGATGCCTGGCGGTGATCCGGTGGTAGGAAGCGCCCACGGTCGCGGCGTCGTCCTTCCAGACGTTGACGATCCCGGTGGCCACGACGATGTGCTCCGTGGTGTCGAGCAGCCGCTCGACGACGGCCAGATCGCCAGGCGGGGAGCCGCCCACCCAGATGGTGCCGTACCCGAGGGCTTCCACCTCGGCCACTACCTCCGGGGTGAGCCCCGAGGGGTGCCGCCAGATACCGACCTGGCCCAGTTCGATGCTCATGCCACCGAACAGCCCGGCGGGCCCTGCTTTCATTCCGCGCCCTGTCCCATCGGGCCGCAGTTTTGACCGGGCCACCGGGTCTTGGCGGCAGCCCGCGTCCCTCTGCCGCATCATCAGCACCATGAGTTCGCACGCTGGCGCGATGACCGCGGATTAGCGTGGTTGATCCGGGCTCCGCGGTGAATCGGGGGGCCTATCGTGCACCGGATCAACCGCCAAGCCCGGATTCACCACGTTATTCGGGCCGGTCCGGTGCCCAGGTGACTCCGTCCTTTCGGCTCGACGCCCTGAGCGATGGCCCGGCGACCGTCATGCTGGGGGAGGCGGCTATGCGGTGCGAGAAGCCCGAGTGATGGCTAGCAGGGGCGCTATGAACCGTCGGCCCGGGAAAGTTCCTGAGCGATCTCCCAGATATGGCCGCCCGGATCGGTAAAGCTCGCCGTGCGGACTCCCCATAGCCGGTTCACCGGGCCATTGAGAAGTTCCACCTCGTGCGCGGCCAGTTCCGCGCATACCGCGTCGACGTCGTCAACGCCGATCGTGAACACGAGCCGCGCGCCCGCGTCCCGGCTGGCAACGGCTCCGGGGCTGACGAGCTCACCGGCGGCTTCGGCGCGAAGGAGGTTGATGCCCGTGTTCGCGAAGCGGAACACAGCGGAGTTCTCGTCCTCGAAGATCAGCCGCAGGCCGAAGACGTCCTGGTAAAACGCCTTCGATCGCTCCAGGTTCTCGGTGAACATGGTGATGAAATCGATGCTCTTGGACGACCAACTCATGTTCGACCTCCTATGCGCTGCCAGCCCAGCATCCCCACCGTTGAACGGTACTCACCAGGAAGCCCGGATTCAGCCACGGCCGGAAGCCGGAAGGAGTCCGGTACCGCCCGCGACGCGCTCCGGGGCCCCCCGGCCGGGCGGGCCGGGCGGGCCGCGGCCTGACGCCACAGCTAACGCCGCGGATTAATGGCTTGGTCGGCCAGGCGGCTCACGGCTATTGTCCGGGAGTGAGTTCATGGGGGCACATCGAGGTGGCGCACGTCAGCCACGTCCTGCCGGACGGGCGGGCGCTGCTCGACGACGTGAGCTTCCGCATCGGTGAAGGGAACACCGCCGCCCTGGTCGGGCCGAACGGAGCGGGCAAGACCACGCTGCTCCGGCTGGTGGCCGGCGACCTCCAACCGCAGGAAGGCACCGTCGTCTCGACCGGCGGGCTTGGCGTCATGCGCCAGTTCATCGGCACGGACGAGAGCCAGGGCATCACGCCCATGGTCCGTGACCTTCTGCTCTCCGTCTCACCCCCGCGGGTGCGGGAAGCCGCGGCCCGGCTGGACGCGGCCGAGCTGGCCATGATGGAGCGCGACGACGAGCGCGCCCAGCTTCGCTACGCGGCGGCGCTGGCCGAATGGGGTGAGGCCGGGGGCTACGACGCCGAGGTGCACTGGGACGCCTGCACGGTGGCCGCGTTCGGCATCCCCTATGACCAGTGCCGCTGGCGCGACGTCGGCACGCTGTCCGGCGGCGAGCAGAAGCGGCTGGTGCTCGAGTCGCTGCTGCGCGGCGCCGACGGGGTACTGCTGCTCGACGAGCCGGACAACTACCTGGACGTGCCGGGCAAGCGCTGGCTCGAGCAGCAGCTGGCCAGCACGCCGAAGACCGTGCTGCTGGTCAGCCACGACCGGGAACTGCTCGCCGCCTGCGCGCTGCGCATCGTGACCGTCGAGGACCGGCATGTCTGGGTGCACGGCGGCGGCTTCGGTAACTACGCCCAGGCCCGCGCCGACCGGATCAGCCGGCTCGAGGAACTGCGCCGCCGCTGGGACGAGGAGCACGAGAAGCTGAAGGAGCTGGTCCGCAACCTGCGCCAGAAGGCCGCCTACAACTCCGACATGGCTTCCCGGTTGCAGGCCGCGGTGACCAGGCTGCGCAGGTTCGAGGAGGAGGGGCCGCCACAGGAAGCCCCGCGGGAGCAGAACGTCAAGATGCGGCTGCGCGGCGGGCGCACGGGCAAGCGCGCAGTCATGTGCGAGAACCTGGTGCTGACGGGAAATACCAACTCGTTCGGTACCGAGATCTGGTTCGACGACCGGGTGGCGATCCTCGGGGCCAACGGGTCAGGGAAGTCGAGTTTCCTGCGGCTGCTGGCCGGGGAGCAGGTGCCGCACGAGGGTCAGGCCCGGCTGGGCGCCCGGGTGGTGCCGGGCTTCTTCAGGCAGACCCACGCGCGGCCGGACCTGGCCGGGCGGACCCCGGTCGAGATCTTGATAACCGAGCACGCGCTGCTGATCAACGAGGCGATGTCCGCGTTGTCCCGTTACAAGCTGAGCAGCTGTGCCCGGCAGCCGTTCGGCACCTTGTCCGGCGGGCAGCAGGCCAGGCTGCAGATCCTGCTGCTCGAGCTGGCCGGCTCGACGCTGCTGCTGCTGGACGAGCCGACCGACAACCTGGACCTGCCCAGTGCCGAGGCGCTGCAGCAGGGACTGGAGTCCTACCAGGGCACGGTGCTCGCGGTCACGCACGACCGGTGGTTCGCCCGGTCGTTCGAGCGGTTCCTCATCTTCACCCCGGACGGCAACGTCCGCGAGGCCACCGAACCCGCCTGGGACTGATCCGGGCCGCAGCCGATCCCATATTCCGGGCGCCGCGTCGGCGTCAGCCGCCGACGCGAGTGCCGCAGCCGGAGCAGAACTTCGCGCTGGCCGGGAGCTCGGTGCCGCATTCCGTGCAGTGGTGCACGGCAGGCGCGAGGGCCTGACCGCAGCCCATGCAGAACTTCGCCCCCACTGGGTTCGGCGCCTGGCACGAGGCGCACACCGGGCCGGACGAGGCCTGCTGGGGCGGCGGACCGCCCTGCGGGTGCCCACCAGGCTGGGGGCCGCCGGGGCCGCCGGGACCGCCCTGACCGTAGGGGACACCGTACTGGGCCGCGGCCTGCTGGGCGGCCTGGGCCTGCGCGGCCTGCTGGGCCTGCGCCTGCTGCGCGCCGAACGCGCTGGCCAGCCCGAACCCTGCGCCGAGAAATGCCCCGTCGGCCGCGCCGCCGCCCTTGGCCATGCCCTGGCCCGCGCCGAGCGCCATCTCGCCGGCCGCGTAGTTCTGGAAGCCGCCGGCCAGCTGGGAGTAACTCGTGTCCTTGGCCAGCTGCTTGAGCTGCTGCTCGTCCTCGGGGGAGAGGTTGACGTCGAAGTTGCCCATCCGGGTCAGCTGCACGCCGTA
>Ga0070699_100002266_pt1 | contig 17318 bp, 14 predicted proteins | sample KBSK1503metaG_FD_65473 | JGI IMG/M metagenome (GOLD analysis project Ga0070699, IMG submission 65473) | Corn, switchgrass and miscanthus rhizosphere microbial communities from Kellogg Biological Station, Michigan, USA - KBS K1-50-3 metaG | ecosystem: Host-associated > Plants > Roots >... | reverse complement strand
GCGGGCCGGGATCCGCTCGCGCACGCCGTCGGGCAGGGGATAGCGCCGGTCCCACTTGCCGGCCTTCACGAGCTGACCCGGCAGGACGCGGCCCACGATCTCCTGGACCCGTCGCGAGACCGCGATCAGCGCCTCGAGGTCGACCCCGGTCTCCACCCCCATCGCGTGCAGGCAATGGATCAGGTCCTCGGTGCACACGTTGCCGGAGGCGCCCGGGGCGAAGGGACAGCCGCCGAGCCCGCCGATGGAGGCGTCGAAGTGGGTGACCCCGTGCTCCATGGCGGCCAGGATGTTGGGGATGGCCATCGCGCGGGTGTCGTGGGTGTGGAGCGTCCACTCCACGCCGGGGAAGCGCGGCACGAGGCGCTCGAGCACACGGCCGACCTGGGCCGGGTTGGCCATGCCGGTGGTGTCGGCCAGCCCGATGCCGCGGGCGCCCATGTCGAGAAGACGCGCCACCACCGACTCCAGGTGGTCGACCGGCACTGCGCCCTCGAAGGGGCAGCCGAACGAGCAGGAGATGCCGGAGACGACCGGGACGCCGGCGCGCCGGGCGACCTCGGCCACCGCGGCGAGCTTGCCGAGCGACTCCGCGATGGTCATGTTCACGTTGGCGAGGTTGTGGCTCTCGCTCGCGGAGACCACGGTGTGGATCTCGTCCACCCGTGCGTCCACTGCGCGCACCGCGCCCTTGTCGTTGGGCACCAGGGCGGAGTAGACGGTGCCCGGGCGGCGCGTGATGGCGGCCATCACCTCGGCCGCGTCGCGCAGCTGGGGGATCGCCTTGGGGGATACGAACGAGGTCACCTCGATGCGCGGCATGCCCGCCGCCGCGAGTCGGTCGACCACGTCGATCTTCTGCTCGGTGGCGATGAACTCGGGCTCGATCTGGAACCCGTCCCGGGTGCCCACCTCGCAGATCGTCACGCGTTGCGGCAGCTTCATGGTCTCTTCTCCTGGCTCGCTTCCCACTCGTCTCTCAGGATCTCGCCGATCCACGCGTCGTGCCAGCGCCCGTCCACGAAGTAGTGGTGGCGCAGCACGCCGGCCTGTCGGTAGCCCGCCCGCTCGAGGCCGCGTCGGCTCGCCTCGTTGGCGATCACCACGCGCGTGGTGACGGTCTCGAGGCCCAGCTCGCGGAAGGCGTAGTGCGTGCGCAGGCGCATGGCCTCGCTGGCGTAGCCCTTGCCCCACTCGTCCTTTTCGCCCAGCACGGTGCCGCTCTCCGCGCGCCGGTTGCGTCAGTCGATGTGCTCGAGCGCGGCGTTACCGATGAGCCGCCCGTTGTGCTTGAGCACGATGGCCCAGATGACCTGGTGCGGGTCCTTGCCCACGCTCTCGAGCCACTCGCCTTCCGCCTTCGGCGTGAACGGGAAGCGATAGAGCAGGTAGCGCGTGACCTCCATGTCGGCGAACCACCGCTCGTAGCCGGGGAAGTACTCCGCCCGCGGCGGCTCGAGCCGGACGCGCTCGCCTTCGAGGATGGGGCCGAGCATCCGCTAGTATGACCGGGGCATGCCGAGGACGTGCTCGCCCACGAACGCCAGCACCAGATTGTTGTTGATCGGGGCCGCGCGGTAGAGCCGCGACTCGCGGAACTTGCGCTCGATGTCGTACTCCTCCGCGAAGCCGTAGCCCCCGTGGGCGTCCATGCAGGCGTTGCCCGCCTCGATGGCGGCCTCGGAGGCGAGGTACTTGGCCATGTTGGCCTCGCCGCCGCACGGGATCCCCGCGTCGAACAACCGCGCCGCCTTGGTGCGCATGAGATCGGCGGCCTCGATGTTCACGTGAGCCTTGGCGATCGGGAACTGCACCCCCTGGTTGGCGCCGATCGGCTTGCCGAAGATCACCCGCTGGCTCGTGTAGGCCACCGCCTTCTCGATGAACCACCGCGCGTCGCCGAGGGAGTCGGAGGCGACCAGGATGCGCTCCGCGTTCATGCCGTCCAGGATGTAGGAGAAGCCCCGGCCCTCCTGGCCGATGAGGCTCGAGGCGGGGATCTCCATGTTGTCGAAGAAGAGCGCGTTGGTGGAGTGGTTCATCATCATCTTGAGCGGACGGACGTCGAGGCCCTTGCCCTTCAGCTCCCGGATGTCGATGAGGAACACGCTGAGCCCGTCGGTCTTCTTCCTGACCTGGTCGACCGGGGTGGTGCGCGCGAGCAGCAGCATCAGGTCGGACTGCAGCACCCGCGAGATGAACATCTTCTGGCCGTTGACCACGTAGTGGTCGCCCTTGCGCTGGGCGGTCGTCTGGAGCTTGGTGGTGTCCGAGCCCGCGTTCGGCTCGGTCACCCCGAAGGCCTGCAGGCGCAGCTCGCCGGTGGCGATCTTGGGCAGGTACTGCTTCTTCTGCTCGGCCGAGCCGTGCCGGAGCACCGTGCCCATGATGTACATCTGGGCGTGGCAGGCCCCGCCGTTGCCGCCGGAGCGGTTGATCTCCTCCAGGATCAGCGCGGCCTCCATGATGCCGAGCCCGCCGCCGCCGTACTCCTCGGGAATCAGCACCGCGAGGTAGCCGGCCTTGGTCAGCTCGTTGACGAAGGCCTCGGGGTACTCGCGGCGGGTGTCGAGGTCGCGCCAGTAGTCCGCGGTGTACTGGAGGCAGAGATCGCGGACCGCCGCCTTGAGGGCTTTCTGCTCGTCGGTGAGTACGAAGGTCATATCCGGTGTCATGTTCATTTCCCCTGGAATCTGGGCTTGCGCTTCTCGTTGAAGGCGCGGACGCCCTCGAGGCGGTCCTCGGTGGTGACGGTGTTGTTGTAGGCCTCGATGGCCAGCGCCATGCCGGTCTCCAGATCGGTCTCGGCGCCCCAGCTCACCGCCTTCTTCGCCTGGCGCACCGCGATGGGTCCATTGTCCGCGATGGTGGCCGCGATCTCCAGCGCCTTGGCCCGCGCCTGGCCGGCCGGCACCACGTGGTTGACCAGCCCGATGGCCCGGGCCTCGCGCGCGTCCACCCGGCGGCCGGTGAAGATCATCTCCTTGGCCATCGGCGCGCCCAGGATGCGCGGCAGGAGCTGGGTCCCGCCGACGCCCGGGAAGATCCCCCGCGTGACCTCCGGCACCGCGAAGACCGCGGTCTCCCCGCACACCACGAAGTCGGAGAGCACCGCCAGCTCGCAGCCACCACCCATCGCGAAGCCCTCGACCGCCGCGATGACCGGCACCGGGCAGTGGAGCACGCCCGCGGCGGCCGCCTCGAAGATCACGTGCTGGGCGCGCCAGGCCTCGTCGCTCATGCCCTCGCGCTCCTTCAGGTCGCCGCCCACGCAGAACGCCTTGGTCCCCGCGCCGGTGAAGACCACCGCGCGCACCGTCTTGTCCCAGCGCAGGCCGTCGAAGCAGCGCAGCAGGTCCTCGCCCATCGCGGTGTTCATCGCGTTGAGCGCCTCGGGGCGGTTCAGCTCCACCGTGACCACGTGGCCCTCCGCGGAGGCGGTGACGTTGAGGGTCCTATAGCTGGACGACATGGCGCTCCGCGAGGTCCTTGATGGTGGCGGCGTCGTAGCCGAGCTCGGTGAGCACCTCGGTCGAGTGCTCCCCGAGCAGCGGCGGCACCCGGGTGGGCGCGGGCCGCTCGCCGTCCCACTTGATCGGCAGCGCCACCACGCGGAAGTCGGGCACCCGTGGGTGCTTCATCGCCGGGAGCATGCCGCTCGCCTCGGTCTGCGGCTCGGTGGCGACCTGGTCCATGGTCGACACGCGCGCCGACGGCACCCCCGCGCGCTGCAGCCGCTCCAGCACGTCGGCGGCGGTGAGGCCGCGGGTCACCCGCGCGAGCGCCTCCTGCAGCGCGGCCCGATGCTCGACGCGCTGCGGGTTGTCGACGAAGCGCGGGTCGCGGGCCAGCTCCGGCACCCCGAGCGCGCCGGTCGTCTTGACGAAGAGCGCGTCGGAGGCCGCCGCGATCATCACCCAGCCGTCCGCCACCGGGAAGGCCTCGTAGGGCACGATCATGGCGGTGCCCGAGCCCTGCGGCCGCGGGATGTCGCCGGTCGCGAAGTAGTGGCTCATCTGGAAGACCGACCACGCGAGCGCGGTGTCGAAGAGCGCGGTGGTCACCAGCGCGCCGCGCCCGGTCCGGTCGCGCTCGCGCAGCGCGGCCAGGATGCCCATGACGCCCCACATTCCGGTGCCCATGTCGACCACCGAGATGGGCACCCGCGCGGGCGGCTGGCCGGGGTGGCCGTTGATCGACATGATCCCGCCGTAGGCCTGCATGAGCGGGTCGTAGCCGGGCTGATCCTTGAGCGGGCCCTCGGTGCCGTAGGCGGTGACCGAGCAGTACACGAGGCGTGGGTTCAGCGCGGAGAGGCGGGGCCACCCGAGGTCGAGCTCCTCCGCCGCGCCCGACCGCAGCGACTGCACGAACACGTCCGCGCGAGCCAGGAGCCGCTCCAGCACCGCGCGCCCGTCGGGGTTCTTGAGGTCCACCGCGAGGCTCCGCTTGTTGCGGTTGACGCCCATGAAGGTCGCGCTCTCGTGGCCCCAGAAGGGCGGGCCCCAGGCGCGGGCATCGTCCCCGCGGCCCAGGCGCTCCACCTTGACGACCTCGGCTCCCAGGTCGCCCAGGATCTGGGTGCAGTAGGGGCCGGCTACGTTCTGGGTCAGGTCGGCGACGAGCAGGCCGGCGAGGGCCGCGTTCATGGGGGACCGATTATAGCCCGACTGACTGGCCCCTCGGGGCCGGGCCCTCGGAGTCGCGCCTACAGGCTGGCCCCGCGCGCCTGGTGGTACTGCTCGAGCTCGCGGTTGGCGTGCAGCACGGTCTCGAGGCGCTCGACCACGTCGCCGATCCGGCCGCCCGGGATCGTGAAGTAGAGCTCGTCGTCGCCGAGGTCGGTGTAGACGCGGTTGCCGATGCAGCCGAGGCTGGTGACGGCGCCCGGGCCGTCGAGGACCGCGGGGATCATGGCGCAGGCCGGGCGGCCCATGGCGGCCGCGTCGCCCGCGAGCCCGGCGGCGCGCGCCGCCTCGGCGACCAGCATGATCTGGCGGGCGCGGCCGCGCACCAGCACCACGTCGGGGGGCACCGGCGCCTCGGCGAGCGGGGCGTAGACCGCGACCTTGAAGGGCTCCGTCCGGCGCGGCAGGGCGCCGATTTCCTCCATGCGGATGTACTGCAGGCCCACCATGGTGCCGACCACGCCCTCCAGCTCCTTCGCGCGCTCGGGAGGCAGACCGACCCCGTGCGTGTAGGAGCCGAGCGGGCAGTTGAAGTGATCCGCGGCCTCGGTGTAGAAGACGGCGCCCTCGGCGGCCTGCTTCCAGTACGCGCACCCGGCGGGGCCCGGCTTCGCGACGCGCACGACGCCGGCGGGCGCGGCGCTGGCGAAGGTCACCGCCACCGGCGCCGCGCGCAGCCCCAGCAGCTCGGTCATGCGTCGTCCCGCGGTGCGGGCATCCATGGCGGCTCTCCTCAGGGAACGCGGGCGCGGAACGTGAATGCGACCCGCACCTCGTTGCCGATCGGGTTCAGGAACGAGTTGTAGTTCATCGCGTACTCGCCTCGATTGACGACGAATTCGCCGGAGGCGACCAGCGCGATGTCGGTGATCTGCACGTCCACCGGCACCGCGATCTCGCGGGTCACCCCGTGCAGGGTCAGGCGCCCGACCACGGAGGCCCGGCGCCCCGCCGATTCCACGCGCACGCTCTGGAACGCAATGGTCGGGAAGTGCTCGATGTCGAGGAAGTCGGCGCTGCGGAGGTGCTTGTCGCGCATCTCGATGCCGGTCTCGATCGAGGCCGCGTCGATGGTGAGGTTGATCCGCGCCCCCGCCGGCCCGCCCGGATCCGCCACCACGTCGCCGCTGAACCGCCCGAAGTGTCCGGCCGCGTTCATCAGGCGCGAGGTCGCGCGGAAGGTGATCTCGCTGGCCTCGGGCTGGATGCGGAAGCGGAGAGGGTCGGCCTTGGCGGGCGCGATCCCGGTGAGCACCGCCAGCACGAGCGCGGCCAACCAGAGCCGGCGAGTGGCGGTCGATCGGAGCACGGCCCCAGTATCGCTCATCACCCTGCGCGCCGTAGCGTTTCCGGGCTCGGATCGCGACAATTCAGGACGGGCGGGCCGGGCCGCGGGTGTAGGCTCGCCGCGATGTCGGTCCCGAGCTGGCTGCTGCTGTCGCTGTTCGTGTCCATGGTCGCCCTGGTCGCCTCCGTCATCGCGCTGCTCGCGCGGACGCGCCCGGCAGGCGTGGGCGAGGACGGACGCGTCGCCGCTCTCGAGGTTCAGGTCAGCGCCCTGCTCGACCGGGTGCGGGCCCTCGAGGGTGGCGGATATCGGCTACCGGGCCCGAGCGCCGCGGCTCCTCCACCCGTCGCACCGCCCGAGCCACGGGACGAGCCGGTCCTCGTCGAGGCGGCGCCGCCGCCCCCGCCAGGGTTCTCCTCGTACGCCGCGCCGCCCGAGCCCCCGTCGGCCCCCGCGCGTCCATCCCTGGGGCTCGAGCAGCGGATCGGGGCACGGTGGGCGACCTGGGTCGGGATCGTGGTGATCCTGGTGGCGGCCGCCCTCTTCCTCAGGTGGGCCTTCGACAACGAGTACCTCGGTCCGGCGGCGCGGGTGGGTGTCGGGATCGTGGGCGGGCTCCTGATGCTGCTCGCGGGGCTCTTGCTCCACCGCCGCCAGGACGTGCCGTACCTGAGCGAGGGGCTGGCCGGAGGCGGGCTCGGGTGTCTCTACCTCTCGCTCTTCGCCGCCCACGCCTTCTACGGTCTGATGGGGCCGGCGCCCGCCTTCGCCTCGATGTTCGCGGTCACCCTGGTCGGGACCCTCGTGGCCGTGCTCAGCAGACGGCTCAGCACGGCCGTCCTCGCGGTGCTGGGTGGGCTCCTCACCCCGGTGCTGCTGGCGGTGGAGCACCACGATGAGCGCAACCTGCTCGCCTACCTGCTCGTTCTCGACGTCCTCGCCCTCCTGGTCGCGCGATTCCGGACCTGGCCGATCCTCACCCGTCTCGCCTGGGCGGGCAGTGCGCTGCTCCTGGCGCAGCCCCTGCTGGCCGTGTCCGCGGCCCCGCACTGGCTCACCCGCCTGCTGCTGCTCTCCGCCCTCTTCCTCCTGTTCCTCGCGGCTCCGCTGTTTCGTGAGTGGGCGACGGGGCGCCGGACCCAACCCATCGACCTGCTGCTCGTGGTCGCCAATGCGGCCGGCTACTTCTGGGTGGTCTACCTCACCCTCGAAGCGGTCAGGCCGGGGCTCGAAGGGCCATGGGCGGTCGCGCTCGCGGTGCTCTACCGCGTGGTCTCCTCCGACTACTCCTCACGGGTGGCCGACGATCCGGTCCCTGTCCTGCTGCACGAAGGCGTCTCCTGGACTTTCCTCACCTTGGCCATTCCCCTGGCGCTGGATGCCCGGTGGATTACCCTCGCCTGGGCGGTCCAGGGGGTGATGCTGCTCTGGCTCGCCGCGCGGGCGCCCGCCGCGGTCGCGGGCTGGGGTGGGCTCGTCGCGCTGCTGCTGGCCGCCTCCCGGGCCGTGGCCTTCGACCGCTACTGGTCGACCGAGGGCGTGCCGGTCTGGAACGCGACGTTCCTCATCCACCTGGTGGTCGTGTTGGCCCTGGTCGTCGGTGGGCGGTTTGCGGGGCAATTGGCCGTGGAGGGGGAGTACGGGCCCAATCCCCGCGTGCTGCAGGCGGTGCTGTGGGTAGCCTCGAGCGGGACCCTGGTCGTGCTCTTCTGGCGCGAGCCGAGCGGGCTCTGGCCGGCCACGCTGCTGACCCTCGAGCTGGCTGCGGTAGGCTGGCTCGGACGGAGGTCCAGCTCGCCGGCGTTCGTGGTCGCGGTCCCGCTCCTGGCCCTCGCAGTGAGCGCCCGGGTCCTCCTGGCTGACGACGAGCTCGCCCGGGCTGCCGCCGGATCCATCCTCAGCCTGCCGTTGCTCTCGAGAGTCGCAGCCTGTCTCGCGATGGGCATCGCGGGAGGGTGCCTGGCCCGGTCCGCGGGCGGCTCGGCGCCCCTCGGCGGGCGAATCGTCTCCGGTGGGGCCGGCCTTGTGCTGCTCTTCGTGCTGAGCCTCGGCTGGACCCGATATCAGGAGGCTGCCGAGGCAGCGGCGCGACTGGCCGGCCAGTCGGTCGTCGGTGATGTCGGTTGGCGCATCCAGATCGGGCTCTCGGTACTGTGGACGGTGTATGCGGCGCTGGCCCTGACGTGGGGCTTCATGCGCCGGAACGCGGCGGTGCGCTATGCCGCGCTCGGCCTGCTCGGCCTCACGGTCTTGAAGGTGTTCGCCGTCGATTTCGCCGCGGCCAGGACGTCCCTTCGTATCCTGTCCTTCCTGGTCCTCGGCGTGGTCCTGCTCCTGGTCAGCCTCGTCTACCAGCGGTTGCTCGGCCGAAGAACTTAGCCCTTTTCAGAGGCCGTTAGATGGTTATATCGTCGGCTCCCATGGCCGAGGCGAGGATCGCGTCGGGCGAGCAGTTCGCGTTCAATGCGGGGCGGCTCTGCCTCGACTTCGTCAACACGGTGCGCTCCCGTCCCAGCAGCGATCGCCATGATCTGATCGACACCTACGATGACCTGCTCGCCTGGGCGCGCCAGGCGACCATCCTGACGCCCGAGGAAGCGGCAGCGCTCGGAGCGACCGCTCGGCAGGGGACCCGAACCGGGGCGGACGCGCTGGCGCAGGCGCGCGCCCTCCGTGAATCGATGTACGCGGTCTTCTCGGCTCGGGCCGCAGGTCTGCCCGCTCCGGCCGCCGATCTTCAAACCCTCAATCGATCGATAGGCCGTGCGATGGCCCATGGCGGGCTGACTCCGTCCGGCTCGCGCTTCGAGTGGGGTTGGCCGGAGACGGCACCGGGGCTGGACCGCGTGGCCTGGTGGGTGGCGCGGTCCGCGGCCGAGCTCTTGACCTCTATGGATCTAACCTTTGTACGCGAGTGTGCCAGTTATGACTGTGGCTGGCTCTTCATGGACGCCACGAAGAACCGGAGCCGGCGGTGGTGCGACATGCGGACCTGCGGGAACCGGGCGAAGAGCCGGCGCCACTACGAGCGCCGTCGGGCCGCCAGTGGTCAGCCGGCGGCCCCCTGATATCTAACCGGCTATCGAGTCAGCCTTGAGAGCTGCCGCGACTTCTCGGAGGAGTTCGGTCGACGTGAACGGCTTGGCGACCACGAAACGGACGCCATGCCGCTCGATCTTGTCCGGCTCGAGCCGATCGCCGAAGCCGGTGATGAGTCCAATCGGGGTACTCGGGAACTTCTCGCGGCAGGCGGTCGCGACCTCCCAGCCGGAGGCCCCAGGCATGGCGAGGTCAGTGAGCACCAGATCGACCCGCTCGGCCTCGAGCCGGGCGATGCCGGCCAGGCCGTCGGGGGCCTCGACCACCCGGCAGCCGCTCTCCCGGAGCAGGTCGCCCAGCGAGTGGAGGATCTCGGGGTTGTCCTCGACCACGAGCACCCGCTTGCCGACCGGGATGGTCGCTGGCGCCTGGGCGCCGGCATCGACCGGTAGGTCCGCCGGGACCGGGAGGCCTACCACGAAGGTGGTCCCTCGGCCGAGCGTGCTCTCGACCTGGATCTCACCGCTGTGCCGGGTCACGATGCCCCACGCCACCGCCAGGCCGAGCCCGTTGCCCTGGGCGCCCTTGGTGGAGAAGAAGGGCTCGAAGACCCGCCGGCGGGTCTCCTCGGACATTCCGCAACCGCCGTCCTCGGCCCGGACCACGACGCGGTCCCCCTCCGTGGCGGTCCGGAAGGTGAACCGGCCGCCCGCGGGCATCGCGTCGAGCGCGTTGTTCAGCAGGTTCAGGAAGGCCTCGCGGAGCTCCTCCGCGGTGCCGGCCACCTTGGGCACCGGGCCCTCCTCGACCTGCACGTCATAGGTCACGCCGCAGCTCTGGGCCTGGTCCTTCCAACGCGGCCGGGCCAGGTCCACCACCTCGCGGATGACCTTGTTCATGTCCACCGGGCTGAACGGCCGGATGCTGCGGGTGCGGGTGAACTCCTGGATCCGGCGAACGGTCTGCGCCCCATCCCGGGCCGCCTGGCGAATGAAGCCGAGGCTCTCGGCCACCTCCTGGGGCTGGTTCCGGGCCAGCAGAAGCTCGGTCCGCAGCATCACGATGGCGAGCAGGTTGTTGAAATCGTGAGCGACGCCGGCCGCCATCTCACCGAGGGCCCGGAGCCGCTCGACCTGGACCAGCTGGTCTTGGGACTTCTGGACTCCTTCCAGAGCCCGCTCGAGCTCGGCGTACAGACGGGAGTTCTCCACCGCGATCCCCGCCTGGGCCGCGAAGGTCGTGGCCACCGCCACGTCGTCCTCCGAGCAGGTGCTCGGCTGGCTGGTCACCGCGCTCAGCACCCCGACGAGGCGATCGCCGGCCCGGACCGGCACCGAGAGCCAGGCGCGCAGGCCGAGCCGCGCGACGATCTCGACCTGGGGCGGAGTCAGGCCGGCGCTGCCCACCACTTCCGGGATCGCGAGCGGCTCGCCGGAGGCCGCGACCTGGCCGAGTGGCCCCTCGCCCACCGCGATCTCGGCGGGGAGCAGGACGTCCACGCCCTCGCCCCGGGCCTCGGCCCGGACGAGGCGGCCCTCCTCGATCAGGTGGAAGGCCACCACTTCGGCCTGGAGCAGGTTGCAGTAGAGGTCGGCGATGCGCCGCTGGACGGTCGCCGGGGGCCAGAGGCGGGTGACACGCTGGCTCACGTCCACGAGGGCTTCGAGGCGGCCCTGCCGCCGGGTCAGCTCGCGGAAGAGGTTGCTGTTGGACAGCGCCACCGCGGCCTGCGAGGCCAGCGAGGCCGCCAGGTTCCGGAACGCGGGCGAGTAGGGCAGGGCCTCGCGCTCGATGGCCGTGCTCGAGGGGAACGGCCGACCGCTCTCGCGCTTGCAGTTGATCAGCTCGAGCACCCCGATGATCTCGTCCCCCGGCGTCTTCATCGGGAGCACCAGCATGGACTTGGTGCGGTACCCGGCCAGCGCGTCGACCTCGGGGTTGAAGCGATACGCGCACTGGCCCGGCAGGGCGTAGGCGTCGTCCACGTGCAGGATCTCGCCGGTGAGGGCCACGTGCCCGGCGAGGCTCTTCGGGTTGAGCGGCAGCGCGACCGAGTTGAACTCGACCGGCACGCTCTCGTTCTGGGCCAGCTCGAACCGGAGCCGCGCGCCGTCCGTGGACGACTCGACCAGATAGATGGAGCCGGCGTCGCTCCGGGTGATCGTGCGCGCCTTGGTCAGGATGAGGTCGAGCAGTAGCTTGGTATCCCGCTCGCCGGAGAGCCGGACGCCGATCGCGTTCAGCTCCTCGAGCTGCCGCGTCGTCTCCCGGGCCTCCCGGGTGACGCGGGCCTGCTCGCAAGCCGCCCGGAGCACACTCGCGAGGGTGGCCGGGCTCACCGGCAGGGTCAGCGAAACGCAGCCACGGGCCACCGAGGCACTCTGGGCGGCGTCGGAGACGACCACTACCGGGATCATCGCCCGGCGGGCCGCCTCGATCAGCCCGGCGTCCGGATCATCGAGCAACAGCACCGACGCTGAATCGCTGCCGCCGAAGTGCGGGGAGCTTCCGGGAGGCAGGAGCCGGGGCTCCAGGTCATCCGGCAGCTCGGCGATGATCTGCCCCCGCGAGAAATCGATGGGATACCAGACCACGCCAGGCAGGCCGGTCGCGCCCGAGAAATCGGAGTCGATCATGATTGGGTCTCTCGGTGGGTGAGGTCAGTGACCGAGGACATGACCCAGACTGCCACCCAGTCCGCCGACGACCCCGCCCACGGTCCCGCCACCCAGGCCTCCAACTGTTCCGCCGACCGTGCCGGCGAGGCCCCCAACGGTCCCGCCGACCGTGCCGCCCAGGCTACCGACGGTGCCGCCGAGCCCTCCGACCGTGCCGCCGAGGCCGCTGACCCCGCCGCCCACGCCGTTGAGGGCGCCGCCCACCACGTTCGTGCCGAGCGCGTCGACCGTGTTGCCGAGCGCATCACCGACCGTCTCGAGGCCCAGGCTGTCCATCAGGCGCTCGAGCGTCTCCGCGGTGTTGCCGGTGACATTCGTGACCACCTGGTTCAGCCCGTTCACCGTGCCCCTCACGTTCTTGAGCACGCCCTGCACCGGCGCCGTGGGAGTCGGGGCGAGGAGCGTGGCCGCCAGCATCACCGCGCGACCCTGCTCGCGGGCCACCAGCCCGCCGGTGAACTCGCTTGGGGCGTCCGGCACCTGTACCTGCTGTGGCTTCAGGTCCGCGGTCAGGGTGGCCACCGCGTCCCGCGAGATGGGCTTCACGCTGCCGAGCACGTTTCCGGCCACCACCACGCTCTGCAGCTCGGCGAGCCGGACGGTCGCATTGTTGGGATCGAGACGCGCGCTCACGTCGAGCGCCCCGTGGAAGAGGTGCACGCGGGTCGTGGTCGCCGCCCCGCCCGGCTGACCGGGCTGCATCGGGTCCACCTCGACCACGAAGACGGTGCCCCGCACGGCGGCCGTCGCGTTCGGCGTGCGAATCTCGATGACCTCGCCCGGACGCATCCGCGCCTTGACCACCGCCACGCCCACCTTGCCGGACTGCAGATCGACCGTGACCCGGCCCGCTTCCTCGATGACGGTGAGGACCGACAGCTCACGCACCGTGATGAGGGCCTTGCCCCCGAGGAGCACGCGGACCAGCGAGCGCTCGCGAGTCTGGATCCGGTCCCGGAGGAAGATCTCGTCCCGCATCCGCAGCGAGACGGGCTGGGCGACGGCCACCGCGCGAAGCAGGGTGGCGTCGCCGTTCACGGTGGTGACGACTCCGGCGCTCTCCTCCGGCTCGGCCGCCGCGAGAACCGGGCTCGCGCACAGCAGCGCGGCCGCCATCACGAAAATCTTCGATCCGAACATGTTCGCTCGCTCCCTTGGGCCGGCCGCTTGAGACTCCGTGGGCCGGCGGGAGGTGTCACAGCAAGCGGGGTGCCACGCGGACACTCTCACTCAAACGCCCGGGATTATTACGACTACCGTGTCAGAAAGCGGACGATCGAACGTTGACACTCGCAAGAAGTGGCAGGACGACGGACCAGAACCGAGCGCACTTTGTGCTCACAAGCCGCGTGCAGGGCGGCGCGCGTACCCGCGCCCCGAGGCCGTCGGCCGGATCTAGCGAGCGCCGGTCAGCTCCGCGCGCGCGAGCGCGGCGCCGGCCGCGAGGGTGCGCACCTTTTGATTGCACATGTAGCGCGGCGACCAGCCGAAGCCGCAGTCCGGATTCACGTAGAGCTTCTCCGGGCGACAGACCGCGAGGACGCGACAGATGCGGCCCGCTACTTCCTCGGGGCTCTCCGGGTAGAAGCCCTTCACGTCGACGACGCCGGCGCCCAGCTCGCGGTCCTGCCCGTACTCTTTCCAGAGATCGAGCTCGGAGAACTCCCGGCCTGCGAACTCGAGCACGAGCTGATCGGCCCGACACTTGAGGATGCCCGGGAAATAGGGCCGGTACGAGCGGTCGAAGCGGGAGCGGCCGAAGCGGTTGCCGAAGCAGATGTGGAAGGCGAGCTTGGCCTTCACCCCGTCGGTGGCGAGGTTGTAGAGCCGCGCCATCTCCTCGCCGCTCACGTTGCCGCGTGCGGGCTCGTCGAGCTGGATGAAGTCGGCGCCCGCCTCCACGAGGGCGCGCAGCTCCGCGTTGATCACCTCCGCGAAGCGCTCGGCCACGTCGACCACGCCCTTGTACATCTTGCCCGGGTGGATGCGCGAGCCGAAGGTGAGCGGGCCCGCGCAGGTGGCCTTGGTGCTGCGGGCGGTGTGGGCCTTCAGGTACTCGAACTCCTTGACGATGCCGAGCCCACCCGGCGGGGTCTCGATGCGCCCGGTGGCCTCGTAGCGGGTCTGCTGGTCGTAGCCCCAGGGCCCCGCCTTGCGGCGCACCGGCAGCGGCTCGATGCCTTTGATGATGGCGTAGTACGAATCGACGTAGCCGTCGAGGCGTCGCACCTCCCCGTCGGTGATGATGTCGAGCCCGGCCCGATCCATGTCCCGGATCGCGGTGTCGGCCGCGTCATCGAACATCTCCTCGAGGTCGGCGGGCCCCATGGCTCCCGTCTCGTAGGCCTTGACCGCGGTGAACCACCAGCCGGGCTTGCCGTGCGAGCCGACGACGGTGGAGGGGATCAACGGGAGTGCGGCCATCTGCCTGTCCTCCTCGGCTACGCGCTGTAGTGTCCGGGCCCGTGCCGGGCCCGGACCCAGGAAAGCATCCTATCTCCGGCCGGTCTGGTCAATGGCGGCCGGTCGCGGCGTCCCCTCAGGCCGTCCCGCCGATCACCCGCATCGTGGCCGGATCTCGCCGCACCGCGTCCGGCGGCCCCGCGAAGATGATCTCGCCGCGCTCGATGACGTAGAGGCGGGTGGCGAACTCGGGCACGTGGTGGATGTTCGACTCGGCGAGCAGGATCGCGTGGCCGCGCTGGGTGATCTCGGCGAGACCCCGGCTCACGGTGGGCACGATGGCGGGGGAGAGCCCCTCGAAAGGCTCGTCGAGCAGCAGCATCGCCGGGTCGAGCGCGAGGGCTCGCGCCACCGACAGCATCTTGCGCTCGCCCCCGCTCATCTCGGGCCCCTTGCGCGCGCGGTACGTCCGCAGCACCGGGAACACCTCGTAGGCGCGCTCGATGCGCTCGGCGGCGGGGCGCCCCCCGGGGCGCGTCCAGGTCGAGATCGCGATGTTCTCCGCCACCGTGAGGTCCGGGAAGATGCCGCTGTCCTCCGGCGAGAAGGCGAGCCCCCGCCGGGCGATCTCGTGGGTGCGCCGGCCGTGGATGTCCTCGTCACGCAGCCGGATCCGACCCGCGCGCGGGCGCAGGTACCCCATGATCGTGCGGAGGGTGGTGGACTTGCCGGCTCCGTTGCGGCCCACCAGGCATACCACCTCTCCCTCGTTCACCTCGAGGGACACGCGGCGGAGGATGTGGCTCGACTGGATGAAGACGTCGACGGCGTCGACCCTCAGCACGCGGACCTCCCCCTCACCGCGCGCCGCGTCCGATCACCGTGTCCACCACGCGCGTGTCGGCGCGGATCGCGGCGGGCGTCGCGTCGGCGAGCACCCGGCCCTGGTGGAGCGCGATGATGCGGTCCGAGTAGCCGAACACGATGTCCATGTCGTGCTCGACCTGGATGATCGAGCGCAGGCCGATGCGCCGGGCCGCGGTTACCAGGATCTCCATCACCGCGTGCTTGTCGGCGGTGCTCACCCCGCTGGTCGGCTCGTCCAGCAGGATGATCTCGGGACGGAGCGTGAACGCGGAGGCCACGTCGAGCAGCTTCTTGTCTCCCTGGGGCAGGACGCGGGCGGGCACGTGGGCCTTGGCCGCGAGCCCGAAGAGCTCCGCCACCTCCATCGCCTCCGCGTGGACCCGGCGGTCGCCCCGGAGGGAGGCGAAGAGCCGCGCCCCGTGGCCGAGGCGCGAGACCACCGCGGCCTGGAGCGTCTCGGCCACCGTCAGCTCGGGGAAGATCTGCACGAGCTGGAAGCTGCGGGCCATGCCGAGCCGCGCGAGCGCGACCGGACCGACGCCCGCGATGTCGCGGCCCTTGAACCGCACGTGCCCCTCGCTGGGCGGCAGCACCCCGGTGAGCACATTGATCAGGGTGGACTTGCCTGCGCCGTTGGGCCCGATGATCGAGACGAACTCGTCCTCCGCGATGGCGAGGCTGACCCCGTCGAGGGCCACGTAGGCCCCGTACCGCTGGCGGAGATCCCGCGCCTCGAGGATCATCCGCGCCCGGCCTCGACCGGCGCGCGCCGGGACGCGAAGAGGCCCATGAGCCCGCCCGGCGCGAAGATCACGATGAAGGCGAGCACCGCGCCGAAGATGAGCCGCCAGTACGGCACCACCGACATCACGGTGTCCTGCAGGAAGATGAACGCGAAGGCGCCCACGAGCGGCCCGAAGAAGGAGGCGAAGCCGCCGAGCAGGACCATGAAGACCACGTTGCCGGAGTGGGTCCAGTAGGCGAGCGTCGGGTCCACGTTGCCGGTGGGCGGCGCGAGCAGGGCTCCGCCCACCGCCGCGTACACCGCCGAGATCATGAAGGCGGACCAGCGGTAGCGCGGCACGCTCACCCCCAGGCTCTCGGCCTTGAGCGGATTGTCCCGGATCGTCCGCAGGCAGAGCCCGAACGGGGAGCCGACGATGCGCCACATCACGACGGTGGCGAGGACCAGCACCGCGAGCGAGAAGTAGTAGTAGGGGCCGACGAGGTAAGCGGTCTTGTTGAAGCTGGTCCACTCGCTCCCGAGGAGCGAGGGCCGGAGCATCCGCATGCCCTCGTCGCCGCCGGTGAGGCGGTAGAACTTGAGCAGGAAGGTGTAGAAGACCATCCCAAACGCGAGCGTCAGCATGCCGAAGTAGATCTTCACGTAGCGCACGCAGAGCGCGCCCACCGGCGCGGCCACCACCGCGGCGGCCAGCGCGGCCGCGGGCAGGATCAGCTCCATGTGGCGCACCCCGAGGCGGGTGGTCAGCACCGCGCCGGTGTAGGCCCCGACGCCGATGAAGAGGGCGTGGCCGAACGACACGAGGCCGGTGTAGCCGAAGAGCAGGTTGAACCCGAGCAGCACCACCCCGTAGGCCATGAACGGCAGCATCAGGATCGCGTAGTAGGGCGGGGCGACCAGGGGCAGGAGGAGGACGGCGGCGCCCACCCCGCCGAGGACGACCGCGGTCCTCACGCGGCCGGGGCCCCGAAGAGCCCGCGCGGGCGCCAGAGCAGCACCGCGATCACGATCAGGTAGATGAGCAGCATCTCGAGCTCGGGATAGACCGAGATCGCCATCGAGCGCAGCACGCCCACCACGAGCGCGCCCAGGAACGCTCCGCGCATGCTGCCGAGCCCGCCGATCACCACCACCGCGAAGGCCTCCACGATCAGCTCGATGCCCATCTCGCTCATGGCCGCGGTGGCCGGGATGACGAGCGCGCCGCCGAGGGTGCCCAGCATGGTGCCGAGGGTGAACACGCGCGCGTAGACGGAGCGCATGTCGACCCCGAGCGCCTCCGCCATCTCGCGGTTGTCGGCGGCGGCCCGGATGATGCGGCCGAACGCGGTGCGGGTCAGCATGAAGCCCATGCCGAGCGCGATGGCGAGGCTCGCCGCGATCACGATCAGGTTGTAGACCGGCACCGCGGCTCCGAGCAGCCGCACCTGCCCGTAGGCCAGGTAGAGCCCGCCGGTCGAGGCGGGGGCGGTGCCCCACGTCAGGCGGATGAGGTCCTCCATCATCAGCACCAGCGCGAAGGTGAGCAGGAGCTGGAAGGTCTCGTCGCGGTCGTAGACGAAGCGCAGGAGCCCGCGCTCCACCACCAGGCCCACCAGCCCCGCGGCGAG
>Ga0070699_100002265_pt1 | contig 17326 bp, 13 predicted proteins | sample KBSK1503metaG_FD_65473 | JGI IMG/M metagenome (GOLD analysis project Ga0070699, IMG submission 65473) | Corn, switchgrass and miscanthus rhizosphere microbial communities from Kellogg Biological Station, Michigan, USA - KBS K1-50-3 metaG | ecosystem: Host-associated > Plants > Roots >... | reverse complement strand
GTGTTGTGCCAAGATAATTTTGCAACTGCTGGATGGCCTGGTCCGGTGTATTGGAAAATCCTTCCGATCCCCAGAATGCAAAACCAAAAGTTTGATCCATCATGGACTTCACGCTATCGTAGTTGCGCGTGTTCAACGCGTTCACCAGATTCTGTCCAAAGGTTGGGAAGTCTTGAGGCGCGGGTGTATTGGTTGGTGAAGGGGTGGCAGTGGGCTGCTGACTTGGTGATATCAATGTCCAAGTGGTGCCGCCGTTTGTGGTGCGATAGAGAGTCGTTGCTCCCGTATTAAAATCATTCTGGACAGCCCAGCCTGTTGTGGTGGAGACAAAGTCCAGGATGGGGACGTTTTCGCCGAAGTTGACATTCGATGTCACTTGACTCCAACTTGCACCAGCATTATGCGTGACCTGGAGATAACCATTGATGTTCCAGGTGAAGCCGTCGTTTACGGAGACGAAATCAGCGTTCCAGCCCTGACGTGCGAAACTGGTTGAACGCGTCCATGTAGTACCGCCATCATGAGTGACATAAATATAAAGGTCGCGGCCAATATCCAATGACATCCACACGGGCAGGACTCCGTCATTGGCGTTGAAGAACTTCGGTGCGCCAGGGACGATAGGCGCCAATGTATAACCAGCAGGGAGGGTGAGCGTTTGCAGCGACCACGTTGTTCCACCGTCGTTTGTTCTGTAGAAATAAGCGGATCCAACTAATGGCGATTCACCGCCAACCCAGCCGCGCAACGTATCGCGGAAGGTCAGGCTGGATTTGTTGCCGCCGAACGGAAGGCTGGTGCCGGGATTAGGAACCAAAGGATTGTTGGTGTATTTGAGTGTCCAGGTAGCGCCACCATCGGTGGTCTGATACAGATCAACTGCATGTTTGAACATGCCAGAGGGTTGGCCAGAAAGCACGAAGCCGTTCGCCTCGTTGATGAATTGGATCAAGCCACCGCTGAACGGGACTTCGTTCTGAGTCCACGTGCGGGCGCCATCAGTGGTGTGATAGAGAGTGTTTCCACTTAATACCCAGGCACTGTTGGCGTTCGGGAAATAGCTGCCATTAAATGAGGAGACGCCCGGCATTGAGACGTTGTACCAGGTAATGCCACCATTGTATGTTCGTAAGAGGCCACCGCTTCCAAATGCCCAGCCGTTGACTGTATCGATCATGGTCAAACTGCGAATGGAAGGTGACGGGACAATCGTCCCGGGGATGGTAATGGGTGTATTGGTAGGTGTAATCGTAGGAGGAGCGGGAGGCGCGTCAGCATGCACCAGGAATGGTGCAACCCAGGTCACACGGTCACCGGTGGCGGAACCCGTTGCAAGAATCGTGAGGATGAAGCGTACGTTCTGGCCCGCTAACGGACCCAGATTCAGATCAAAGGCGTTATTTCTCCTGTCATTGCTTTCACGCCCGGTCCAGAATGTTTTGACGACGCCTGTGGTAGTCATGTAATCCAGACGGAACGTGGCATAACAACTGGAGCCGAACGCACAACCGGTAGACCCGCGGAAGCGGTCACCGGGTTGAACAGTGAACAATGGATATGTTCCCTGGATGTAGCCGTTGTATTTAAATTCAGGTGACATTACCAACGATGGTGTGGAAGCCGTCGTTCCATCCTCCAATTGGATGGAAGTCACACTGATGGCAAAGCCTTTGGTATCACCATCCACACCGGGGCAGGGCAAGGCGCCCGCGCCGCTTTTCCATTGGGCGGAACACAGATTTGCGACAAAATCATATGCGCCGTTGGCCGGTGTATTCCCCGCGACATTGACCTCCACCCAAATGGGATTCGAAGCTGTGGCACCGATTCCAAACAAGATGCCATTGGCGTTACTCAAAATCCAATAGCCGCGATGTGGTTCAGTTCCAGCGAAAGGTGGCGAGATCATATTGACCGTCAGATCAACTGTTGTACCCGGTGCAACACTCCGTAGCATGTTGACTGAAGTTGGTGCGCCCATTTGCTCGCCTTGATAGAAGACCAGTTTGTAAGAGGTTGTCCAGGTGCAGGTACCCGAGTTCTTCAAGCGCCAGGTTTTAATAAAGGCTGTGTTGGGCGAGAACAAGGTCCCATCAGGGACGGTGACATCTGAAACGAAGGTCGCTTTATCGCAACCGGCAGGCGCAATGGTTGGCGGAGGCGAAGCATAAGGCGTAGGAGTCGGCGTCAGTGCTGGGAGCGGGGTAAGGGTGGCAGGGAGCGCAGGCGGCAGTGTCCCACCAATACGCACGATGCGGGGCGCGCCCCAGAGTGGGCGGTCACCACTGGCTGATACACCCGCTAAAGCCATAAAGATAAACTTTACTTTTTTCCCCGCCAGGGCATCCAGGTTGATCGTTTTGCGATAGAACCTCCGATCATAGGCTTCTGCCCATGACCAAAGCGTGCCCTGTGCTCCGCTAGACAATCGATAATCAATGCGGAAAGTGACGTAACAACTCGTGGCGGCAAATTCACAATTGACGAGCGTCTGTAATTGGTCGCCTCTTTGAATGTCTATTTCAGGATACGTGCCCTGAATGTAGCCGTAGGCTTTATTCTGCGGCACAGTCATCAGGCCAGGCGAAGCGTCGACGGAGTCGTCTTCCAGATGTGGGTTGGTCACTTGAAAGGCATAGCCGCGATCATCACCACCCGTCACCGGGAAAGGCAATGCGCCCACGCCGTTCTTCCATTGGGCGTAAGCCGCGTTGGCAACAAAATCATAAATGATAGCTGTGTTATTAATTACATTGATATCCGCCCAGAACGGGTCAACGGCAGAAGCGCCAATCCCAAATTGAACACTCAATAAATTGCTGATCTTCCACAAGCCTCTGAAATGCCCACCGTTTGAGGGCGCAGTCAGTCTGACGGAAATATCCACCAGCTGACCCGGCGCCACGTTGACTGGCATGTTGACCGAAGCTGGCGCGCCCATTTGATCGCCTCCCACCCAGACAACCTTGTACGAGGTTGTCCATGTGCAGGTGCCGATGTTTTTCAAACGCCATGTCTTGGTAAATGCTGTTCCGGGCGTAAAGGTTGAACCATCCGGGGCAGTTAAGTCAGAAACGAATTGTGCCTGGTCACAGATTGCTGCTGAAACTTGCGTCACCGACTGGCTCAATAACAAACCCACCAACAAAACCATGCTCAAAAATTTTTGCTTGAACACGGCACCTCCTTTGGATTCGCTTGCGTCAAAGTTGTCCCGTTGGGAGCGAATCATTCCATCATGGCACAAATCTACCCGTTTTACATTAAAATCAGCCCCAGCAAGCCTGACAACTTCAATACAGAATTCGGGATAAACTTACCTCATACTTTCTTTTGGAGAACGAATGTTTCTGGATGATCTCGACCGTTTTAAGCAAATTGATTCTCACAACATGCTTGGCGAAATTGACAACCTGCCTGACCAGCTTGGCTACGCCTATCAACTGGGACTGAAACTCGCTCTGCCTGATTGGAAGGACTTCCGTCATGTGGTGATTGCAGGGATGGGCGGTTCTGTTATTGGTGGTGACCTGCTCGCTGTGTACTGTGCTTCTCTCTCCCCGATCCCTGTTTCTATCCACCGTGATTATGACCTACCTCTCTTTGCGCGTGGCGCCGAGACTCTGGTCATCTGTGTTTCCCACTCAGGCAACACCGAAGAGACACTCTCGTCTTTCGAAGCTGCGTGCAGATCTGGATGTCGAGTTATAACGCTTGGCACGGGTGGTGAGCTTGCCAAACGCGCAAAAGCCACTGACGTTCCGTTTTGGCCATTTGACCATGCAGGTCAGCCCCGTTCTGCAGTAGGCTTCACCTTTGGTTTGATGTTGGCTATGTTCGAACGCCTGGGCCTTATTCCGAATCAAAAAGAGGCTGTAGACGATGCGCTCGCTTTCATGAAACGCACGCAACAACACTTGAAGGCAGATGTACATGCCGTTAAGAATCCTGCCAAGCGCTATGCGGGTCAATTGATGGGGCGGTGGGTCACATTTGTAGGGTCAGGGCTGATGATTCCCGTGGCTCGCCGCTGGAAGGAACAAATCAACAAGTTGGCGAAGGCGGGAGCCAATGTGGAAATACTTCCCGAAGCTGACCACAACACACTGGCTGGTACACTCAACCCGCAGGAAACGCTCAACGCTCACACCATGACCCTCTTCCTGCGCGCGCCCTCAGATAATCCCCGCAATCGCCTGCGCTCTGATCTGACTCGTCAGGCTTTTATGCTGGAAGGCATGAACACCGATTACATTGATGCGCGGGGTAACACGCCTCTTGCTCATTTATGGACATCAATTTTGTTCGGCGATTACATGGCCTATTATCTGGCGATGGGCTACGGCGTTGACCCCACCCCAATCCGCGCGTTGGATGATTTCAAACAAACCATGGCAGAAACGAAATAATGACTAATGTATTCCTGAAATAAATTCAGGCTTTTAGCCACTGATTTCACGAATTTGCATGAATTAAGCCGACCCATCAGATCGCCCCAATGTGCGTTGAAACGCTTTTGTTGTTAAGCTCATTTCATTCTCCTAAATATTCTATATACATCAAAATCCGTTCGATGCGTTTAGCCGCTTCAAATCCATTAATTGATTACCATGGCAAAGGGTCACTCTCGATCTCTCTTGCCCACAAATCGCGCATCGCCTGGACAGTCTCTGCGCTCAATTGTTTATCAGCCGCTGCAAAGTTATCCAGGGCCTGCTCCACGGTCTTTGCTCCTGGAATCACCGTTGAAACCTCCGGTTGCACTAGAACAAATTGCAGCGCGGCATGGATCAGGGATGTTCCCTCAGGGACCAATGCCGCAAACTTCTCCACCAGGTCATTTCGACGAGCCAGCACTTCAGGTGACCAGCGACTACGTACATCGTCAAATTTCTGTTTGCCGCGATAACGCCCCGAAAGCCAGCCCGAATCCAATGGCACTTTGACGATTAAACCCATCCCCTGAGCCTGTGCCTTCGGGAAAGCAGGCAGCATTTCCTGATACAACGCGTTGAAGAATACCTCTGCGGCTTTGCTCTTGGTTGTTTCTAAAACATTTTCGAGTTCAATTTTCCAGTCAAGCGAAACGCCATACTCGCGAATCTGGCCTTCGGTCTTGAGCTTTTCCAGTTCCGCATACAACCCTGCCGAGACGTTGCCGTCCATCAATTCGCGCGGCGGACTATGCAATAGCAAAATATCTACATAATCGGTTTGCAGGCGCTTGAAACTTCCTTCCAGCACTGGGCGGACGTGCTCTGCTTTCCACTCACGTTCATGATTCTCATTGTAGTAACTGAACTTGGTGCAGAGGATGACATCCTTACGCACAGACTTCAATCCTTCGCCGAGCAACTCCTCACTTCTGCCACCGCCGTAGCCTGGCGCAGTGTCGAAAAAGTTGCACCCCGCCTCAAGCGATTTCTGCACGATTTGCAATGCCTCTACTTTGTCATTAACTCCCCAATCGGGGTTTGCCAATTGCCACGCTCCCAGCCCAACTTCAGAGACGTTCATACCAGTATCACCAAATGGACATAGTTTCATGCTTTTACCAACTCCTTTTCTTCAACCACTTTTTGATAGTAGTCAATCTTGTAATAAATTAACTTCAAGTGTTTGTTAATTTCATCCTGTCTCTACCTGCACGCCATCCGATGTGGCTGAGATGCGATATTCAACCGCGCGCTTTGTGGATAAGTGGTCCACGTAAATCAGAACACCATTCTCGAAGTGACACGGCGCAAGCTGACGCCAGCCATGCGAATTCACCACCGAATAAAAATTGAAAGGTTTGCGCGCAACAAGTTTGAGGGCGGTCATCTTATACGGAGATTGCATCGTTGCGCCAGAATGCGCGAATCAGAAAGAAGTTGAGAATCAGAGCCGCGAGAATCATGACAGGGATGATAATGATGGGGAACAGCCAGCGTTCGGACCATTTGTTGATCTGAGCTGTATCCGGGTTGGCAGGATGATACAAAATGGATATCTCTTCGCCCACCTCATAAGCAGGCGGATAGGAGGCGTTATCACCTTCAAATGAATAAGTCTGGCCACCGGCTTCGAACTCGATCACCGGTGAATAGACACAACAACCGCCATCGCTGCTGCTGCTTTCCTCCAGACGAACAACATGGCCGGTGGTTGTTTCTCCCTCGTTTTCCAGTTGCCAGCTGATGTAACCAGCATAAACTCCCCACAAACAAAAACCTGCAAAGAACAAGTTGGCGAAAATTATGATACAGCCAATATACAGGCGGTTGGCAACGCCTGCGGCTTTTTCGACTGTTCCCACTACTTTATCCACACTTCTTTCATAATTCTTTTCAAAGTTATCCATGCTGCACCTCTAAATGGGATGGATGATTGCGGATTGAATAACCATCATATCGTGATTTTACCAGTTGCAATATGAGGACTCGGATTCTATTGTCGTATAATTTCTTTGTATGTCTTTATTATTCGATAAACCCATACTCTGCCCAATTATGGTGGGCCGCGCCGCATCTCTTGATTTGCTTAAGCACCATCTCGCTGAAGCAAAGAGCGGTCATGGACAGATATTCCTGTTGGCAGGCGAGGCCGGGGTTGGGAAATCACGCCTGGTGGCTGAAGTAAAAGCCTGGGGGCAGAAAAACGGCCTGGCGATTTTTCAGGGCAATTGTTTTGAGCCTGATCGTATGCTGCCATATGCGCCTGTATTGGATTTACTGAGAACACTCATTGCATCGCGCTCTGCCGAAACGCTCAGACCCTTTGCTCACGAACTTGTCAAACTTATTCCGGAGCTTGGTTCGCTTTTACCAGATATTACACCATCATCATCATTGGAACCTGCGCAGGAGAAAAAGCGATACTTCCAAACACTGAGTGAATTTATTACGGGAGAGTTATCTGGCTCAGTGGTCGTTATCGAAGACGTTCACTGGTGTGATGATACCTCCCTGGAATTTTTCCTATATTGCGCCCGCCAGATTTCCAATGTCCCAATTCTCTTTCTTCTGACATATCGAAATGACGAAATGAATCCCTCTCTTCGTCATTTCCTAGCAGACCTGGATCACGCCCACCTCGCTAGTGAAATGACCCTGAACCGTTTGTCGCAAGCCGACGCCGAAGCGATGATTGCCGCGATATTTGACCAGCCAAACCCCGTCAAGGCGGAGTTTGCTGAAGCTATTTACTCACTTACGGATGGCAACCCGTTTTTCATCGAAGAGACGCTCAAAGCTTTGATGGTTTCTGGAGATATTTATTATGGCATCAGTGGCTGGACACGTAAACCTGTAAAAGAACTCAGGATTCCCCGTACAGTGCAAGATGCCGTGCAACGTCGCGCTGACGGACTCAGTGAACCAGCACTACAGTTGCTGACTCTCGCTGCTGCTGCAGGTCGGCGCTTCGATTTTGATCTATTACAACACCTTACTCATACTTCTGAGGCTGAATTATTGAGGCGCGTTAAAGAATTAGTTGTGGCGCAGTTGGTTGTCGAAGAATCGGCTGACCATTTTCTTTTTCGGCACGCGCTCACCAGGCAGGCGATTTACTCTCATTTGCTGATACGTGAACGCCGCACCCTTCATCGCCAGATCGCCGAGACCCTGGAGAAAATTCAAAGCCAGACAAATAATGCGCGGCTGGCTGAGTTGGCATATCACACGTACGAAGCCGGGATGTGGGAAAAAGCTTTAGATTATTCACGCCTGGCAGGTGAGGAAGCGCAGCACAAATTGTATACACCGCGCGCGGCACTTGAGCATTACAACCGCGCCTTTGAAGCAGCGCGCCAACTCCAGATTCCCATCCCACTTGTTTTGTTGCATGAACACGGTCAAATGCATGAAACACTGGGTGAGTTTGAACTGGCGCAGGCAGATTATGAGACTGAACTGACCGAGGCCCGCCGCCGCGCAGACCAGCAAGGTGAGTGGCGAGCTTTAATAGATTTGGGCTTTCTATATGCCTCACGTGATTATTCAAAGGCTGGAGATTATTTTCGCGCGGCTTTAGGCCTTGCGCCTGTTTTATCAGATCCTGCTCTTGTAGCTCGCACACTCAACCGCGTGGGGAACTGGCTTTTCAACCTGGCACAATCAGCTGAGGCATTGCAATATCACCTTGAAGCCGCGCGCATATTCGAATCGCTTCAAGATAAACAGGGTCTGGCCGCAACTCATGATCTATTGGGCATTACCCATCTCGTGACTTGCGATCTAACGAAATACATCGCTCACTATGAACAAGCGATGAAACTTTTTCGCGAATTGGATGATCGAGGTGGATTGGTTTCCAGCCTTGCGATTTATGCGACGCGCGGCGCTGATTATCTGGCATGTGTTGCTGCGCCTGTCATTGCTCCACTGGCTGAACGTCTGCGTGATGGTAAACAGGCGTTGGAACTCGCGCAGGAGATGGAGGCACGTCCTGCTGAAACGCTGGGGAATTTGTGGCTGGGCTTGAGCCTTGCCAGTTCAGGTGAGTATAGTCAGGGACTGGAATTGATCCGTGCCGGTTTGGATTTGGCGACTGACATCGAACATCGGCACTTTATGGCAACCGGACACATGATTCTTGGCGCGTTCTACCTGGATATTTTTGCATTTCCTCTGGCAAAGACTCATCTTGAGCAGGCTCATAGCCTTGCGCAGGAGACCGGTTCTCATATCTGGCTGGGTAATGTCACCTCTTTCCTGGCAGATTTGCATACGCAGCAAAGTAATTTTGCTGAAGCGGATGCCATCCTTCAGACGCTACTCATTCCGGACCTGCCAATGCAGACGACGAATCAGCGTCAACTATGGCGCGCAAAGGCGGAATGGTATCTGGCTCAAGGGAATGCAGCTGAGGCGTTTGCCATTGCCCAGGCACTCATTGATAGCGCTCCCAACGCGGGCACGAGTACGATTCCGCGCCTCAGCCTGCTTCTCGGCGAAGCCGCTCTGGCATTACGACGTTATGCTACATCTCAAAATGCGTTGCAAAGTGCGTATGAAGTGACAAGGTCGCTCAGCCTGAAGCCATTATTATGGCGAATCCTCTTCGCGCAGGGGCGGCTGGCACGCGCGCAGGGAAAAGGAGAACAAGCTGAAAATTATTTTACAGAGGGACAGTCACTACTGGATTTGTTATCAGCAGATCTGGCGTCCGCAGATGAGACTTTGTCCCAATACTTGAGACAGGCTTCGGGGCGTCTGATCCGATCAAAAGGGAATTCAGCGCGCACGATTGCCAAGAATCAATTCGGCGGTCTCACGTCCCGAGAGCGGGATATCGCTGCCCTGATCGCGCAGGGCAAATCCAACAAGGAAATTGCTGAATTGCTGGTCCTCAGCAATCGCACAGTGGAATCTCACATCGGCAACATACTGTCGAAATTGAATTTCACTTCGCGCTCCCAGATTGCGGTATGGGCGGTTGAAAAAGGCCTGTTGAAAACTTAAGTATTTTCACGGATGCTCAGTGATAACGAGTTTGATAAAGTTATGGCAACAAAAGGAGATAAACCATGACAATCGAACTCATTACGAAACTCAACCCTGGTGTGATACGCGCTGGCGAGGGCGACAGCCACAACGTCTTCGGTCATACCCTGAACTTCAAGACGACCACTGAGGAATTGGGCGGCGGAGGTTTGCTATGGGAACTGCTTTCACCACCTGGAACGATGGTTCCGCCGCATATCCACACCGTCGAAGACGAGTTCATTTACGTTGCCGAAGGTGAATTGGAAGTGTTGGTGGGCGACACAAAGTACACCGCCTCCGCAGGTGATCTCATCAAGATGCCAAAGAATATTCCGCATGGCATTTGGCAGAAAGGCGATAAAACAGCACGCACGCTTTGGGTCGTCTTGCCAGCTCATAAAATGGAAAGCCTGCTCTCATCTCTGGGTAGGTTGCCTGCAGACCAACCACCTGACCCAGCTCAGGTAGGAAAGATTTTCGCCGAGCATGATCTGGAATTGCTCCCGCCGCCAGCCTAGAATCAGTTCTATAAAATCTTCTCGAAAGGATATCTATCCCATGTCTGAAACCAACAAAGCGATTGTTCGCCGCTACCGCGAGATTCACAACAACAATGAAATGGACAAGTTAGACGAAGTCCTTGCTCCCAATTTTGTCCCTCATTCATTTATGCCTGGCATGCCGTGGAATGGACCCGAGTCAGCGAAGCAGGTTCACTTGCTTGGCAAAGCCTCCTTCCCAGATATAAAAGTGACCAGCGAAGACCTCCTTGCTGAGGGTGACAAGGTGGTGGAGCGTTGGACTCAAACCCAAACGCACACTGGTGCGCCATTCATGAACATCCCACCCAGTGGCAAGTCGGTTGTAATTACCGGCATCAGTATCTATCGTATTGCCAATGGCAAGATCGTAGAACACTGGGCAAATATGGATTTCTTTGGGATGATGATGCAAATGGGTGCGATTCCGGTGTCAGGAATGTAAACCGGGAATATGCTCAGCTGGACTCTCACTAGCAGCTGAGACAGCGTTAGACTTTGTTCAGACAGCAGTCCAACTGCTGTCTGAATTATTTTTCGCTGGGTGATCCTCGTAATGCGATTTTCACTATTTGGGGCTTTGCGATACGAATGTAATCGTCAAGTTTCATGAAGATGGATCGGTCCAAACGACCGGCGTTAAACACCACTTCTTCATTTTCCCGGATAAGCGGATCAGCCAACACTTGAAGCTGCTCAGTGAAAGAAAAAGGCGGAATCGCTCCGATCACACAGCCGGTCAACGCCTCTGCTTTTTCGCGTGGTGCAATGCCGATACCTTTCGCGTTGAAATGACTCTTGATGCCGTCCAAATCCACGCGGCAATCGCCGGGGACGTTAGCCAGGCAATAGATATTCTCCTTCTTTGAAATTCGTATCTGCACCACAATCGACTTGATGGCCTGCTCGAGCCGGTTGCCGCGAATCTTTGTAATAAGTTCGGTATGTCCTTCGGGCTGATGTTCGATCACGCGATAGGTTGCCCCTTCATGATCCAGCAATGCACGGAGTTGTTCATGAACGTCAGCTGTCATAGGTATTCGAGACATTATACAGGAAAGGGATACGGGATTAAAACAACAACGGGATGAAGTTTCATCCCGTTGTTGATAAGGGCCAATACACACTACGGACAAGGACCCAGGAAATCTCCGTGGCCGAGATGGGCAGGGACTGCTGAAGATGAAATACTTATGGTATGCCCACCTTTCTTGCTATTGGGTTTGTGGCACACCAATACTTTTTCTCCGTTTTCGCCAGTGTCATCATCCGTATCCAGGATGATAATCTGTGTAATGATGATTACTCCGTCCTCTGTGATACATATGACAGCCGAAACGTTCTGACCTGGGCTGAGGACCACATCTCCATCATCGTCATTTTCTTCCTGATCTTCGCCCTCGTTTTCCCCTTCACCCTCCTCACCTTCATCTTCATCTTTGTCTTCGTCATCTTGATCATTATTTTCATCTTGGTCGTCAATTTTCAACGTCACCGTGGTAGGCCAGCCCAAAAACTGGATTTCATTCCCATTCACGCTGACCACCGTCGCAACGACTGTCGCACAACCTGTGGTTGTGGTAGGTTCGCCCAATGGGGCAATACTGAGTACCTCCCAGGTGCCATCGGGTTGCAACAAGATTTCCACGCGGACGAGCATACCAACGGTAATCTCGCCCTGAATATCGGTCTCATCGGTTACGTTGAGATCAATATCATTTACCACCCACGGGTCAACCGAGTTGACAACACCAATCAGGATAATGATCGGGTCGGTTTGTTCTACTGTGGATTCAATGGAGTAAGCCACCCAGGTGCCATCCTCCAGAACCGCACCTTTCACCCGCACCAGATCGCCGGCTTCCAGACCGTCTTCAATTTGAGTCAATTCGTTGGTTTCAAAAGTTTTGCCCGCCACTGTCCATGGATCGGTGCTTTCGAGTTCGCCGACCAGTTCAAAGGTGGCTGAGCCAGCCACGGGAGTCCAATCGCCGTTTTCATCCTTCACTTCGACGACCCCATCCTCCAGGCGGAGAGTTCCATCATCGCTAAGTTGGGCGCCTGTAAAGACTGAACAAGCCATCATAATGGCGATGACTCCCAAATACGCCACGCTTAACAGCCAGCGGTGGGCTGAGTTGTTGTTTTTATGCATGGTTCCTCCAAAGGTGTACAAATAAACTGTGTGCCATCATTTTCATAATAGCACAAACGATTTCCCCGTGAGCTTAACAAAATTGAGATAAGTACTTTTATCCCAATTCCTATTTCATGGCATACACCGCATATCCGCGCGGCGGCGCGTAGAATTGGGCGCGACCGTCCCGGTCGGTGGGTTGGTTGATCGGGCGCGCCAGGTCGGTTTTGGACCACCAGGCTACGGGTTGGAAAGAGGCGTTGATAAATTTCGTTGTCACGGTGCGGCCGTTCCAGTTGTCGCCGCGATTATTCAAAACATATACGAGTCCGGGCTTATCCCCAAAGCCGGTGCGTTGCATCATGTAGAGATTATCGTCCACATACAGCACTTCGGTGTTACCGCCCGCGTATTGCTCGTGCGCGGTGACCAGCGCGGCGATGCCATTTGGCGTGCCAGCCAGCCCAAGGTTGTAGTTGAAGTAATCATGCCAGAACACGCATGGATAGCCCTCGTGGGTGAGAATGTAGGAATACGCCAGCAGTTTATCGTTGACGATGGGACGCCCTTCATCACGCAAATCATGATTCTCCACAAAGGTCATGGTAGTCTGGGGCTGTTTTTGCAAAACAGTTTCCCAGGTGAGCAGGCTCCTCAAATTAAACCCATATTGGTCACACAAGGCCTTGAGCATTTCGCGCAACGGGAAGTCAAACGCATCCACGGGGTTCGAGTTTGAGAAGTTCGCAAGGTCCACCCAGTTTTCAATGGCCCGGGCGCTGTCCCAGAATTCTGCCACCCCATACGGTATAAACGGCTGACCCGCGCGCATATAACGATATTCCTGAATTGCGGTGATGGTGTTCGCGCCATAGCCCTTCACAAAGTCGTAGCGAAAACCGTCGAAGCCAACCTCTTCGATGAGCCAGCGCGCCAGCTTGAGCAGTTCGGCATACACATACGGATTGCGATGCGAAAGGTCGGGCATATCGCCGAAAGTCATCTCGTCCCACCTCTCATACATGTTTGGGTGAAACGATTCCCAATTGCGTTGGAACTTGCCGCTCTTTGGATTGAACAGAGTCCAGCGGGATTGATCGATAAGCGGGTTGACCTCCTGCGCGTCCGCTCCGCTGTTGTGATTGATGACGACATCCGCGATCAGACTCAGCCGGTGGCTGTGTGCCGTTTCGATTAACTGATCCAACTCTCCACGCGTTCCAAACCAGGTTGGGATACCCCCTTTCTGATCGAACTCACCGAGGTCATAATAATCATACGGGTCATAGCCCATCGAAGGTCCGCCCAAATTTGCGGCTTTATGCACCGGCGGCAGCCACAGCGACGTAAATCCGACTTTTGCCAATGCCGGCACCCGTTCTCGAACATAGTTCCACCATTGGAATTCCCTATTATCGACCCGCGGACAATCCCAAAAGAAAGTTTGCAGCATAACGCCCATATAATTTCTCCTAAATATAGTTGAGGAAATTGTACCGCGAGAAAGAAAATGGCCGGCAAGGACGTGCCAGCCTAATCTAATTACTTATAATTCAATTTCACGTAGATTCAACAGTTTGCGTAATTATGATTGTGTAATCAGGTCGATAATATTCCGAATAGCCTTGATGAATCTTTGACAATCTTTCGAGGATAAGGAACTTAGCTTTCCCCTATGTGCCATAATATTCCTCATCACGAAAAGGTCTTTCACGTCCTTCTTGAAATTATCATAGTCTTTCTTTTTTACTGGATCTAGAAAATCCGAAACGAATTTATCAATATAATTATGTATATTAGCTTGATCTATATAATTTGTAATTGATTTTGGCTGGTCAGAGGGAAGATTATTTACTACAAAGCCTCTCACCAATGCTTCACAACTTACAGCTAAATCTATTACACATCTTCCCCAATCTTCCAGACGAAAATGCTCCAGTGCATCAAAATAATAGTCGACGTAAACAGGTGAATGAACACCTTGTTTTACAAGTTTATCTATATTATTCCACTCTTGCTCAGTAATAAATTTTTCCCTCTCAACAAGAGATATCTCAGCTCCTATCCAAATTCTCTTTCGAGTATCTTTTTCTATGATATAGGTGCTCCAGCCCGACTCAAATCCACGTACTTCAGGTCGACCTATCAATGAATTATCCGATTGCCACCTAATGACCTTCAACCAATATTCAAAAGCCCTTTCAGCAATTCCTCCTTGATAACTTGCAATTTCATTCAAAGTTTCTTGTCTTTCTTTAGAAAGTAGATCATAAGCATTCGGGGATGATTAAGAATTTCACTTGGAACGCTAATTACTTTACTAATATTTATCGTCATGTCTACAAAGCCCACCCCATAGGCAATGGGAATTTCCACTCCATTTTCCTCTCTCCATGAATTATAGTAAAGTAAAGCTTGCTCGTGGGCCTCAATTTTCACAAGGTCTTCTCTTGGCGTAAGCTTCTCAAGAGAAGGAAGAGAAATAGTCACTAAATGACCATCGAAAGTGAATTCGTGACTCTTACCAACAATTTCTGGCACGATATATAAGAATCTAGACTTGAATCGATTCCAAGAAAGAATGGAAATGTTTTCTGATTCCATTTCAACCACTCCTGATAATGGTCAAATTTTAGCATCAATCTTGTAATATGTTGACGGTATCACCCAATCAAAGAGAACTGTAGGGTAACGTAGTTGTCGATTTGCCATATTAAGTTTTCTATTTCAAACGGTAAACACGCGCCTCATAAGGACGAAGCGTGATCTGGCGAATTTCATGAGGTGAATCCACAGCGTAGTTGCTGATCCACAATTCATGCGTCGTGAAAGAGATATTCTCAGGCAGATTGAAAACTGGAGAGTTCGCGCTGAAGTTCAGAATCACGAGCAAGCGCTCCTCGTCCAGGGTGCGGGTGAAGGCGTAGATCTCTTCGTGGTCGGGCAGAATCAGGTCGTAGCGACCATATACAACGATCGGATTTTCCTTGCGCAACTGAATTAATTTTTGATAATAATAAAAAACGGAATTCGGGTCAGCCAGTGCCTGAGCGACGTTGATCTCCTTGTAGTTAGGGTTGACTTGAATCCATGGAGTGCCAGTTGTAAAGCCAGCCTGTTCACTGGCATCCCATTGGATGGGTGTTCGAGCATTATCGCGGCCCTTTACATGAATGATCTTCAATACTTCCTTGGGGTCGACGCCTTTCTCTTCTACTAGTTCGTTGTACATATTCCACGTCTCAACATCGCGATAGTCATCAATGGAATCGAAGGCCACATTTGTCATGCCAATCTCCTCGCCCTGATAAACGTAAGGAGTGCCTTGCTGCATATGGATAAACGTCGCCAGCAATTTGGCGGATTCAACTCGAAACTGGGAATCGTTCCCAAAGCGGGAAACAGCCCGCGGCTGGTCATGATTCGCAAGATAGATGCTGTTCCAGGCGCGATTCTCCAAATCCTTTTGCCAGCGGGTCATCACAGCTTTCAAATCCAAAAGTTTCCATTTTGCGACGGTCCGGCGTGAATCCTGTCCACTGGCTGAATCCAAACCCATATGCTCAAACTGGAACACCATGGTCAACGCGCCGGTTTCTTCATTAGCGATCATGATCGCATCTTTGGTATTTACTAAGGCGGTCTCGCCCACGGTCAGGATATCGTATTTGGAAAGCACCCTCTGCTTCATCTCTGTGAGGAATTCCATCAGGCGTGGACCGTTGGCGAAATACTGCGCGCCCCATTGATACTTGTCATTATTGACCACCGGAGCATCGGGCAGGCCGGGTACTTTTGAGATCAGGTTGATCACGTCCATGCGAAAACCATCAATGTCCTTTTCCAGCCACCATTCCATCATCTTGAAAACTTCATCACAGACTTTGGGATTTTCCCAGTTGAGATCAGGCTGTTTTTTGGTGAAGAGGTGCAGGTAATATTCGCCGGTCAGTTCATCATATTGCCAGGCCGAGCCGCTGAAGAAGGAGACCCAATTGTTGGGTTCCTGCCCGTTTTTGGCAGGCCGCCAGATATAGTAATCGCGATAGGGGTTATCTTTTGATTTGCGGGATTCTATAAACCAGGGATGTTCATCCGAAGTGTGATTCACGACCAGGTCCATCACCAGTTTGATTCCGCGCTTGTGCATTTCGGCGAGCAATTCATCCCAATCTTGCAGCGTGCCGAACTCAGTCATAATGTCCTGATAGTCACTGATGTCGTAGCCATTGTCATCGTTTGGCGATTTGTACACCGGCGAAAGCCAGACGACGTTGATCCCCAGTTCTTTCAAGTAATCAAGCTTTTGAAGGATGCCGCGCAGGTCACCGATGCCATCGCCGTTGCTATCATAAAAACTGCGCGGGTAGATCTGATACACAACGCTTTCCTTCCACCAAGCCTTGTTCATGGATATATCTCCTAAATAATTGAAATTTGAGAAATTCTACTGCAAGAAGGGATGCCAGCACGTGGCGTTAGTCACTGCGGAAGAGGGCCTCTTTGTTTTTCACCATGTAATCATCTTCCTGTTGAACGAGTTTGAGATAACCCGCAAAAGAAAGAGCTTCGATTTTCTGTTTGCCCTCTGAACTGAGTTTATCCACCCAATCCTTATGAATTGACCAGGCATCGGCCGCGCTTTGGGGCATGGCAAATTTGTAGAGTTTGGCCTGGTCATCCTGAATGGGAGGTGTTTTGAAATTGGCTGTGATGATACAAGTGCCATCGGTAAAACCGGTGTAAAACTTTACCCCCAAACCAAAGGGACAGGCATACGTGGCGTAGTCTCTGGAGCCCATGACGATATTGAATAATGTTATACCCAGATTGCGTTCTATTTTAGTAACTTCAGCGAACAACGCGACGAGCATGCCAAAGAACCCGCTGCATCCAAAAGGTGAAAAGCCCAATGAGCCAACGGTTTCACCGAAAAAGTAATATTCCCCAAAGCGCAAGCTTTTCAATTCATTGATGATGGCCTCATGTTTGCGCCTCACACGCTCATGGATTTTCTGATCGACTGTCTGCTCGTATGTGATGGGCATATCACCTCACGCAAGGGCTGGGTATGAAACTGAATGAGATTTTACTGCGGGAATAGACGACTCAACGTTAAGATACCATTTCCCCGTGTCGGACGAATTAGAGTTTCATATGGTAATCACACTTTTTTCGTC
>Ga0070699_100002264_pt1 | contig 17336 bp, 15 predicted proteins | sample KBSK1503metaG_FD_65473 | JGI IMG/M metagenome (GOLD analysis project Ga0070699, IMG submission 65473) | Corn, switchgrass and miscanthus rhizosphere microbial communities from Kellogg Biological Station, Michigan, USA - KBS K1-50-3 metaG | ecosystem: Host-associated > Plants > Roots >... | reverse complement strand
GCGAATCATCCGCGGTAGTGTTTCGTCGGCATCGCCACAGTGAATGTAGTCAACCTGGGGGCAACCTTTCATAACTTCTTCGGCGATATCGTCCTCAAAACTGGCTCCACCCATGATTATGGGAATACAAGGATGACGCTCTTTCAGCGCCCGGGCCAGAGCAATACTGGCCAGCGTTTGCTGAAACACTACCGAGAATCCAATCAAGCCGAAACGCGTCCAATCAATGCTGTCGAGACAAAAATCGATAAAAGCAGGGGCCGTCTTATCGCGCACGTAGCGCAGGTCGTCCAGCGAACAGCCTGCTTGTCGACAGATTCCCTCAAGGTTGTTTTTGTAGATCTCGAAGTAACCTTGATCGTCGGCAAAAACACCGAAGGCCGCTTTTGTCCAGAGCCACTCTCCCACCATGCTGGGATAAACATCCGCTAAAGTCTCGTTGAAGCGCCATCCGACGTGCGTGCCGAAATACATAAAGAGCGAGAAGGTCTGAACCGGAATGCCCTCACGCTCGAGCGTGGGTTTGAGTAAGCCGAGCTGGAAAGAAGGAAAGCGCGCCGAAAGCGTCGGCATGCTGACCAGTGCGACAGGTTTGATCGAGTTCGTCGTCATAACAGTAAATCTCTTGCTCTCTCTCTCTCTCTCTCTCTCTCTCTCTGGTCCTGGCGCGGAGAGCAAGTCAGTGTTTATCTGCCCACAGCTTCGACGGCACTAGAGACTTTACACCTCACCGTAAGAAGAGCCTTGCTTAGCAGGCTGGAAGGAAACATAGACATCACCCGTGTGCGCGGGTGATGCCTACGTGGTGAAACTGGCCAAGCGATTTGTTGCTGCCCTAATCTCGGCCGCACCTTCTGCCCCTTGCTTCAAAGTGCCGCTACTAGTATTTCTTTGGCGCAACCTCCGGCCGAACCTCGGGCCGAATCTTCGACGGAGCCTCTGGAGCCATCTCCGGGATCCCCTTGCCAGGTTTTTGCGGCGCAACCTCCGGAATCGGCCGTACCTTCTCAGGCGCTACCTCAGGAATGGGTCGCGGCTTTTCGGGCGCAACCTCGGGGATCGGTCTGTAAGGTTTGCCGGGCGCAATCTCAGGTACAGGACGCACTTCCGGCTTGATCTCGGGGCGGACTTCCGGCCGAATCTCAGGAACCGGACGCACTTCCGGTTTGATCTCGGGGCGGACTTCCGGCCGAATCTCAGGAACCGGACGCACTTCCGGTTTGATCTCGGGACGGACTTCCGGCCGAATCTCAGGAACCGGACGCACTTCCGATTTAATCTCGGGTCGAACTTCCGGTCGCACCTGTGGAGCTATCTCCGGTCGCACCGCAGTCCCTTTTTTTGCTGCTTCTGGAGCTAACTCGGGAATGCCCCCGCCATATTCGGACTTCTTGTCTTTATCTTTCATGAATGTTCTCCCAACAGGATGGTTCTGCTTGACGGCCAGTTACCAACAACCGTGCTGACACCCGCGATCCCCATGCTCTAAAAATGGTACCAACGTGGTTGTGGGGGGTATGGCACACAGAGTTTCGAAGGGACAAAAGTCAGACGTTTTGTCCGCACATATATTCAACTAACTAGCGAGGGATAGTAGACCGACGGTCGAAGCGTAATCCCATCCTTTCAGACTGTCAACAAGAATAGTCGGGTTGATAGCAAGTATTGAAAAATCAAACCGCTCGGACCCGGCTCTGACTCATTTGAACCAACTAATTATGGTGAATCGTTCACCGCAAGCCACAGGAATAACTTCATGAATTGTGTCGGCGGCAAAGGCCACCAGCAGTCCGGTTTCGCCGCTCAAACTAAAAACTGAAGGGTCGGATTCCAGAACATCATGACTGTCGTAAAAGTTGAGCGAACCACCGCAAAAGGTGTCGGCTTTCGGCTGAGTCGAGGAATCGTTTAGAAAAACTACTATTGAAATTCTGCGGATTCTTAAGTGATCAAATTCAAGCTGGTCGGTGTTACCATCCTGATGGCGTACAAAAAAATCTCCCTTCTGATAGCGAAGAAATTGCGGTCGCTCACAATCAACCAGCATCAAATCAAAATGCTGTTCCAGAGATGCCTTCTGTTGGTACAACCGATCGTGTATCTGCGAGATGGTTTCGTCAGAAGGGTGTAGACTCGTGGCGCGGCGTACGTTTTCGTGAACCAGGTCAGTAGAGCCTTCGATATACACCGGGGCTAGCGTGGTGGGTGATGTGCTTAATTCCTTCTTAATGTCTGCGCACATTTTGAGCTCCAGAAAGCCCGGAAGCATAAACAGGTCAAAGTGCGCAGACGTACAGTTGCTTGTCATTCTTATTCCCAAGTGAAAGCCAATCCCGCGAAGCGAGAGTGTGTGACACTGTTTCTGACGTCGATCTTACTGTTTGAAAACAATTCTGTCTTCGAATACACAGCAATCAAGTCCACTACTCAACAGACACGCGATCGCGTCGGTCGGAGTTTCTACTATCGGCTGGCCCATAATATTAAATGAGGTATTGAGAAGGATGGGCACTCCCGTTTTTTCATAGAACCGCCTCAATAGCTCATAGAATCGCCCATTGGCCTCGCGCGTAACGGTTTGTAGTCTGCCGGTGCCATCGACGTGAACAATCGCCGGCACCTCATTCCTCCGGTCAGCCTTCACCTTGCATACTCGAAGCATGAAAGGGCTATCAGGCCTGGTGTTGTCGAAATCAAACCAGTTGTCCGCTTCTTCGAGGAGGATCGCCGGCGCGAAGGGGCGAAAAGCTTCCCTCATCTTCACCCGTCTGTTAAGTATCTCCTTAGCATCAGATCGTCGCGGGTCACAAAGAATGCTGCGTTGACCAAGAGCTCGCGGGCCAAGTTCAGATCCACCATCAAACCAGCCGACTATCCTCCCATCGCATAATAAGTCGATGGTGTCAGAAATCACGCTGGTTGACTGGGTTACTCTGATGTCTGCTGCTTCATCAATGCTCGACGCCACGACTGACGAAGAATACTTCCGCCCACAAGCATCGTGCACCAAACGTCGCTGTGAATTGTGATGGGTGAGTTGCCAGAGACCGTAATAAGCTGCGCCCAGAGCGGTGCCACTGTCTTCTGCCGCCGGCATGATGTAAACACTTTGGAAACCGGACTCTCGAATAATCCGTTCATTCGCTACGCTATTTAGAGCTACGCCGCCCGCATAACACAGGTTCTCGCTGTCGCATTGGTCGCGGAGACGTCCGACCAGATACATCAATGCATGTTCGAGCGCCGCTTGCACCGAAGAGGCCAGGTTCTCGTACTCGCTTCGAAGCGCTGGCCATCGCTGGTCGTGCCGGAACTGGGAGGGGACGAGGTCCTTGTAGTGAAAAACGTCAGCACAGACCTCGATAAAACTTGTAACAGGAATCTGAGGCTCTCCGTAAGGAGCTAATCCCATAACCTTTCCCGCCTCCATGGGATCTCCGAAAATCTGTTGAGCCACCGCCGAATACAATCCACCCAAGCTTCCGAACGAGGCCATTCCCGATTCACGCATCGCCAACCACTCGCCACACTCTACGACATGTTTCTCGAGCGGGATGAGAGTGGTATCCACCCCGAAATAGAGCGAAATAGTCTCCCATCCATCATCAACACTGCGCTTGAGAAGGCCATATTCTTCGGCTGTAAAGTCTTCTACTGGTGAACCGGCGCCATCAACCACAAGAATCGCCGCTTCCGCAAAACCTGAGGTCGCGAATGCACTAAGAGCGTGCCCGTAATGATGAGGAATGGTAGTGGTTGGGACTTGGTGCGAGAGGATATTCAAGAAAGGATCCCGCCGGATGTCATGCCGTGGATCTTTTGATCGTCCTTGCACACAGACAACCACCATGTCGAGTTCGTTAGGTTCGATTCCGGCGTAATCCAGGCAATAAGCTGGAGCCAGTGAAGGGCCTGCCCCGTAGATGCGACGTCGCTTAAACCTGCAAAGCCGCTCCTCTTGGATCGCAACAACGATTTCGTCACCTTTCAATAAGCACGCTGCACCGTTGTGAGAGGCGCTGACGCCGAGAACCCACGGATGTTCGTCTGAGAACATTATGAAGAGAAGCTCTGATCGACCTACGAAACAGTTTGGCCTTTGGTGTTAACTGTCCAGAGCGAGGCTAAAGACGGTCTAGGTTTGCAGCGGGCTCAGCTGGTTGGAACAGTCTTAACAGTGCACGGTAAGCCTTCCGAGCTTCTCGCAAGTTCTTGTCATAAGCTTTTGCAAGGCCGCCGACATTGCCGTCGCAGTACGGGCAGATTTCAGTTCCTTCAAAAACGTGACGGCTACAGCCTCGACATAGGATCAGGTCATTGGATCTGGTCATTGATGATGGCTTGGCAGGCTTCTGGTCTCGGCGTTTCCTCGCGGAGCCTATCTGCACGAGCGTGTTTCCAGACATTGGAATCCTATTTACAGTCGGCGAAGTCGTTTTCTCCGCGCCGACGGACTCCGAAGAGGGAGCCGTGCCATCAGATCTTTCGAGTATTAGTTCGAACCGACCGTGATCGAAAGGAACGCCGGGAGCTTTCTCGACCTGGACGATCCGTTCTCTCAGCCCTTGCCGTGCCAATTCCATCGCCCGATGATGACAGTAGGGATTGTTACCTGCCCGGCCAAACAAGACGTGCGTGGTCCAGGTGCAGCCGGCTTTGCAGACGTCGGCGTAGTAGCAACTGCGGCAAAGGCCCCACAGATCGTCAGTTGTTCGCGCGCGATTGATGCTTAATGCGTCAGTCTTCCACCAGATGTGATTAAGACTTAGATCGCGGATGTTGCCTCCTGTGTATGGAGAAGTAGGTAGAGAAGGACACCCTTTGATTGTCCCATCCGCCTCAATGCCGAGAGTGTTTTCCCCGGCGTTGCAACTTGTCCAGTGGATCGAATCATCGCCGCTACCACGCCACAGCGCTTCATAGGGACCAAAATAGCCAATATTGTTTCCGGGCTGAAGCAACAAACCTCGATCTGCACCTTCCTCGTAAAGTTCCGCAAGCAGAGGCATCAGTTCAAGCAATTCGTAAGGTTGAAGCAGTAATTCAGGATGATCAGCCGCCCTGCCCATCGCAACCGTCAGTTGCACCTGCCAGTTCTTCGCGCCGGCCGCGATGAAGCGGTTCATTAACTGACGCAGCTGCGGAATGACCAGCGAGGTAATCTGAGTGTTGACACTGGCGGTGATTCCGTACTTCTTCACGCATTCAAGCGCATTGACTGCAGCCTTGAACGAACCTTTCACGCCTCTCAGTCTGTCATGGACTGCTTCCAGACCGTCTATGGATATCCCGAGGGCCTGAAGACCGGCCTCGACTGCCGACCTTACGCGGTCGTCAGTGAGATGAAGCCCTCCTGACTGCAGCGTACAGTCCATGCCCTGGATCCGAATTTCACGAATGATTTCGAGCCAGTCCCGACGGAGGTAGGCTTCGCCACCGATTAAGGTGATCTCGCGCGTGCCCATCCGAGCCAGTTGGCGAACGAGATCCAGGCACTCGTCGGTTGTCAGCTCTTCCGATCGGCGCTTACCCGCGCGCGAGCCGCAGTGCTGGCACTTGAGATCACACGCGAGCGTGAGCTCCCAGACTGCGTGGACGGGCGTAAGAGCCGAGCGATCTTCCGAAGAAAGATAGCGCGATGGCTCAGCCATGATTTTCCTGACTGGCTACTACTTGCCTATTTTTTTCTCCAGCGCGGCCAAAGCGGCTGTGACTTCGCTAATATGCTTTCGCGCTTGCGACGCCATTTTCCGCATTTCCGCCATGTTTCCGCGCCTAATACACGCGTGGATAGGTACGGCGTACAACGCGACGATCGGCGACTTTCTTTTAGCGCTTTTGGCTGGTGCTTTACGTGTTGGCATTTGATCCTCCTTGAGGTCAACTTGAGTTGGGTTAGGATTACACTCATGCTCTCACAATCAAGAGCGATTCCTGGCGATTGCTTTTTCGAGCCCATCCAAAGCAGACTGCACGCGGCTTAAGTACTGACGGGCGGAAGTAGCAACGCTCCGCATCTCCCGCGAATCGCCGCGGGCGATTGCCTGACGAATGGCGATTCCATAGGGCGGCAGAGGCCCGCTCTTGATGGCAGCGGTCGCCTTGCCGATTTTGGGTAGTTGCGAAGATCTCTTACGGGTTGCCATAAAAACCTCCATCCATTTCTTTTCAGTGAAGTCAGGCAATCTCTAGAAAGCCTGAAGATGAAGTCGCAAGAACACTTGCTTCATAATCCATTGTGTCCATCGTGTCAAGATCAATTTGCTAGAGGTTAGCGTCTTGAAACGGGCTGACAGAAGTATCAGAAAAAAGGTTTGTCCTGCGGCTTGCTAGACTCGTTGCAAATCGTAAGAAGAAACCTTGACACTCCACATATGGCATGATAAAAGGCTTTTCCCAACTGGCCGCTAGAGGGGCTCAACCCTAATCGCAGACAGGATATGATCTTCCCCGGTCCCTCAGACACCAAACGCCGAACCCATAGTTCGGACTGACAGCAATAAGGAGACAAAACAATGGCCGAAGTGAATGCAGTAATTGGCTACCTCCCCGATGCCTCAGCAAAGGCGATTGCGTCCGGGAAGTATTCCGGCGGACCAATTGAAGTTCGTTTGGAGCCCGGAAACGACACTATGCACGTGCGCATCGACCCTAAGGATGTCGCAGGTGTCCTCCTCGGGGCGTCCAAAAAAGGAGAGACGGGCGTCCAGGTGTTCTTGAACGACAAGGCCCAGGTAGAAACCGTTGCGCGCGGGCTCGCCGATGACTTCCGCCTACGACCGATTAAGGACCCCATTCTGTGGCCGTACCGTCCGCCGATCTTTGTGATCTATGCGCCGCCTATTCGGATAAAAGAGTTGGTGGCAGCACAGCGCGCGGAGTTGGCCCAAAAATAGCTCCGCTCAGATCACGTGCGCATTATGAGGGATCACACTCGCCCGCGATCGGCTTCGTGGGGAGAAGTGATTGCGGATTGTATTCATGGCAACAATGCTAATACGGCAGCGTTGCTGTGCTTTCATGCCTCGAGTACCCATCGCGGGTGTTGTGTCGGCGGAGTATCTAGCTAACGGAAAGAATTTTCATGAGAGTTCTTCTATCTCATCCACCCCTTAATGCGAGTCGCGAGGTCACGCCCCCTCTGGGACTGTGTACGCTGGCTGCGTGGCTAAGACATCAGGGCCATGAAGTGCGGATTCTCGACCTGGACTTAGAGATAAAGGGGCGTCCGGATGGCCAGCACACTTACCTAGGCCTCCTCGAGCGTGCCGTCGCTGATTTCTCTCCTGCGGCGGTCGGCATCACCTCGATGTACAACAATAGTCTTCAGGCAGAACGTATGGCGCGCGCCGTCAAAGCGTCCGATTCATCGATCGTCACCATCGGCGGCGGTTCACACTTCGGGGCGCTCGGACCCCAAGCTCTGCGGCGAATACCGGAACTGGACTTTGCCATTGAAGGAGAAGGTGAACAGGCGTTTTCCGCTCTGCTCGCGGCCTTGGAATCCGGCGCGCCAGTCTCGCAGGTGCCTCGGCTCCACTACCGACTGAACGGCCACCTCAGTGCCAACCCGTCGGGAGGGCTTTTGAATCTTGATGAGCTTCCGCCGATGTGGTCGGCGCTGGACGGGAGCATCGACCTGGGACGCTACGCTGAAACGGTGTTGCAGGGCTCGGCGCGTCGCACAATTTACATCGAAGCAGGACGTGGCTGTCCCTTTGCCTGTAGCTTCTGCGCAACGGCGCCGTTCTGGGAGCGGAAATACCGCGTTAAACCCGTTCAGCGAATTATCGACGAGATGCGATTTTTGTATGAACACTTCGGCTACGATGGCTTCATGCTGGTTCATGATTTGCTGACCGTTGACAAACGTTTCATAAACGACTTCAGTGACGCCATGACTGAGTCGCGCCTTCCGGTGGAGTGGATGGCGAATCACCGCACTGACATCAATTTGCATGGTTTGCTGCCTAAGATGAAGACCGCGGGATGTTGGGCGATGTTCTTTGGCGTCGAGTCCGCTTCGGCGCGATTGCAAAAGGAAATGCGCAAGGGCCTGAAGCGCGAGGGCGTGGTGTCCACGATCAGAGGACTGTCGGATTTGGGCATAGCTTCCACGTGTTCGTTCGTGATTGGATTTCCGGACGAAACCAGCGAGGAGCTTTCTTCCACGATCCGCATGGGCGCGGAGCTTAAGCTGATTGGGGCCGGTATGATCCAGTTCCACCGCTTGCGCACCTGGCCGCCCGCACCGCTTTCCCGCACCATGCTTCCTTCCGAATTTGACCTGGACTCACTTCGCATTGAGTACCCGTTCCTGGACGTGCCGGAAGAGGATGTGACAGCGATAAAAAACGATCCGGAATTTTTCGCGGGTTATTTCGCCCCATACACCCAGGCCGGCAGCTTCGCGCAACTGGCCGACGTTGAACTGTTCTTTACCCAGGCTGTCGCCGCTGCTCCGCTTACGATCGCTGTCTTAGGTCGCGTCATGGATGCGAGCCTGATCGAGTCTTTCTACACAGTGGTTTCGCGCAGAGGCGCGATCACCCGCGCAGATGTGGAAGCGGACACGACCAGCATGCTTCCAATCTGGCTTCTGTTGCGTCCATTCCTTGAGGACTGGGTCACCGAGCATCCGGCTCTGGAAATCTGGCAACGGGAGTTGGTGAGAGGGGTGATGGCTTACGAGGAGCATCGGCTGCGGTTCGTCAACGGCGCTGACGTATCCACCGACGAAGATATCGCCGCAGTCGGAAATAATTGGAGCGCATTCTCGTCGAACGTAAACATCGCCGCCGTCTTTGAAGCGATGCAAACCGATCAACCCATCACACCCGCGTTAGTGGAAGAGTCGGCTGTGGTACTGGTGCGTCACGAACTTGATTCCTTTCGCGCCTACACTACTGATGTTTCCCACATCGCAGATCTCGCACGTCATCCTTTCGTGCTTGAGGCTTCTGTTGGTTAGTGAGTTGGAACCTAGACATGATGAATCACAAGAAGAGAGGAGAAAGGTTATGCCAAGCAAGATTGTCGATCTTTCCGCTCGATCCAAAATCATTCGAGCTGAGCCGTTCCATGTACACTTCTGGGAATGCACGCCCAAGGAATATCTCAATCAGCTAAAGGATCCCCGCAAGGTGCTTGAAGGAATGGGCGTTAAGATTCCGTCTAATTGCAGAATTGAAACTACCATCGAGAACCATGACTGGCTGGGGGAACATACTCGCGGATTTGCGGTTGCCAATGGCACGATCATCTGCAACGTTGGCGGTGGTAACATCGCTCGCGGAGTTTATCGAATCTTGTCAAAGACGTCATCTTGCTTCGAAAACCCGATCTCATTCACACAACCATCCGATGGATAAGCGGAGGAAGGCTGGAGATCGAAATTCCGTGGCCGAGTTTCCCCAAAAGCCACGAAAGTGATTCCGAGGTGATCGAAATAATCAAGGAAATGGCATTAACCAATCCAGATCGTGTGATTGCGGAAAAGCTTAACGCTTTAGGCTATCGCGGACGACGGAATCAGAAGTTTACTCCGAAGTCTGTTAACACCCTGAGAAGCCTAATCGCCATGTCAGCACGGTGACAAGAGATGATTTTGTCTTTTGGGTCGCCGCCGAAACCGAGCGTGGTAAAGAGAATCAACGACCTTTGAAAAAATCATCGATCAGAAGGGGACTTAACACCATCAAGGCTGCTCTGAACCATGCGGTTGAAACATTCCCGGACCTAGTAGGGTCCTTTCAAGTACCTCGCAGCCCTCTTACCAAGAAAGTAGAAGAAGAACTCGACCGCGTTCTCTCCGACGAAGAGATTGCCAAAATATCAACAGCCCTCGCTACGAAACATGAATGGCACGAAGCTCTATTCTTTTTCCAACTTGCCTTAATAACGGCTGGGCGTATGGCAGAACTCCGACGCATGCGTTGGGAAGAGTCTAATGTTCGCTTCGGAAGCGTGAAGCTCTATTCTTCTAAGACGAAAAAATGGCGCACCATCAACGCGCCTTCGGCAACGACTCTGATAGCTCAACGCAAGGCAGAGGGCGAAGGTGGAGGGAGTCGCGTACTAACGCAGCCCGATCATTGGTTCCGCGACATTCTAAAAGAAGCTTCCGAGAGCATTGGCATTCGGTATGGCCAGACTGTGCGAGGCGGATGGTGCCCTCACGATCTTCGCCACACTTGCTTAACAAATCTTGCTTTGTCCGGAGTTCCAATAAATGGGATTAAGGAATACGCGGGTCACGCATCAATATTGGAGACACAGAAATATCTGAAATTCATGCCTCAATCGATCGACCTGGCTGCAAGTGTCTCAACCCGACTTGCCACCCTCGCTAGTGTGGCAAGGTTTCCAATAACGGCCACAAAAAGAAAAGCGCAAACGCCAGATCGGCCTTCAAAGGCAAAACTTTGTGACTCAGTTGTGACAGGCCTTACCGACTCAATCAGCTAAGGCCTGTCTTTACATCAGCTACATTACTAGAAATGGCTCCCCACAGTGGACACTCTTCGCAACCTTTTCTTTGGTGCCAGGGCCAGACATGCTCGGTGCGATCCAACAGTTGCGGGACGCCGTCTTGTAAAGCAGACCAATTAAACCTGGGGTTATCCAAGTTTCGCGAAGTCCCCTAGATAGGTAATCGAATTCCCCAAGCAACTCTCTCTCGGCTCATGGGCTAAAGACCTTGCTTTCCGGTCAACCGCCGACCCAAGCGTTTTGGACTTCGATCTGAGTTGAAGATGCCCCAATGTGGTTCTACAGGAAGGTGTGTCTTCCAAGGTTGATCGAACGCTTCGAAATAAACAAACTGAACGCCCGTCTTAGCCAATTCCAGGTAATAGCGTTCCTGGGCCTCTTCTGACAGTCTTCCGCCTGAGTCACCGGCACTCGGCAGACCCACTTCCTTGAGTATCACGAAACGCGTGCTTTGCTTTTTGAGTTGTTCATACGCACCCTTCGTCCAACGAACGGCATTGTCAGGCTCGAGTTGATTGTGGAAGTAAGGATGAACATTAGGGAAAACCCAGTCCCCGAGCCCGAGAAGTTCAGGGCTCGAGTAGCGCTCGATAACCTCTGTGGTCGTCACCGGCTTACCGGTCTTTTGGCGAAGCTCCCGAACTACCGCAGTTAGGGCAGGTAATTGATAACGGCTTCGCAGTCCCTCGTTGCCGACACAGAAACCGAGGACTATCGGATTTCCGGCCGCAGCTATTGCGGAATCAATCTCATTCTGATTGGTTGGATCCCATACGCCCATGATAATGCCTTCGTAGCCGTGTGATTTTGCTAACGCAGGGAGTTCGCTACCGAGCACGCCCGCTGAACTGTAGGTGACGATTCCCGTGAACCCCGCATTTCGGAGAACAGCGAGGTCTTCGCGAATCGCTTCGGGAGTTGCCTCGATGCCACGAAGCGGATTTGCAGTGGGAGGTGAGTAATCGACCCAAACAATCCGCGTGAACTTCTCCTCCCATTTTTCGGAGGTTCGTCGCTGTGGTTTTTCAAACATGCCGGAACAGCCCATTGGTATGCCTGCGCAGACCACAGCGAGAAGCAGGCCGCACAGAGCCGACGGTCCACCAAGACTCATCCGTGCGTCTGGGCCACGTCTTCGTTTGTTAAGGTCTCCGACCTGAAGATTCAAGTTCATTGTCGTTCGCGTCCGAGACGGTTGTTCGGGCGGAATAGGTACTGGATCACTTACACTGGAGAGGCTCAACTCTGAACCAGTTCACTGGTACTTTGAGGAACAAGCAGGACGCCGATAGCATCCTTAGCCTTGACCTCAGACGGATCTACTTCGTGCCTTCAAACTTGATGTCGTCCAGATAGAAGACTGCACCCCGGGGGTTATCTTCGTCCGTGGCAACCCAGATGAATAGCGCTACGGCGTTGCTCAAGTTAACATCCCGCAGGTCAATTTCTTTCCTCTGCCAACTGCTCGAAAGTTTGAACGGATACGGCCCGATCTTGGGCATGGGCGAAATATCATCAGCCCCCACTTGGAACAAGATTGTTTCTCCGCCTCGCTCGCCCCTGGCTTGGAAAGAGAGCCGCTCAACCGTTCGGAGTCTGCTTTGCTGCAACACGTTGACGCCGCACGCGCCCTGTCGCGCGAGAGCAAAGGCACCGGGCGTGCCGGACGGGCCACAGTTGGCGGGCCACCAGCCAATGCCTGCCCAGCCGGCGCCGGATCGGTAAGTGAACCTACGGCAATCCAGCCCTACTGGGCAGTCGCCAGATCCAGGTTCTATGCGCAAGAATCTCTCAGGTGACTTGCCCGGACCAGCCATCCAGGCGGCTGGAATGCCCAGCGTACTCAATTGAATGGACGCTTCAGGGGTTGATGTTTGTGAGGCTACGGGACTGGGAATTGAAGTAGTGGGGGCGGGGATTCGGCCGTCAGCATTGGAATTTGAATTGCTACTAGCGCATCCGCTTAAGCTAATGGTCACCAGCAAAAACACGAGTGAAACATTTATTTTGCGTGGCGCCATTGCCGATCTTTCATGTGTGCTCATGGCATCTCCTCAGCTATTGCTTTTGCAGCTCGGCTTTCCAGAAGTGCTGGTAGAGTTTTTGTGACCAGAGGATCTTATAGCGATACCAGCTTGTGAGTGCGTCGGCAGCGTCTGTGACTTCTATTTGGTCAGGAAGAACATAGTCGGGACGTTTGAACAGTGCGCGCATTTCAGCGTCTATGTCCTGCAGGCGCGCTCTAACTTCGCGCTCCCACTTTTCGCAGCCTTTGAGAACGTCTTTAGATTTGTCGACGCCATTACTTTCCGTGCGCAGATTAGTCTGTGCGTCCTGCAACCATCTCATCACGCGATTTTCCCATGCCTTATCTCCATTTTCTCGGGCTTGTCTGAGTTGATTGTCGTAATCGGCGATTTGCGCTTTCAACTCCTCCACCGCCTTTGAATGGCTCTGAAGGTCTGCTTGGTTCAATCGAAAGCAGTTGGCCACGGATCCTTTCAATTCTCCTTCTTTACTCAGACGCTCGGTCTTTAACTTCTCCATTTGTCTTTCGAACTCGGACAGTTTTCTTCCCCATTGCTCAATATTAGCCGAGACGCCCGGCAGCACTGTCAGCGAGCCATGCCGCTCCCACCAACCTATCCGCTGACCGAACGGCGAATTTGCAGGGTGACGCCGCTGGCGAAACTGTTCACTAAGGCTACTGCCATCGGAACGGCTCGCAACCATCAAGTCTGAAATTTGTCTGGCTTCATTATAGTGAGGTGCGGTTTTATCTTCGTTGAGTTTCCAGCCCCACAAGCTGGCGTATCCGAGCACCACGGACCAGTTGACCAACTCGTCAATCGGAACGGAAGGATCCTGTATTTTGAATTCGCCGATGTAAATTGGCTTATCATTCGCCCCGGCCATCAGACTACGAATGTAATCTACCGGAGGCGGCAAGAACTTTTCGTAGTGATGAAAAACAAGGAAGTCGAGAGCCTCCGAGTCCTTTCCCCAGTACTCGATCAGCGATTCCAAATCAGCGCTTCCAATCGAAACCGGTTGACGATATGTATATTTCTTGATGAGCGCGCTGGCCCTCTGGGCGAACTCCGCCAGCGGTTCGAATCTGATGTTGGCATCCTTCAATGCGTTCTCAGGTTCATTGACGAGAATCCAGCCGGCAATCTGCGGCTCAAGAGGATGTCGGCGGAGGATCGGGATTAACGCCTGCTGAAAGAACGACTCTCTCTTGCTGCTATCTTTGATAATATCGGCGTGCCCGAACAAAGTGGCCCCGTTCTCCTGCTGCACCGGTGCTAGCCAGTGAAAATCGAGAAGCACCCAGACAATTCCGATTTGATACTTGCGCGCTACCTCTATGGCCGTGTCGTAATCCTGCCAGAAGGTTTGATCAAGTCCCTTGACATTGCCGCCAGCATCGAAACTTGGAGCGCCACGACCGTCGGACAACAAAAACCAGACGACGCACTTGACGCCAGTCTGATGCAGTTGGGCGAAGGCCGTTTCGAGCGTGCCGCGGTTTTGTGATACTCCCTGCCACCGCCAACCGTTAACCGCCCCAAAGTCCTGACCGTAATTAAACCAGGGAAGATTGATCGTGGATTGAAAAGTCTTTTCAGGTGCGGTCGCGGCCAGATCAACTGCAGGGCCGCTCCACCAGAGTCGGCCCAGACTCCAGAAGTGAGTCTGACTAATCCCAACACAAGCCACGATCACTGACGCCATCAACACCACGACGAGTGGGAAAGATGGCTTTCTCGAGACTGCCATCATGTTGGGCAATTTCTCGCCAAGTATTTTCGCGAATACTCTTGAGTAACGTATCAAGATGAAGTCCGGATGATTGCGCCATGCCCAGGCGATGAGAAGGTAAACAGCAGTAGCAATAGCTAACGCCGGCAATGCGCTTAGCAAAACCGCCGGGGCAATGCTGGTGTATCGGATAAACGGTGTCTCGAGGAAGTCCTGAGTCTGCCATGAAAGCACTGACGCAAGCGCAAACACAATCGGTGCCCCTTTTAATTTACCTAACCAATTGCGTGTGGGGCGACGCGGCTTGCTCATACAACCTCCCTCGCAATAGATGGACAGACATGACGATCTATCGCTGACTCCGGCTCATTTGCGGCCACGAGTTCTATCCAGGGCGGCTAATACTCCTCCTAACCCGGTTAAGGCAACCAATCCAGGCAGGACCGCCCAAAATGTGAGACCGGTCATCAGCGCATAACTGGTAATTAAGGCGAAGAACAGGAAGATGGTGCCGCCTTTAAGAAAATCCGGATCACGAGACAGCTTCGGCTTTCCTGAAGGTTGTCCCTTCTTAGAATAAAACGTTTTTGCGATATTCTCATCAACATAGGCTTTGACGGTCTGATAGTTGGGATTTTTGGGGCTCATCAGATTGAGGATCTCAAGGTCTGTCTTTAGTGTTGAGTGCGAACCTTGTATGAAGGAGCGCACCTGGAAATAAGCGACCACCAGGCTTAGGACCGTGCCTATGGCTTTAAAGGGTATCTCCCAACCCACTGGAGTGCCCTCCAATTCCCAAAATGGAAAACGACGACTCCTGTCGGATACCAAACGCGGTACGCGGCACATTCTCAAAGTGAGTGGCTGGACCTATCGAGTATGCGAGGCGCAAAGGCTCGTGAGAGTTCAGCCATCAAAACAGTACGCGCACGTTATGTCAGTTTCTGCGAGCCTGTCAAGGTTTAGGACACAGGTTTCAGGACCAGGTTTCAGGACACAACCGACGTTTATGAACAGGGCGCTTCCATGCACCGATCCGGGCGGGTCGCCTTGAAAGAACGACCGAAGCCGCCCGCAAAATCTCGGACCCCGACGTTCTGGGCGCGTTGGTTTCGGAGGGGGCAGGAAGATCTCATCGAGGTGCGGAACAAACTGGCAGAACATCTGGCCGCCGCGGGAAAATTTCGGCGAGCATTGCTATGAAGATTTCGATTTTCGGCTGGACCATAGGTTTGTACTTAATCGACGGGACTCAACTGATCCGAAGAAACTCTTTTTCGGCATGTTGACCAGCCGTTCGATGCAACAGTCGGCTCAAACAGCCCCCGAATGGTGATTCCCTCGCTGTAGCTTTTTGCGAGTCATGAGCTTCTTTCTTGGACACCATGATTGGAGGAGTATAACAACGCGCCAGACCAGTTGAATGGAAGTACCAGAATTCGAGCCCCGAGAATTACTTGTAAATAAACTGTTACAGTCCCCTAGTTAGTCCCTTGCGTCATTTGTCTGGCGGTGTCCCAGGGACACCGCCTCTATTTGGACAGCCCGGTGTTTGGTTAGGCTGCCGACATCTTTTCAGCAACACACTATTAGGACATCTATGAAGCAAGCGCCGGTGTCAAGAATAAAATGAGCATAGTTGTACTGTGACGCCGCAGCGCCTCCATTGTTTCGGTTAAGTTGTTGCTCTTTGACATGAGACTGTTCGTTTGGTTCTACCGCAGTTAGCGGTCCTCAAGTGATCAAGGCAGTCAAGCCACGATCAATCATCTATGCGGTCATCCTCCATGAGGTTTGCTCCGCACTCGGCTGAGGCCAGGAGAAGTGACTGGGAATACGCGGCGCGTGTCCCGCAGTCCTCACTTCCGCGATTACTTTTTGCGGTTGTGAGTTAACTCCTGGCGCTCAGCAGAGGCTGGCTGCCCAATCACTACCTCGGGCACTTTAGGCCCATGTCCTAAACGGGCCAGCCGAGCTGCGACGGCTCGATGGCGGAATTCCGCATAATCGATCTCATCGCGCAACATGATGTAGGCGCGAATGAGAAGTTTTCTAGCAGCTGCCACCTTGGCCTTTGGCCGGCCCCGGCGGTCTGCCAGTCGTTGGTAGAAACGCTTTAGGTCTTCGTCTTTTCTGATCGCTATGTGGGCCGCTTCCACCATCAAGTGGCGCAGTAAGCGGGAGCCGGCCTTACTGATCCCCAGAAAGCGTTTGTGCTCAGCCGAGGAACGTTCCACCGGATCAAACCCGGCATAGGCAGCCACCTTGCGGGTATTGCGAAAGCGATCGACCGGTTGCAGCGTGTGCGCCAGACACAGGGAAGTAAGTAACCCAATGCCTGGGTGGGTGCGCAGCCGCGCCACCTCAACATCGCCTTTGCTTTGGGCTTTTAACCAGACCATCGACTCCAGCACTTGTTGATTGAGCGGCTCTAGCAGTTGCAACCAATGTTCTCGTTGCCACTGCATGGCCGGTGACATCACGGCAGCATTGAGTTCTGCTTTGCCTTCGCGGGTAAACAAACGGCCGCGTCTGGCTAACCCGGATTGCAAGGCTAAGGACTGCAGGCTGTTCTTGCTCATCGTGCGAATCTTGATCAGCTTCTGCCGGTAACGCAGCATCCGCATTACTTCGCGACTCTGCACTGTCGGTCGATGCAAACGGGGAAACTCATCGTGGAGCATTAGCTCCAATATGAGTTCGGCGTCGCGCCGATCGTTCTTCTGTCGCCAGCGAGCCCGACGCCGGATCTCGGTGGCATCGCCGAGCCAGACGTGGTGACCCAGTTCCTCGAGCAAGCCCTCGAACCAGGGACTGTAACCACTGGCTTCCAAGCCAACTATGACCGGTTCGTCGAATTGCTGGTAAAAAGCTCGCACCGCCGCTTTGTCCTGGTGCTTCAGTTCAGCTGTGACGAGTTCACCTGTTTCAGTTGTCAAATAACAAATAGTCTGTTGTCGTGCATGAAAGTCAACGCCGATATATATTGTGTTCATCGCGCCTCCTTTCAGTCTCCATGTCACAGAGCTGCCGTGAGTCTAGCACTCACGGAGGAGGCGCTTGCTTCATAACATCACTAC
>Ga0070699_100002263_pt1 | contig 17336 bp, 6 predicted proteins | sample KBSK1503metaG_FD_65473 | JGI IMG/M metagenome (GOLD analysis project Ga0070699, IMG submission 65473) | Corn, switchgrass and miscanthus rhizosphere microbial communities from Kellogg Biological Station, Michigan, USA - KBS K1-50-3 metaG | ecosystem: Host-associated > Plants > Roots >... | reverse complement strand
GCCGGTTTTTGTTCTCGACCGGCCGAATCCGATCGGCGGTCTCGACGTCGAAGGTCCAATCGCCGACAGCGACAAACTTTCTTTCATCTCGTATCACACGATCCCAACGCGACACGGTTTGACGATCGGCGAGCTGGCGCAACTCTTCAACCTGCAGCGAAATATCGGCGCCGATTTGCGTGTGATCAAAATGGAAGGCTGGCGGCGCTGGATGTGGTTCGACGAAACCAATCTCACGTGGATCAATCCGTCGCCAAACATGCGCAGTCTTACGGAAGCGACGCTTTATCCGGGTGTCGGTTTGCTGGAGACGACAAACGTTTCCGTGGGCCGTGGTACAGACACGCCGTTTGAAGTCGTGGGTGCGCCGTGGATTCAGGGAGATCAACTGGCTGAGTATTTGAACCGGCGTGGTCTTCCCGGAGTGCGGTTTGTGCCACTGCGGTTTACACCGAACGCTTCAGTGTTTAAGGATCAGCAGTGTGAAGGTGTGAACATCATCATCACCGATCGGGCGTTGTTTCGTCCCTTGTTGACGGGAATCGAAATGGCGCTGGCGCTGCGGGCGTTGTATGCGAAGGACTGGCAAGTGGATAAGTATCTGCGACTCCTCGTAAATGCGGAAACGCTCGATCGAGTGAAGCGTGGTGTGAGCGCGAAAGAGATTGTTGATTCGTGGAATACTGGTTTGCAGGAGTTCCGCCGCTCGCGCGCTGCCGTATTGCTTTATTAATCCACAGATTACACAGATTCTTTGGAAAATCCGTCTTATCTGTGTAATCTGCGGATTATGAAGACGTGGCCGATCGTCGCACTACTTATCCTCGCCCTGGCTGAAGTCGCATTCAGTCAGGCACCGCCTGCGATCCAGATATTCATGCCTGGTGGGACTCTGCCGCCTCGCCCGATACGTTTCACCCTCACGCGAGACGACGGGCGCATTGAGACTGTATTCACCGATACAAAAGGTAAGTTCCAGGTTACAGGTGATCTGATCAGGGACGCTGACTACATCATCACTGTAGAAACTGATGGCGCAACGTACGACACAACGGTCACGACATTTCGCATCGTACGTGGGACGCCTGTCTACACCCCAGTATTCCTTCGACCGTTCAAGGGAAAACCGATAACGACTCCGGGCGTAGTTGATGTGCGTGCGATGGATGCCAATGTGCCTAAAGATGCTGTCGCCGCCTATGAAACTGGTATGAAGGCGCTGGGGAAGGGTCAGACTGAGGAAGCAATAATACAGCTTAAGCGAGCGATAAAACTGTCGTCGCATTATCTTCGCGCGCTGAACGATCTGGGCGTTCTATATCTTCAATTGAGCCGGCTTCCGGAAGCCGCCGAACTCTTTGCGCAGGCAGTGAAGGTCGACGAGAACTTTCATCTTGCCCGTCTCAACCTCGGTGTTGTGTTGCACAGGCAGGGTCACGATAAAGAAGCAGTTAAGACGTTGGCATTGTTGTATGAGAAAGATCGTTCTCTGAAAGGTCTGGCTCTGTCTTATGCAGATGCGCTTTTGGGTTTGGCCGAATTAGCCAAAGCCGAGCAGGTGTTACGCGCAGCCTTAAGCGAGTCGACAAGTGATAATTCTGCCCAGGTCGATCTTCATTACAAACTGGGAGTGGTTCTCAATCGCCGGGATCAATTTGAACAAGCTGCTGAGGAACTGAAGAAAGCAGTGACCATCAACGACAGCGCGGCTAATGCCCAGTTGTTGTTGGGAGCAACCTTACTCCAACTTAATCGATTGGAGGAATCTGAGAAGTCACTGCTTCGTGCGTACGAGGTAGCCGGACCGGGCGCCGGCAACGCGCAGATGTTTCTGGGCCAACTCTATCTCATGCAGCAAAAGCCCGCCGCGGCTCTGATGGCTTTCGAACAATATTTAAAGGACGTGCCCGGAGCTCCAAATGCGGTCCAGATCAAAGCTGAGGTCGAGAGATTGAAAGTAGCGAAAAAGAATTAAGCTGTGTAATCTGTGGACAAAACCAAATCCACAGATTACACAGACGTTTTAGAGGATTAGAAATTGATCCTGAACTGCCACTCAACCAAGCGACCACCAGGATCGTTTGTTCCCGAAACAGTGATATCGCGGTAAGCAGATCGAGTTTGACCGAAAGACGTCGATGCTGCACTAACGCTGCGTATCGTCGCATCGGAGTCGCCGAGGAAAAAGTTAGCACGATTGAACGCGTTCAGGAACGAAACGCGACCCTCGAGATTTACTTTTTCCGTGAGCGGAATTCGTTTCAGTATGTTGAAGTCAAAACGCGCCGTCATTGGTCCATGGAAAACAATTCGTTCGCCAGGGACGCCCGCTGTCAAAGGCGGGCCGATGTAAGGCGCATTGGGATCCAACGCAGCACCCGTGGGACTCGCAAAAGCTGCGATTGTGTTATCGATTACGTTCTGCGGCAGCCAGTAGACGATGCCACTCGGGTCTTTTCTAATGTTCACCATCCTCTGTAGATCCTTCAAGGTCATGTTATGAAGGACCACACCGGAGTCGAACTGGTTGACCGTAGCGCGACCACCACTCGTAAGCAGCGTCGCCGGTCCTGATTGGATTCTAGTTACACCGCCAATCTGCCAGTTGCCAACAGCGCGCCGGATGAACGGGTTGCTGGAAGCAAAGAACTTCTTACCTGGTCCAAACGGCAGTTCGTAGATGTAGTCGAACTTGAGTCCGTGACGAACGTCCCAGGGCGAGTAGTTGCGGTCTGCTTCCGGATTCCGCAATGTTCTGGGTTGCGAGAATACTGACGACGAAGAGACAAAGGCATTGGCCAATGCTTTTCCATACTGGTAACTGCCTTGAAACAGCAGGCCACTTGCCAAGCGTCGTCGCACTTCGATTTGCAGAGCGTTGAACGAAGTATCAGTACCCTGCGTCATCAGAAATGCGCCGCCAGCCGTTTGCGGATTGACCAGGAAGAAGTTCGAAACCTTGCAGGTTTGCGACAAGGTATTTCCTGAAACGCAACCCGATGAGGCGGGCAGTGTGGTGAAAGGAATCAAGTTCGCATTAATCAATCGATTCATGTTGCTCAGATTGAAAGCGATCGTGTTGGCGGCCGCACCCGCTTGTCCCTGGAGCAGGCGCGTAATCATCGTTGAATTCGTTGATGAATTCAGACCAACGGTTATGAGCGGCACATTAACCTGCCCCGCCAATCCCTGATTGCCATAGTTGTCCCCTTTGTTGTTTGCACGACTAATGGCGAGATTATTTGCCGCTGCTTTGAATTGATCCAGAAACCCGTTCTCAAAGATATTGACCTCGTTGAGATCATACTGGCGCCAGAGGTGAGTCCCGCGCGTACGCACGAAGCGAACTTCCAACGCAGTATTCTTGTTGAGCTCGCGTTGAATACCGAACGAGAACGACTGCGTATAACCACCCTTCAACGCCGCATCGAAATCGTTTGCACCACCGGCACTCCCAAAGGCAGGCGTAAATGGATACTTGCTTGTGTCTGCCGGGGGAGCGAGAGCAGGGAAGTTTCCATTGCGGAAGAGAACGCTGCCAGCCGGGAAAATTCCCGGAGTGAGTGACGGGCTCACATTCAGATTCACCGTTCCACCTTCATTGGAGCCGAACATCGCCGTGTAGGCATTGAAGCCTTCGCGGGTGTAGGCGATCGAGTAACCTCCCCGGATGACGGTTTGTCCGCTTTCGCCGACCAACCGTTTGAGGAATCCTGATTTGAAGTCAGGAGAGTACGCAAAGCCGAAAGACGGCGCGAAATCCTTGTGTCGCGTCGGATAACCCTTTTCACCCTCTGCGAGGAGACGAAACTGAGTCGGCTGGCCCTGGAATACACCTGGAGCAAAAAGATTTCCGACTCCGGAAACACCGTAGATTCCGTCAAAACCAGTTCTGGTGTAGACGAGATTATCGTTTACTGCGGAGGGTTCGAATTCCCAGCGCAGTCCAAAGTTCAGAGTTAGATTCGGTCTAACCTTCCAAGAATCCTGTCCATAGAACGCCCATTCGTTTTGATGGTTGTATTCAGTGAAGGCATCAAAGACATACTTCCCCTCACTATTGAGCGAAGCGGATCGATTGATACCGCTCACACGTCCCGTCAGGATTGCATAGAGTGATTGGGCGTTTCCCAACTGTGTCGAGTTCGCCCCCGGGAAGTTGGGATTCGCTCCTGTGTTGGTGAAGACATTGGCTGTCATCGGATCGTCAGAAGTAATTCCGAGTAACAACTGTGGAACCACTTGCGTGCCTGCGGCCTGAGTGAATGAGTTGATTCGCAGAAACGACGCGCCAAAATTCAGCGTGTGCACGCCCTGGAGGAAGGTAATGTTATCCGTCAGACCCTTCGTCGGGGTATTGCGCCGCGATGTGGTCCGGCGATTATAAAAGGCACCGGTGCCGTTACCCTGCGCTCCAAGAAATGTCCCACTTGCCACGGCGTATCCGCCCCAGAAGTTGAAGAGTCCGGGCGCAAACTCACGCGTAAACACCGACGTTCCGTTGCCGCCTGAGGTGGCGCGAATCTCGTTAACCAGACGGCTGTTGATAGTCCAGCGATGGGCCATCACGTAGGAGAACGAGTCGCGGTAAATTGATCCAGTAACGCCGGGTGTACCAATCACGATTCCCTGTCCTGGCGCGACGCTGTTCTGGCCGTTAACTGCATCTGGCGTCGAATAATAGAACTGGTAATTGTGAATAAACTCGAGGTGCTGGTTCTTTGTAATGTTCCAGTCGAACCTGGCAGTTGGGAAACGGCGAATGTTTGTGCCGGGGTCCTGGAACTGATAATCGAGTCGATTGTAGTCGTTGGCCGACGCGATGCGACTCTTTAACGCACCTTCGGTACGAACAGCACCGTTGACGATATCGAGGCCAGCGCCGATCTTGGGATCGATCGTTCCCGTAAAACCTTTGGACGCCGCTAAGGAAAGTAGATTGATGGTTCGAACCGTACCACCGGAATCTTTATAGGTGAATAGACCCTGACGTGCTTCCGGCGTAAGGACCAGGATGTTTCCGACAGCTGAGAGTGAGCCATAAGCCTGCGGCAGCCGAAACTCTTCATAGTTTAAGAAGAAGAACGCACGATCTCGGCTCTTCAGGAGTTTGGGGATGATAATCGGTCCGCCAATGTGGCCGCCGTACTGTCGCAAAAACAGACTGTCGCGCGGCAAACCATCGATATTGTTGAAATAGTAATTTGAATTGAATCGCGGTGAGCGGTATTGCCAGAAGCCGCCGCCATGGAATTCGGATGTTCCTGATTTGGTTACGAAACGAACCTGCACCGCTCCTTCACCGCCACTCTCCGCTCCGGGGACGGCGGTCGACACTGTGACTTCCTGGACAGCATCAGCTTTCGGTTGCACTTGGGTGAAGAAACCATCCGAGCTCCGCAGAAAGTTATCCTGAATGTTTGCTCCGTCAAGCGTTAGGTTCACAGAGCCTTTCGGGAGTCCGTTGATTGACGATGTACGCGGCGCGCCGGGCGTCTGTACGCCGGGTAGAGTTAGCACGAGTTGAAGTGCGTCGCGTGTGACGAACGGAAGCTGGGTTATCTGCTTGCCGGTTATCGTAGTGGCAACGTTGGCAGATTCGGTTTGGAGAATCTCGCCGCCACCTGAAACCACAACCTCCTCATTTGCACCGCCTGGTTCGAGACTCGCGTTAGCTGTCGCTATCTGCCCCGCATCGACCTTCACGTTCTGGATTACCGTTTTCTTGAAGTTTGGAGCTGTGACAGTAATCGTGTAGGTGCCGTTTGGTACTGAGGGGACTGACCAACCGCCCTCACCGTTAGCTATCGCTGTGAACACGGTCTTTGTTTCGTTTTGGACCGCTTCGATAGTGGCTCCAGGCACGAGAGCGCCTTGTGAATCTGTTACTAGACCGGTTAGACGACCTGATGTCGTCACCTGACCTGAGACAATTACCGGGAGAGACAACGCAAATACGAGGAGAAGAACACCAGTCAAAAAGCGAGCCATCGGTTAGGCCTCCTTCTGGGATAGGTTTCGAAGTTTTCTTTGACGTGGACGGCTTGTTTACAAACGGGAACCGAGTGAAAACTACTACGCAAGTACGTAGCCACACGATCTCGTCATGGTGGTCGCTTCAAAAAAGAGGGATTTGTGTAGATTTAAATGTCTGTTATCGTTGGTAAACGCATACGCATCCGAATCGATCTATCCAAAAAGCTGAACGCATTCAGAAATTTGGTTAAAGGCGCCGTAAAGATGCACGGATCCATTTGCGGACGGAGTTAATGAGGAAGAAATCTCTGGTACTCTGAAGCTCTTTAACCGAGATGGTTCGTTCCTTGATCTTTCCTTCCGCTAACAAGTGATTGCGAAAGACGCCTGGCAGCAAGCCGCATTCGATCGGCGGTGTGCAGAGTTCGCCGTCAATCGGAACGACCAGATTGGCGATGCTTGATTCCGTCACCTCACCACGCTCGTTCCAGAAGATAACGTTATCTCCACCGCGTCGTCGCGTGGTTTTGTGAAACAGAAACCGGTCCGACGTATCGACTGGCTCCGTCGCGAGTGTCAGTGGCTCGATTTCACCCAATAATTCAACCGGTGTTACTTGCGTTTCAATCCGTCCATCCTTCCACAACGTCAGTCTCACTTTGAACGATCCACTCCGAGTTTCAATCCGTTCCAGATCCGCGTTAATCCGCGTTCCCGGAAACCCAAAATACGCTGCCGACTCCCTCAACCGCTCAAGATGCTCCAGCAACAAGAAGTATTTGCCATCTTCCAAGAGGATCGACTCAAACAACTGAAACTCAACTGGCGTCGAATGCAGAAACCGGCTCTTCACCAGACACTCTTGATACTCACGCTCGGCCGTCGAATCAATCGTGATGCCACCGCCGACACCAAACGTCGCCTGATTGGATTCAGCGTCGATGACCACGGTGCGAATCGCGACGTTGAAAACGCAGGCCCCACCCGGTTGCAAAAGTCCGATCGCTCCCGTGTAAGCACCACGCGGAAAACGTTCGAGCTCGCGAATAATCTGCATCGTGCGAATCTTCGGCGCACCCGTAATCGACCCGCACGGAAACAACGCCTGCATCAGGTCCGGCAACGTCGTCCCTTCATTCAGGGTTGATTCGACTGTCGAAGTCATTTGCCAGACAGTCTCAAAACGCTCGACATCGAACAACGAAGAAACGTTCACGCTGCCGGGAACCGAAACTTTCCCGAGATCGTTACGCAGCAGATCGACGATCATCACATTCTCGGCACGATCCTTCACCGAGTGTTTGAGCCACTCCGCGAGCTCTCGATCTTCTTTCGTCCAACGCCCGCGCTTGACTGTGCCTTTCATCGGTTTCGTGACGACGTGATTGCCTTCGCGTTTGAAGAACAGTTCCGGCGACAAGCAAAGAACCTTGTAACGATCAAGATCGATGTAAGCGGAGTACGCTGCACCCTGAGCCAGACAGAGACTGCGATACCACGAGTAATAATCGCCGTTGAAGGTTGAGATAACGGGAAATGAATAGTTGACCTGATAAGTATCGCCGTCGGCGATCAGTTCTCGGATTCGTGTGACTGCGTAGTCATACTCGTCTCGCTCGATACGTGGCATCCACGAGTTCGAGTCAATTGTCGGCGCATCGAGGCTTTCAAGATCGGATACACTTGAAAACGCTGCGGCCCAGGCGAGCGGGAAATCGGAAGATTTGTGAACGGAGAAGACAGAGTCAAACGCCGGAGCAGCCTCATAACTGAGCATCACGGCGACGTACGAACCTGCTTTTGATTCTCTCTCGGCGAAATCTAGTAAGGGTACAACTTCGTTGATGTGTTTGGCCGTGATCTCAGCGGTCGGAGCGTTGAGAGATTGCGAACCAAACACAAACTTCGGCATGCCGTGAGTCTAACAGATCGGTGGGACAGGGTTTTCAGGATCGACAGGATAAGTCGGGGTGATTGCCAAACCGTTATTCATCAGCCATTCTTATCAGACGGATAAAAATCTTTAGCTACCATTATTCCCAAAGCGATATATAATCCGTCCGAAATTTCGTAGCTCAATCCTTTCTTTCAAACCGAGGACAACATGAGAAACCCAATTCTTGCGTCTTTGCTTTTACTTTTGTGCATGGTCGCGGTTGCAAGCGGGCAGGGAACCACGTCTCGCGTAACAGGAACCGTGCAGGACGCCAACGGCGCCGCGGTTGCCGGAGCAATGGTGAGTCTCACCAACGAAGCTACCGGAGTTTCCTTTACTACCACGACCAGTGAAAGCGGAAACTACGCCTTCGATTTGGTCCAGGTTGGAAAGTACACCGTTACGATTGAGAAACAGGGATTCAAAAAGTTCATCAGCCAGGCGACTCCTGTTAACGTCAACCAGCCTGCTACCGTGAGCGCGACGCTCGAAACTGGCGGCGTGACCGAGACCGTGACCGTTCAAGCCGGCGCCGAACAAGTGCAGACCAGCAGCTCCGGAAACATCGGCAGCACGATCGAGCAGAAGACTCTCGAGTCGCTTCCGATTGTCGGCACGCGCGGCAGAAACCCACTCGACCTTTTGAACTTTCAACCGGGCGTGGTCTTCGGCGGCAACACCGGTGGCGCCGTTAACGTAAACGGTTCGCGCGATCGCGCTTTCAACTTCACGCTCGACGGTATCGACATCAACGAGTCCACTGCCGGTGGTTCAAACTTCACACCGCTTCGTCCAAATCCTGATTCGGTGCAGGAGTTTCAGATCGTCACGAGTAACTTCACCGCAGAGCTCGGTCGCAGCAGCGGCGCTCAGGTAACGCTCGTTACACGCTCAGGATCAAACGACTTTCACGGTAACGTGTTTGAGTACTACCGTACGCCGCGACTCGATGCCAAGAGTTATCCGAATACGATCGCGGGAACTGCGAAAGATCAATTCGTACAGCATATTTTTGGAGGCAGTATTGGCGGCCCGCTTTTCAATCCCGGCTTTGGCGAAGGAAGTAAGATGGGATGGCTGCGAAACAAAGCCTTCTTCTTTACCAACCTGCAATTACTTCGCGCTTACGACACCGGTTTGGTGACTCGAACGGTTTACACGGAGAGTGCGCGCCAGGGAATCTTTCGTTACACAGTCAACGGACCAAATGTGCCCGTTGGTGGCAACGGCATTGCGACCGTAGGTTCGGCAGGAAATCAGGTTTTTGGTGCGTGTCCGAATCCGCTTCCGAATCCGTTGCCGGCAAACTTCCGCTGCACTCGGACCTACAACATCGTGGGGAATCCGGCGGGAATCACTCAAGATTCAGCTCTGATGGCTTACCTGAATGCGATGCCGTTGCCCAACAACTTCACGGTTGGTGATGGTCTCAACACGGCAGGTTTCAATTTCGGATCGCCACAGCACGAACGGCAGTACGACTTCGTCACCAAGTTTGACTTCAATATCAACCCGAAAAATTTGGTGTATGTTCGGTACGCGCAAGGATCTCAAACGACTTTGGGTGATTCGGCCAACACCGGTCGACCTGTCTTTCCAGACTCGCCGAACTTTGTTGACACGTATCGCACACCGAAGAACCTCGCCGTCAACTGGCGCTGGTCGCCGACAGGAACTGTTACCAACGAGGCGATATTTGGCATCAGCAAGTTCTTCTTCTCGTTCCTGACGCCGTTTCCAGATCAGAATCTCCCGTTTGCGTTTATCAACGTCGCCACACCTAACACAAACTTCTCTTACAACGCCCGCGGAGTGAGGACGCTTCAGTTCATCGATAACCTCACTTTCATCCACGGCTCACACACATTTAAGAGCGGTATCAATTTCCGCTTCAATCGTCACAACGACGATCGATCGTCTGTCGCCGGATCGGCAATCGAGCCGCTGGTTTCGTTCGGAGGAACCGGTGGTGCCTTTTTCGGCAATTTCGCGCTTCCGTCGTCAGGGAGCACCGGTATCAACACAGACGACTTAACGCGATTGCAAAACACGATCAGAGATCAGCTTGGAAAAGTGAACAGCGTTTCAAGAGCATTTGTCTCTCAGGGTGATACGTTTGCTCCGGCGGGAAGTCGTTGGTTGAACCAGGTGACGTATCCAGAGTTGGATTTCTACTTCCAGGATAACTGGCGTCTCCGTTCCAATCTGGTTTTGGACCTTGGAGTTCGTTGGGAAGCAAAGCTCTCTCCAAGAGTAGCGGGAGGCAGGCCGAGTCTTATTCCCGATCAGCCGGCTAAGCTGGGAGCGGCTCCATCGAATACGCTGAAATGGGTGGAAGGCGATATTTACAGCAGCGATTTGAATAAGCTGCTTCCATCAGTTGGTTTTGCCTGGGATCCGTTTAAGAGTGGCAAGACTTCGATTCGTGGAAACTACCGCATGGCTTCCGATCGAATCGCTACGTTTCTATTTGGCTCGTCAATTTACCAAAGCACACCGGGAAACAATAACGGCCCCAGTAATTCGGCTTTCGGTCAGGCCGGAGGGTTATTCCGTAATGTTGGACCAGTCATCGCCGCTCTGGCGCCGACACAGACTCCAATAGCGCTACGACAGCCGCCTCCATTTAGCACCGGTTCACTGAGCGTGCTGGATCCGGATTTACAATTCCCACAGATTCACGAGTGGTCCATCAGCTTCCAGCGCGAAATACGACACAATGTGGTCGAAGTTAACTACATCGGAAAGCATGGAGTGCACCTGCTCGGTGGCTACAATGTGAACCAGGTGAATATCTTCGCGCGTGTTGCCGGAGTGAATCAAAGCTTTGCTGAAGCTTTCGACTTGATTCGCAACGACATCCGTACTAACGGAGACACCAACATTACTTACTTCAGTCCACTAATCAATCTCCTGTACACCGGTAATCCGAATAACAATGCGGGCACCGCAACTTTCAGAAGCGTAGTGACAGCGGCTACGATCAGAAACGGAAATGCGGCGACAGCGGCACTGAATACGTCCCAGCGGTTGTGCCAGCAGGCTGATGTGAACAACGGGATTTGCACTGCGACCGGCGTCCAGCTCATCGGTCGTACAGTTAACAACCCATTTCTGTTCCAGCCGTACCCGCAATTCTCCGGAGGCCTGAACGTCTTCGATAGCAGCGACTACTCGCGATACGACGGTCTCCAGTTCATCTTCAAACGCAGAATCAATGCGGGCCTCGGATTTCAGTTTGGCTACACGCTTTCCAAGTCGAAGGATAATCGTTCCTGGGATCCGTCACTTAGCACGGTTTCGACGGGCTCGGTCCAGTCGGCTTCGAGCACGCCGTTCGATTTACGAGATAGAAGTCTCAACTACACCTGGTCCGACTTCGATCGCCGTCATGTGTTCCAGGGGACTTACACCTACGAACTACCGTTCGGCAAGGGCAAGCAGTTTCTTTCCGGAGTGCCGAAGGTTGTGGACCATGTAATTGGCGGCTGGCAGATGGCAGGCACGGTGCTTTGGATGTCAGGCAGACCGTTCACGGTCTACTCGGGCATCAACACGCTCAGCAACGTCGTGCAATCAACCGCCGACTGTAACGGTTGCACGAGAAACAGCGGCAGCCTGGTTTTGGAGAGCGGCAGGAACTTCTGGTTCGACACCGCCACACGTGCCCAGTTCAGCCAGCCGGTCACGGGCTCGATCGGAAATACCGGACGAAACTTCTTCCTCGCTCCGAATTACTTCCAATGGGATTCTTCGCTTTCGAAGAAATTCAAAATTACGGAGAGCGTGGCGTTCGACCTGCGTTTTGATGCTCGCAACGTTTTGAACAACCCGTCGTTTGACAATCCGACAGCCGTCTTTACTTCGACGATCTTCGGACGCATCAACGACAGTGTTACCAACAACGCGCGTCGCATTCAGGTCTCAGGCAAGCTGAGCTTCTAAACAATTAGCCACAATAAGGCACAAAAAGCACAAAACAGAACTAGTGCTTTTTGTGCTTTTTTGTGGCTGAAGGCTTCATCAGCGATTCTTATCAAAGTGATAAGAACATTTAGCTATTATTATCCCACCTGACCGCCTATAATCCGCTCACTTCGTACCAGGCAACAAAAACTCAGAAGCAACGGACCAAACTGGCAGCGTGAAAACGAGTCTCTTCCTTAAGTCCGCAGCAGTGCTGTTGACTGCGCTCGCTCTCGGCGTTTTCCTGTTTATGCGCGGACGCGTCAATGCCGAAGCGTCTGCTCCTTCCTACGATCTTTTGATTACAAACGCACGAATCGTAGATGGTTCGGGTAATCCGTGGTTCAGGGCTGACGTGGCGATCAAAGACGGTCGCATTGCGCGCATCGGGCGTTTAGGACCAGAGAGTGCGAGCCGGACCATCGACGCTCGCGGGCAAATACTTGCTCCCGGGTTCATCGACGTTCACACACACGTCGAATCGATCTACAGCCAACCCGCGGCCGACAACTTCGTGCGGATGGGTGTGACGACACTCGTCACCGGAAACTGTGGTTCGTCGACCACCGAAGTCGGAGAGTTTCTCGGACGCATCAAGGAAAAGCCACTCGCAGTAAATCTCGCCACCCTCATCGCCCACGGTTCGGTTCGTCGCAAAGTGATGGGCCTTGGCGATCGCGCGCCGACGCCGGACGAAGTCAAACAAATGGAGAGTGTCGTCGAGCAGGGCATGAAAGACGGTGCCGTCGGTCTTTCGACTGGCTTGATTTACGTTCCGGGCACTTATGCGAAGACCGATGAGATTGTGTCTCTCGCACGTGTCGCGGCAAGGTACGGTGGTCTATACGCGACGCACATGCGCAACGAGGGCGACAAGGTTGCGGATGCGATTCGCGAGAGTATCCAAATCGGCGAACAGGCCGGACTTCCCGTCGAGATTTCTCATTTCAAGATCAGTAACAAGAAGCTGTGGGGCCAGAGCCCGATGACCCTCGGTCTTGTGCGTGATGCTCGTGCGCGCGGGCTCGCGGTCACCGTCGATCAGTACGCTTACACCGCCAGCTCAACTTCGCTCGATTCGCGCCTGCCGTCGTGGCTGCGTGCGGGTGGACTCGATGAAGCCAAGAAGCGGCTCGCCGATAAAGATACCCGCGAGCGTGCGATAAACGATACGAAAGACGCTCTGAAGCGCAGCGGCTTCAAGGACTACTCGTTCGCAGTGGTCGCGTCGTATGGTCCTGACAAATCTTTCAACGGCAAGTCGATCGCCGAAATCACCAAACAGGTAAAGAACAAGAGCGACGTCAAGAGCCAGATCGAACAGATGCTCGAGATGTACGAAGCGGGTGGCGCCGCCATGATCTATCACGGCATGGGTGAAGAAGATGTGAAACGGATCATGCAGGAACCGTTCACGATGATCGCTTCTGACAGTGGTGTGCGCCAGATCGACGAGAGCGTGCCGCATCCGCGTGGCTACGGCAACAACGCGCGCGTGCTTGGTCTATACGTCAGGCAGTTGAACTTGATCTCGCTCGAGGATGCGATCAGGAAGATGACGTCGCTGCCGGCGCAGACGTTTGGATTTCGCGACCGTGGCTTGATTCGCGAAGGCTTTGCGGCAGACCTCGTGATCTTTGACGAGAAGACGATCATCGATCAGGCAACGTTCGACAAGCCGCACCAGTTTCCATTGGGGATCAGTTACGTTTTAGTCAATGGGCAATTAGTTCTCGCAAACGAGCAAATAACCGAGGCTCGTCCTGGTATCGCTCTTCGTGGACCAGGATTCTCGGAACGTACTGTAGGGGCGGCCCTCCGTGGCCGCCCCTCGTTTTAAATTCCACGCAGGGGCGGCCACAGAGGTCCGCCCCTACAAAAAACACCCTTTTGCCCTCGAGAGGAGGAGAAGTTATGTGGAGCCCTAAAACCAATCTCACGGTTTTCTCAATCGGAATAGTTTTCGTTCTTCTCTTCCTGCCTACGATTGCAGCCGCGCAAACGGTTACCGGCACGCTGCGCGGCACCGTGAGCGATTCCAAGGGCGCGGTCGTTCCCGGAGCGGATGTGATTATCCGCAACATGGAGACCGGCCAGGAGCGCACTCTGAAAACCGGCAGCGAAGGCGTCTACGTTGCGCCTTTCATGCCGCTCGGTCGCTACACGATCACTGCAACTGGTCCAGGCTTCAGCAAGGTTGCGCAGGAGAACATCGAGCTCGGATTGAATCAGACGCGCGTGGTCAACTTTGAGTTGAGCCCGAGCGCCGTTACCGAAGCCGTCGTGGTCACGTCTGAGGCGGCTCCCATCAACACGACGAACGCGGAGATCAAAGGTTCACTCAACGCCCAGGAGATCATGGAGAAGCCCACCTTCAATCAGGGCAGCTTTCTGTCTCTAGCTGAGACCTTCACCGGATTTCAGGAGAACCCGACTTCCGGTCAGAACAATCCCACCGCCTCGTCGGGCTCGTCGATAAACTTCAACGGTACCGGCACACGCGGCGCCACGTTCCAGATCAACGGCGTCAATAACGACGACTCTTCCGAGAATCAAAATCGCCAGGGCGCGTCGCTCTCGACGATCAAAGAGTTTCAGGTCATCACCAACAACTTCAGCGCCGAGTTTGGCCGCGGCTACGGCGCGGTGGTCCTGGTGCAAACGAAGTCAGGCACGAATCAGATTCACGGCGACGTTTACTGGTATCACAACGACAGTGCTTTGAACGCGACGAACAACGTCTTCGCGCCGGGAGTGAAAAAAGGCGTGACGCGGCGTAATCAGTTTGGATTCACCTCAGGCTTTCCGGTGTGGAAAGATCGCCTGTTTACCTTTATCAGTCTCGACCACACAGAAAATTCCGGCGCAAACAACTTCAACCGCGATGTCTTCACGCTCGCGGAACGAGATCCGGCGAACTGGTTCAAGCAAACACCCGCGAACGATACACCGTCGAACCGGGCTTTCGTAAAAAGCATAGTCGATCGTTTTGCCAATGCCGTTCCGAACGATCCGGCGGCTGGTCCAAGAGTGTTTCGCGGGCAACAGGGTTTCGATTTTCCGGCGCGAGACTATTCCGGACGCCTCGATTGGAACCCACGCTCTGTCGATAACGTCACCGCTCGCTGGCAGTACACGCGGCAAAGATTTGTGGCCGATGACATCATTCCCGGTGAACGGGCGGATCAGAACCACAAACAACAAAACTTCGGCTTGAACTGGATTCACTCGTTCTCGAGTATTTCGGTGGGCGAGTTTCGCTACGGACTCGGTTTACGCACGACGCTCGTCAACATCGCCGCCGGCAACAACACGCCGATCATTCGCTTCTTCAACCCGAGTCCGGTCACGACGCAGTCGAGCATCGGCAGCGCCGGCAATTTCCCGATTCAGCGATATCAAACTGACAACCAGTTTGTTTATAACTTCGTGACGCATCTCAGCTCGCACGATGTGAAACTCGGCACCGACATTCGTCGCCAGCGGCTTGACGATCTTGCTGACAACTTCTCGCGGGGCTTCTACAGCAGCACCACCGCGACCTGCAACGGCATCAACTACACCAACGGCTTCAACCAATTTCTCAACGGCTGCACGCCCAACTACCAAAAAGGTTATGGGCCATTCTTCCTCGAGAATCGCATTCGCGAAGGAAACTTCTACGGCGAAGACAATTGGAAAATACGCCACAACCTGACGCTGAATCTTGGCCTGCGTTACGAATACGTTTCCGCGCCGGAAGAGGCCGCCGGTCGCATCAACTATGGATTCAGCGCCGACAAAGATAACTGGGAACCACGTATTGGCTTCGCGTGGAGTCCGAATTTTGAGACGGGCTTTATGCATTCGCTGTTTGGCTCAGTGGGCGATTCATCGTTCCGCGGTGGCTACGGCATCTTTCACGGTCGACTCTTCCAGTCGATCTTTTCGCAGGGCGGCGCGACGGTGAGATTCAATCCGCCGAACGCGTTCTTCTACAACCAGTCGGGTGTGGCGACGTCGGCGTTCAATCCGGTGAACCTCGTCGATCCGACAAACGGCTTTGTGTTCGTGCCCGGTCCCCAAACCGCGCGTCACACCATCACGTTGATCGATCCGGGATTGGAAATGCCTTACACGCAGCAGTGGAATGTGAGTTTCGAACGACAGATGCCGTTCTCGTCTGCGTTGCGCGTGAGCTACACCGGCAATCGCGGCATCGGTTTGTTGAAATACTCGCTCAACAATCTGCCGGTGCACGATCCGGTGAATGGTGTGCTGGTTGCGAATCATCCAAACAATCCTGCGAACCTGCGCGGCCAGGTAATCAGACTCGCGGCTGACTTCCAATGTGCCGGCACGGCCGGAACGACCGCGATCCCGTTCACGGCCCAGTGTCCAGTGGTAGTTGTGATTGCCGCCAATGAATACAGCTTCCGTGTGCCGCGCATAAACGAGCGCCGGCCGAACGGGCTGTACGGAACAAACCTCGCAGTTTCGAATGCCGCGTGGAGTTACTACAACGCCGCACAGGTCGAATGGACTAAGCGGCTCAGTAGCAACCTCAACTTCCAGGCTGCCTACACGTGGAGCAAAGCGATCGACACCACTTCCGAAGCGACTGCTGTCGGAACAGGCGATACCAATCAAAACGGAAACGACGCGCGTGCCGGTCGTGGACTCTCGCGCTTCCACACACCGCACCGGTTCACGATCTATGGCACTTACCGTCTGCCGTTCTTTAGTGGTCAAAAAGGATTGCTAGGGCAAGCGTTCGGCGGCTGGCAGTTTTCAGGCGTCGTCAAGCTCGCGAAGGGAACACCATTCACGGTTACGACTACTGCGCTCGATCTAAACTTCGACGGTTTCGGCGAGAGCCGGCCTGTGATTCTCGATCCGTCGATACTCGGCAACAGTGTCAATCATCCTGCGACTTCGCGCGACGAGCTTCCGCGTGCCGCATTCCGCGCGCTGACCAGCGCCGATTTCAACACGTCGATACTTGGACGAAACACGTTCTTCCTCGACGGCGTAAAGAACGTGGACTTCGGGATGACCAAGGTCTTTTCGATGCCGTGGGAAGGACACAAGCTGACCGTCCGTGCGGACTTGTTCAATGCCTTCAACCACGTGCAGTACGGTTTCCCGAGCTCTGTCACAACTAACACTAACTTTGGCGCTATCACGAGCGCCGCGACGCTCTACGCGCCGAGAAGTATTCAGGTTTCGCTGCGTTATCAGTACTGAGAATGAGATTCATACTTCGGATTTCGCTGTGTAGCCTTTGTGTTCTCTGTGCCTCTGTGGTGTCTGCTTTTCAAGTCCCACTAACCACAGAGAAGCAGAGCACACAGGAAGTACGCGCGTTGTGGGTTGTTCGTACGACGCTCACGTCGCCCGAGAAGATTCATCAACTAGTCAACGCTGCCGCGGACAATGGCTTCAACACGTTGATTGTCCAGATCCGCGGCCGTGGCGA
>Ga0070699_100002262_pt1 | contig 17337 bp, 17 predicted proteins | sample KBSK1503metaG_FD_65473 | JGI IMG/M metagenome (GOLD analysis project Ga0070699, IMG submission 65473) | Corn, switchgrass and miscanthus rhizosphere microbial communities from Kellogg Biological Station, Michigan, USA - KBS K1-50-3 metaG | ecosystem: Host-associated > Plants > Roots >... | reverse complement strand
CTTTGCGTCTTTGCCCGTTTGCGCGAGCCTTCTCCCACAAGTCGAGCAAGATCCAACCTCCCCATGCGCGTGCGCCGCATCAGCTCCGGCATGCAGTTGATGACAATCACTGCGTCGTTTTTGAGCCTGTCCAATGCAGCAACGAGACGCGTCGCGTTCTCTCCGTCCATGACGTGGATGACGAATACGATGTTCGAGTCTTCAAGATCGGCTTCGACTTCCTGCCACTCGCGGTCGCTAAGCGGCGAGCCGAAGTTATACGCAGCCACACGCAGATCGAGTTTGTGGACACGATTGATCTCGCGCTCCGCGGCTTTCAGCGGCGCCAGAAGACTCGAGCCGACGTATAAAACGGCAATATTCATTAGACAGAGATTTAAGGGATTTTCAGGATGAACAAGATCAATCCTGGATGATCTTGTATATCCTGTCTAAGAAACTACGCCACGCCCTCCAGTTGATCCTCGAGACTTCGGCTGATGTCGCGCAGTCTTTCCAGAACACTATCTTCAACCTCCCAATAACCGCGCCCATTCGCCTCCAACAATCTTTGCGCGAGCGAATGCGCCGAGTGCGGATTCAGATCGCGCAGGCGCTCCAGCATCGTCTCGTCAAACAGAAACGTGTTCGCAACTTCGGAGTAGATCCAGTCATCGACCGCATCCGCCGTTGCGCTCCACCCAAAAGTATTCGAAACATGATTCTCGATCTCGGCCACGCCTCTAAACCCATGCTTCAACATGCCCTCGTACCATTTCGGATTGAGTGTCTTGGCGCGCGTCTCGAGGCGAACTGTTTCTTCAAGCGTCCGTATCTTCACGTCGCGCGAAAGCGTGTCAGACAAATAGATCGCCGGCCGCGCCTGCGCACGCTTCTCGACTGCCTTCGAAACGCCGCCGAGATACTCGAAATAGTGGTCCACATCCGTCAGCCCGATCTCAAACGTGTCGATGTTCTGGTAAGTCGCCTCAACTCGCGCCAACGCACGGTCCATGGCGACGCGCGCTTCCCTGCCCTCGATCGCGCATCCCTTCGAGTCGCGACCATACGCGAAACACTTGCGCGTCACAAATAGATCGCCGAGCGTTTCTTCGCGTTCCCACTGCGAATCCATCACCATGAAATTCACGTTCGTACCGTAGTTGCCGGGAGCGTTTGAAAACACACGCACCGCCGCCTCGTCCAAATCGCACGCATCATGCTCGACTTGTTGCAGCACGTGTTTGCGCACGTAGTTTGATTCGAGCGGCTCGTCGAGCTGGGCTACCAGGCGGACGGCTTTATCGAGCAACTGCACCGTCGGACTAAACAGATCGCGAAAGATTCCGGAAACCGTCATCACGACGTCGATGCGCGGTCGTCCGAGTTGCGCGAGTGGAATCGCTTCGACACTCGTGGTCCTATTTAAAGCATCGCGAACCGGACGCGTGCCGAGCAGCCAGAGTGCCTGGGCCACTCCTTCGCCCTGCGTTTTGATGTTGTCGAGTCCCCAGAGCACCAGCGCCATCGCTTCGGGATAACGCCCGTTCTCGCTCAGGTAACGTTCGAGCAAACTGTTCGCGACGACTTCGCTGCGCGCGTACGCGGCGGCTGACGGAACGCTGTAAGGATTGATGGCGTGCGTGTTTCTTCCGGTCGGGAGAATGTCAGGGTTCTGAATGATATCCGCGCCTGGTCCAGGTTCGATGAACTCGCCGCGCAGCGCGCGTACGAGTGAATCAAGCTCGTTGTTGGTTTGCAGTTTAGTGGAAACGGTTTCGAGTAAACCAAACACCGTCCGGGTATTTTCCGCGGGCAAGCCGCTTTGTTCGAGCAAGCGAACGGCGGCGTCTGTGCCTGCGCGAACGAACTCGCGCACCGCTTCGTCAACGAGATTCTCCGGAAGCGCGCGCACACCAGTCTCAGGACGATCGAAGGAAGCGATCATCTTGAAGAGATCGGTTTTTTCATGGGCTGAAGAAGGGCGACCGAACACGTGCAGACCCGTAGGGATCAACCGCTGCTCGATCTCAAGGAGTTGCTCGTACAGCGCGAAGACTTTCGCGTCGCGCTCGTCTTTGGACGTATTTTCAGTCACGGATTTCACGGATTGGCAGGAGCGATTTTCACAAATCTGGCGTGCAGAATGCCGGCGAGGCGACGTGTATCCTCGGCGGATTCAAATTCTCTCTGCGTGTCGACAACCACGACGCGCGCCTTTGTGCGCGTGAGTGCGACCGTCAACTCTCGCAACTCCGATTCAATTTTTACTTGCCTGAACGCGCGCAGGTTGAGACCGCCGCGTCGCAGCGGCACGTTCGAACGGCCATCGGTGAATAGCAACACAACTGTTTCCCCGAACTTGTTGCCGACGAGCTCCAGCAGCTCAATCGTAGTCACGAGGCCGAGGGCGAGTGGCGTGCTGCCACCCATCCGCAATGAGTCGAGCACTCGCCGCGCCCGCAGGATGCTGCGCGAAGGAGGCAGATCGACATTAGCGTTGGTTCCATGAAACGAAACGATCGCCACGCTGTCACGATTCAAGTACGACTTCCGCAGCAACTTCAAAATCGTGCTTTTCGCGCGCGCGATACGGTTTGCAGCCATGCTGCCCGAGGCGTCAATTGCGAAAACAAACAGAGTGCCCTGCTTGTGTTTCAGCAACTTGTAACGCAGTGCCTGCGGATTGACTGGCGCGAACCGTCCTTCGAGACCAACGAGCGCGCGCAACGTCGCATCGATTGCAACTCGCGCACCTGCGCTTCTGAATGTCACTGCGCGCGTATACCGGCCGCGACGTTGGACCAGCGCGGCTTTTCCTCCGCTCGTACGCCGGCTTTGCGAAAGCGACTTCTCTTTGCGTTCGTTACTTCGCAGGTGCTCGTCGAGCCGGAGCTCGGCTGATTTCTTCTCGACTCCGGGCGGTGAGAGCACGTCAGCATCATTAGGCCGTGCACTGGCGCCGGAAGCGGTCGCACGTTGTCGCGGAGCTTGTTTGTTAACTTTGCCGGGACGATCCTGTGGCTGCGTGTCGCCACCGCCATTGCCGCCTGACGATGGCGGCGGCGCGGTGTTTGGAAAAACTTCATCAACGGCCTGCTGAATCTGTTCGCTGGTCGCCGTTTCGTCAAGCGCGTCACGACGCAGCCGGTGACGCAGCGCCATCGCCGACACGCGCTTCACATGTTCTTCAGTCACTGCGCGACGACCTTCAAACGCCGCGAGCGCGCGCGCCGCACGCATGATTGTCAGTTCGCCACGATGACCATCGACTTTCAGATCCGCGCAGAGCTGCGCGATCTTCTCGATCACCGCGCGCTCCATCGCAAGCTTCATCAGACCGGCGCGCGCGCGGGTGATTCGTTTACGCAGTTGCTCCTGGTTCGCTGCAAAAGACTCACAAAACGCGTCGCGCTCGCGATCGTAGGCTTCGCGACGCTGAATGATATCGACGCGATTCTTGAGATAGTTTTCAGTTATGACTTCGGCATGCAGGCCGAAGCGATCGAGCAGTTGCGGGCGCAGCTCACCTTCTTCCGGATTGCCCGAGCCGATCAAGACAAAGCTCGCCGGGTGTTCGACGGAGATTCCTTCGCGCTCCACTTTATTGACGCCGGTGACGGCGACGTCGAGCAACAGATCGACGAGGTGATCTTCGAGCAGGTTTACTTCGTCGATATATAAGAAGCCACGATTGGCGCGCGCGAGCAGACCGGGATCGAACGCTTTGCGTCCGGCTGCCAGCGCACGTTCGATGTCGATCGTGCCGCAAACGCGATCTTCAGTCGCGCCCAAAGGAAGTTCGACTACCGGTACGGCGGTCTGTTTCGTGCTAAGTTCAGCGTCTTTAGTAAGAAGGGCGCTGCACTGATCGCAAAGATTGCGGTTGTCATGCGGATCGCAGTTATAAGGACAGCCGGCCACGATCGTGATCTGCGGCAGCAGGTCGGCGAGCGCACGCACTGCTGTGGACTTTCCGGTCCCGCGATGACCCATGATCAAAACGCCGCCGATCAGGGGATCGACAACGTTCAGAATCAGGGCCAGCTTCATCTCTTCCTGGCCGACAATCGCGGTGAAGGGATAGGTTTTCTGCTTTAGTTTCTCCACAGGCTAGACAGATTACCTGATTTGAATAATCTGTGTAATCTGTGGATACAAATTTTTATTGACTTTGCCCCGAAACCAGCATAGAGTGCCGCCACTCCCGGCATTCTAAGTCAGCCCAGCTAAATTCGATTTACTATTCGAGCAGAGTCCGCGCCTCTGCCCTCTCTCTCACAATCAGGGATTTGTCCTTGGTTAACTTCTTTCGTGAGGGGACTCTTTAACTCTGGTCGCACCCCCCTAAGACTCGAGACTGCCTCTGTAGTCCAAGTCAAGCAGGGTTTCCAAATTAGAGCAAAACCGTGCGGTTTGCCGACGGGCAAGCTGTCAGTTTTGTGTCGCAACCCGTTTGTAGCTCCTAGGAGGTAAAAGTTAAATGAGGAAAGTCTTACCTATCCTGACTCTAATTCTCTTCGCGGTCGCGCTGTTCTTACCCTTGAGTGAGCCCCAACCTGTCGAAGGTCAAGCTGCAACCGAAGCACTGACCACCGACATGGATGCCAAGACTCCTAATGACCTGTTCAACGGTTTTGGCGCTCTGGGGACTCCGATTGACGAATGCGTGGCCGACCCTGTAGCACCCACCGCGCGCGGGAACGGCAGGTTTGAAGACAACAAATTCATCTTCTCCGAAAACGAGACTATCGCGGATGGTCTTGGACCAACCTACAACGACACCGGCTGTGCTGCGTGTCACCAGTTCATTGATATTGGCGGGTTCGCTCAACAAATGGAATTCAGAGCCGGTCACATTACGAACGGCGCATTTGTTGACGCAGCCGGCGGGCAACTGATTCACGCTCGAGCAACGGATTCTGACATTGTGGAACACATCTCCACCTTGGAAACCGTCAAAGCTTTCCGCATCGTGACGAGTACGATCGGCGATGGTTTCGTTGAAGCTATTGCCAACGATACGTTGTCAAACAACGTCGCTGCACAGCCAATCGGACAACGTGGAACACTCACTGCCGTTCCCGTAACCGAGGCTAATAATGCACTGCGCATTGGCCGGTTCGGCTGGAAAGCTCAGCACGCGAGCTTGGTCTCATTCGCCGGCGATGCTTATTTGAATGAAATGGGCATCACCAACCCGTTTGACGGCTTTGGCGGCAGAAGTTCAAACGCCGCGGACGCCGGAACACATGAGAACCCGGCCAGCACTGCGGAAGGCGTTGTCAACGTCACGTTCCCGTCTGCTTTTGATCCGGTTCCGGATCCTGAGGACGATGGAGACGACGTGCTTGCGTTCGCCGATTTCATGGCAGCTACACGTGCTCCTGGTCGCCAGAATCCAATCCCCGCAGCAGCTACCGCAGGCGATCCGCTTTTCACCAGTGTCGGTTGCGCTGTTTGCCATACCCGCACTTTCACTACGGCAGCTCCGGGAACCTCCATCAATGGCGGGGCGTTCACGGTGCCGGCCGCTCTCGGCAACAAGATAATTCATCCCTTTAGCGATTTTGCGTTACACAACGTCGGTACTGGGGATGGTATTGTCCAAAACGCCGGACAGGGATCTGCCAACCAAATGCGTACTGCACCGCTGTGGGGCATCCGCGCTCGCAACCGGTTCATGCATCAGGGCCTGAACGTGACAATCTTTGATACGATTCAACTGCACGCTGGTCAGGCAACGACAGCTAGAAATAACTTCAATTCCCTGACCGTCACGCAGCAGAACAACCTCATCGCTTTCGTACTGTCGTTATGATCTACCGGCGACAGCCGAATGGCGATTAGCTACGATCCCGAAGCTCGCCAGAGCACTCTCTCTGGCGGGCTTCGGTTTCCTTCGGACCACAATTCCCATTAAGAGGTTCATTGAAATTTTATGAGACAGACGGCAACCACATTACTGACTGTTTCACTCGCGTTCTTATCCACAGCTTGCAGCCAGGCTCCAAAACCAAAAGCCGAGTCTCTGCCCCCGACGTACCAGTCAACTCCCGACTCAGCCAAACCATTGACGCCGTCAATGGCGAGCGCGCCGAAGCTGCCCGAAGTACAGAACAAGATTAAGGCAATTTTCAAAGATGCCGTCGTGCTGAATCCGAATCACAATCCCAACTTCTTCTCCGGCGATTTTAACGGCGATGCTTCCGAGGATCTGGTCGTGATTCTCAAGCCCGTTAATCTTGAGGAAATGAATCGGCAGTTTGCGCCGTGGCTGGTGCGCGATCCGCGTGCGAACCTGTCAACGCGGGTGCGGCCTCCGATCGGGAAAGACGAAACGTTGCTGGCGGTGATTCACGGTTTCGGAACCAACGACTGGCGCGACCCGGACGCGACGCAAACGTTTATCCTTAAGAACGTCGTCGGGAATGACATGAAAGTGCAAACCGGGAAAGAGTTTGTCGCAGCCAATACTGGTCGCAAGTTGCCACTCCCGCAGGGCGATCTGATTGGCGAGACAATTGATGGCGCGCGCGGGTATCTTTACTACGCCACGTCGAACTATTCCTGGTATGACCCGAAGACGTTCAAGGGTGAGGAACCAGCACCGGGGGCGTTTCATCGCGCTCGTATGAGATAGGCCACAAAAAGGCACATAAGACACAAAAGAAGAGAAGAACGATATGTGGAGATATTTGCTTTTGGTAATTGTAGCTGGGCTATCGGCGCTAACGATTCAGGCGCAGACTGCCGCTCCGGCGGTCGACATGATTACTGCCGATGAGTTAAAGGCAAAACTCGCCAGCAATCAGCCGGTGACGATAATCGACGTGCGTAGTTCTGAAGCCTTTGCCAGCGCAACCAAGACGATCAAGGGCTCGATTCATTTCAAGTCCAGAAAACTCAAGAGCCGGCTCGCGTTCCCGCCGCTTAAAGATCTCCCCAAGGATCGCGAGATCGTCACTTACTGTTCCTGCCCGAAAGATGAATCGAGTATTGCGGCGGCGCAGATTCTCCAGGCCGGCGGCTTCAAACGCGTACGCGTGCTGCAGGGCGGTTGGCAGGAATGGATGAAAGCGAACGGTCCCGTCGAACCGCGCGCGAAAACTTGATCCCGGTCAATCCGCGTAATCAGTAGCTGAATGCTACAATCACGCCGGAGGACGATCGACATCTTAGAGCTCAGTAAGCTCGGCTGCGTACGTGGAGATCGCAGGCTTTTCAGCGGGCTCGATCTGTCAGTGTCTCCCGGCACGTACATCCAGCTCACCGGGCCGAACGGGAGTGGCAAAACCAGTTTGCTGCGGATTTTGTGCGGACTTCTCGCTCCTGCCGAAGGTGAGGTTAAGTGGAAAGGTGCGAATATTCGCTCGTTGAGTGAGGAATATGTCGCATCGGTGACATACCTGGGCCATCGCCACGGAGTAAAAGAAGAGCTGAGCGCCCTTGAAAATCTGCGCATCACAAATGCCTTGAATGGCGTTGAAGTCAGCCACGAACGCGCCGTTGCGGTGTTGAAAGAAATGGGTTTGGCGGGCCGCGAGTCGCTTCCGGCACGACTCTTGTCAGAAGGCCAGCGACGCAGAGTAGGCTTGGCGCGGCTGCTGGTTTGCAATACCGAACTTTGGCTGCTCGATGAGGTATTGACGTCGTTGGATAAAGGCGCCGTTGCCCTGGTTAGATCTTTGATTGAAAACCACCTGACTGGTGGCGGTATTGCGATCGTCGCGACGCACCAGGAATTAGAGTTGACGACGGGACACACCAGGCGACTCGAACTCACAACGTGAACGCACCTTCGAGCTTATCGATGTTGCGCTGGATCGTTTGGCGCGATCTGATGCTGGCGTGGCGCCGCCGCACCGACATGCTTTCGACGGTCTTCTTTTTTGTGATCGTCGTCAGTCTCTTTCCGTTAGGGATCGGCCCGGAGACGCAGTTGCTGCGGACGATCGCGCCCGGTGTGGTTTGGGTGGCGGCGCTGCTGGCGTCGATGTTGTCGCTCGGACGATTATTCGCGAATGATTATCACGACGGCACGTTGGAACAGTTATTACTGACGCCGCAACCGCTCGTTTTGGTCGTACTCGGCAAGACACTCGCGCACTGGATCGTCGCGGAAGTACCACTTGTGTTGATTGCGCCGCTGGTTGGTGTGCAGTTCGATCTCAGTAGCCAGACGCTCTGGGTATTGTTTGCGAGTCTGCTGCTGGGAACGCCGGTGTTGAGTTTGATCGGATCTGTTGGTGCGGCACTGACACTCGGTTTGCGCGGCGGCGGTGTTTTGATCTCGATACTCGTGCTGCCGCTTTATATTCCGGCACTGATCTTTGGTTCGGGCGCGGTTGCAGCCAGCATCATGGGAATGAGTGCGGCGCCGCATCTCTCTTTGCTCGGAGCGTTTGCCATCGTATCGCTGCTCTTTTCGCCGTGGGCGACCGCGGCGGCGCTAAGGATCTCATTGGAATAGGAACCTATTGCCATGAATCTCTACAAATACGCATCACCCACAATGTTTTACCCGCTCGCCGGGAAGATGATTCCGTGGTTCTCTACCGCGGCCGCGATCCTGTTTACTACCGGCCTGTTCGTCGGCTTCTTTATCGCGCCGTCCGACTTCCAACAGGGCGAAGCGTACCGGATCATCTTTATTCACGTACCGGCCGCGTGGATGGGAATGTTTCTGTACGTGCTGATGGCGATCTATGCGGGAATCGGCTGGGCTTTCAACGCGCGTCTCGCGTCGATGATGGCGTCGTCACTCGCGATTACCGGCGCGATGTTTACCGCCATCTCACTCGTCACCGGCGCGTTCTGGGGTAAACCAACGTGGGGAACTTGGTGGGTCTGGGATGCCCGCATGACTTCGACCCTCATCCTAATGTTTCTGTACATTGGATTCATATCATTACAGGCCGCGATCGACGATCCGCGCAAGGCCGATCGCGCAGGCGCCGTGCTGGCGCTGGTAGGTGTGATCAACGTTCCGATCATTTACTTTTCGGTCAATTGGTGGAATACCCTGCACCAGGGCGCTACGATTCGTATTTTGCAGAAACCAACCATCCGCGGATCGATGCTGGCGGCGCTGCTGATCATGCTCGCAGCCTGCTGGCTTTACTCGGTGGCGGTTGTGCTGATGCGCCTGCGATGCATTATTCTGGAGCGAGAACAAAATGCCGCTCGCTTCGCGGAGGTGGGAGTATGAACTGGCCAGACCTGTCGATGGGAGGCTACGGCTTCTATATCTGGGGCTCTTATGCGTTTTCGCTGATCGCGATCGTTTGGGAGGTAGTGAGCCTGAGCCAACGCAAAAAAGCGTTAACGCAGCAACAACGGCAATCATCTGACACTGTTCCGGCTTCCGTTTTGAGAGGTAGTGCTAATGAAACGACGTCATAAACGGATCGCGGTCATTGTTGTCGGCCTTGCGGGTCTCGCGCTCGCTGCGTTCCTGGCGGCGAGTGCGTTTCGCAATAACCTCGTCTTCTTTTTCAGTCCGACGCAGGTGGCCGCGAAAGAAGCGCCGATCGGGCGCACGTTTCGCATCGGCGGTCTGGTTCAGGAAGGCACACTCAAACGCGACGGCCTCAACGTTCAGTTCACCGTGACTGATACCGTGGCCAACATTCCGGTGGTTTACAACGGGATTTTGCCTGACTTGTTCAAGGAAGGACGCGGCTGCGTCGCGCAGGGCAAGGTCGGAGCTGACGGCGTCTTTCACGCCGAGCAGGTGCTCGCCAAGCACGACGAAAATTACATGCCGCCCGAAGCCGGACAGGCACTCGACAAAGCCAAGCACGCACGCGAAGCCGCGAAGACGGTGGTTGATAACTAAGCAGTTTCACGCAAAGGCGCAAAGTTTACGCAAAGGCGCCAACTCTTAAACCGTTTCTTTGCGTCTTTGCGTAACCTTTGCGCCTTTGCGTGAAACACTACACACGAACTCATGATCCCTGAAATAGGTCAATTCGCACTCATCATCGCGCTGTTGCTGGCCGTCACGCAGGCGACATTCCCACTCATCGGAGCCTCACGCGGCAACCGCACGTGGATCGCGCTCGCCGCGCCCGCCGGTCAGGCGCAGTTCATCTTTGTCACGATCGCTTTCTGTTGTCTCGGCTATTCATTCATCACTAACGATTTCTCTGTTCTCAACGTCGCTATCAATTCCAATTCACAACTGCCGTTGCACTACCGCCTCGCCGCCACGTGGGGCTCGCACGAAGGCTCGCTGCTGTTGTGGACGTTGATGCTCGCGCTCTGGACCGTTGCCGTTTCAATTTTCAGTCGTCACCTGCCGGAGGAGATGACGGCACGTGTACTCAGCGTGATGGGAATCGTCAGCGTGGGCTTCCTGTTGTTCATGCTGCTCACGTCGAATCCTTTCACCCGTATCATTCCCACGCCGCCCGATGGTCGCGACTTGAATCCACTGCTCCAGGATCCGGCGATGGTGGCCCATCCGCCGATGCTCTACATGGGCTACGTCGGTTTCTCGGTCGCCTTCGCTTTTGCGATCGCGGCTTTGATCGGCGGCCGGCTTGACGCCACCTGGGCGCGCTGGTCCAGGCCATGGACCACAGTCGCGTGGATGTTTCTAACCTGCGGTATCGCGTTGGGAAGTTTCTGGGCTTACTACGAGCTCGGCTGGGGCGGTTGGTGGTTTTGGGATCCGGTCGAGAACGCGTCGTTCATGCCCTGGCTCGTGGGCACCGCCTTAATTCATTCACTCGCCGTCACTGAGAAACGCGGCGGCTTTAAGAGTTGGACAGTCTTGCTCGCGATCGCTGCGTTTTCACTGAGCTTGCTCGGCACTTTCCTGGTCCGCTCCGGCGTGCTCACTTCGGTTCACGCCTTTGCCACCGATCCGAAGCGCGGCATCTTCATTCTCGCATTCTTGTGCGTGGTGATTGGCGGCTCGCTGGTGCTTTATGCGTGGCGCGCACGGCAAGTCGGACTCGGCGGCAAGTTCGATGTCATCTCGCGCGAATCGTTACTGCTTTCGAATAACGTGCTGTTGACGGTCGCTGCCGGTTCGGTGTTGCTGGGAACGCTTTATCCGCTGATCGTCGATGCGCTTGGCGGCGCAAAACTCTCGGTTGGTCCGCCTTATTTCAACCTCGTGTTTGTGCCGTTAATGGCGCCGGCGATGTTTTTGATGGGTGTTGGACCAATAGCGCGGTGGAAGAAAGCGAGTCTGCCCGACCTGGTGATGCGGCTGCGGTGGGCTTTTGTAGTTAGTTTAATAAGCGCGGTAACGTTGCCGTTTGTGTTTGGACAGTGGAAAGTGCTCGTTAGTCTCGGCCTCTTGTTGGCGATCTGGATCGTCGCCACGATGGTGGTGAATCTCTGGGAACGTGTGCGGATAACTTCCGGTCAACTCACCACTTTTCAAAAGTTCCGCGCCCAGACTCGCAGCTACTATGGGATGCAAGTCGCACATCTTGGCGTCGCTGTGTTTATTGTTGGCGTCACGCTCGTCACCGGTTACCAGACCGAGAAAGACGTACATATGAATCCGGGTGAGACGGTGACTGCCGGCGGTTATGAGTTTCGCTTCAACGGCGTGGCGAATGTGACTGGCCCAAACTACATCGCCGGACGCGCGGACATCACCGTCAGCCAGAACGGCACCGAAATCGAAAAGATGTTTCCGGAGAAACGCAACTACACCGCCAGCGGCAACGTGATGACCGAGACCGCGATCGACACGGGGATACTCCGACATCTTTACGTGTCACTTGGCGAACCCGCCGGTAGTAGCGGCGCGTGGACAGTTCGGGTTTACTATAAACCTTTCGTCGGCTGGATCTGGGGCGGCGCAATCCTGATGGCTCTTGGCGGCGGTCTTGCGGTCAGCGATCGACGTTACGCGTTAGCCGCACGCAAGGAACGTGAGGCTCGCGAAACATCGACGCCGTCCGAAGTCCCGAGCACTGTGGTTGCGACAGTCGCTAATCCGCCTTCATCTGTGTAATCGGTGGTTAAAATGCTTCGTTATTTAATTCCACTCGCGTTATTTCTGGTTCTCGTTGTCTTTCTGGCAGTCGGGCTGACTCGTGATCCGCACGAAGTTCCGTCTCCGCTCATCAACAAAGCCGCACCGACGTTTCGTCTCCCGCAGTTGAAAGATCCTTCGAAGACCTTTTCCGCCGAAGATATGCGCGGCAAGGTTTGGATCCTCAACGTGTGGGCTTCATGGTGCGTCAGTTGTCGCGATGAACACCCGCTGTTAATCGAATACTCGAAAACGGGCGTTGTTCCGATCTACGGTCTCAACTGGAAAGATCAGCGCGAAGACGCGCTTCGGTGGCTTGATGAATTGGGCGATCCGTATGTTGTGAGCGCCTCGGATCTCGACGGCCGCATCGCCATCGATTACGGCGTTTACGGCGCACCGGAGACTTACGTAATCGATCAAAGCGGCACGATTCGTTTCAAACAGATCGGTGCAGTCACGCCCGACGTCTGGTCCGGCAAAATCATGCCGATGGTCCAGGAACTGAATCGCCAGGGAACATCTAAATGATTCGCTTTGTTTTTGTCTCATTACTGCTCCTCTGCGCGTTCACTCCGTTTGCATTCGCAAAAGAAGCTCAGCCAACCGGCGACGATCCGGCTGTCGAGCAGCGACTCGCAAAACTCTCGCACGAGTTGCGCTGTCTCGTATGTCAGAACGAAACCCTCGCCGACTCGCGTGCCGATCTCGCGGAAGATCTGCGTCGCGAGATTCGCGAGCAAATAAAGGCCGGCAAGAGCGATAAGGAGATCATCGAGTTTCTCACGGCGCGTTATGGGCAATTCATTCTCTATCGTCCACAAGTTACACCGACAACTTACCTGCTCTGGTTCGGACCTTTCGTTCTGCTACTCGGCGGACTGTTTGTGCTTTTCACTTACATCAAGCAACGACGCGATTCAGTATCGGAAAAGCCATTGAGCGCTGACGAACGTCGTCGCGCTGAAGAGTTGCTCGCCTCCACTCCGGGAAAGGAGACGACATGATTCTTTTCTGGGTTATCTGTGCCGGTCTCATACTGATCGCACTCGCGTTCGTGCTGCCTACGCTGCTGCAACGGGCTAATGAATCGGACGTGACGATTGAAGAAGGACGAAAACAGGCGAACATCGCCGTGTATCGCGATCAACTTTCAGAACTGGAAGCAGACCTGCGCAATGGCATCGTCAGTGAGGACCAGTACGCACAGGATCGCGAAGAGATTGAACGCCGACTGCTTGAAGACGTCACCACGTCCAAAAATAAAAAGACTGTTACAGCGCCTGCTGTCGCACGTAATACCGCGTACCTGCTCGGCCTCGGCTTGCCGCTCGTCGCGATCATCTTTTATCTCAACGTCGGTACTCCAAAGAGTTTCTCGGAACCGCCTGGCGTATCGTCGAGCTCGGGTCCAACTGCCGCTCAACCGCCGCAACAACGGTCGCAGGCGCAGATCGAGGCCAACGTCGAAAAACTCGCCAAGCGACTCCAGTCGAATCCGTCAGACGTGCAGGGTTGGACCATGCTGGCGCGTTCTTACAACTCGATGGAGAAGTGGGGCGAAGCCGCCGGCGCTTACGCGAAGGCCACCGAGCTAACGCCAAACGATGCTGACCTCTGGGCCGAGTATGCGTTTGCCACTGCGATGGCCGGTGGCCGCACGCTTGAAGGCAAACCGATGGAGTTGATCAATCAGGCTTTGAAGATTGATCCGCAAAACGCAAAGGCGCTACAACTCGCCGGCAGCGCCGCGTTCCAGGCCAAGGATTACAAGAAAGCGATCGACTACTGGCAACGCGTATTGAAGCAGGTTCCAGCCGATTCGGACGTCGCACAAGCTATCACTGAGCGCATCGACGAAGCGAAGCAGCTGCAGGGCGGTAAATAGAGAAAACATGTCCAGAGAGAATATTCTTTTTGCAATCATCGGAATCCTGCTTGGATTCATCGTGGGCTTCATGTTCGCCAGTTCCATGAGCCAGAAACAGGCATCGCAACAGCTGTCCGCGGCGTCGCAGGGAATGCCCGCGGATCATCCAGCGGTGGGTGGTGGTGGTCAAAGTGGTTCGGATCCGCAGGCGGTGCGCGCAGAAGTTTCGTCGTCGCTCGAAAAAGCCCGTAGCGAACCAAACAACTTCGACGCGCAGATCAAAGCCGCGCAGCTTTACTATCAAATCCAACGCTACGATCAGGCGATCGAGTTTTTGCTCAAAGCCAATACGCTCAAGCCGGCTGATTATCAGACCGTCGTCGCGCTCGGAGTTACAAACCTCGATGCGGGACACTTTGAGACTGCCGAGAAGTGGTATCGCGCCGCGATGAAGATCAAGCCGGACGACACTATGGTGCTCGCCGGACTGGCAGACGCGACCTTAAAAAAGGGCGACGCCAAAGCAGCTGAAGAAGCAATTGCGCAATTGGAGAAAGCCGATCCGAGCGCAGTAGATCTGCCGGGATTTCGGGAGAGGCTGACGAGCTTGAAAGGAAAATAAGCCGCAGGCCTAAGGTGCGATCGACATCCGCACCACGTTTGCTAAAAGAATCCGCTCGATCTTCCCGTCTTTGCCGATCACTACCACCTGACCATTCTCAACCGTCACACGTCTCACCGTACTCATCGATCGGTTAATCAACGTGCCATCATTCGTCTCGATCACGAGCCGTGGTCCAACTTCAGGTTCAGGCTCGACCGGCGGGGGCTTCGGCTTCGGTGTTTCGCTGGCGGCGACAGTATCTCGGGTGCGCGGTGACGTCGCGGGCGCAGGTTTGCGTGCCGCAGGACGGCGTATGCGAGTGGGTTTTACCGGCGCCGGTTTGGTAGTTTTCTCCTCGACTGGTTTCTCGACGGGCGTCTCGACTGGCTTTGCTTCCGGTGTTGGTTCGGGTGTGGGTTCCGGTGTCGGCGCGGCTGCGACTTCAGTCACCGGTGGCGCGGGTTCCTCAATCCTTGCTCCGGACGACGACACGCGCTTCGTTTTACGAACACCCGCAGGAGTTTCCGTTGGCGACGTTGACGGCGTTTCCGCTTCCGCAAGATCAGTCCCGCCCGCTACGGGCTCAAACGATCCGCCGAAAGTCACGCGATAAATTCCCTCATCGTCGTTCGGACTGCGCGCCTCGACGCGCAGGATCAGATCCTCACGGCGACGCAGGTAAATTCCCTTAGTCACGGGCGTCGAAATCTCAGCGTAAAGACTGATTTTGAACAGTGGCCGCAAGGTGCCGGCCGTAAAAACGTCAATGTCGCCGTTGAGATTGTTACTCTGAATCGTGATCAGAAGGTCGCCAGGGGTGCCGGTGAAAGCGTAGTAGTGATCCGTTCGTCGTGCGTCGCCGAGATCGCGCGCGGCAATGCGAGCAGTCACCGTATTACTGCGCACCGGCCAGGGTGTGTTGGGATCGGTGGATTGCGCCTGCGCGGCTCCTGCCAGCGAAAGCAGCAACGCAAGCATGAACAACTTTTGCGCGAGAAACTCGAGACGAAACAGCACCATATTGACGCCGCAAAGCATAACAGATCTGGGTTATCCTAGTCGCATGAAGTTACGTCGTGCGCTCGTGCTTTTGCTATTACTGATTCCGTGCTCTTCCCTTTCTGCTTTCGCGCAATCATGGACAGCAAAACTCGATAAAGACATTCGCTTTTATCAATCGACTGAGTTGGGCGTCGTGATCGCCGGCACGGAAAAGTCGCTCTACGCGATCGACGGGAGTAGTGGCGAAATACTCTGGCGTCGCAAAGATACATCGCTTGACGAAACCGATGTGGCGCCCGTGCCTGGCACCGATCTGGTGTTGCTGAGTTTTGAAAAGGGTGACAAAGCGCGGGTCGAAGCCGTCGATGTATTGACTGGCGACTCGATCTGGCGGAGCGAGAAAATAAAAGGCGCCGTGATGCAGATCTCCGTCGATGCAGCGAACAACTTACTTGCAATCGTCCTCGCGAAGGACCCTAAGAATCGCGCGCGCGATGGTTTCAAACGCCGGCCGTTGTTGCACGTTCTCGATCTCGCCACTGGCGACGAGCTCTGGAAGTACGAAATTGGTGAAGTCGAGCTGATGCCGGCGCGCTGGCCGGATGATTCGGGTAAGGAAGTTGATTACACGCTCGACAACTATTATCCGCCCGTGTTTGTCGCTGGTCGGCTCTACGTTTTTTACGAAGGTCTGACTTCGTTCGATGCTCGCAGCGGCAAAGAGCGTCTGCGCGAGAAGTATCGCGTCAATGAAGACGGCCTTGCGCTCACTGAAGCTGAGCCGATCTTCACGGGAGATTTCATCTACGTTTCCGGTCATGGACGCGTGCGCGCGATTTCACGTGAGACCGGCGACACCGAATGGGAAGCTAAAGATCTCGGACTCACCCCGGAAATGATTCTCGTCGGTGACGTGCTCTACGTTCGCACTGGCGGACAGTTCACGCGGCTGAGAGACGGCGAGACGATCGAGCGCGGCTCGTATGGCGTGAGCGCAATCGATACTCGCTCAGGCAAGGTTCTCTGGCGTTACAAAGGCGCCGACAAAGGCATCACGAATCTGCTGCTTCCGGATCGCAACACCATCGCGATTGCGGATCGTGACGAGCTGATGCTCATCGACGCAACTTTAGGGAAACGAACGTTCCACCTGTCTCATAAGATCGAGCGCCCGTCGTTTGGTTTGATAAATGAGAGAGGCGACATCGTCATCGGTGGTCAATCGGAGATCGCGGCGTTTGATATTTCGCGAGGACGTGAACTCTGGCGCGCACGCCACACGCCTCCGGGCCGCGGCATCCTGCGTACTGTCGCTGCCATCGCTGCGCGCGCCGCTTCACTTTACTTTCGTTATAGTGGACCAGGGATGACAGCGTTCCGTGCGGCGTCAGCGTTTTCAAACTTGCAGTCGCTGGCGACGCTGACAACTCGAAATCGCAAGGCGCCGTTAGCGCGATTCAACCGGTATGGAATTGCTTCGCGACAGCTCGATCGCCTCTCACGTTTTCTCTGGCATCGCGAGCGACTTGCGACCATGCGGGGGCAGTGGATGTATTTCTACACGAACCTCGACCGCGGTGGTAACGGCTTGGCGGGAGTGAACGTTAACAATGGTCGCACCGAAAGAGAAATCCGATTAGATCTCGATGAGCGCTTTGTTACTGACGAGGCACTCGGATCCATGATCACCGCTTCAGGCGAGAAGTTATTTAGCCACGGATTAAACAGATAAACACGGATCAGATCCGTGTTCATCCGCGTTCATCTGCGGCTTGCAAACGCAGCGCATTCGCGATCACCGATACCGAGCTGAAACTCATCGCCGCGGCCGCGATCATCGGACTCAACAAGATCCCGAAGAACGGATACAACACTCCC
>Ga0070699_100002261_pt1 | contig 17345 bp, 20 predicted proteins | sample KBSK1503metaG_FD_65473 | JGI IMG/M metagenome (GOLD analysis project Ga0070699, IMG submission 65473) | Corn, switchgrass and miscanthus rhizosphere microbial communities from Kellogg Biological Station, Michigan, USA - KBS K1-50-3 metaG | ecosystem: Host-associated > Plants > Roots >... | reverse complement strand
TTTCCATTTTTTATCTGTTATTTATTCCAAGCCATATCCTGCAGGCCATGACAGGCTTCTGGAGGCAAATTTAAAACTTTCCTGGGTAACCGCATCCCCTAGAATATAGACCTTGCTTCCATCACTCAATTTAATTTTTTCCATCTTTAAATCTGGATAATACCTTGTATATAAAGTTGTTTCTGAATCACCGTATGTAGACTCATAATCCAGGATGCTTACTGCAATCATTAAAAGCTCATACATCTTGCTTTCAATTTTAATGTCAAAGCTCTGGAAGCTCCTTGTGCTTTCTTTCTTTATTGTTAGCGGGCTTAAAAAGTGAACTTCAATTTCTCCCGGGCTTATCTCAACTCTAGATTCTGCTTTCCCAGATGCAGATATTTCATATCCTCTTTTCTCATATTCATTTTTTAATTCACTAAAGCATTCTTCTGCCCTTGACCTAATTAAAGTTTGCAATTCTTTCTCAACATGCTCTTTCAATAAAGGCTGCTGTATGGTGCATGTTTTGTAATATTCAGATGTATAGCAGAGATATTTAATTTCCTGGCCTTTATACGCCAGAACGCCTTCAGGCTTTGCGTATCCTCCTTGCCCCCCAAGGATTTGCATATTTTCTTTTATTGCCGGCTCAATGCATGACTTCAAAAAAGAGCCCGGATTGACATCACCTCCCGTCAATACAGGAAGCTTAGGATAAAGCAAAACAGCGATTATAATTGCTATAATCACAAGAGCAATGATTACAAAAATAGCTAATTGCCCCCTTTTATTATTCATGTGCTTCCGAGGTTTATTTTATTTATAATCCTTCCGTTCATTTACACTCCTCCCTCTTTTATTATTATGCTGCACTCTCCAGGGTAGTTTCCAAGCTTGTCCTTGCATTTTATGTAAATCTTGTCATTTTCTCCAGATGCCAGGTTATGTATAAATTCCTGCCCGCTCATGTCCTGCGAAATAGTTTTATTATTTATGTCAAATAAGCATTGCTCCCTATTATCCAGAGAATAATAGCAGCTTGCTTCTTCATTTGTTATCACAACCAAAGCCCCATTTTGCTTGTAAACCCTGCTTACTCTAGGGGCTTCAGCATCTATTTTTATGGCAAACTTTAAATTTTTCTCAACCGTATTTCCAATTATGTCCTCGCATTTTATTGGAATTTCATATTCTCCCGAGAACAGAGCTTGAAGATTTTGCCTGTGCGAATTAGTCCATGCGCCATATCTAAATTCATCAGTTGTGTCTCCTAAAGTATATGTGCATCGTGAAGTTCCATCTAATCCTCCAGAAGTTGCAACATTGAAATTTACAGATGCCGGCTCTGCTGCAAAAATGAGAGTCTCATTATCAGGAGATGCAGAATCAATTTTTAGGCTTGAAGAGCTTCTTTTATATTTAAGCTCATAGCTTTCTTTATTAGGATTTCTTGCGCTTTCATTTGCGCCTTTTAGCCAAGGCTGGTCTAGGCATCTCACATAAAATTTATTTTCATTATTTTTGATTGGCAAAACAGAATTGCACGCCCATCCCTGTAATTTCCTGTCTTCAATGTCATTCGCGCATTCAAAAGAGTTGCCCATTAAATTATAATCAGTATCAGAAATCTCCCACTTGCATTCGGCAGGCTCATTTGTAAATATAGTCGCATTTACATCTGTAGAATTAAATGCGATTGTATCCGAAAAGGGCTCTTTTCCGGCAACGATTGCAGGAGTTGTGTCCGGCCCCTGCTTTATGCAGAAATTAATATTGTATTCTTTTTCATTTTTATTTCCGCTCTTGTCCTGGCATCTTATGTAAATATTATAATCAATTTTAGAATTAGGGTCAAAGCCCTCCAATCCAAGGCTTTCTACGCTCGGGATTATCAAAGGAATCGTATGATTTCTCAAAAACATGCTTCTTCCTGATAAATCAAAATCTTCCATTTCATCAAATGAATTAGTATGGTTAAATTCCATTCTGCACTGCCCTGGCTCATTTAACTGGGCTCCGAATGGAATTGCCTGGAAAGTTTCCTGTATGCATCCGTCCTGGGATTTTGATTTTATTTTTATTCCTAAATCTGATTCTTCTCCAGTATAACCAGATGGAAGAAGTTCTTTCATCGCTCTTATTTCAGGAGCAGAAGAATCATTTGCTTCTATTGCAATGCATTCAGGATTTCCAGTTTCTTCATTTATGTATTGGCATGTTTGTCCAAGGCTTTGGCAGGCATATTTGCTGCATGGAAATCCATCTTGGCCGCACTTCTGGCAGTTTTGCCCTCCTGTCTGTGCCTGCCACGGCTGGCATGTAAATGAAACAGTAATCTTTTTTACTTTTCCTATTCCAATAAGGCTGAAATAAATTATTGTGACAATTACAACGGCGGCAATTATCCATCCAACTATAGGCACAATAGATACAACCCCTAATATTGCTCCTCCATTTGCTAAAATTATTGCCCCTGCAACCGCTCCAGCTACTAATAATGAATATGTAATTATAGGGCTTAAGCCTCTCCCTACTCCAGTTAAATCAAGAAGCATCGCAGTCACGGCAAAGCCTATTGCAGCTCCTGCAATTGCCCCTCCTGTGGCGCTTAAGCTTGGATTTATTCCCGCAGCTTCCGGCCCAGCAGGGTTAAATGCTAGCCCAACATGGCTTAAAATTCCTGCTCCAGCATGAGTTGCCGCAATAGCGGGCAGAACAGTTCCTATTGCTCCAAGAGGCAGGGAAAGCATCTTTCTCATGGCAGCAGTTTCATCTTGTGGAGTTTGCGCGCTTCCTAAAATTCCTGGAATTCCTAATTCGCCTGAAAAGAATTTTTCTCCTGGCTGGGCGAATTGCCCCTTGAATTGCTTTTCATCGGCATATCGCTTTATTCCGGCCAAATATGTATTTCCAAGCTTTGGGGAATTTTTAACTTTGTAATTTTCCCCCAAAGTTCCCTGATAATTTGCCTGCGCTCCGCAATCTCCAAGGCTCATGCAAAAATCATTCATTTTCTCCGCAAAAGCAGCTTTTTCGCACTCGCAGTTTGCCTTGCATTTCCATTCTCCTTGTTTTGTCAAGAAATTAAATTCTTTTACATAAATTACTTTGCAGTTTTGGCTTCCAATTTTGCATATTGTCTCGGCTCCCTCGCCTCTGGTTTCCAAGTCAAATCCAGGTTTGTATTTTGGAACGCAAAAATCAAACTTGAAGTTTTTTGATATGTCCACTTTTTTTATAAAGCAATCTGGGTTTTTCTCGCACTGCCCCTGCTTTCCTTTTTGATTGTAGCCATAGCATGTATAAGCCAGATTCACCCTGCATGCCGCAGATGAGAATTTTCCCCCATCAGGCAAATTTGTCTGAGATTCAACGCAAATTTCATTTCTATAATCAGCGCAGGCATCTATTTTTATTTCCCCATTTATGCATGTCTTCCTGAAATCCCTGCTTCCAGGCGTATCTGCCCCCCTATTTTTATCAACCCCAATTGCCCCCTGATATTCACACCATGATTCTCCGTGCTTTCTTTTTTTACCATCCTTGTCAATGCATGACAAATCTTTGCATACAAAGTCAAAATTCCCGTCGCTTAGCTTTTCATTGGAAGTTTTCTTTCCGCATATGCTTCCTAGAAGGTAATTGCAGTTCCCACACTTCCCCTGATTTGCAAAAGGGTTGCTTCCAGAATTAAGCGAGCAGCTTTCACTCTTGTCCAGGATTTTTCCATTGTTAAAGCTCTTGACTTTGTTTGCATCATAAATATTTTCCCTGTTCCCGCATGAGTCGTACCAATAAACTTCATCTTTGTTTTCAGCGCATTTTACGGTTTGCTGGCTCTTGCACCTCGTCTTTAATTCAGGATTTGAGCAAAGCATTCCGGAATAAAATTTGCCTTTGATAGTCTGCAGGCATCCTAATTTTGTTGTGAATTTGCATCCATTTTCAAAATCCTCCTGGAAAACGCACGCCCCTTCTTCCTGCGTTTCTGCAAGAGCAATGCATGAAATCTCTGTATTTGCTTCCGGCCTGAAATCTTTTTTCAATCCTCTTATAGATGCGTCTCTTTCACATTGCTTTGCCGTTCCAAGGTAAGCATCCCCTCCTAAAACACAGCATCCCTGTTTGCATTCCTGAATATTCCCAGAAGCATCATTAAACCATTTGCCTTCTTTTTCTTCGCATAGCTCTTTTGGAGTTCCAAGGTCGCATTTGCCGTCTCCAGGATTATAACAAGTTCCGAGAGAGCAGGCTGAAATCTCTTCTGGCCTTGCTGGAAGGCATTCTCCAGCGCATTTAGCAGAGCATTCACTTTCAGTATAAGCAGTCTGGCATATTTTTCCTTCTTTATCTTTTAAGCATGTAAAGGCGCCCTTTCTCGCTTCTTCTTCTGTTAAAGCAGAAACAAAAGATTTTTCATTAAATATCATCTTTCCAGCAAAGCCCATAATTTTTAATATAATTCCATATTTACCATAATCTCTTTTCTTCGCTTCATAAATAATTTTCTGGCTTTCCAGGCTTTCATGCATGAAGTAAGAAAATGCAAATGTCATTCCAATCATTATTATTATCTGAAACGAAACTTCAAGTATAATTTTTTTATCTTTCATTTCTTTACCTCTTTGATAAATGAATTATTAGTATAAAGATTGATATAATATTCCTGTTTAGGTAAGTTATAGTTAGTCAAAACTTTATGCATTAAACCCAATGCTTCTTTCTTTATTTTTTTATTTTCCATTTTATTATATCCCAGGCGGAATCGCGCACCCTCTTAAGGCAATATTCATTTCCTTATTATTTTCTCTGTCTTTTATAGTATAAATTTTAGTTGAATCAGATAAAGTATATTTCGTTATGTCCCATCTTTTGTAAAGAAGCATATAGCCTACATATTCAATATAGCAGTTTTGCGCCTCGCTGTTGACTATATCTCTGGCAACTTCAGCTAAATCATAAGCCGGATTTTCAATTTCAGCATTAAATTCACTATAGCTTCTTTTTTCCCCGTTTTTGCTTATGCTGACTTCTCTCTGAATATTATAGTAAACCCTATTGCTTGCAAGAGTTGCATTTGTCTCCATGCTTCCAATTTCAACTTCTTCGCCTCTCTTTTCTCTCTCACTTTCTAAATCGGCAAAGCAGGCATCTAATCTTGGCTTGGCATAATTGTCAATTTCCTTTTCCATTTCCTGGATAAGGAAAGGATGCTGATTTATGCACGTCTGGAAGTAGCCAATGTTCTCGCATAAATAAGCGGTCTTAATATTCCTGTAAACTTTATAATTTTCCGGCTCAACAAATCCCCCTTGAGGCATCATCTTTTCCAGGGCTTCATTTACAGCATCCCGGGCGCATTGCTCAATCAGCCTTTTAGGGTCGCTTATGCTTTCCCCGGCTTTTAAGCTCTGCCTGCTTATAATCAATATCAAGACTACTATCGCAACAATTGCAATAGCCGCAATCACCCATAAGGCAATTTGTCCTTTTTTATTATTTATCTTTATCATTTTTCTCCTCTTTTTCAATGACAGCATTGTCAAAATCTTCTCTTGACAATTCAACGCATTTGCCAGCAGATTCTATTAATTCATTTGTAGTTGAGAATTTCGCATGTCTTTTTTTCTCAAAGTAAGTTGCTAGAATTACATTTATTCCTGCATCTTTAAGATTTTTTATAACTGGAACAAAGTCACTGTCTGATGCTATCAAGATTATATTTTTAATTTCTTGATATTTAAACGGCAAAAAGCTCATATCCATTATAAGTAAAGAATCAACTGCTTTCTGCTTATAAATAAACTTTCCATCAATTTTTAGTCTTTGGCATCTGCCCTCTCTTAGGGTAACCTTCTCGCTTTTCAGCAAATTTTTTATAAATTTGTCATATTGTTCTCTTCTCTTATTCTCTTCATTGCTTGGATTTGGGCTTTGAAAGGGAGGAGCGGTATAATAGAATAAATGCTTGCAAATCAAATTTTCCCTTTTTGATAAGATTTCAACAAATTTAATTTTATCAAATTTTAGGTATTTTCCGTTTCCAAAATATCTTGATAGCTTTGCTAGAAAGCCGTCATCAATAAACGCTATTGCTTCTTCCACAAAGCACCTCCTAATTTTATAAAAAATAAGTCATCCGGCAACCTTGAAAGATCGCCGGGGGTCATACTGAGTACTAAAGTTGACCGTCGTTTATAAATTTTCCTGTTATGTATTACTTCTTCAGCCACAAGTTCAGCCCCCCTTCTTTTTTTATTCTTTCAATTTTTCCCTCAATCAGCAAATCCTTGAGCCAGCTGTTTGCAGTATTCCACGAAATCTTAAGAAATCCAGCAACTTCGCCTGTCGTTGCAACCTTTGCCTTCCCAAGATAATCAATTATTTTGTCTCTATGATTAGCCATAGCATTAAACCTATTGCTATACCTATGTCAGAACATTATTTAAGCCTTTAGACAAGTAAAATAATAAAATTTTTAGTAAGTATTAACTATCAAATAGTAATAATTAGAAAGATTTAAATACTTAATTTTCGCAAAAAAAGCATGGAATTGCAAGTATATAGGGGAAATTGGGCATCTTGCCTGGAGCAGCTTAAAGGAGAAAGCCCGACATCTGGAATGCAGGTAATACAGGACAGAATCGCCAGATTTAAGAAAAATTCAGAAGACAGAACACATTTTGATACAGGAGCATGGCTTTCTGAAAATACCAATGTTGTAGATAGCCAAATAATGGTGGCTCGAGCTCCCTTTAATCCTCTAGTTCCTTATGCAAAACAAGCTGTTCAAGTTCATAAAAACGGAAAAGAATTTTATCTTGAGGATAGTATTCTCTTGCAGGACAAGCCTGCAGTGCAAATCTTAGCTGAAATAGCAAAAGCAGATAAAAATAAAACATTAGTTAAAAGAAGAGTTTTAATCCCAGAACAAACACAAACATATAAGGTCTCTTGGGACAATTTTGCAGATGATGATGTTATTGATTGGCATGCACAAGGCAGGAAATTAGCAAGAAATTACGGAAAATTTCTGCACAATGATTGTGGGATTGATGAAGTTACTGTTTACTTGCCTGCTACAAATCTTGGTAATATAGCAAGAGGTAACTGGTTGTACAGGCTTGGCGGGAGCGACAGGTCTGACTTCGACTGCTACAACGGAAACCTGAGCGACGAGGATGGTACTGTCTTCGGGGGTTTTTCGTCTGGCGAAGCCAGTGCGCGCAAAATTTCAGAGCCTAAAGTTCGCATTTTTCAACCAAGTTTTGAAAATGTCTTAGATTATTCAAGGCAATATATTCCACAAGTTGTCCAAAGCCAGTTTGAAAAAGGCTTGGCAAAGTTATGGAAAAAGAAATAATTTTAAACTTCTATTTTTATAATTAATTGGTTCTGGTAGCCCAGAACTACACGCCAATTTACAAGCACATATTAAGGTTTATTTTAAGTCATAAAATACAGAAGCAACATTCGTGAAGCTTCAGTGAATAGAAGTAAAATGGCTACATTTGCCTGGTTGTACAGGCTTGACAGGAACAACAGGTCTAACTTCAACTGCAACAACAGAAACCTGAACAACGAGAATGGAACTGTCTTCGGAATAGTTATGGCTGCCAGAACACCGATATTATGAATAATATATACGATGAAATAATTTCCTTTGAAAATTTAATTCTTGCTTGGAAAAAAGCAAGAAAAGGCAAAACAAAGAAGGATTATGTTATTGAGTTTGAAAAAGAATTATTTTATAATCTAATGGCTTTGCATTATGAATTAAAATACTTAACTTATTTTCCAAAGCCTCTAAAAACGTTTGTTTTGAGAGACCCAAAAACCCGGGTCATTTCCAAATCTTATTTTAGAGATAGAATAATCCATCATGCTATTGTAAATATTCTTGAGGTTATTTTTTGCAAGAGATTTATCTACGATTCTTGTGCAAATCAATTAGGCAAAGGCACTTTGTTTGCATTAAAGAGGTTTGAAAAATTCCAGAGAATGGTTACTAAAAATTATACTCGGCATGCATTCTGCTTAAAGGCAGATATTAAGCATTATTTTCAGGAAGTAAATCATAATATTTTATTGTCAATTATTAAAAAGAAAGTCTCTGATATAAAAACAATTTCTCTCATAGAAAAGATTAATGCGAACTCTGAACGAAGAGAGAGAGAGAGATTAACTTCTTGGCTTGAAAGCCAAGATAAAAAAGGAATGCCTCTTGGAAATTTAACTTCTCAGTTTTTTGCAAATATCTACTTGACTGAATTAGACTATTTTATAAAGCACAAATTAAAAGTAAAATATTATATTCGCTATGTTGATGATTTTGTTATTTTACACCAATCCAGGGAGCATCTTGAAATTTTAAAAAAAGAAATAAATAAATTTCTTAAAGAAAGGCTAAAAATAGAGTTGCATTCACAAAAATCAAGAATTATAAGCCTTCTGGAAGGGGTTGATTTCGTAGGTTTTAGAAATTTCAGCCATCAAAGGCTGCTAAGAAAGCGAAATATTAGGACGATGAGAAGGAAAATAATGTTCTTTAAAGAAGGCACGTATGACTTTAAGAGTATTGCAGAAATCTATCAGGGCTGGCAAGCTTATGCAAAATGGGGCAATACATTTAAGCTAAGAAACAAAATAAAAATGGAAATCATAAATGCAATTTGGGACAGAGTATAACTCTAATTCAATCATCTTTATATAATTCCTCACGCATTTCCATGAATGGAAATCAAAGTGCCGGACAAATCCCAGCTTGGCCATGTCCAGGTTTTTTACGGCACTGGAAAAGGCAAAAGCACCTCTGCTTTTGGCACGGCATTACGTGCATCTGGCAATGGCTATTCAGTCCACTTAGTCCAGTTCATGAAAAATGGCGCATCCAGCCTGAATCAGCAAATACCGGGGGAAATCCTTGCCTTAGCAAAGTTCTCCAATTTTTCCTATAAGAGGTTTGGCCTTGGAGACTGGTATGTAAAAGGAAAAAACGATTCAGAGCATAAAGCCAAAGCCCTAGAAGCCCTGGATTACCTAAAATCATGCTTCGGAAAATATGACATTATAATTGCTGATGAAATTCTTTACGCTGTCCAGCTCGGGCTTTTAAAAGAAGGAGAGCTTATTCATGCGGTAAAAACAAAGCCTAAAAGCCAGGAATTAATTTTAACAGGAAGCCATCAGCCTCTTCCAGGGATTTTCGAGCTGGCAGATTTAGTGACAGAAATAAAAAAGGTAAAGCATCCTTATGATTCAGGTATTGTAGCCAGGCCCGGCTTGGAATATTAATAGAAAAATTTAAATATCCAAACATAATTATGTTTATAAGCATAATATGGTAAGCATTACTTTGTCAGTTCCAGAGGAAATTAGGGAAATAATGAAAAAACACCCAGAAATCAACTGGTCTGTTTTAGTTAGAAAAATGCTTATTGAAAAAGCAAAAGAGCTTTCTCTTAAAGAGGAAATGTTTAAAGAGCTCAATAGAGAAAAGAGCTTTAGCGAATGGGCCGTCAATATAGTGCGAAAGGGCAGAAAAAATGAAGCTGATAATTGATACAAATATCTTATTTAGCTTTTTCTGGCATGATTCTTTGACTAGAAAATTAATAAAAAATTCACAATTTGAGCTGCTTTCTCCAAGTTTTGCTTTGAATGAAATTAGCAAATATAAAAAGGAAATTATGGGAAGATTACGGATAAAAGATAAAGATTTCAGTATTTTATTAAAAGAAATGAAAAGTTATGTTAAATTTATTGACCTTAAAGATTACAATTCATTTTTAAATGAAGCTTGCCTTTTATCTCCTGATAAGAGCGATGCCGATTTTCTTGCTTTATGTTTAAAGCATAAATGCATGCTATGGAGCAATGATTCTTTTCTAAAAAATCAGAAAGCCGTTCGCATAATCTCAACAAAAGACCTTATTTATCTTTTTTAAACAGCCAGCTCAAATTCCCTCTTAATTTCCTTTCCGTCGCAGTTGATTTTCCTTGTAATTTTTCCTTTTCTTATTGCAAGCTCTCTTATCTTAACAGGGTCTTTTTCTTCTTTCGGGAATTCAATGCTGTCTATCAATAGCTCATGCTCAATTAATGCTTTCTTGCAGTCCGCAGGCAGGTCCCAGAAGAAAGTTTCTTTTGCTTGAGGCCAGAACTTTAAATCCATCTCCAAGGCGCAGAAATTTTCATCAATTTTCTCCTCATCTTTTCCGGGCTTAGGCAGGCTTTTCTTTATCTTCAAAACAACTTCCGAGTCATTTATGTCAAGAAGATAATAATATGCATTTCCAAATTCCCCAATTCCGGCCTCGGCAATTTCATAAACAAAAACCCCCGCTTTTTTTCTGCCCTCAAGCCCGGGTATTTTTTCTTTAGTCAGGATTTTTCCGGAAAATTTCAGGCTTTTTAATTCATTGGCAAACTTAACAAGGTCATTTGCCATCTCAAAGCTTGTCTTTATTTTTATTCTTTTTCCTTTGTCAAGCTTTAACAAGAACCTTCTGGCATATTTTCCCTTTCCAAACCTCACGAAGTATCTCTTGGATTCCTTGTCCCCTCTACCTTCCATAACTCCTTTTAAAAAACTTTCCATAGTCATTTCCATGAAAATCACTTTATAAATTTAATTCATCTGCCTAAAACTCCCGCAACTGGCAAACCAAAATCAAGATAATTATCTGTTAATACAAGATTTAGAGAGATTTTTTATTACTTTCTTCTCTTTTTTACTAATAATACTAACTATATTTCTACTTACGTGAGCACTATCTCCTGCATGCGCATAAAGCTCAAATTTATATATTATCCCTGCCAATTTAAATTATGAATATTAATGAAAAAGATGTCAAGAAAGTTTTTGCCGCAGGGTCTGTAATTATTCTTCTTGCCCTTGTTTTCCTTCTGATAAAGCCGATTATTCTTCCGATTATAACGGGGCTTATACTTTCTTACATCTTCTTTCCCCTGTATAGAAAGATAAATCTTTATGTAAAAAATAAGACTTTCGCCGCCTCGCTGGTATGCATTATCATTATTCTTGCAATTATTCTTGTTTTGATATTTACCCTGCCTCTGGTCCTCAGGCAGATTTCCGAGATATTTCTGTATTCCCAGAAGATAGAAATGCAGAAATTTGTTTCCGCCGTATTTCCAAGTGCTTCAGAGCAATTTATCTTTCAGACATCTCTCTCGCTTGAAAAATTCACGGAGAACATTATAACTGGAGTTAGGAAATCCGTAATTGACTTTGCGTTTGACATCCCCACTATTCTATTAAACCTTTTTGTCATGAGCTTTGTCTTTTTCTTTTCTCTTCGCGATGCGGAAAAATTGAAGTCCTTTGCCAGAGGCCTTTCGCCTTTAAGCGAGGCCAAAGAAAAAGTAATAGTAAATCATTTCAAGGATGTTACAGCCGCAGTTATTTACGGGCAGATTATCGTAGGAATAATACAAGGTCTCCTTGCAGGGCTTGGCTTTGTAATTTTCGGAGTTAAAAATGCTCTCGTCTTGACAGTCCTGGCTGTTTTCTTTTCAATCATTCCATTTGTCGGCCCGGGCTTGATATGGATTCCAGTTACAATCTACCTTTTCTCAACATCAACTTCCGGCATTGCTATAGGATTTTTGCTCTATAACCTTATTATAGTTTCAGTTGTTGATAATATTCTTCGCTCATATATTGTTTCAAGAAAAACAAAGCTTTCTCCGGCAGTTGTTTTAGTTGGGATGCTGGGGGGCATTATTCCTTTTGGAATCATAGGCCTCATCATCGGCCCATTGCTTCTTGCTTATCTGATAACTCTTTTAGAGGCGTATAAAGATAAAACTCTTTATAGCTTGTTTTCAGACAGAGTATAGAAAATGAATATAAAAAGAGGATTCCATTAAAGTGAAATTAAAATTAAAAAAATTGAGCTTTGATGCAGGAAGGCCGGTTGTTTTTTTGCATGCAGACTCTGCCAAAAGGCTGAATATCCATGTAGGAGACAGAGTTGGCATAAGGCATAAAAACAGAAGATTAATTTCAATTGCCGATATTGTTAAAGGCTTTTTGCGCCCAGGAGAAGTTGCCCTTTCAAAAGAAATTTTAAGAGAAATCCAGCTAAAGGAAGGCCTCTTAGTTGATGTTACTTCTGTTCCAGAGCCTATAAGCACTCATTTGATTTCTAAAAAAATGTCCGGCCGCGAATTATCAAAAGCAGAGATTCGCCAGATTATAAAGGATATTGTAAATAATGAGTTAACTGAAGCAGAGATAGCATATTTTGTCCTTGGCGTTTATGAAAAAGGAATGACCTTAAAAGAAACAATTTATTTAACAGAGGCAATCTACAAAACTGGGCATGTATTGTTCTGGTCTGGAAAAAAGACGGCAGACAAGCATTCTATTGGAGGCATTCCGGGCAATAGGACAACCCCAATAATAGTTTCTATCTGCTCGGCTGCGGGAATTCTAATGCCAAAAACTTCTTCTCGGGCAATTACAAGCGCGTCTGGAACTGCAGATACACTAGAATGTATAACTAAAGTTGACCTTTCTTTCCAGGATTTGAAGAAAGTTATTAACAAGACTGGTGCCTGCCTGGCGTGGGGCGGCTCTCTTGGGATTGCCCCAGCCGATGACAAGCTTATAAGAGTGGAGAGAATTCTTAATTTAGACCCAGAATCCCAGTTAATTGCTTCTATTTTAGCAAAAAAGCTTGCCGCAGGAAGCAAATATGTTCTTCTTGACTTGCCTTATGGCTCCGGAGCCAAAATTCCAACAAAAGCCCGGGCAATAAGATTAAAAAGAAAATTTTTAGAGGTTGGAAGATATTTCAAATTACATATAAAAGTAATTCTCTCATATGTAAATCAGCCAATAGGAAATGGAATTGGCCCAGTCTTGGAAATGCTCGATATTTTAAAAGTTCTGAAAAGGCAGAATCCTCCTCTTGACCTGGAGAGCAAGAGCTTAATCCTTTCCGGGCATATTTTAGAAATGTCTGGAAAAGCAGAAAAGGGGAAAGGCTATCAATTAGCTCTGGAAATTTTAAACTCTAAAAAAGCCCTTCATAAATTTAACGAGATAATTAATGCGCAGGGCAGAACAGGATTACCATTAAAGCCGGCCAAAAGGTCTTTTGCAATAAAATCAGGGTCCAGTGGAAAAATAAAAAGCATAAGCAATGCTCTTATAAACCATCTGGCCAGAATTCTGGGCTCGCCGGCTGATAAAGGAGCAGGAATTTACCTGCACCGCCATATAGGCGATAAAGTAAAAAAAGCCAGCCCTCTTGTAACATTATATTCTGAATCAAAAACAAGGCTAAAGGAGGCTCTGGCGTTTTATAAAAAAAGCCGTCCAATTCATGTTGGCAATTAAATTTATATATCTCTTTCAAGAATAATAATCATGGCAAAGAAAGGCGATTACATCGGAGAATTGTCCGAGTATGTTAAAAAAAATTTAAAGAAAGGCTACACAAAAGACTCATTAAAATGGGCCCTGGTCAGCCAAGGCCATTCAAAGATTGAAGTTGAAAAAGCTTTGAAAAAAGTAGACCTTGAGATGTCCCGGGAGGCGCCATTTTTAAAAACAAAGCCAGAAATTGTTTACGATGTTATCCAGCCGGAAGATGCCGTAGTTGAGGAAAAAAAGCCTTTCTGGAAAAGAATGCTTGGGCTTTAATTTACTAGTCAGCATGTCAAGGAACTTGATTATTGATATGTCTCTCAACATTGCCAATATTTTATTAACAAGAATACACCAAGCTTGCTGTGGAGTGAACTGAAGCACAAAGTAAATAATCTCTAATACGCTAAATCCTCGTTATCAGATAATAATTTTCTGGCTCTTTTCTTTCTTAGATACCCTCAGCTGCTATGGGAGTTTCACTAGAAAGTATTTTGTCTGAAAAAATACTACCGAATTTTATATAAAAATTTATCCTTTTTACCTTAATGAGAGCTTCTCAGGCGAATTTTCATCCAGGCTATGATTTGAAATATCCCATATGCTCTAGTTGCTACTTCAAATCTTCCGGGCCGGCAATAGAAAAGGGGAATGTCAAGAGAATTATGCGCTCTCCAAGCAAGAAAGATTCTAATTTTTTAATAAGGGGAATAGGCTCTCCATGCATGGCATGCGGAAAATTAACCGGCACAAAATGCTCATCTTTTTTTTACATTAATTCAAGAAAGCAGGAAAACCTCCTGTCTTATGAGGCAAATCTCATAGAGATTTTAGAAATTAATTAGTACAATCTTTTATATTTTTCTTCAAGGTATTCAATAAGATGCCTTGAGCTGAACTCCTCTCCTGTCATCTTTTTTACAATGTCCCTAAAAATATATGTAGAGCCGTGCCTGTGAATTTTCTCTTTCAGCCACTTTTGTATTTTTCCAATTCCATCCTTGCTCTTGGCTAAATCGTCAATTCTTCCTATTTCATTTTCCAGATGAATTTTCCATATCGCGCTTAATGCAGTCCCGATTGAATAAGTTGGAAAGTATCCAATTGAGCCGTCGCTCCAGTGAATGTCCTGAAGAACCCCTTCTTGGTCATTTTCCGGCCTGATGCCTAAATATTGCTCATACTTGTCATTCCATATTTTCGGCAGGTCTTTAACTTTTATTTTTCCTTCAATTAATTCTTTTTCAATTTCAAATCTAATCAAGACATGAAGATGATAAGTTACCTCATCTGCTTCCATTCTTATTAAGCTTGGCTTTACAAGATTCATGTAATTATAAATTTCTCTAGGGGAATAATTTTTATATTCGTCATTAGCCTTGATTATTTCATTATATAAAAGGGAAATAAAGGCTTCTGATTTTCCTACAAAATTCTCCCAAAATCTGGATTGTGATTCATGAATTACAAGGCTTGACCCTCCGCCTATAGGAGTATAATGAAGGTCTTCATGGGATTGGATGTCATATAATGCATGCCCGTATTCATGAATAGTGCCGCTATAGCTTCTCGCGAAATCTTTTCCTTCAAATCTTGTTGTTATTCTATGGTCGCCTTTGCCGATATTAGTTGAAAAAGGATGGGATGAAGTGTCAATCCTTAAATGATTCATGTTATAATGAATTAAATTCAAAATTGCCTTTGTCAGCTCTTTCATCTTGTCTTCATCATATTTAATTTTTTCAAGCGCATGCTCGCTCCCGTAATTCCCGGACTTTTTTATATAATTGATAAGTTCAGCAATAGGCTTTTTAATTGAGTTGAAATAGCCTTCAACCTCTTCGGTTGTCAAGCCTTCTTCATATTCATCTAATAAGGCGTCATACGGATGTTTTTCATATCCCAGGTATTTAGCTTTTTTTCTTGTAAGCTCAACAATTTTTTCCAGATGAGGCTCAAATGTTTTAAAATTGCTTTCTTCTTTGGCGCTTTTCCATGCCAAATGCGCGTCATTTGTTGCTTTTGTGTATTCTTCTATAAAGTCTCTCGGAAGCCTTTGATAAAATTTCAAGCCTCTTTTCAGAATCCTCAAGATAGCATTTTCATGGTCATTCAAATCCTTTTCTTTTCCAGCTTTTTCTATTAAAGATATAAAATCTTCTTTCAGAAAAAGAGTTTGAGATAGTTTGGCCGCTTCTGCCAAGGCATTTCCTCTTGCCTCTATTCCTTCTTCTGGCATGTAAGTTCTAATGTCCCAGTTTGCCAAAGTAATTAAATGATTCAAAGACCATATGGGCTGATATTTGTCTAAAAGCTCAAGTATTGCCTTATTCTTGATTAAGCTGTTTTCTTTCATATTTTTAAATGATTATATTGCTTTTAAGTTTATATGATGCCATTTACCTCTTTAGCCCTTTTCAAGATAGTATAAGCTTGCCGTGGATTTTCTATAAAAGAGAATACAATTGAATTATAAAACATACTAGCCATTAAATAAGAGCTAGTCTTTGTAATAATCAAATCTCCAATCTCTCTTCCAGTTATTTTTCCAAAGGATCGATTTGATATTTTTATTGTTTTTATTTCTGATATTGGTATTTCCCAATTAGATTTCATATGATTTGGAAATAGATTTTCGTATATAACTCTTTTATCCGTAATTATATATGTAGTCGATAATTCATTAACTAAGGTAATAATTGGAGCAATAATCATAAATCCAATTAGAAACCAAAAGAATAAAGGATCTTTATAGCCTTCAACAGCTAAGGTCGCGAAGATACCTATTACTGCGATTATTACTGCAGGAATTCCATAAGTTAATAGAGGAAGGAGTAAATCAGGTTTTCCTTTCCACAAAATTTTCTCCTTTCGTTCAGCTATTTCTTCAACCATGACAAAAACGCCCGGACCCGGAATCGAACCGGGATATCCCGAAGGAAACTAGTTCTCAAGACTAGCGCAGTACCATTGTGCCATCCGGGCTAAATATGCCTATTTATAGCCGCTTATAAAGTTTTAGAACAAACTGATTTATAAATGCCTGACCAACTCGCTGATAGAGTCTATTGTATAAGTAGGCTCTCCAGTTTCTTCATTTGGAGTTTCATGGGCATGCTCGCCTCTTGGAATCCAAAAAGTGGCGCACCCTAATTTATTTCCAATTTGTATTTCTCTGATCATTCTATCGCCTACAATGGCCGTTCTTTTTGGAGTTGTTTCCATTTCTTCTATGCATTTTAGATATTGCTTTGGAGTTTTTTCTGTTGCCACAATAATTGAGGAGAAATATTCTTCTATGCCGGAAGAGTCTAGCTCTTCCAGCCTCTTTTCTTCTTCATTCGCCAGGGAAATCAGCCCTAAATTATATCTTGACGAAAGTTCTTTTACAACTCTTTTTGCTTCAGGGAATAAGCCTCTGTCCCTTTGATAAAGGGTTCCAATCCAGTCAAATATAATTGCTTCAATTTTCATTTTGTCAATGCCGGCTAAACTAAGCAAGGTGCCATCTTTTTGGAAATAATAAAATAAATTTACCCAAAAAGTGCTGAAAGTCCGGCCGCAGATTCGCTTGCTTTTTCTTCTTTCTTCTCTTCTGCTTTTGCTTCTGCTTTTCCAGCAGATGCCGCAGGTGCCGCCGCTATTGCGCTCGCATTTTCAAGTTCTTTTGCGATGTCTACGCCTTGAAGCGAAGCAATCAAAGTCTTGACTTTTGCTTCATCTACCTGAACTCCCGCCGCAGAAATAACCTTTGTTAAGTTTTCCGCAGTTACAGGCTGTCCGAGCTTATGCAAAAGCAAAGCTCCGTATATGTATTCCATTATTTGCCCTCCATTGTACTTGTTTGAATAGGATTTTCTTCTTTCTTCTCTTCTGCTTTTCCAGCCAGAGCAAGAATTGTTTTTTCTTCCAATCCCGCTTTAGCAATGAAATATACAACTGTTTCCCTGCATGTGTA
>Ga0070699_100002260_pt1 | contig 17346 bp, 16 predicted proteins | sample KBSK1503metaG_FD_65473 | JGI IMG/M metagenome (GOLD analysis project Ga0070699, IMG submission 65473) | Corn, switchgrass and miscanthus rhizosphere microbial communities from Kellogg Biological Station, Michigan, USA - KBS K1-50-3 metaG | ecosystem: Host-associated > Plants > Roots >... | reverse complement strand
TCGACGATGGGGAAGTTCGACGGCCCGAGCAGGATCTTGGGCGCCCCGTTCGGCGCGTTCGGATCGTCGGTGTCGAGCGCCGCGACGGGATACGCCGCCCGGGCTTCGGCATCCGTTCGGGCCAGTCCGACGATGTGGAACGCGGCCGGCGCCGTCCGGAAGTCGACGACGTCGCCCTGGTGAACCGTGACTGCCCGGCTGAAGAAGTCGGTGTACTCGAACAGGCGGCCCTTGGCCGGGTCCTGGTTGGCAGCATCGACGTGATCGACGCCGATGACGACGGTGTGGGATTGCGCGGCGGCCGGGACCGCCGTGATCAGGATCGCCGATGCGGCGAGAGCTGCGGCCGACCCGACGCGGGCGGCCATCGACAGAGCGCGAACCGACATGGCACGTCCTCCAGCCATCCCCGGTATCTGCTGCTCGGACGGCTGCGACCGGCTGCCGACCCGCGGGTCGTGAGCGTCGCGCGTCCCCTCCGTCCGACCAAACCGTAGGACGACGCGACCCGCAGGGCAACGAAGATTTCGACTTCCTAATCTGGGCCGAGACGCCTGGGTCGACGTGGACCTCAGCCCGAGCGACGGACGACGCCGTCCTGGACGACCAGGTCGATGCAGGTGGGCTCGGCGAGCACGCCCACGTCCGCGAGCGGGTCGCGGTCGACGACGAGGAGGTCGGCCGCCTGGCCGGGCTCGATCGTGCCGCGGTCCTTCAGGCCCAGGGCCGTCGCCGATCCACACGTCGCCGCCCGGATCGCCTCCCCCGCCGTCAGGCCGGCCTCGACCATCCGGACGAGCTCTTGGGCGTTTGCGCCCGGCGGACCGGAGTCGTAGCCCATCGCGAGGGTCACCCCCGCCGCGCGGGCCGCGAGGATGGTGGTCGCCGCCTCCTCGCCCTGGCGCTTCGCCTGCTCGACGAGCGATGGCGCGAACTCGTCGCGGAAGCGGACGGCCAGGTCGTGGTAGGTCGACAGGGTCGGCACGAGGACGATCGCTGCTTTCGCCATCCGGTCGAGCAAAGCCGGCTCCCGGTGGAGGCTGAAGCCGTGCTCGAGCGTGTCGACCCCGGCCTGGATTGCGAGTCGGGCCCCCTCCAGACCCTCGGCGTGGGCCGAGACCCGGACGCCCATCCGATGAGCCTCGTCGACGACGGCCCCGATCTCGTCGGCCGTAACTTGGGCCGCCTCGGGGTCCTCGCGGACCACCGATCGCGCGCCGGTCGCCATGACCTTGATGTAATCGGCGCCGCGGCGGAGCTGGCGACGGACGGCGCGGCGCATCTCCCACGGCCCGTCGGCCTCCTCGTACATCGTCCCGAAGATCAACCCCCCGGGCGCGGTTGCCGACACGATCCGGCCGCAGGTCAGGATCCGCGGCCCCTCGACGAGCCCGAGGCGGATCGCCTCGCGCAGGGTCAGCGCCTCGTTGTGGGGGCTGCCGACGTCGCGGACGGTCGTCACACCGGCCTCGAGTAGCGCGCGCGCGGCCTTGGCGAGGACGAACCAGCGGAGCGCGTCGGGCCGCGGCGCCTCGCCATGGAGGAGCGGCGGCGGCCCGAAGCCGGGACTCCGCTCGACATCGCTCATGACGTGGGCGTGGGCGTCGATCAGCCCCGGCAGGAGGGTTCGGCCGGCGAGGTCGATCGCGTCGGCGGGGGTCGGCCGGCCGTCGACGGTCTCGATCGCCGTGATCCGCGACCCGTCCACGGTGACAACCGCGTGCTCGACGGGCGAGCCGCCGCGGCCGTCGATCAGCCGCGCGTCCCACAGGATCAGGCCGGGCGGGGCGTCCACCGCGCGATCGTAGAGGACCGACGCGGGAGGGCGTTACTGCTTCGAGCGCGCGTCGTTCTCGGCTCGGAGTTCTGTCAGCCCGCGACCACCCGGTTCCGGCCGGCCCGCTTGGCCCGATAGAGCGCGATGTCGGCGCCCTCGATAAGCGCCTCCCGCGTCGGGTTCGACGGATCGAGCTGCGAGCAGCCGGCCGAGACGGTCGCCCGGACCTCGGCGCCATCGGGACCTTGCACGACGCGTGACCCGAGCGTGACGCGGATCTCCTCGGCGACGCGGGCGGCGTCCGCCACGGACGAGCCGTCAAGGACGACGACGAACTCCTCGCCGCCGTAGCGGGCGACCAGGTCGGCCGATCGGAACCGCGTCAACAGGATCCCGGCGAACTCGCGAAGAACCGCGTCGCCGGCCTGGTGGCCGTGGGTGTTGTTCAGGTGACCGAAGCGGTCGAGGTCGAACATGATGGCCGCGATCGGTCGGGCAGCCTGCCGGTCGCGCCGCCAGCGGGCGAGGATCAGCTCCGTCGCGGCGTCGAAATGGCGACGATTGAACAGGCCGGTGAGGGGATCCCGGATCGCCAGCGCCCGAACCTCAGCGAGGAGCCGGGCGTTCGAGGCGGCAAGCGCGGCCTGCGCCCCGAGGAGCGACAGGACCTCGAGCTCCAGGTCGGTGAACGAGGCGTCGCGGCCGGCCCGTCCGACCACGACGGTCCCGAGGATGTCGCCGGCGTGGATCAGCGGGATGGCGACCATCGATCCCGAGGTTGCCCTCCACGGAAGCACCGTCGGAGGGGTGCCGCGGCCGCCCGCCGACGAGGTCGATCGGCCGCCGGTCACCCGTTCGACGACGACGGTCCGATCCCGGATCGCTCGTCGGATCGGCGGGTCGCCCGGTCGAACGGACCGCCCGACGGCCTTCCGATCGACCGCCGTCCCGCGCACGGCCAGGATGACGTGACGGCCACTCGTCGGGTCGACGAGCGTCAGCCACGAGGCGTCGTTCGGGACGACCTCCGCGATGCCGTCCAGGAGCGAGGCGGGCAGACGCTCCTCGTCGACCATCGCCCCGGCGACACGGGCGAAGGCGTTGAGCGAGGCGAAGAGCCGGGCTCGCTCTTTCAGCGCCTGCTGCTCGCGTCCCAGGACCATCGCCACGGACAGCCGCTCCGCCACCGTCTCGACCAGCCGGAGGTCCGCCTGGGTGAGCGGCGCCTCCGCGGTCGACTCGATCGACAGCACGCCGAGGATCTCCCGATCGGCGATGAGCGGGGCGGCGATCTGGCTCGCGATCCCGGCGGTGGCCGGAAGCCACTCGACGCCGTCGCCGCTTTCCGGACGCTCGAAGAACGCGCTCCGCGCGGTCCGGAGGACGCGGCCGGTGATGCCGCGCGAGGCCTGGAGTGACGCGGCGTGGCCGTTGTAACCGACCGCCGCGCCAAGCTCGAACGCCCCGCCCCGCCGCACGAACACTGCCAGGTGGGGGTAGCCCATGCGATCGGACAGCGTCGTGAGGACCGCGGCCATCGACTCCTTCGTCGGACCAGTGGTCGCCAGGAGGACACCGACCGCCTCGATGCCGCGGAGGGCCTCCTCGCCGCGGCGGACGTCCGTGACGTCGATCCCCGTGCTGATCAGATGCGTGGCGTGTCCGTCGTCATCAAAGAAACAGACATCGTTCCAGGAGATCAGACGGAGGCGGCCATCGCGGGTCACCCAGTGGTTCTCATTCGTCGTCGGCGGCTGACCGGGACGCAGGGCGGCCAGATCCTCCCGGACGGCCTCGATCTCGGCCTCGGGCACCAGGAGCTCGTAGAACGGGCGGCCCTGCACCTCCTCGAAGGTGTAGCCGGTGACCAGCTCGCAGGCGCGGTTGAACCGGAGGATCCGGCCCTCGCCGTCGAAGACCGCGACCAGGGAGCCCGCGATGTCGAGCACGGCATCCACGAACCGACGCTGTTCGCTCTGCTCGTGGCGTTCCTCGACGAGCGGGGTGATGTCGGTGATCGTTCCGATGTAGCCGGTGATCGCGCCGTCGACCGCGCGGATCGGGGCGGCCTGGCCGGATGCCCAGAGGATCGCGCCGTCCGGCCGGACGACGCGGAACTCCAGCGTGATCTCCGTCCCGGCGAGGACCGCTGCCTGCCAGGTGGCGACGACGACGTCGCGATCGTCGGGGTGGATCGCTTCCGACCAGCCGTATCCGAGCGCCGACTCGGCCGGCCGGCCGCTGTACGCGACCCAGCGCGGGTTGACGTAGCGGCAGGATCCGTCGGCGTCCGTCTCGAAGACCGCCGCCGGGACGAGCCGAAGTGTCTCGGCGTGGATCGCTGCCGAATCGCCGATCGCGGATCCTGCGGTCGCTTGGCTGGAACGCTGTGGCATCGCGAGGCTCGTGGTCACTCTGCGCAGGGACGGGCAACCCACGCCCCGAACGCGGATTCCGGCGAACGGTACGGCCCGCGCGTTCCTGCGTCACTGGCGAGGATGTACTGACGACCGCGTGAACGGATGGATGGGCTCTCCGTGTGTTGATGCCGTCGCGAGGTCGGTCACCCGCTCGACACACGGCTCGCGGGTTGGCGGTTCACACTGGCCTGCATGTCGGAGGACCGGTTCGTGACGCGCGGGTTCGTCGGGCGGCGGCGGGCCGAAGGCGACGGCACGCCCGGTGACGCGCGGTCGCGGACGCCACCCGGCCAGTACCTCACCAGCGACTTCCCGGTGCTATCTGCCGGACCGACACCGCACACCCCGCTCGACCGCTGGTCCTTCTTCATCGAGGGCCTCGTCCGCGAACCGGTGACCTGGACGTGGGACGAGTTCATGGCCCTCCCCGCCCGCGACTGGACAGTCGACATCAGCTGCGTGACGAAATGGACGAAGCTCGACATGCGCTGGCGCGGCGTGAGCGTCGACACGCTCTTCGAGGCGGTCGAGCTCCTGCCGAACGCCGCCTTTGCGATCGCCTCGTCCGATGGCGGCTATACGACGAACCTGCCGATCAGCGACGTCCTCAACGGCCAGGCGTTCGTCGCCTGGGAGTACGACGGCAAGCCATTGGCGCCCGAGCACGGCGGTCCGGCGCGCCTCGTCGTTCCCGGTCGCTACTTCTGGAAGAGCGCGAAGTGGATCCGCGGGATCCGCCTCCTCGAGCGCGACGTGCCCGGCTTCTGGGAGGGCCTCGGCTACCACAACCGGGGCGACCAGTGGCTCGAAGAGCGCTACAGCGGCGACTGATCCGGCAGTGGACCGATGAACCCGATCGCCTGGCGCCTCGCCACCATGACCGCAATTCGTGACGAGACGCCCACGGTTCGGTCGTTCACCCTGTCGATCCCGGACTGGGGCGGCCACCGGGCCGGCCAGCATGTCGACCTGAGGCTGACCGCCGAGGACGGCTACAGCGTCGAGCGCTCGTACTCCATCGCGTCGGAGCCGGAGCGGGCGGGCGAGATCGACCTGACCGTCGAGCGGATCGACGACGGCGAGGTCTCGCCGTTCCTCCACGACGTGGTGGTCGTCGGCGACCGGATCGAGGTCCGCGGCCCGATCGGTGGCTATTTCGTCTGGGAGGCCGCGGGCCCGATGGCCACCGAGCCGCTGTTCCTCGTCGCCGGCGGTTCGGGCGTCGTGCCGCTGATGGCCATGCTCCGACATCGGGCGCGTTCGGGCGCCCACAACCCGACGCGGCTGCTGTTCTCGTCGCGCCACCTGGAGGAGGTCATCTACCGGGAGGAGCTCGACTCCCTGGCGGCGACCTCCGATGGCCTCGAGGTCGTCCACACCCTGACGCGATCGCAGCCCGCCGGCTGGATGGGCTACAACCGGCGGATCGACGACCGGATGATCGCCGACGTCCTCGCCCCGCTCGGGATGGGCTCTCGATCGTTCATCTGCGGCCCGACGGCTCTCGTGGAGGTCGCCGCAAACGCGCTGGTCCGGCTCGGGCTGCCGGGCGACCGGATCCGGACCGAGCGGTTCGGGCCGACCGGCACGTGACGGAGGAACGATCGATGGCTGACGACACGACGGTCGACCCCGTCGAAGCCCAGGTCCTCGACGGCAACGCGGTGGCCGGACTGCTGGCGGCGGCGTTCGGGGTCGAGATGACGGAGGTCCCTGGTGCCTGTGCCCACTGCGGCACGGTCAGCATGGTCGGTGAGCTGCGGGCGTACGTCCGCGCGCCCGGCACCGTGTTGCGCTGCCCGGCCTGTTCGGGCGTGGTCCTGCGGGTGGTCGAGACGCCGAGCGCGACCCTGATCGACGTCCGCGGCGCCGCCTACCTCCGGTTCGAGCGGGGCTGACCTCCCCGCCGGGTCGGCCGAGCTGCACTTGGCCAGACTTGCGCCCAGGGCAAGTAGGCGGGGAAGCCCCTGAGCGTTTGGGCGTGGGACCTGGTCGAAGACCTACGTCATGCACGCCTGACAGGCTTCGGGGGGGATTCGGGCGCCGAACGTTCCTCGGGCGCAAGTTTGGGGAAGTGCGTCAGCCGCGCCGGCGCTCCCTCAGTGGACCGCTTCGAGGAACCGCCGCGTCCGCTCGTGGCGAGGACTGCCGAAGAACTCGGTCGGCGTGCCGTCCTCCACGATCTCGCCCTCGTCCATCATGATCACCCGGCTCGCGACCCGTTTCGCGAAGCCGATCTCGTGGGTCACGACGACCATCGTCATGCCCTCCCGGGCGAGCTCTTCCATCACCGCCAGGACCTCGCCGACCAGCTCGGGGTCGAGCGCGGAGGTGGGTTCGTCGAACAGCATCACCTTCGGGTTCATCACGAGCGCGCGGGCGATCGCGACACGCTGCTGCTGCCCGCCGGAGAGCTCGCTGGGGTAGAACCGCGTGCGCGCCCCGAGGCCGACTCGCTCAAGCATGTCGCCGGCGATCTGAGCCGCATCCTCCTTCGACCGGCCGCGGACCTCCGTCAACCCGAGCATCACGTTGCCGAGCGCCGTGAGGTGCGGGAACAGGTTGAACTTCTGGAAGACCATCCCGATGTCGCGCCGCTGGTGGGCCAGCTCGCGCTCCGGCAGACGCGCGGGGCGCCCCGAACCGCGCACGCCGACGGTTCGGCCCTCCAGGCGAACCTCGCCGCCGTCGATCGGCTCGAGGAGCGCGAGGCAGCGCAGCATGGTGCTCTTGCCGGAGCCGGATGGCCCGAGGACCGCTTTCACGTCGCCGCGCTCGACCCCGAACGAGACGCCGCGGAGGACCTCATTTCGACCGTACCGCTTGCGGATGTCGACGGCCTCGAGGAGCGGCCCGGAGCCGGCGGTCGAGGCCGGCTCGACGACCTCGGTCCCGAGGAGGGCCGGGTCGAGGAGCGGCTTGTGGTCGGTCATCGGGCGCCCATCCCGCGGAGCGCGGTCACGAGCCGTCGCTCACCACCCCGCTGCGACGACCACAGGAAGCGCCGCTCCAGCCAGGCCTGGAACGCCATGAAGACGCTGACGATCACGAGGTAGTAGATCGCGGCCGCCGCGTAGTACTCGGCGAAGCGGAACGTGATCGAGATCGACTGCTGCGTGTAGGTCAGCAGCTCCTGGAGCGAGATGGCGCTGGCCAGGCTCGTGATCTTCAGCATCGTGATGAACTCGTTGGCGGTCGGCGGGATGATCACCCGGACCACCTGCGGGATCACGACCCGTCGGAAGACGCTCCACGGCGTCATCCCGAGCGCCCGGGCCGCGAGCTGCTGACCCTCGTCGATCGCCAGGAGACCGCTCCGGACGATCTCGGCCATGTAGGCACCCTCGTTGATCGAGAGCGCGAGCCAGGCCGCGAGGAACGAGCTGAACCAATCCTCGCGCAGCGCCGGGAACAGCTGCGGCAGGGCGTTCCACACGAACAGCAGCTGGACCAGAGTCGGGATCGCCCGGAAGATCCAGACGTAGGTCCAGCTGATCCCGCGGAGGACCCGGTTGCCGCTGCCCCGCATGACGGCCAGCACGAGGCCGATCACGACCGCCGTCAGCTGAGCAACGACGGTCAGGGCGATGGCCGTGATCGCCCCCTGCCGGAACGTGTCGGAGGTCAGGGCCTGCCAGAAGACGGCGCCGTCGAAGTTCATCCGACCGGCTCGGGAGCGGAAGGCCCTCGCCCCTCCGCGGCCTTACTGGATGACGCTCAGGTTGGCCGGGTCCAGGTGGTACTTCGTCGCGATGCCGGCGAGTGTCCCGTCGTCCTTCAGCGCCTTGAGGGCCGCCGTCAACGCGGTCCCGACGTCTGCCTTGCCCTTGCCGAAGTAGATGCCGTACTTGTCGTCGCCGGGGATCGAATACGCGACGTCGTACTTGCCGGGGTTCTTGAGCTGGAAGTCAGCGACCGACGTGTCGATCTCCCAGACCGCATCGACCCGGCCGATCACGATCTGCTGGTACTCGTCGGCGACCTTCGGGTACGCCTGGATCTTGATCGCGGCCGCCCCGCCGTCGGTGCACTTCTTGCTCGCGGCGTTGATCCGCTCCTGGACGAGGCCGCCGCCCTGGATCGAGACGCTCTTGCCGCAGAGATCGGCTTCGGACTTGATCCCTTTCGGGTTGCCGGCCGGGACCATGACCACCTGGCTCGTCTTGAAGTACGGCACCGCGTCGGCGACCTTGAGCCGCGTGTCGTTGATGTAGAGCGCGGTCCAGACGATGTCGCAGCGGCCAGCCGTCAGAGCCGGGATCAGCCCGTCGAAGCCGGTGTTGACGATGTTCTCCTTCAGGCCGAGCTTGGCGACGACAGCCTGATAGGACTCCACATCGAAGCCGATCGGCTTCGTCGCGTCGGTCGGATCGAAGAACTCCATCGGCGAGTACTCGACGTCGACGCAGTTCGACAGCTCGCCGGCCTTCAGCAGCGAGGTCGGCGCGGCGATCGGGCTGGCGCTCGGCGCGACGCTGGCCGGCGCGCTGGGCGCCGTGCTCGGCGCCGCTGACGGCGGGGCGGCGCTCGGCGAGGCCGATGCGCCTCCACCCCCGGTGCAGGCCGAGGCGATTACGCCGACGGCGGCGACCAACGACAGCAGGTGCGTGCGACGTCCGGTCACGGTGTCCTCCTCCGATCGTGCGCCGCGACGGCCCGCGGCTCGACGCGGGCCCTGACCCTCCGGCTCCGCCGCCCCGGCGCAGGGCACACTTGTACCACGCCTGGTTCGGCGCGCAAGGTGGTGTCGATGACTGAATCCCGGACGTCGATCGTGTTCCGGAACGGGCGGGTCGTGACGTGCGATTCAGCTCGCCCGCGGGCGTCGGCAGTCTCGGTCCGTGACGGCCGGATCGCGGCGGTCGGCGACGAGGCAGAGGTGCGCGCGGCCGTCGAGCCCGACGCGGACGTCGTCGACCTTTCGGGCAGGACGGTCATCCCCGGGTTCATCGATGCCCACAACCACCTGGCCTGCACGGCCGAGACGTTCTTCGCGGTCGACGCCAGGCCGGCGTCAGCCGGGTCGATCGAGGAGCTCGTCGCACTCGTCGATCACGCCGCGGAGCGGACGCCGCCGGGCGGCTGGGTCCGCGGCTTCGGGATGGACTGGACGAAGTTCCGCGAGGGCCGTCGGCCGACGCGCTGGGACCTCGACGAGGTGACCCGCGATCACCCCGTGGTCATCCTCCACGTATCCGGCCATTACGCGTTGGTCAACTCGCGGGCGCTCGCCGAGCGAGGAGTCACGGACGACGTCGCGGATCCGCCGGGCGGCTCGCTGGACCGGGACGAAGCCGGTCGGCCGACCGGACTGCTCCTCGACAGCGCCACGAACCTCGTCCTCCAGAGCTCGGTCGACATCGAGGGCCACGGCCCGAACATCCACACCGCGATCGAGCGTGAGGCGCTCGTGGCGATGATTGACGAGGCATCGCGACGCTATCTCGCCGCCGGCCTGACGACGATCTGCGACCCGCAGGTCACGTCGCGCGAGCTCGCGGCGTATCGGGACGCACGGGCACGCGGCGTTCTCCGAATTCGGACGGTGGCGATGCCGCTGTCGCACCAGCTGCCGGAGCTGCTGGCCATCGGCCTGGTCGGACCGTTCGGCGACGACTGGCTGCGGATCGGCGGGATGAAGTTCTACACCGACGGCGCGATCACGGGCGGGACCGCGGTCTTCAGCCGGCCGATGGGCAGCCGCGGCCAGTATCCGGGCACGCTCTACCACGAGCCAGCCGAGCTCGCGGCGCTGCTCCGTGCCGCCGCCGTGGCCGGATGGCAGCTCGGGATCCACACGATGGGCGACCGGGCGATGGGGATCATGCTCGACGGGGTCGAGGCCGCGGTCGCGAGCGCGCCCGCGCGCGACACCTCCGATCGGATCGAGCACTGCACCTGGCCGACGCCGGAGCAGCTGACCCGGATCGCCCGCCTCGGGATGATCCCGGTGACGCAGCCCGGCTCGATCGCCGAGCTCGGCGACATCTGGCTGGACCACCTCGGCGAGCGGATCGAGCGGGCCACCCCGCTCCGCGAGATGCTCGAGCTCGGAATCCGGCCGGCGATCAGCAGCGACGCGTTCGTCCAGAGCTACCGGCCGCTCGACACGATCGCGGCGGCGGTCCGGCGCGTCACACCGAGCGGCGTCCGCGTCGGGGAGCGCCAGGAGCTGACGACCGAGGAGGCGATCGCCGCCCACACGATCGACGCGGCGCGCGCCGTCGGCATGGACGACCGGATCGGCTCAATCGAGGCCGGCAAGTTGGCCGACCTGACGGTGATCGACGGCGACTTGCTGGGCGCCGCTCCCGAGGCGATCCGCGGCCTCCCGATCTGGATGACGGTCGTCGAAGGGGCGGTCGCCTATCGAGCCGCGCCCACGTCCGCCGAGTCTGTCGCGCGGCCGCACGCTGGCTGACACCCCCTGGGCCGGATTTCGGCCTAGCTCAACCAGAAGTTAGCCTCAGGCGGCTAATCGCTCGCCGAATCGACCTGTCCGGGCCGTCGAACCGGCCTTGAACGAGGCCTAAGGTCGTGTGAATGAACGATTGGCGCGATTGACGTCGGACGAGGCGTCCGGGCGTCAGACCCGACGCGCCGGGGTCGCGATCCCGAGCGCCGCCAGGCGAGCGGCCGCGCGCCCGACGGCCAGGACGGCTTTGGCACTGGCCGTATCGGCCGCGACGTGACGCAGCCATGTCCCGGCGCCGTTCGGGAGCGTGCTCGTGCCCACGCGTTCGGCGCCGACCGCCACGCGCAGGACCGCCGGATCGCTGCCGGCGACGACGACGAACAGGCTGGCGAGCGCCGTGCCGTCGGCCATCATCCCAGGATCGGTCAGCGACTCGTCTTTCGTCATCACCGTCGCGTCGGAGAACAGCAGCTGACCGGACGGGCGTGTGGCTGTCAGCGAGCTGCGGAACGCGGTCATCTCGAAGACCTCGCCACGGGCGATGCGCCCGGCGGCCACGACCTCGCCGAGCAGGACGCCGGCAGACTCATCGACGACGGCGGCGGTCTCGATCGTCGTGTCGGAGCCGGCAAACGGGATGTACGGGTCGGGGACGAACTCCAGCCATCCCTCGCGGGCGACCTCGAAGCGCGCCTCGATCTGGGCCCGGCCCGCCGGCATGCGGTACAGCCGGGTGGCCGACTGGGTGTCGAGGATCAGTCGAGCACCACGTCCGACGGCGACCGAGAGCCGCAGCCGATCGCCCTGGAGGACGCCTCCCGATGGGCTCGCGATCATGACCGAGGCGATGTCGGGGACGTCGGGATCGAGGTACTGACTGCGGAGGACCTGGATCGGCCCCGTACATCTGAGATCGACGATCCGGGTCCGACCGGCAACCCGCTCGACGACCAGACGGAGACTGCCCACGCTGCCGACTGAATCGGCGATCCTGTCCTCGACAGGATCCGGAACCGCCTGCTCAGCGGCCGACGGAGGCATGGCGGTGATCGTGAGGAGGAGCCGACACGCCGGCATCGGCGGGACGCCGGCCGTCCCGCGCAAGCCACGCCTCGCGAGCGAGCTCGAGATGGCCGACCAGTCGGTCGAGCCCAATGCCGGCACGTGCGTCAGTGAACAGGTACGGCGAACGGCCACGGATCGCGGCGGAGTCGCGATCCATCCGGGCCAGGTCGGCGCCAACATACGGGGCAAGGTCCGTCTTGTTGATGACGAGGAGGCCGCACAGGATCAGGCCGGGCCCGCGCTTGCGGGGGATCTTGTCGCCGCCGGCGACGTCGATCACGTACAGGCTCTCGTCGACGAGCTCCGGGCTGAAGGTCAGGGTCAGGTTGTCACCACCGCTCTCGAGGAGGACGTAGTCCGTCTCGGGATAGCGTCCCTCGAGCTCCGCGAGGACGGCCAGGTTCATGGATGGGTCCTCGCGGACCGCCTGGTGGGGGCAGGCGCCGGTCTCGACACCGACGACGCGGTCACCGTCGAGGATCCCGTCGAGCGCGTCCCGGACGTGCATCTCATCCTCGCGCGTGACGATGTCGTTCGTGACGACCACCACCGATCGACCGGCCGCGAGGAGGAGCGGCACGATCCGTTCGATGAGGGTGGTCTTCCCGGAGCCGACGGGACCACCGATGCCGACGCGGAACGGCCGACGCATGCCGATCACGACGCGAACAGCCGGCCTTGGGACGTCTCGTGACGCGCCATGGCAATGTCCAGGCCCGGGGCGAACGGACGGAACGTGCGGGCGTCCGTGGCCTGCGCGATCTCGACTGCGTGGATGATCGTCTCGCCCGCTTCGCGCAGCAGCCGCTGCTGGTCCCCGTGCCCGATCCGACCGAGCCGGACACCCGCCGTCAGGAACGCGAGAACCGAGGCGTGGCCGGCCGCCAGGGCTGCCTCATGCTCGGGGATGCCCATCGCCACGGCCGCGATGCCGGTCGCGACCGCGGCGGTACCTGGAGTGGTCGCCGCCTCGATCGCCTCACGGAACTCACGGACGATCGGCGAGCCGGTGAGCCGCTCGGCTTCGAGGGCGACCCGCCGCCCGACCCTGCGCGCCCCCACACGCTCCTCCGCGGCCAGCTTCGTCGCGTCGAGAGCGCGGTCGATCAGGACGATGGCGTCCTCGTCGGGCGGATTCCCGGCGGCGGCTCGGTGGGCGGCGACCAGGGCCGCCAGGTCGCCCCGGGCGGATCGACCCAGAAGCAACGACCGAAGGCAACCCGCGATGTCCTCGGCACTGCGGACGATGCCCTCGTCAACGAGCGTCTCGAGCCCACCCGACAGCGTGTACGCGCCCGACGGGAAGGCGCTGTCGGCCAGCTGCAGCATGGCCAGAACGGCCCGTCCGTCCATCAGACCAGGAAGTAGAGCTGGGTCATCGGCAGGGTCTCGGCCGGCGGCACCGTCGCCAACTCGCCATCGAGGCGGACCTCGTACGTCTCCGGGTCGACCGTGATCGCCGGCGTCGCGCTGTTCCGGACCATGTCTGCCTTGCCGACCGTCCGGCAACCCCGGACCGCTTCGACCCGCCGGCTGAGATGCAGCCGCTCGCGGATCCCGGCCGCCGCCGCGGCGGTGGACACGAACGTCAGGGACGTCTCGGCGACGGCGCCGCCGATGGCCCCGAACATGGGTCGATAGCGGACCGGTTCCGGGCTGGGAATCGACGCATTCGGGTCGCCCATGAGCGCCCAGGCGATCAGCCCGCCCTTGACCACCATCTTCGGCTTCACGCCGAACGATGTGATCGGCCAGAGCACGATGTCCGCCAGCCGGCCGCTCTGGAGCGAGCCCACGACATGGCCGATCCCGTGCGCGAGCGCCGGATTGATCGTCAACTTCGCGAGGTACCGCAGGATCCGACCGTTGTCGTTGCCGTCGTCGCCATCAAGGGGCCCATGGAAGTGGCGCATCTTGTGGGCCGTCTGGAACAGCCGGATGAACGACTCGCCGATCCGGCCCATCGCCTGCGAATCGGACGAGTACATCGACAGGACGCCTCGGTCGTGGAGGACGTCCTCGGCGGCCATCGTCTCGGCCCGGATGCGGCTCTCCGCGAAGGCGAGGTCCTCGGGGACGGCGGGGTTCAGGTGGTGGGCGACCATGAGCATGTCGAGATGCTCATCGAGCGTGTTGACCGTGTACGGGCGGGTCGGGTTCGTCGATGACGGGAGGACGTTGGGGAGGGCGGCGATCCGGATGATGTCCGGGGCATGGCCGCCGCCGGCGCCCTCCGTATGGAAGGTGTGGATCGTCCGGCCGTCGATCGCGGCGATCGTGTCCTCGACGAACCCCGCCTCGTTGATCGTGTCCGTGTGGATCGCAAGCTGGACGTCTTCGTCGTCGGCGACGCGGAGCGCGGCGTCGATGACCGCGGGGGTGGTGCCCCAGTCCTCGTGCGCCTTGAGCCCGCACGCTCCGGCGTGGACCTGCTCGCGCATCGCGCCCGGGAGGCTCGAGTTGCCCTTCCCGTAGACGCCCCAGTTGACCGGCAGGCCCTCAGCCGCCTGCAGCATCCGCCCGATGTTCCACGGCCCGGGCGTCGCCGTCGTCGCGTTCGTTCCGTCTGCCGGCCCGGTGCCGCCGCCGAGGATCGTCGTGATGCCGTTGCTCAGCGCGCTCCAGACCTGCTGCGGCGAGATCATGTGGACGTGGGTGTCGACGCCGCCGGCCGTCGCGATCAGGCCCTCGCCGGAGATCACCTCGGTGCCGCCGGCGATCACGAGGCCGTCGGTGACGCCATCCATGATGTCCGGGTTGCCAGCCTTGCCGAGCCCGACGATCCGGCCGTCGCGGACGCCGATGTCGCACTTGACGACCCCGGCCAGGGCATCCAGGACGACCGCATTGGTGATCACGAGATCGAGCGCGCCGGCGGCATTCGTCAGGCCCGATGACTGGGCCATCCCGTCCCGGATTGTCTTCCCGCCGCCGAACACCGCCTCGTCACCTGGGACCGTCAGGTCGCGCTCGACCTCGCAGACGAGGTTCGTGTCGGCCAGCCTGAAGCGATCCCCGGCCGTCGGGCCGTAGAGCTCTGCGTATCGCAGGCGCTCGATCCGCATCGCCGGTCAGCTGCTGCCAGGCTCGAGCTCGAAGCCTCGCGCGCGCGCCGCCTCGGCAAATGACTCCCGGCCGCCGGGTCGGTCGAGGGCGCCGCCGACCAGCCCGTGAGCAGCCGTCATGACGCGCCGCCCCGCGAATGGGACGAGATCGACCACGCGGGTGTCCCCGGGCTCGAACCGGACGGCCGTGCCGGCCGGGATGTCGAGGCGCTGGCCGTAGGCGGCTAGCCGGTCGAACCGGAGCGCCCGGTTGGCCTCGGCGAAGTGGTAATGCGATCCGACCTGGATGGGCCGGTCGCCGGTGTTCACGACGGCGATGCGGGTGACCGGCCGGCCGGCGTTGAGCTCGATGTCGCCTACCGGGTGGATGTACCCACCGATCGGAGCGCCGCCGCTCATCACCGCATCACGGGATGGGGTCGTGGCAGGAGACGAGCTTCGTCCCGTCCGGGAACGTCGCCTCGACGTGGACGACGGTCAGCAGCTCCGGGACCTCGTCCATCACGTCATCGCGGGTCAGGACGTGGCGGCCCAGCGCGCGGACCTCCGCAACGCGTCGCCCGTCCCGAGCGCCCTCGAGCATCGCTTCGGTGATCAGGGCGGTCGCCTCGGGGAGATTGAGCTTCAGCCCACGCTGACGGCGCCGTCGAGCCAGGTCGGCGGCGACATAGACGAGGAGCTTCTCGGTCTCCCGTGGAGTGAGCTGCATCTGCCGTCCCGCTGCTGGAAGTGGCGATTGTACTGGCGCAGCGCGGCGGTTTCCGGGGTCGTCCAAGCGCATAGCCGGCCCAGCCCGCTGCCGGCGACGTCAGAGGCGGATCGAGCGACGCAGGCGGAGGGCGAGCCCCAGGGTCAGGCAACGATCGGTGTCGTCGACGAATGGTCCGACGATGTCGGCGATCCGCTCGAGCCGGTTCGCGAGGGTGTTGGTGTGGACGTACAGGGTGCGGGCGGCCGCCGCAATCTTCCGGGTGGCGAGGAAGACCTCCAGCGTCTCGACGAGGTTCGTCCGACGGCGGGCGTCATAGGCGATGAGCGGCCCGATCGCGGTCTCGACGAAGGTCGTGCGCTCGGCCTCCGGCGTGTCGAAGAGCAACCGATCGAGGTCGAGCTCCTCGAACAGGGAGACGGCACCATGACCCCGACTCCAGCCGGCGACGGCGATCGCACCGCGTGCCTCGCGGAAGCTGATGTCGAGTCGGAGCGGGTCGCGCGCCGGCCGGCCGATGCCGACGTCGACGACGCTCCCAGGCAACCGCCGAGTGCCTTCCGCGCGGAGCTCCACGCCCGCGGCCCGGGCCGCCTCGCGACCGCGACCGGTGACAGGAACCAACGCGGCCACGCCCGCCGTGCGCTCCCAGACGATCGCGCCCGGGCCGAGGGTGAGCCGGGCGGCCTCGTACAGCCGATGCCGGGCGGTCAACTCGTCGGGTGAACCCGCGAGCTGGCCGAACGGTCGGCCGTCCAGAGCGTGGAACTCGGCGACGAGGACCGCGCGGGGCGTCGCGAGGTCCCAATCGAAGGCCGCCGATCGCTCCATCAGTGCGTCGCGGTCCGTGACGTGGCCCGTGACGAGCTCCTCGAGGCAGACCGCCTGGAACCGCCTGTCCGCTTCGGCGATGGCGCGCGCCTGGACCAGCCGGAGGGCAGCCACGGTCGCGGCATAATCGAGCGCCTCGAGCTCGTCGTCGTCGAGATTCGCGCTTCGTCCGAGCGCGACGATCGTCCCGTGACGGTCGGCGCCGACGACGATGGATTGGGCGACGGCATCGCGGCCGTCGCCGAGCTCGAGGGCGACGACATCGCCGCTCGGGTCCGGATCGATGGCCGCCGCGGGCATGGCCGCCAGCGCTGCGTCGTCGAAGGCGGCCGAATGAGCGAGCACGGCACGCTGGCCGTCGAGGATTGCGACCGACATCCCGATCAGGTCGGCGAGCGCATCGGCGATCTGGCGGAGCCCGCCGCCGCTCAGGACGATGCTCGTGAACCGGTCGTGGATCTCGGCGGCGCGCTGGAGCCGGACCGATTGGATGTCGAGGATGACCGCGAGCACCGCGCTGATGATCTCGTTGAACGAGGCCGGCGGCGGCAGCTCGATCAGGGGAAAGTCGAGTCGTTCGGCGGCAACGACCATCGCGTCGGGGATGGAGCCGATGTACCGCGTCGGCTTGATGGCCATGCCTGCCAGGCCATGCTCGACCAGGCGAGGAACGAGCGCCTCGAGCGCGGCGGGGTCGTCCCGAAGTGGGTAGGCCGTCGTGAGCAGGAGCTCGTCCGGTTTGATCCAGTCGAGGATGTCCGGGACTTCCATCACGTTGACCGACCGGACGATTCGGTCGACGCCTGTCCGTCCGGCGACGAGCCGCGCCCCCGCGAGCGGCGCGAGCTCGAGGACATCCGAGACCGGCACCCCGATCCGTCCCCGCCGATCACGAGCGATGGCCGGAGCGGGCTCGATCTCCGCGTTCATCACGATGGGTCCCTCATCGAATCCAACAGGTCCATGCCACAGGAACTGTGTGGTTACGCTAGTGACTCCGCCATCCTAGCGTCCATACGATGGCGGCGTTCCGACCCGTCACGGAGCGAAACACCTGCTGGACG
>Ga0070699_100002259_pt1 | contig 17354 bp, 15 predicted proteins | sample KBSK1503metaG_FD_65473 | JGI IMG/M metagenome (GOLD analysis project Ga0070699, IMG submission 65473) | Corn, switchgrass and miscanthus rhizosphere microbial communities from Kellogg Biological Station, Michigan, USA - KBS K1-50-3 metaG | ecosystem: Host-associated > Plants > Roots >... | reverse complement strand
CGTCGAAGAACTCGTACGGCCTCACGCCAAGCGAAGGCGGCCGGACCTTATCTTGGGTGGGAATTCTCGACGGACCCTGCGGGAATCCGTGCGACGACTGTCGTCCCGCGGCCCGGCTGCGATTCGACGTCAGACTCCGAAGCAGCGCGCGACCGACGCGCTCGTCGCGCTGACGGAACAACTGCTGCCGTCCGCGGCTCTTACGCTTCGCCTGCCACCCATCCGGCGGTTCGTGATCGCGGTGGACGAATTGATCCGTGATGGGCTGTTCGGCGGTCCGGCCGCAGCATGAGGCATCCATGTTTCTGATGCGCGATCCGTCGATCCGGACCCAGCAGACCCTGACAACGCCAGCATCGTGAAGATTCGCGGCGGCGAGACGATTCACGTGAAAGGCTCGCACGGGTACGTGGCGCGGATGCTGCTGCGCCGCGCCGCTTGAGCGAACGAACACAGAGAGAAACACCGCCGGGATCGATCGGCTATCTGTCAGGAAAACCGTGAAGCGGCGTGGGAAAGTGTCCGGAAGCCTGTCGAGACCAAAATTGACTCGTTCGCGCGGAGCGGACCTCTGGACCCACGACACCAACGCTGTGGTCCTGCTCAGTCGGTATTGACTAACTAGGTAGCGTCTCTCCATTTGCGGCCGCTCCCGAAGCGCACGTCCGCACGCGCGCGACGCGCGGCCCCATCGCGTGATCACCATCGTGTAATTCGGCGTGCTGTGAAACGAGACATCGTGGCCATGGCGGGCGCGATGCACCACGTGCCCCCGAAGAATCGAATGGGGGTTCACGTGATCAAGTTTGAGAAATGGTTGATTGGTCTCCTCGTTTTCAGCGTCCCGCTTCTCGGCTGCGACAAGAACAGTTCGTTGACGCCGCTGTCGATCGTTCAGCCAGCCCCAACCGCCGGAGCGCAGATGATTGAGGGTGCGATCGAAGGAATCTCGGCCTCTGCCATCGTCATCAGCGGTCAGCAGGTGATCGTGGATCCCGGCGCAACCATCCGAAGCGGTTCAATGCCGTTGACGTTTTCCGATCTGCGAGTGGGCGCGCGCAGCCGCGTCACGGCGCAATCCGACGACGGCGTGATGCACGCCTCGCTCGTCGACGTCCTGGACGACGTGGGATTGCCGGTGCAATTCCAGGGAGTCATTGCGAGCATGGCAGGCGACAAGGGCGCCTTCCAGTTCAACATCGGCCGCCAGCTCGTTCGCGGCAACGACGCCACCGAAATCGTCGATGAGACGGGCGCGCGATCGTCGAATCCGCTCAGTGACGGCATGAGCGTCGATCTGGACGCGTTACAGCGTGCCGAGTACGCCTACGGCAAACGGATCACGCTGCGGCGACCGAATACGCCGGCGCCCGCTCCGACGCCCGCACCGACTCCGGCGCCGTCGCCGGCACCGCCACCGGCGACACCGACACCGACGCCGTCGCCAACGCCGGCGCCTGGCAACGACACGACGATCGGCGGGATTCTTGGGCCGGTCAGCGGCGTCTGTCCCGTCGTCACGTTTCCGGTCAGCGGCCGCGTGGTCGTCACGAATTCTTCGACCACGTACGTCGGCGGCAGCTGTTCGTCTCTCGTGGCGGGAGGCTCAGCGGAGGTCAACGGTACGCCAAATGGCAATACCGTTGTCGCGCGGCAGGTGACTCTGCGCTAGCCGGTTCGAATCGCGGTCTACCCGGCAAGGCGATCGATCCCGAAACCCGGGCCGGCCACCATCGGGTAGACCGCGGCGTCGAGCACGCCATCGGCGCCGAACATCAAGGGCGGATGGCACACGTCGCGCTCGAGGAGCCATGTGCCGAAGGCTCCCTCTTGAGCGACGAGCGCATTGCCCGCCGCGCGTGCGATCGTCAGGGCGGCACGCGTAAGCAGGCTCGTCTCGCCGACCTGCGCGCCGAGAACGAGATCGACACCGTGCCCGCGTGCTGCCTCGACGACCTCCAGGGAGCGAATCATCCCACCCATCTTCGACACGCGGACGTTAATCAGCCACTGCGATGGCGGGTCCTCCAGCAGCGACAGCTGCTCGCGCCGCACGAAGCTCTCATCGAGGACGATCGCCGCAGTTCAACATCCGCGCGATGTGCGGCAGCTCGGCGTGGCGATCCTTGCCGATCGGCTCTTCAACCGCGAAGAACGGGTAATCGATCCGGCGCAGCGCGGCGACGGCTTCTTCGGCGCGTGGCCACAGATTGTTGACGTCGGCGCGCACACGAAACGTGCCCTCGGGCCACTGCGCGAATACAGCCATCTTCTCGCGGTCGCGTACGTGATCGTGCGACAACTTCACCTTGAACTCTCTGAACCCCATCAGCCAGTACTGTTCCGCCATCGCATGGAAGGTGTTTGCCGATGCGTCGCCGAGAACGGCGGTATATCGAAATCGCCCGACGAGCGGCGGCTGAGACAACAGTGCCTCGACGGGCACACACATCCACTTCGCCAGGAGATCGAGTACTGCCAGTTCGACTGCGCACCAGGCAGCCGGATTCGCATCGATGTCAGCGTGATGCGTCGTCATCCACGTCTTGAGCGTGTCGACGTCACGGACGTTCCGGCGCAGCGAATCGCCGTGCCGCGCCACGAACTCGCCCGCGCTGGCCAGCGTTTCTCCGGTGACGATCCTGTTTCCAGTGAGTGCGCCAGCGCCTGCCGCCGATCGTTCAGAATGTCGAGGAGCCGAAGAAACGTCGAGGGATTCGGCGAGCCCAGATAGGTGACGTCGGGTGCAGCGAGGGCGAGCCGCAGAATCACGAGGTACTTGAGATCGTAGTCGGCAATCGCCGACACCTTCGGCGGCAGCACGAATCGGGAGCGGACGACCGAAGGAAGCGATTCGTACAAATAGCCCGAGACCGATCCCACGTGGTGCCCGGAATCAAGCCGGCCTTCGACCGCCGCCCCCATGATGCCGAGTGCCCTGCCCGAGAACGCGGACGGGCACGCTCGATACTGCAAGTACGTGAAGAGCGCCTGCTCGGCGCGGTGCATGCGAAGCCCCGAGGCGCAGACCGGAATGTACTTCGGCTTGCCCGTCGAACCGCTTGTCTGCGCGTAGAACAGCGGCGACTCGGTCGTGAGCGCTGCGGCGCCGGTACAGCGCTGGCGATCGATGTAGCCGCGCAGCTTCTCGTAATCGTGAACGGGAACGTGCTCGCGGAATTGGCCGGGGTCGCGGATGTCGCTGAACCGGTGCTCCACGCCGAATTCAGTCCTGCAATTGGCTTCCAGGATCGTCCGGAGTGCACGCCGCTGCGCGCGATCCGGACGCCCGGCGTACCGCGCCAACGGCATCCAGTACCGGGCCGCATACGCAGCCATCCCGGCGCGGAACGGAAGCCCCGCCATCGACCCTCAGCGGCTGAACGGCGCTCGCATGAGCGCGAGAAACGATTTCGGGTACTCCGCGTCCTGCAGCCCGAGCTGCTCGACGGCGCGTTCCCTCGGCAGAAACCAGGTGCCGAAGACAACATCCCACACGATCACGGTGTTGCCGTAGTTCGCGTTCGATTCCCGCGGAATCCTCGAGTGGTGCCAGCGATGCGTCTCGGCGCTCCCGACGACGTAGTTGAGGACGCCGTAGCGCAGCTCGATGTTGCAATGCTGGAAGAACCCGTTCGTCGCGTAGGCCACGTAGTAGAGCGAGAGAACGGCCAGTTCGACCGCCATCAACAGGAACGGCAGGCTGTCGAGTGTCATCTGCATCGCTTTCTCGAGCAGATGAAAGCGCGCCGTGTTCAGCCAGTACATCTGCTCCACGGAGTGGTGCACTGAATGCAGCCGCCACAACGTGTCGTTCTGATGTGCGGCGCGATGCAGCCAATACCGCAGGAAGTCGACAACCAGCACCATGAGCAGCGCCTGGAGCCAGATCGGCCACGCATGCGGCCAAAGCGCCGCGATCGGCAGATGCAGCGCACGGGCGGGCGCGATGAGCGCCAACGTGAACACGAATCCGACGAGCGGCGGGAACGCAAGCTGGACGATCGTCATGAACTCGAGATCGGTTTTCACCTCGCTGACCGGAGGACGCCACTCGGAACGATGCGGGAAGTTCAGCTCCAGCATCGTCACGATTCCGGCTGCGATGAGAACCGGCGCATACGTGCTCATGACGAGTGGAACGCCCATGGTGCGAAACAAGGCAAAGAGCACGAACGTGGTCGCCATGACGGCTGGATAGATGAGATACGGAAGTACTCCGTGCGATTGCTTCGACATGTCGCTCTTATCGGCGGCCCGCGACTCTGCAGCGCCGGCATAGTGGAAGTGACCGTAAAGCAGCGCAAAAGTTGCCAGCACGAGATGGAACACGGTGGGGATTGGGCTGGCAAACCAGCGCCGGTGGCTCAAGACGGTCATGCCGAGAATGAGGCGGCCGACCATAACCGAAAAATAGAGACTGCCGAACACGAGTGCCGCCACGCCTTCGGTACGGCGCGGCGTGACGTGACCGACCGCGAATTGCCAGACCGTCGAGCCAAGGACCACGAGAATTGCGATCTGCGACGCGAGCAGCAATTTGTACGGAAGCGCGCCGCTATGCCACGATTGGAAAGAGGGCAGGAGCGCCGTCCGGGAGACAAGTGCGAGTGGCTGGGCGACGACCCGAAATGCGAACAGCCCGAACAGCAGCGAGAGCCCGATGGCGTAGCGACGGGATCGCGCATTCGAGATCATGGGCTGCGATAAAGACTGCAAGCCTCAGGTCGATGCGCCAGTCCGTGCAGACCTGCGAAGCGGGGAGCACGACAGAGACGACGATACGGTCAGCACGAGGCATCCGATTACACCTTTTGCGCGGTTGACGCGGATGGCGGACCGCACCCGGAAATGCCAAGCGGCAGGCGAACCGGACTACCGCTGCGGCGCGCGCGACTGCAGCGTGGCGCTCGGCTGAACCGCCGTCGCGGCGTCGTGGAACGGATCGAGGTTCCAGTCGAGGAAGGTCCACACGCGGTTCCACGAATCGCGCTGCTCGCGCGTGTTCTCGGGCTGCCACGTCTTCGGATCGACGCGGCGATCGAACGTGTGACCGCCGAGCGGGTTGTCGTACACCATCGTCTCGGCGAGCAGCGGCTTGCGCGCGCGCAGCGCGTCGACCAGCTGCATGTCCTCTTCGATGTTCACGTCCTGATCGTTCTTCGTGATGCCGACGTAGAGCGGAATCTGCAGCCTGTCGATCTGGTACAGCGGCGATCGCTCCTTGTAGACCTCCGGCCTCTCGTGCGGCAGCCCGCCGTAGCGGTTCGCCGGATCGATCGCCTGATGCTGCCGCTCGACGCCTTTCCACGCGAGCCGCTGAAAGAGATTCGTCACCGGCACCATCGCCACGGCCACCTTGAACGCCGTCTCGTTGCGCAGCACCGACAGCAGCGTGATCATGCCGCCGTGGCTCCAGCCGATGATGCCGACGCGCGACGGATCCACCGCAGAGTATTTCGCCTTCAACACGTCGACCGAGGTCACGACGTCGTCGACCTCGCTGCCGCCGTAGTCGATGGCGTCGTAGAAGGCCTTGCCGTACCCGACGCTGCCGCGGTACTCCGGCGCGATGACGATGTAGCCTCTCGCTGTCGCTTCGCGGATGTAGGGAATGTAGTGCGTATAAAGATGACCGCGGATGTTCTCGTGCACCCACACGAGCGCCGGATGTCCCTTCGTGCCGCGCAGCGTGAGCGGCTGGAACACGAACGCCGGAATGTCGAGATCGCCCACCCTACTGCGGTAGGTGATCTTTTCCATCAGCATGTGCCCGGCGCTCGCCTCGCGCCAGGTACGATCGATCTCGGTCTGGTCCTGCCCCTGGCGATCGAAGTCGGGCGTGCGCGGCTGGGACTGGCTCTGAAGTGGAAGCGACAGCGCGACGACCGCGACGACGATCGCGGCCGCGCGGACGACTGGGGCGTTCATGCCCCCGATCCTACACTGTCCCGGCGGGCTTCGAGGCGCGCTCGTACGCGCGCGTGAGCCACGCGCTGAGGTGCTGCGCGGCTTCGTCGGGAGTGCTGCCGTAGAACGGCATCAGCGCCGTCGGCATTCCGGGCAGGCGCACGATGTTCGCGCGCCAGCGGTCCTTCGCCACGGCGGCCACCTCGATCAGGTACGGCCGTCCGGCGATCGATTCTTCGAAGCGATGTACGTCGTGGGTCACGATGCCGCCGAGAATGAATGGAAGCCCGCGCGAGCGACACGCATTCTATTCGTCCCGACATCGCGATCAAGCGAAGCGAGCGACGAAAGCGCGTCCACAGTCGGCGGCGTGCGAATTTTTCGAAGTGGAGGGTCGAAAAGAATTTTTCGATCTCGCAGGGTCAACAGGAAATTCACGACTCGTGCACAGGATTTGCACAGCCGTGCGCTGTGATACGCTTGCACCATCGATGTTGAGGCGAACGATCGTGGCGGTGTTCGCCGCCACGTGCCTGATCGCGGCGCGAACCGCTGAGTCAGCCGACGAACCGACGCTGCTGCGGGTGTTCCTGAAGGACGGTGCGTCGCTCGTCAGCTACGGCGAGCCGGCGCGCGTCGGCGACCGCGTCGTCTTCTCGATGCCGACGGCGGTGTCGCCGAATCCGCCGCTCCACCTCGTGACGATTGGCGCCGATCGCGTCGACTGGGAGCGGACCGATCGCTACGCGGCGACAGCGCGATCGGAGCATTACATTCGCACTCAGGCCGAGAACGACTACGCGGTGCTGTCGAACGAGATCGCGCAGGCGCTCAACGACGTGACGCTGACGAACGATCCGGCCAGACGCCTGAGTATTGCCGAGTCGGCGCGCACGACGCTGAGCGAGTGGCCGCTGTCGCATTACGGGTATCGCGCGCGCGAAGTGCGTCAGATGCTGGCGATGCTCGACGAAGCGATCGCCGACCTGCGCGCGGCTACCGGCACGCCGGGGCGATTCAACCTGAGCTTGGCGGCCTTCGTCGATCCGCCCACGCTGCCCGAGCCGCTCCTGCCGCCGCCCACGCCGCAGGAAGCGATCGAACATGTCCTCACCGCCGCGCGGATCGTCGAGAACGCGTCGGAGCGGACGTCACTGCTGAGCGCCGCGCTGATGTCGATCGATCGCGATACGGACGCGCTGCCGGCGGACTGGGTCGCGACGAAGCGGCCGGAGATCGAATCCGCCGTGCAGATCGAGCTGCGCCTCGATCGTTCGTACAAGCTCCTGACGACGCGCATCATCAACATCGCCACCTACCGCGCCGCCAGCGCCGATGTCCCCGGCCTCGAGCGGCTCATCCGAACGGTCCATCAGCGCGATCAATCGCTCGGCGAGCGGCGTCCCGAAGCGGTGAATGCGCTGCTCGCCGTCGTCGAGGAGAAGCTCGATGCCGCGCGCCGTCTGCAGCTCGCGCGCGATCGATGGGCGATGCGCGCGCCGGTGCTGCACGAGTATCGCGTGGCCATCCGCCAGCCGATGGATCTCTTCGCGCAGCTGAAGCCGTCGCTCGAATCGATCAAGGCGTTGTCGGGATCGTCGGCGGAGAGCCTCGCGGCGATCGAGCGGCTGTCTGCGCGCATCGTCAGGCTCGCATCGGCCATCGTGCCGCCCGAGGAGCTCGCCGCCGCGCACGCCCTGCTGATGAGCGCCGTGCAGCTCGCCAACAGCGCCGCGTCGATTCGGCGCGAGGCGACGATGGCGGGCGACATGACGCGCGCGTGGGACGCTTCGTCGGCCGCGGCCGGTGCGCTGATGCTCGGCGCGAAGGCCCGCACGGACATTCAGTCGCTCCTCCGTCTGCCGCAACTGAGGTGATTACTCCTCGCCAGACGCGCCTCGTCCGCGTTCCCGATCTTCACACCTTCCGCCGAGTCATTCTTTCGCTTGCGAACCCGGAACCCCGAACCCCGAACTCCAAGCCGGTCGTCCTCGTGCCGACCCGCAGCGCGGCGCGCCAGATCGAACGGACGTTTGCGGCCGACCTGCGTGTCGCCGCCGGGGCGGACACGCAGGTCTATGCCCACTTCGTCACGCGCGATGAACTGTACGAGCACCTCCGCGTCAAGCTGCCGAGTCCTCCACGCGGGCTGACGGCGATCGAGCGCGACGTCATCGCGCAGGCGGCCGCGCACGCAACCGCGTCGAGCGGCATCGACATCTCGTTCGAGTTGCGTCCAGGTCTGGTGGCCGAGATGCTGCGCTTCTACGATCAACTGCGCCGGCAGTCGCAGCAGGTGTCGCGGTTCGAAGCGCTCATCGATGCGGCGCTCGACGCGGCCGACGCGGAGGTCGATCGCGGCGCCCGGCGGATGCGTCAGCAGACGCAGTTTCTGGCTGCGACGTTCCGGGAGTACGAACGTCGCGTCCGTGAATCGGGCGGTTGCGATGAACACCTGCTCCGTGAGCAGTTGATCCGTGACGCGTCCGCCGATCCCATGCGGCGCATCATCGTTACCGTTGCCGACTGGATTGCGGACGACAACGGCCTGTATGTCGCCGATTTCGATCTGCTCTCGCGGATTCCCAACCTGGAGTCGATCGACATCGTGTGCACCGAAGGCGTGCTGCGTTCGGGCCTTCACGAACGACTGCGCAACTGGCTGCCGGGTATCGAGGAAGAGTCGGCTGCTGGGAGCAGGGCCTGCAGTCCACGATTCGTGGTGCCTCATCAGTCTGAGCATTCCGGCTGGTGGACTCACCGCGACAGGGAAGAAGAGCTGGTCACGGTCGCACGATTGATCAAAGCGACGCGACGGCGCGGTGAAGCCGTGCCGTTGTCCAGGACCGCCGTCGTCTACAAGCGACCGCTTCCTTATCTTTATCTTGCGGGCGAGGTATTCGGCGCCGCGAACATCCCCTATCAGACCGCCGACGCATGGCCGCTCGCCAGCCAGCCGACGGCCGCAGCCTTCGATCTGGTACTCGAGGTCGTCGGATCCGATTTCACACGCGATGCTCTCGTGTCGCTTCTCCGATCGCCGCATTTCGTCTTCTTCGACGGCGGCCGGGAGGTGACGCGTGAGATGACGAGCGCCTTCAACCGCGCGTTGAGCGACGCACGATATCTCGGAGGGCTGGAAAGGCTGGAAGGGCTGGAAGGGAGCGCCTGCGGCCCGCGCGAGGCGAGCGAGTCAGCGCCCGCGGCCGTGAGAAAAGATGACCGTCGAAGCGCGGACGCGAGCGGGGGTGGGGCCCCGCGAGCAGTGAAAAATGACGGGCGGGATGGTCGGGACGGGCAGGAACGACCTGCGCATCGCGCGGTCATCGCGATCGCGCGCGAGCTGGCGCCGCTGGCGGATCCGCGTCCAGCCTCGCATCAGATTCGCCTGCTCCTCGACTTCTGGGCATCGCATGTCAAGCCGCTCTCGGAGAGCGACCCCTTTGCCCCGAACGAGCGCCGCGCGCGGGCGGCGATTGTCGAAGCGATCACCGCACTGGCCGATGCGCACGCGTCGCAGGACGAACCTTCCTGGACAATCGACAACCTGCGCGTTGCGATCAGACGGATCGTCGAAGCGCAGACCTTCAGCGTGGATCCACCGTCCGCGCACGAAGCGGTGCAGCTCCTCGACGATCAGGCGGCGCGGTACGGCGACTTCGACGACCTGACGATTGTCGGCGTGGTCGAGAACGAGTGGCCCGAAAAGCCGCGGCGCAACGTCTTTTATCCGCCGGGCATCCTCAGGTCGCTCGGCTGGCCCACCGAGAAGGACCGCCGCGCGGCTGCTGACGCGCGATTTCTGGAGCTCATCGCGTCGCCCGCGCGCCGCACGGTCGTGTCGACCTTCACCCTCGACGACGATGCACTCGTCATGCGCTCGATGCAGCTCGACGAGATTCGTCGGGCCCGGCTGTCGACCGTCGTCGCCGACGCGATCGATACCGCTCGCGTCTTCCTCGACGAGGCGCTGTCGCAGGAACCGCCGACGCTTGCGCCGTTCGACGGCATCACGCACGAATGGGCGTCGCTGCGCATGGCCCGGGCCCCGCTCGTTGCGCCATCGTTTCACGGATCGATCGGTCGTCAGCCGCCGCGCGCCTGGTCGGTGAGCGCGCTGGAAACGTATCTCGGCTGTCCGTTCAGGTTCTTCGCACAGCACGTGCTCGCGCTCGACGAGGAACCCGACGATGAAGAGGTGATGGATCCGCGGCGGCAGGGACGGTTCGTCCACGAGGTGTTCGAGCAGTTCTTCAAGGAATGGCAGGCCGCGGGCCGTCGCGCCATCGACGCAAGCCGGCTCGAGGAAGCGCGGCTGCTGTTTGCCGACGTCGTCGAGCGGTTGCTCGTCGCGCTCTCGCCGGCGGAGGCCGGTCTCGAGCGGACGCGACTGCTCGGATCGTCGGCCGCGGCAGGTCTGGGCGAGGCCGTGTTCCGCATGGAAGCCGAGCGTCCCGTCGACGTGATCGAGCGGCTGCTCGAGCACCCCCTCAGCGGCGTGTTCAGAATCGCGACGAGCGCCGGCCCGCAGACGATCTCGTTGAAAGGGAAGGCAGACCGGCTCGATCTTCTCGAGGATGGAACGTTCAGGCTGATTGACTACAAGTTGGGATGGCCGCCGGATCGCGCGCGCGCACTGCAGCTGCCGATCTACGGCGTATGCGCGGAGCAGCATCTCGGAGCGTCTCGCGGGCGGCGTTGGACGCTTGGCGAAGCCGCATACCTGGCTTTCAAAGGGCCGCGGCGCGTGGTGCCGCTCTTTCCGACGCCGGCCAAACGCGATGAAGTGCTGGCCGCCGCGCAGCAACGGCTGGCCGATACGATCGATCGCATCGCGCAGGGCGAGTTCCCACCGACACCCGACGACGTCTTCCGATGCGAGAGCTGCACGTTCGCGCCGGTCTGTCGAAAGGACTACGTCGGTGAAGTCTGAGCCGATGCTGCCGTTCGATGAGATCGAAACAGGCTCGTCCTTCGACAGGCTCAGGACGAGCGCAGCGGTACCGGCCGCCGTGAGCCCTTCGGGGCCGCTCGCCCTGAGCCTGTCGAAGGGCGAGCTGCCTGACAACGAAGCGCGGCGACGTGCAGTCGACCCCACGCAGAACATCGTTCTCGAGGCATCGGCGGGCACCGGCAAGACGCGCGTCCTCGTCGAGCGGTACGTGAACCTGCTCCGAGCCGGCGTCGAACCGGATCACATCCTGGCGGTGACGTTCACGCGCAAAGCGGCGGCGGAGATGCGGCAGCGGATCATCGATCGCCTCGAGGAGGCGAGCCGCATGTCGGAATTCGATGCCGCGCATTGGCGCGACCTGAAGGAGCGGCTCGGCGACATCGCCATCTCGACGATCGACGCGTTCTGCCTGTCGCTGCTGCGCGAGTTTCCGCTCGAAGCCGACGTCGATCCCGGATTCGATCTCGCGGCCGACACCGACATCCCGCGCCTGGTCGAGGAATCGCTCGATCGCACGTTCAGGATCTGCCGTGGCATTGCGAACGACGACGAGGATGTCGCGCTCGTGTTCGCGCAGCTTGGCGAGCGGCGGCTGCGCGCCGGCATCGCCGCGCTGCTCGATCGGCGTCTCGTGGCGCCGCACGTGCTGCGACGGTTTCTGCAGCGCGGCCCACGGGATCTCACGGCGGAGAAAGCGTGCGAAGCGGCCGCCAGCCGGCTGCGCGACATCTTTTCCGGCGTCAGGGACGGGCTCGACGCGTTCCTGGACGATGGTCCGATTCGGCATCCGCAGTTCGCGATGCTCGCGGACGATATTCGAGCTCTCATGGTAGGGGCGCAGCTTGCTGCGCCCGAATCGACGGGGACGGCGGCGGTGACGGTGACGGAGCGGCCCGAGCAAGCTCGGGCCCTACGCCGCGGCCGCGAAGCGTTGTTTCGCAGCTTCATCGATCGCCTCCGAGCGTACTTCGTCACGCAGGACGGCAAGCCGCGCGGCGACAAGTTCACGGGGACGCCGTTCAGGGCGACCGATTGCTGCACCGACGACGCCTGGCGGCGTCATCGCGCGACGGCGGCACAGACTGCGGAGCCGGTGGCCGACGCCATCAAAGGGTTCCGCCGGGATCTGAACGCCGTCATGTCGCGCGGTGTGTGGCGCATATTCGCGGTCGCGCTGCACCAATATCAACGGACGCTCGATGCGCACGCGCTCCTCGACTTCTCCGGCGTGCTCGAGCGCGCGGTGAAGCTGCTGAAGGATCTCGACGAGTTCGCGGAAAGCCGGCTGCGGCTCGAGGCGCGCTATCGACACGTCCTGGTCGACGAGTTCCAGGACACGAGCCGCGCGCAATGGGATCTCGTGCTGCAGCTCGTCAGGAGCTGGGGCGAGGGATTCGGCGCTGCCGACGATGCGATCCGTCCGTCGATCTTCATCGTCGGCGACCGCAAGCAGTCGATCTACGGATTTCGCGACGCGGACGTGTCGGTCGTCGACGAAGCGGCGGCGTTCATCGAGGGTCTGCGTCCCGAGAGTCAGCCGCGCCAGGCGATTACCGTCAGCTTCCGTGCCGCGCCTGAGATCCTTTCGTTCGTCAACGAAGTCTTCGACGCGATCGCGCGAGAGTTCCCGTCGACCCGGCGCGACGCGTTCCGATACGATGATCGAGATCGTTTTCCGATGCCTGCAGGGGTCGAGCTTGCTCGACCCGCGACGACGGATGCGGGCGGAGCAAGCTCCGCGGCTACGACGTTCATCGCCGCCGAGAGCGCGAAGGCCAACGCGGAGCTCGTGGCCGACGAGGTCGTTCGTCTGTTGTCGGGCGACATCGTTCGCGACCGCACGAGCGGCGTCGCGCGCGAGGCGCAGCCGGCCGACATCGCCATCCTGTTCCGCTCGCGCGACAGCCACCGCGACTTCGAATCGGCGCTCGAGCGGCGCGGCGTTTCCACGTACGTCTACAAAGGCCTCGGCTTCTTCGACGCCGACGAAATCCAGGACGCCGTCGCCGTCCTTCGCTATCTCGCCGATCCGCTTTCGGATCTTCGCGCCGCCGCGCTGTTGCGGTCGAGGGTCGTGCGGTTGTCCGACCCGGCGATTGGCGCGCTGGGACGCCATCTCGCGTCGGCTCTCGTCAGCTCGGACGCGCCGCAAGCCGTGGATGCGCTCAGCGACGAGGATCGCCGCGTGCTCGATCAGGCGCGCCGCGCGATTCCGCAGTGGCTGTCGTGGGTCGACCGCCTCGCGCCGTCGGACATACTCGACCGCGTGATGCGCGAGAGCGCGTATGCCTACGAAATCCGCGGCACGCGCAGCGGCCAGGCGCGGGAGAACCTGAAGAAGCTCCGCGCGATGATCCGGCGCGCACAGAACCGCGGCTATCAGACGCTCGCGCGGATCGCCGATCACCTCGAACGTCTCGCCGTCGGTGACGAGTCGAACGCCGCGATCGACGCGTCCGACGCGGTGAGCCTGATGACGGTCCACGCGGCGAAGGGTCTCGAGTTCCCGATCGTGTTCGTCGTCAACATGGGGCGCGGCACCGGGGGCGTGCGGGCGCCCATTCGCGTGTCGGCGGGCCTCGACGGTGCGGCCTCCGAAGCTTCGGTCTCGATTGCCGACTATCAGTCCGAGGCCGACGAAGAGACCTCCGCGCGCGAGCGCGAGGAGACGAAACGTTTGCTCTACGTTGCGCTCACGCGCGCCCGCGATCGCCTGTATCTGTCGGCGTCGGTCGAGAATGGCGCGTGCCGCACGGGCCGCGGCAGCCTCGGCGAGGTGCTGCCGGCGAGCGTCAAGGCGATGTTCGTGCGCGCGGCCGCCGCCGCGGCGACCGCGCCGCACACGCCGCTCGTCTTCGTGCGCAAGCCGGTGACCACAACCGCCGCGGACGATTTCGCGTGACGATCCTCATGTGACCATCTTCACCATCGGGCATTCGACGCGTTCGCTCGACGACTTCATCGCGCTGCTGCATTCGCATGGCGTCAACCGCCTCGCCGACATCCGCGCCGTTCCGAAATCGCGGCGCCATCCGCATTTCGCCGGCGCCGCGCTCGCGCAGTCGCTGCCCAAGGAGAACATTGTCTACCGCCACTTCCCTGGACTCGGTGGTTTGAGAAAGCCGCGGCGCGATTCGACCAACACCGGCTGGCGCCACGAAGGCTTCCGCGGCTACGCCGACTACATGCAAACGGTCGAGTTCACGCACGCGCTCGAAGAGCTGATCGACTGGGCGCACAGCGGAGCCGAGAGACTGCGAAGTTCCGTTCTAGATACGCCCGAGCGCAGCGCCTGCGGCCAAGCGAGCGAGGGTGGGGTCCCCGCCGCGATGAATCAAGTTGGGGTCCCACGCGTTGTAACGATGTGTGCCGAGGCGGTCTGGTGGCGGTGCCACCGGCAGCTCGTGGCCGATGCGCTGGTCGCACGGGGGATCGAGGTGCGCCATATCGCATCCACTTCATCGGCGCCCCCACACACCCTTACCGATTTTGCACGCGTTGACGCGGAACGGGTGTCGTATCCCGGGTTATTGTGATTCCGCCCACCGACGAGCGTGGGCTTCGGCCTCGTCGCGCGTGGCGCCGACCAGGACCACGGAGCGATCGGGCTTTCCGCTGCCGTCCCGACTCACCCAGGCGATCCAATGCGGCCCGCGCGCTGCGCTGTAAACCTGATAAGACTCTGGCATGTGGGCCGAATCTAGCAGAATTCGGCCATTATTGCATTGCGTATGGCAACGACCGTGCCATAGAATCGAATTTCCAAGGAGCTATACGTGACGTTGACCTGTCCCAATTGCGGCAACGACCGGAACTTTCTGGTCAAAACGCTGCAGATGCACGTCGTCAACCTCGAAGGCGGCCGCGTGGAAGTCTCCGAGGAGAGCCGCCCGTCGGTGCTCGAAGTGCTGTGTGATGAGTGTGAGACCGCGCTGAACTTTCAGGAGTTCGAGGATACGCTCCGCAAGGAAGTTCTGCTGACGATCGGCGCGCGCTGACGGCGGGCGCCGAGCTTTCACGTTCCTTCCTCTTCGGCTTCCTCATAGTAGTCGCAGTCAGGGCAGACCCATTCGCGCGTTGTCGGTTTGCTGGCACTTGGATTGCCAGGCACCTGCACCGTCGATTGCGTGACGCGATACTTCATCGTGCCGCCGCAGAGTGGACATTCCTTCGTCTCAGGCATGATTCTTGTTGTACTTAACACGCGCTCGTTGTCTTGACAACCCGCGGATCGCCTCCTATCGTGTGAGCGGAAGCGGAAGTTTGGTGACGTTCTGTTCTTGATACACGCGAGGGCTACGGCCCAGCGTGTCCGCGCGGCGGGGTGAGGCCCCGCCGCGAATCAAAAGATGCACGATTGGTTCGCAGACGAGATCGCAATCGACTTCCCATCGGTCACGCCGGCGGTCGAGCGGATGCGCGACGCCTTTCTCGGCGTCGCCAACGACGGCGTGCTGCAGGCCGAGCTGTCGCTGTCGCCGCGGGAAGCGTCCGACGGCCACGTGGTGCCGCTCGAAGTGCCGGTGCGCAGCACGTGCCCGCGCTGCGGCGGCCGCGGCGAATCGTGGACCGAGCGATGCCACGTCTGCCGCGGCACCGGGGACGCGGAGTTCCGCCGCACTGTTCGCGTGTCGGTGCCGCCCGGCGTCGCCGACGGCGCACGCTTCCGTTTTCGTCTCACGTTGCCCGACTCGTCATCGGTCCGCGTCGAAGTCCGCATCGCGGTCCGCCCGGCGGCGATCTAATCCGCCATCGAAACCGAGAGCCCGGCGTCCGCGCTGCCCGATCCTGCACCCGGGATGCTGACTCACGTCGACTTCCTCGGCGTCCTCTTCGTCGTGTGGGGGCTGCTGACGGCGCTCATCGGCGTGTCGACGCTCGCGCTCGGCGTTGGCGCGGTGGCGCTCATCGCGTCGGCGAGCCGCGGCGGCGGCGGCGGTCAGGTGGCGGCGGGCCTCACGGCGGTGGTGTTCACGGCGCTGGCGATTATCGCGATGCTCTGGGGCGCCGCGCACGTCGTCGTCGGCGTGCCGCTGCGGCGGCGGCGACCGTGGGCGCGGCTCATCGCGCTGGGCCTCGGCTCAGTGGATCTGCTCCTGCTGCCCTACGGAACGGCACTCGGCGTGTATGCGCTCTGGGTGCTGTTGAACGAGCGCGGGAAGCAATTGTTCACTGCACCGGCAGATCCATCGTCCCCTCAGGCGTCCACGGACCACACCGCGCCACGCGCTTGAGGGATTTCCACGATCCGCGGATGACGCCGTCGCGTCGAATGACGATCTCCGCGTAACGGCTGCACGTCGGGACGAAGCGGCAGCGGAGGCCTGCCCGCGCGGCGAGCGGCGAGAGCGTCCGCTGGTAGGCATGAATGCCCGCGATCGCGATCGGCTCGGCGGCGAATGAAGCGATCAGGAGCGTGCAAATCGCAGAGGTCGCAAAGATCGCAGAGAAAAATCGCGCTCTGCCACTTCTGTGCGCTCTGCGGTCTCTGCGTTCCACGCGTGTTGGCTTGGCCGCGTGCTTAAAAGCGGTTGACGTATTCGCTGACGCCCGGGACGATGAGTCGCCCGCCGTTGATCCCCTTCAGGATCGCAGCGACGTGCAGCGCGATGAGCCCGATCCAGGCGAAGACGAGCATCAGGCTCAGCACGCAGCCGAGCCCGAACGCCGCGAGGCTGACGAGGCTCATCACCATGATGTAGGCGCACAGCACGAGGAGCTCGGCGATCATCAGCACCACGCCGTGCTTGGCATGCCATTGCACCTCGGCGTCGTTTTTTTCCAGGAGCAGCGGGACGAGCGCAAGTGGCCACAAATACGCGAGCACGATCATCACGCTGCGGTTCGGCGACGCCGAAGGATCGGGCATGCGAGCGGAGTGTACGATATTCTTGACCCTATGCAAGTCGAACAGGCACAAGTGCTCGAGGCGCTGAAGATCGTTCGCGACCCCGATCTCAATCGCGACATCGTCAGCCTCGGGTTCATCAAGGATTTGAAGATCGACGGCGGGCGCGTGGCGTTCACGATCGAGCTGACGACGCCGGCGTGTCCCGTGAAGGATCAGATGCGTGATCAGTCGCGCGCCGCGGTGATGCAGCTCCCGGGCGTTTCGTCGGTCGACGTGCAGATGAGCGCGAAGGTGCGCGAAGCGGTCGGCGGCGAAGGCGGGCGTCAGCCGCTCGCCGGCGTGAAGAACGTGATTGCCGTCGGCGCGGGCAAGGGCGGCGTCGGCAAGACGACGGTCGCGGTGAACCTCGCGATCGCGCTCGCGAAATGCGGCGGCAAGGTCGGCATCATCGACGGCGACATCTACGGACCGAACGTCCCGATCATGCTCGGGATGAAAACGCAGCTGGCGACCGATGGACAGAAGATCATCCCGGCGGAAAAGTACGGACTGAAAGTCATCTCGATGGGATTCCTGACGGCCGACGATGCGCCGATCATCTGGCGCGGGCCGATGCTCCACGGCGCGCTGCAGCAGTTC
>Ga0070699_100002258_pt1 | contig 17356 bp, 13 predicted proteins | sample KBSK1503metaG_FD_65473 | JGI IMG/M metagenome (GOLD analysis project Ga0070699, IMG submission 65473) | Corn, switchgrass and miscanthus rhizosphere microbial communities from Kellogg Biological Station, Michigan, USA - KBS K1-50-3 metaG | ecosystem: Host-associated > Plants > Roots >... | reverse complement strand
ATCCGGGAGCGGCTCGGCGCGTGGCGCAGGACGCCGGTCACGACCCTCGTCGCCATGACACGGGACCCGGGAGTGTTGCGGCTCCTTGCCGAAGAGCTCCTGTGACTCGACGCGGAGGTGGTCCGATGGCCAAGATCCTGATTCTCGCCGGTGATGCGGCCGAGTCGCTCGAGGTCCTCTATCCATACCAGCGCCTGCGGGAAGAGGGCTACGAGGTGCACATCGCGGCGCCCTCCAGGAAGAAGCTCCAGTTCGTCGTGCACGACTTCGTGGAGGGCTTCGACACCTACACCGAGAAGCCGGGCTACACCTGGGCGGCGGATCTTGCGTTCAAGGAGGTCGACCCCGCCGCGTACGTCGCGCTCGTCATCCCCGGCGGTCGCGCGCCGGAATACATCCGGAACGACGCCGACTGCCAGCGCATCATGCGACACTTCTTCGAGCGCGGCCGGCCCGTCGCACAGCTCTGCCACGCGCCGCTCGCCCTCGCAGCCGTCGGCGTGCTGCGCGGCCGCCGCACGGCCGCCTACCCGGCGCTCGCCGCCGACGTGCGGGCCGCCGGGGCCGAGTTCGTCGATGCCGAGGTGGTGGTGGACGGCACGATGGTCTCGGCGCGGGCGTGGCCGGATCACCCGGCGTGGATGCGCGAGTTCATCCGCGTGCTGCGAGCGGAAGCGCCGGCCGCAGGCTAGAGCGCGCGCCGTCGGCGGCTCGCAACCGGAACGAGTCACGCCGACCGGCGACCGGCAGCGGCATCGTTGTCCCGCGACGGGCGTCGTGATCGCGACCGAGGCCGCTCGTCGAGGTCGACGAGGCCGTGCCGGCGCCACCCGACGGCGGCAAGCCAGGTGCGGGCGCGGACCACGGGCGAAGCCCCGGGCGGGCGCGGCGGCGCGTGCCGCCAGCCGGTAAACCACCGCGCCGACGAGCAGGGATCCAGATCGCGTTCTCCCCCGCAGTGCTTCTGGCGATTCTTCAACACGTAGACGAGCGCGTTCCGCACCGCCCGCGGGCTGGTGAGCGCTCGGGCGTGATACCGATCCCCCCAAACGGCGCCGCGGCGGCCGAGCGCGCGGTTGACGGCCCGCGCGACGCGGATGGCGAGGCCCCGGAATCCCCGGCCGAGCGCCCGTGAGTCGTCGGCTTCGACGATGAGATGGAGATGGTCGTCTTGTACCGGATGCGCCGCGATGTGAACGGGTCGCGCGCGATGCGGGACGCCGGGGCGGCGGCCCGGGGTGAGCTTGGGGCCGGCGCCCGCGCGGCGGCCGCCCCAGGTGCGGGGCGAGGGAAGCGGAAGTTGCAAGGCTCGCCACGGAGTCTTCGCGGACACGCGCGGTAGCCACCACGGGACAAGCAGACGCCCATAGGTAGTGGGTCGGCAACTGACCCACTAGCCGCCCATCCTACTCGACGGAGATCCCCGCGACGTGCTCCTCCCACCGCCGCCGACCCGACGTGTTCGAAGGGCACGTGTTGAGCCCGAGGCGGAAGCCGAGCGCTACCCGTCCGGGGAGCCGAATACCTACGACCCGCCGCGGCCGGCCGCGACGCAGGCGCCAGGCGTGCGTCAGCTCGCGGACGGTCATCACCTCGGGTCCGCCGAAGTCGGTCACGCGACCGTGCGGACCGGAGGTGAGCAGCTCCACCGCGCGCCCAGCCGCTTCCTCCGCGGCGACGGGCTGGAAACGCCACGACACCGGCAGCGGCACCAGCGGCCAGCGCTCGACGGCGCGCAGCGCGGCCGAGAGCAGCTCGTGGAACTGCGTGGCACGGAGGATCGTATGGCCGACGCCGCTCGCGAGCACGGCCTGCTCGCACGCGAGCTTCCGGCGGTAGTAGACGAGAGGGATCCGGTCGATGCCGACGATCGACACGTAGAGAAGGTGAGTGACGCCGGCGCTCCGCGCTGCCTCGAGCAGGCGCTGTGTCCCCGCGACGTCGCCCCGGCCGAGACCGAGGCCGGTGTTCGAGGCGGCGTGCAGGATGGCGTCCACGCCCTCGACCGCCGCCGCCACGCCCGCGCCGGTCGACAGGTCGCCCTGCACCGCCGCGGCGTCCGCGGGCAGGGCGGGTGACGACCGGCGGGAGAGGACGCGTACCTCGTGTCCCCGCTCGAGGAGACCCCGGACCGCCGGGCGACCGAGCGTCCCGGTGCCCCCCGTGACGAGGACGCGCATGGCTTCTCCTCGCACACTTCCGTTCCGATGTTGAAGCGACCCGCCCGGCATGGTTGACCTACCGCGATGGCGGCGGGGAGGGAGCAGGTGGTCGAGCGCTCGGCCGGGCGCCCGAGGTTCCCGCGCGACTTCTGGCTGTACGTCGCGAGCCGGTTCTGTACGGCGACCGAGTCGATGCTGCTCCGTGCCGCCGTGGCGTGGCACGTCTACGCGCTCTCGGGGTCGGCGTTTCATCTCGGGTTGATCGGTCTCGTCCAGTTCCTCCCGACGCCGGTGCTGACGCTGCTCGGCGGGGCGCTCGCCGACGCCCACGACCGGCGACGGATCATGATGACCGCGCAGCTCGTCCCGCTCGGCTGCTCGGCGGCGCTCTTTCTCGCCACGCGCGCCGGCGTCGTGAGCCTCCCCGTACTCTACGGGATGATCATGCTGGTGGCCGTCGCGTCGGCGTTCGACAACCCGGCGCGCAGTTCGCTCCTCCCGGCGCTCGTCGGCCGCGAGGCGTTTCCGCGCGCCATGACCATCGCGGCGACCAACCAGGCGCTCGCCTTCACCACCGGTCCCGCCGTCGCCGGCCTCCTGATCGCCGCGGCGGGGGTGGGCATGGCCTACGCGCTCAGTGCCGTGCTCGTTACCGCGTCGCTCGCCGGCCTCAGCGTGATGCGCTCGCCGAAGCCGGAGGGCGGGCGCGCGGGTATCCGGCTGCAGGCGATTCGGGAAGGCCTCGCCTTCGTCTGGCGGAACGAGGTGATCCTCGGCTGCATGGCGCTCGACATGTTCGCCGTGATCTTCGGCGGCGCCGCCGCTCTCCTGCCGATCTACGCCACCGAGATCCTGCACGTCGGGGCGCGCGGGTACGGCATCCTCGCTTCCTCGTTCGAGGTGGGCGCGCTCGTGGCCTCGGCCGTGCTGGTCGTGCGCCGTCCGATCACGCGCGCCGGACCCGCCCTGCTCGCCACCGTCGCCGTCTACGGGATCGCGACGATCGCCTTCGGCCTCTCGCGCTGGTTTCCGCTCTCGGTCGTCGCCTACGCGGCGGCCGGCATGGCGGATCAGGTGAGCGTCGTCCTGCGCAACACCGTGATCCAGCTCTCCACGCCCGACCTGCTCCGCGGCCGCGTGAGCGCCGTCAACATGATCTTCATCGGCGCCTCGAACCAGCTCGGCGCCGCCGAGTCCGGCTTCGTCGCCGCGCTCACCACCGCCACCTTCTCCGTCGTGAGCGGCGGACTCGGCTGCCTCGTGGTGGTGGCGGTCGTCGCGGCGAGGCTGTCGCGGCTGCGCCGCTACCGGATCGACGAGCCGTTCAGCGGTCGCGGCTGACCATCCAGACGTGTCCGCCCCGGCGGACGTAGACCGCGTCGGGAAGGATCAGCTGGATCTCGAGGTCGCCCGTCGACTCGCCCTGGTGCAGCGTGATCGGGGCGCTACCGTCGACCGCGAGGGTGACGACGCGCTCGGGCGCGGACGACGCGTAGCGGATGCCGTGCACCTGGATGCGCGGCTCGGCCGAGGACCGGGCAGCCGTCTCCGGACGGCCGGGGTTCGGCGCGGGCGCGGCCGGACGCATGGGCGCCACGGCTGCCGCAGGTGGCGGGCTCGTCACCACGGCGGCGGGCGGCGTCTCCGCGGGCGCCTGGGTCGGGCTGGGTAACGGGGCAGCCAACGGCGGCGGCACGGGAGCCGTGGCCACGGGCGGCGGGGCGGGAGCGGTAGCCACGGGTGGCGGCGCGGGCGGAGGGAGAACGGGCCTTGCGACCGGCGCCTTCGGCGCGCGGCGGGAAGTCGTGGCCGGCGGGATCGGCGCCTGCGGCACGGCGGTCGCCGGCGCCGGCGCCGTGAGTGCCGGCGGCGTGAGTGCCGGCGGCGACGTCTCCGCGACGGGCGCCGTCGCGGCCGGCGGGGCGGCCGGGCTCCGGTGCAGGAAGAAGAAAGCCACGCCAGCGATCACGACCAGCGCCGCTCCGCCGGCCGCGGCGGCGCCCACCCACCACCACCGGCGGTCCTCGGCCGTCCACGCGCTGACCTCCGCCGGCGCGATCTTTCCCTCGAGCTCACGGAGCGCCTGGAGGATGGTGCTCACGACGTCCCTCCGCCGAGCCGTGGTCGCGGATAGCCGCCGGCGGCGGCGTAGAGCACGATGCGCGTCATGCGGCCCACCCGGGCGTCGGGGACGAGAAGGCGCGCGCGCTGGAAGTCGAGCACCGCCGCCACGGTGGAGGGGTCGAACTCGCCCGTCGACTCACCGCCATACGTGCCCGCCCGGCGAAGCAACGCCTGCAGACGCGTGACGTGGGCACCGCGAGCGCCCAGGCCGAAGGTCATGCCGAGCCCTTCGAAGTCGCGCCACAGGACGTGCGCCTGGCCGAACCAGAAGAGATCGAGGAGCCCGGCTTCGATCACGGTCGGCGTGTTGCCGATGGTGAGCGTGGCTCTGCGGTCGTCGAGACCGGTGAGCGCGGCGTAGGACGGCCCGCTCGCGCCCGGGACGCGAAGCTCGAGCACGGCGGGGAGGTCGAGGATGCCGAGGATGCTCCGGTTGCCGGCGAGCCGCATGTCCTCGAGGCCGCGCCTCCACGCGACCCGCTCGAGGTCGTCGGGGACCTGCCGCTCGTCGTCGCCCAGGGGACGCGTGTGCCAGGCGGCCAGAACGGTGTCGGCCGCCGCCCTGGCGCTCGTCTGGGCGTCGAGCGCCGTCAGCCGACGTTCGAGCTCGGCGACCGGCGACGGCAGCGGGAGCGCCGGCGCCGGCTCGGGCACGGCGTTGGCCGTGGGAGCGGCTGCCACTGGCGGCGGAGCCGGCGCGATCGCGACCGGGGCGGACTCCGTCGGCGGCGCGGCGGCCGGCGGCGCGGTGGCGGAGCGTGTGGCGGCGGGGGGCGCGGCGGGCGCCGCCTTCGCGACCGTCTCGGTCGGGCGCACCGCGGCCGGCGGTGCGACCGCCCGCCGGAGGTCGCTGAACCAGCCGAGCGGGACGCCGAGGGTGACCACTCCGACGCCGACGGCCGCGCCGGCGGCCGCCCACGCGGCGCGCCGCACGACCGAGAGCGTGCCGGGCAAGGGCACGGCCTTGATCTCGCGGTACGCGCGGACGACCGAGCGCCGCGTCACGCGCTCCTGTCGCGCGACGAACGCCGCCAGCATCGCGCGGTGGGCGATCATGTTGATGAGGCGAGGCACCCCGCCCGCGAGGCTGTGCGTCAGCCGGAGCGCGGGAACGGTGAAGAGCCGCGTGGCCTTCCCGCCGCTCGCGACGCCGAGCCGGTGGCGCACGTAGGCCACCGTCTCGCGATAGCGCAGCGGCCCCATGTGCCAGCGCAGCGTGATGCGCTGGTTCAGCTGCGCCATGCCGGGATCGAGGAGCAGGGTGCGTAGCTGCGGCTGCCCGACGAGCACGACGCGGAGCAGCTTCTCCGTCGAGGTCTCGAGGTTCGAGAGCAGGCGGAGCTGCTCGAGCAGGTCCATCGAGAACGCCTGCGCCTCGTCGACCACCACGACCGACACGCGCCCGGCCTCGCGTTGCGCGAGGAGGTGCGCGTTGAGCCCGTCGACCAGCTCCATCTGGCTCGTGCTCATCCCCGGCAGTCCGAACTCGCGGTTGATGCGCTGCAGGAGCTCGGTGGTCGAGAGCGCCGGGCTGAAGATGTAAGCGGCAGCCACGTCGGGACCGAGCTCGGCCAGGAAGGAGCGCAGGAGCGTCGTCTTCCCCGTCCCCACGTCGCCGGTGATGCAGACGAAGCCGCTCGATTCCTTGAGGCCGAGCCGGAGGTGGGCGAGAGCCTCGGCGTGCTTCGAGGAGAGGAAAAGGTAACGCGGGTCCGGCGTCAGCCGGAACGGCGCGTCGTCGAGCCCGAAGAAGCGCTCGTACATCCCCGACCTCCCCGCATCCCACGGTCTTTATAGGGGAAACCCGCGTGACACTCCAGCGCGGCGTCCCCGAGGCCGCGGCGCGCGCCGAGGCCCAAGACGATGTGCAATCCGGCGGCGCCTACGCCGTGGCGCGGCGGTTCCGGCGCGCCTCGAGGAGCTCCGTCACCGACGGCGGCTGGAGGTCCTCCGCCGAGAAGCCGAGCGGCATGATGCCCTGCTCGAGCCAGACGTGCTGCCCGTCGAAGATGTGGCGTGCGACGGCGTATTTCTGCGCGTCGTCGTTGCGCCACATGTCGCGGAAGTGCTGGTCGATGCGGCGGCGCGCGCCGCGCGCGAAGAGGTCCGCCAGGCTCACGGCGCCGGCTGCGTCGGCGTGGCCGGTCTCGGCCATCCGGTGCGCGCGGGTCACGGCCGCGGTGAGCGCGAAGAGCTCCATGGCGATGTCGACGGCGCGGAACAGGAAGGCCTGCTTCCGCTCGAGCCCCGCCTGGTACACCACCATGCCGTGGAAGACGGCGCGCGCGAGCCGGCGGCTCGCCCGGTCGGCGAAGCGGACGTGGCGCGCGAGCTTTCCGAAGGAGGCGTAGCGCGGCCAGGCGCCCCAGCCGAGCCAGCGGGTGGGATACCACCAGGCGTAGAAGCGCGCGATGCGGGGTACTGCGCGCAGGCGGTCGCGCCCGGTTGCCTTCGGGTCGACGAAGGCGCCCGCCACCTGCAGATGCGTGTCGACCGCCTCGCGCGCCATGAACAGGTGCATGATCTCGCTCGAGCCCTCGAAGATGAGGTTGATGCGCGCGTCACGCATCAGGCGCTCGACGCCGATCGGCGGCTCGCCGCGGGCGGCGAGCGAGCGCTCGGTCTCGTAGCCCCGGCCACCGCGCACCTGGAGGATGTCGTCGAGCAAATGCCAGGCCCGGACCGTGTTCCACTCCTTGGCGGCCGCCGCCTCGAGGCGGATGTCGGAGTCGGGGCGGTCGGCGAAGTGGGCGACGAGGAAGGCGATCGACTCCATGGCGAAAGCGCTGGTGGCGAGGTCGGCCACCTTGACCGCGACCGCCTCGTGCTTGCCGATCGGCACGCCCCACTGGACGCGGGCGTTGCCCCACTTGCGGCAGAGCTCGAGGCCCACCTTGGCGATCCCGGCAGTCGACGCGGGCAGCGTGAGGCGGCCCGTGTTGAGCGTCACGAGCGCCACGCGGAGGCCGTCGCCCTCCTTGCCGATCAGGTTCTCGCGGGGCACCTTCACGTCCTCGAAGCTGATCACGCCGTTGGCGAGCGCCTTGAGTCCCATGAAGCGGCTGCGGTGCTCGACCTTGACGCCGTCCCAGTCCATCTCGACCACGAAGGCGTTGATGCGGTTGGTCTTCGGGTTGCGGGCCATGACGACGATCAGCTCGGCGAGCGTGCCGTTCGTGCACCAGAGCTTCTGGCCGTTCAGGATGTAGAAGCGGCCGTCGGGCGTCGGCTCGGCGATCGTCGACAGACGCGCCGGGTCGGACCCGACGGCCGGCTCGGTGAGGGCGAAGGCCGAGATCGCGCCCCTGGCGCAGCGCGGCAGGAAGCGCCGCTTCTGCTCCTCGGTGCCGAAGAGCCGGATGGGCTGGGGGACGCCGATCGCCTGGTGTGCGGAGAGGAGGGCGGCGATGTTGGCGTCGTAGCTGCCGACGAGCTCCATGACACGGACGTACTCGGGATGCGTGAGGCCGAGACCCCCGTACTCCCGGGGAATCTTCATGCCGAAGGCGCCGAGCTCGGCGAGCCCGCGGACGACCTCCTCGGGGTACTCCCCGGTCTCGTCGATCGCCACCGGGTCGACCTTGTCGTCGAGGAAGCGCCGCAGGCCCTGGTAGAAGTCACGGAAGGCGGGCCGGTCCGGCTCCTCGATCGGGTAAGGGTGGACGAGATCGAGGCGGAAGCGGCCGAGGAAGAGGTCGCGCATGAAGCTCGCACCCTTCCACTCGCGTTCCCGTGCAGCCTCGGCAACTTCGCGTGACTGGCGTTCGGCGGCGGTCGACATGGCGGCAATGTAGCCGCAAACGCGACCTACTGCGAGAGTCGGGCGAGGCGCTCGGGCGGCCGGTCCGAGGACCGTCCGGGCGGTTTCCCGCAACGGCGGGGGGCGGGCCGGAGGGCGGCCGGTCGCCCGCAAGCGGTTGCCGCGCGCCGCATCTGACCAACTCCGCGTGACGGTGGCCGACGCGACGCCGAGGTTGGTCTCCGCCGGCTGCGTGAAATGCCCCAAGGGCGGGATCATCAGAGCAAACGGCGAGCGACGAAGTAATTCGCCGTGACGTCTTCATGCAGCAATTGATTCGTGCGTGGAACTGGCTCGAAACGGATCCCACGTCGTCGTGGGGCATATCGCGCAGCGAATATGCAGGGTGCCTTAGACGCGTTGTCTTCCGCGCGGATTTCCCTTGACAGCGGGAATCGTTCCGCGTTTTTTCTCGCACCTATGCACGCGGGAATCCCCGAACGCGACGCCGGGGTCGTAAATGCTAACTAGAAGAGATTTGCTTAGGCTTGGGATCGTGAGCGGCGCCTACGGTCTGATCGGCCCTGCACCACGCCGCCGCGTCTTTGCCGACGTGCTGCCGAGCCCCGGCACCACGCCGTTCGTCGTCGAATTGCCGATTGCCCCCATCGCGAAGCCGGTCGCGCCCTTTCCGACCCGCGCCGATCCAGGCAACTGCATCAACGTGGACGGGACCACGGCGTTCCACGTCTCTGGACCACGCACCGTTCCGACCAATACGCAGTTCTTTCTGATCCACGAGCGGGCTGCGCTGCACTCGTTCCACCCGCAGCTGCCGCCGAATGTCGTCTGGGGCTACGAGAGCATGTCGCCTGGGCCGACGTTCCTCGCCCGCAGCGGCACGCCGTTCCTCGTCCGTTTCGTGAACGATCTTCCCGCGAACGACCCGGTCGGTGTCGGCGAGCCGATCAGCGCCATTCATCGTCACGGAGGTTTCCAGTTTCCGGAAGACGATGGGTATCCGCTCGATACGTTCTGCTCAGGGCAATCGAGAGATTACTTCTACCCGAACGAGGCGGACGATCTCCAGGAGCAGAACGAGCACTCGACGCTCTGGTACCACGACCACGCGATCGACATCACCGGGATGAACGTCTATCGCGGCCTCGCCGGTTTCTTCCTCAACTTCGACGCCGTCGACTCCGCCGCGGGGGAGCTGGACACGAATCCGCGCGCGCTCCGGCTGCCCGGCCGGATGGTGACGCTCCCGAGCGGCGACCAGTTCAGGCAGTTCGACGTCCCGCTGGTCTTCCAGGACAAGCGGTTCGACCAGAACGGCTTCCTCGTCTTCGACACCTTCGACCACAACGGCTTCCTCGGCGACAAGTTCCTCGTCAACGGCGTCATCCAGCCGTTCCTGAAGGTGGCGCGCCGCAAGTATCGCTTCCGGTGCCTGAACGGTTCCAACGCGCGCAACTACGAGTTCTTCCTGAGCAACGGCCAGCCCTTCGTCGCGATCGCCACGGACTCCCACCTCCTCGAGCACCCCGTGACGCTCAAGAGCTTCCGCATCGCGCCCGCGGAGCGGGTGGAGGTGGTCGTCGACTTCAGGAACGCCTCCCTCGGCCAGGAGATCTTCCTCGTGAACCGGCTCGAGCAGACCGACGGCCGGAAGCCGGACGGCCTCGTCTCGCCCGGCACGCAGATCCTCAAGTTCGTGGTGGATCGGGACGCCGACGACCCGAGCCGGGTGCCCGACACGCTGCGCCCCGTGGTGGAGGGCCCGCAGCAGCTGCTCCCCGGAGTCACGGTGCAGCGGACGTTCGACTTCGAGCGGTCGGATGGCGCCTGGGTCATCAACGGCGAGTTCTTCGACGAGAACCGGGTCAGCGCCAAGCCGAGACGAAACGGCGCGGAGATATGGAACCTCAAATCAGGGGGCGGCTGGGTCCACCCCGTGCACATTCACCTGACCGAGTTCTTCATCCTCTCGCGCAACGGCTCGCCGCCGCCGCCGCTCGAGCGCGGGCGCAAAGACACGATCGTCATCGGCAGCGACCGGGGAGACGTGAAGATCCTCCTGCCGTTCCCTGCCGCCTTTCACACCGTACCGAGGCCAGCGACGGGCCGCTTCGTGTTCCACTGCCACAACATCGAGCACGAAGACATGCGCATGATGGCTCAATTCGAAGTTCAACCCTGAAGACGAGGAGATCAGCTGTGCTAACCAGACGAGACATCCTGAAAGTCGGGCTTGCCACCGGGGCTTACGGCTTGCTCGGTCCGGTCCCGCGGAAGCGCGTGTTCGCGAGCGACCTGCCGCCGAGCCCGCGGACGACGCCGTTCGTCGTCGAGCTGCCGATCGCGCCCATCGCGCAGCCAGTGCGGCCGTTCGCCACCAAGGCCGACCCGGGCAACTGCGTGAACGTGGACGGGACCACCGCGGTCCACGTCCATGGGCCACGCGTGGTGACCAGTAATACGCAGTTCTTCCTGATCCACGAGCAGGCGAGGCCACACTCGTTCCATCCCCAGCTGCCCCTGAACTCGATCTGGGGCTACAACGGCATGTCACCCGGTCCGACGTTCATCGCCCAGAGCGGCACACCCTTCCTCATCCGGTTCGTCAATGATCTTCCGCAGAACGATCCGGTCGGGATCGGAGAGCCGATCACCGCCATTCACCGCCACGGGGGATTTCAGTTCGAGGAGGACGACGGCTATCCGCTCGATACCTTCTGCACGGGGCAGTCGCGAGACTATTTCTACCCAAACGAGCCGGACGACGGCCTCGAGGAGAACGAGCACTCGACGCTCTGGTACCACGACCACGCCATCGACATCACCGGACCGAACGTCTACCGGGGGCTCGCCGGCTTCTACCTCAACTTCGACGCGGTCGACTCGCTCGCCGGGGAGCTGGACACGAGTCCGCGCGCGCTGCGGCTGCCGGGCCGGATGGTACGCCTCGCGAGCGGCGAGCAGTTCCGGGAGTTCGACGTCCCGATCGTCATCCAGGACAAGCAGTTCGACAATAACGGTTTCCTCGTCTTCGACAGCTTCGACCACAACGGCTTCCTCGGCGACAAGTTCGTGTTGAACGGCGCGATCCAGCCGTTCTTCAAAGTGGCCCGCCGGAAGTATCGGTTCCGGTTCCTGAACGGATCGAATGCGCGTTTCTATCAGCTCTTCCTGAGCAACGGTCAGCCCTTCGTCGCGATCGCCACCGACGATCTCCTCCTCGAGCACCCGGTGACGGTCAAGAGTTTCGAGATCGGTCCCGCGGAACGCGTCGAGGTAGTCATCGACTTCAAGAACGCGGCACTCGGGCAGGAGATCTTCCTCGTGAACCGCCTGCAACAGACCGACGGCCGAAAGCCGGACCAGCTCGTCTCGCCGGGTACGCCGCTCCTCAAGTTCATCGTGGACCGGGACGCCGCCGACCCGAGCCGCGTGCCCGACACGCTGCGTCCGGTGACGGAAGGCCCGGCGCAGCTGCTTCCCCGGGTGAAAGTGAAGCGAGAGTTCGACTTCGAGCGGTCGGACGGCGCGTGGGTCATCAACGGCGAGTTCTTCGACGAGAACCGCATCGACGCGAAGCCGAAGCGCGGGACGCCGGAAATCTGGACCCTCAAATCGGGCGGCGGCTGGGCCCACCCCATACACATCCACCTGACCGGGTTCTTCATCCTGTCGCGCAACGGCTCGACGCCGCCGGTGCTCGAGCGCGGCCGCAAGGACACCGTGGCCATCGGCGGGCCCGACTTCGGAGACGTGCAGATCCTCCTGTCGTTCCCGGCGAATTTCCGCGCCGTGCCGCGGCCGGTCACCGGCCGCTTCGTCTTCCACTGCCACAACATCGAGCACGAGGACATGCGCATGATGGGGCAGTTCGACGTGCAGCCATGACCCCGGTTGCCGCGCGCCTCGCCGTTCTGCTGGCCGTTGCGGCGGCCGGCTGCTCGGGACCCCCGCCCGAGACACCACCGGCGCCGCCGAACCCGGTGGCGACCATTCGCGAGCAACACCTGCCCAACATCGAGCTCGTGACCCACGAGGGTCGTCACGTGCGGTTCTACGACGACCTCGTGAAGGGCAGGGTGGTCGCGATCAACTTCATGTTCGCCACCTGCCGCAACGCCTGTCCCGAGTCCACGCAGCACCTGGTGGAAGTCCAGCGCGCCCTCGGTGATCGGATGGGTCGCGACGTGACCTTCCTCTCGATCTCGCTCGACGCGGAGCGCGACACACCGGAAGTTCTCCGGGGCTACGCGGAGGCGCACGGCGCCGGTCCCGGCTGGTACTTCCTCACCGGCAAGCCCGACGACATCGAGATGTTGCGCCGGAAGCTCGGCGCCTACGACCTCGACCCGGTCGTCGACGCGGATCGGAAGCAGCACACGGGCCTCGTGATCCTCGGGAACGAGCCGGTGGGGCGCTGGAAGGCCATCTCCGCGCTCTCCAAGCCCGTGCGCATCCGCCAGGCGATCGAGCGCACCATCCTGCCCGCGACCGAGTGGCCGACGGGGGACGCGGTGGTCAAGGAAGTCCCGTACGAGGAAAACGAGCGCGGCAAGGAGCTGGTCACCCCCGCCGAGATTGCCGCGCTCCTCGTGCACGACTGATCGCGATGTGGCGCCGCCGTCTCTCGGCCGTCCTGCTCTGGGCCGGCGCGACCGATGTCGCCGCACAGGAGCAGGTGACGGCGCTCGCCCCCGTCAAGGTGTCGACGACCACGGGCGAGAAGCCGCAGTCGAAGCTCTGGTTCCACGCCGGCCGCTGGTGGGCCGTTCTCCCGAGCACGTCGGTCAGGCCCGCCGGGACGTGGCTCTGGCGGCTCGGAGCCGACAACCGCTGGACGAACGTGCTCCGCCTGACGTCGAGCACCAAGACCAAGGCCGACGCGAAGGCGGTGGGCGACGTGACGCACGTCCTCCTCCACGGCGCCCGTCCCCAGCTAGTCTCCGTCGAATACGACGCGACACGGGACGCCTACGTGCTCTGGGCGGCGCGTCCCACTCCGACGCCGATCGCGCTGCCCGGCAGCGAGACGGCGACGATCGACGTCGATTCGACCGGCCGCATGTGGCTGGCGACCGAGTCCGGGTCCCGCGTCGACGTGCTCTACGGCGATCCGCCGTATACGGGCTTCGCGGGCCCTGTCGTGCTCGCGGACGACATCGCCGCCGACGACATCACCGCCGTGACGGCGCTGCCCGACGCCACCGTCGGCGTCCTCTGGTCGAACCAGAACACCCAGCGCTTCGGGTTCCGGGTGCATGCCGACGGGGTCGACCCGACGGCGTGGCTGCCGGACGAGGTGCCAGCGTCGCAGTCGGCGCTGCACGTCGGGCATGGAATGGCCGACGACCACCTGCACCTCGCGGTCGGCTCCGATGCCACGCTCTATGCGGCGGTCAAGTCGTCGTACGACACGAGCGGCTTTCCCCAGGTGGCGCTGCTCGTCCGCCGTCCGACGGGCCAGTGGGACCACCTGTACGAGGTGGACGAGGGCGGTACCCGAGGGATCGTGCTGCTGAACGAGCCGGCGGGAATCGTGCGCGTCGTGTACACGACGGCCTCCGGAGGAGGCAACATCGTCTTCCGCGACTCGCCCCTCGTCCCGATCGCGTTCGGCGCGCGCCAACCGCTCATCGCCGGAAACCTGAACAATGCGACGAGCACGAAGATGAGATGGACGGACCAGCTCGTCGTGCTCGCCTCCGGGAGAGGCGTGCGGATCACGCACCCGCTCGGCGCGGCGACGACCACCATCACCACGAGCACCACCACCACCACCACGAGCACCACGCTGCCGGGACCCGGTCCCGCGCCCGCCCCGGCGACGGCCAGCGTCGAAGCGGACGTCTCGGTCGTCGCGGGAAGCGCGACCGCGTTCGGAGGAAGCGCGACCCTCCAGGTCGACGGCAGCCCCGTCAAGCACGCCTTCCTCCGCATCGCCGTGAGCGGCACGGCCGCCCGCCCGGTGACGCAGGCCGTGCTCCGCCTGCAGGTGGCGATCGTGGCGGGGGCGGCGAGCGATTCGAAGGGCCGCCTGCACCGGTCGACGTGCGGCTGGACCGAGTCCACGCTCACGGGGACGATCCAGCCCCAACCGACGATCGACGCGGCGGTCCTCGATGCGCCGCCGGGCAGCGCCGTGGCGGGTCAGGTGGTCGACTTCGACGTGACCGGCGCGATCACCGCCGGCGACGGCGCCTACTGCGTGGCGCTCGACACCACCTCGTCCAACGGGGTCCAGTACGACTCGCGCGAGGCGGCCGGCGGCCGTCCCACCGTGATCCTCACGGTCGCGCCCTGACGCGTCTCAGCCGCCGGGCCGGGGCTTGACCGATTCCCCGGCGAGGTCGCTTCCCGCTTCCAGGCAGAGGAGCCGCACGCGCCCGCACGACACGACGCGGCCCTCCTCGTCACGCGCCACTGCCTCCCAGAGCTGCGAGCGGCGGCCGCGGGTGATCGGCCTGGCGGTCACGCGCACGAGCCCGGCCCGCACCGCGCGCACGAAGCTCGTGTTGTTCTCGACGCCGACCACCGCGAGCCCGCGCGCCACGGCGTCGAGGGCGGCGCCGGTCGAGCAGACTGTCTCGATGGCGCCGCAATGCATGCCGCCGTGCACGATCCCGTAGCCCTGGTGGTGGCGGCGGTCGACGACGTACTCGGCGACCACCTCGTCGCGGGTGGCGCTGACGAAGCGAAGCCCCATCGCCTCGTCCCAGCCCCCGCGGGCCTGGTTCATCATCTCACCGAGATCGTCGGCCATGGCCTCCCTGTATCGCGCTGCGCTGGCCGCGGCCAGCGTGGCCGGCGGGCACCCTCAGGCGAGGCCGAGGGCCCGGTCCTGCGCCTCGGGATCCGCGTGCTCGAACTCGAGGATGCCGAGGTGCTCGAAGGCCTCGCGCACGCGCGACGTGAGCAGCCCGAGCCGCCGCAGGTTCGGGACGACACGCGCGAACAGCATGCGCCGGAACACCTGCGCCGGGGCCGAGTCGAGGACGACCCGCTTCACCTCGTCGCGGTTCCAGCCCATGACGCCGGAGATCTGGTCGCCGACGAGGCGGTTGCGCATGAGCTCGCAGGCGTAGACGACGAACTCCTCGCGGTCGGCGAGCTCGCCGGGCGCCATCTCCCGGTAGTGGTCCGCCAGCGAGAGCACGCCGAAGGCCACGTGGCGCGACTCGTCCTTCATCACGTAGCGGACGAGCTCCTTCAGGAGCGGCTCCTGCGTCATCTGGAAGAGGTTGCCGAAGGCCGCCATGGCGAGCCCTTCGATGATGACCTGCATGCCGAGGTACTTGAGGTCCCAGCGCCCGTCCTTGATGGTCGCGTCGAGCAGCTCCTTCAGGCTCTCGTTCACCGGCCACTGCCACTCGAGCTTCTCGCGGAGGTAACGGCTGAACACCTCCACGTGGCGCGCCTCGTCCATGGTCTGGGTGCCGGCGTAGTACTTGGCGTCGATCCAGGGAACGGCCCCGACGAGCTGGGAGGCGACGATGAGCGCGCCCTGCTCGCCGTGCAGGAACTGCGAGAGCTGGAGCGCGACCTGTGCGTGGCGAACCCGCGCCTTCTCCCGGGCGGTCAGCCGCTCGTACGGCGGGTAGCCGGCGAGTGGTTGAATGGCCTCGGGGAGGATCCCCCGCTCGGGGTCGACGTCGGTGTCCCAGGCGAGCTGGGTGGTGCCGTTCCACTGCTCGCGCTTCGCCTTCTCGTAGAGGTCGCGCAGACCCTCCTTCACGTTGCCGTAGTTCCACGCATAGCTGGTGTCGAAGGAGGTGAGGAGCGTCTCGAGCTCTTCGTCGAGACGGCGGAGCTGGTTGACGGCATCGTCGATCATACGGGTGCTCCGGAGATACAAGCCGGGCGGTGCATGATCAAGCATGTGCCGGCATCGGACGGTTCGACCCTGCGGCGAGGCCGGGGTATAGCGTGTCGGTCGTGATCTACGCCTTCGACGTCGACGACACGCTCGAGGTCTCGGGTGGGCCCGTGCAGCTCGCCGAGCTCATGGTCCTGCACCGGGCGGGACATGTGCTCGGGCTCTGCGGGAACTGGGCCGTGGTCACCGCGCTGGTGCTGGACTGGCACCGGCTCTTCTCCTTCATCGGACCGATGGAGATGTCGAAGGCGAGCTTCCTGGCCCAGGTGAAGCGCTACTGCCGCGCCGAGGACTACGTCATGGTGGGCAACGACCCCCGCGTGTTCGGTAACTCCCCCGACCGGGAGGCGGCGGAGCAGGCCGGATGGCGCTTTCTCAGGGAGGCCGAGTTCGCCGCCGGCGGGCGGTGAAGGGCCGGCCGGCTGAGCGAAGACGCACTTGACCGCTCTGCCCGTCGTTGTGAGACTAGCCCGCAACCTTGCGTTGTGCTGGAGAGGAGCAGGATGGTGCCGGCAGGACGGCCCGGAAGGCGCTGGTGAAGGGTCGGTCTCGAGCCGCTCGGGGTCGGGCGGCGCGTGACCTCCGCCGGGCGGCGCTGCTGGTCGTCGGCGTCGCGTGGCTCCCCGCCACGGCCACGGCCTTCGACCTCAACGAAGTCGTCGGCCGGGCGCGCAAGCTCGCCGAGGAGCCCTACCGGGATCCCCGGGGTCAGGTGCCCGACTGGCTGCTCAAGATCACCTACGACCAGTGGCGCGACATCCGCTTCCGTCCCGAGCGCGCGCTCTGGCGCGACCACCGGCTGCCGTTTCGGGTGCAGTTCTTCCATCCTGGCCTGTATTACGACCGGACGGTGACGGTGAACGTCGTCAAGGCCGACGGCGTGCACCCGGTGCCGTTCTCTCCGAGCTGGTTCGACTACGGCAAGAACGACTTCGCCAGCAAGGTGCCGCAGGGTCTCGGCTACGCCGGGTTTCGCATCCACTACCCGATCAAGACCCGCGACTACTACGACGAGGTGATCGTCTTCCTCGGCGCGAGCTACTTCCGCGCGCTCGGCAAGGACCAGGTGTTCGGACTCTCCGCGCGCGGAGTCGCCGTCGACACCGCCGAGTCGCACGGGGAGGAGTTTCCGTGGTTCAAGGAGTTCTGGCTCGTCACCCCCCCGCCGAATGCCAAGGAGATGACCTTCTACGCGCTGCTCGACAGCCCGAGCCTCACGGGCGCCTATCGCTTCGTGGTGGGGCCGGGCGACCAGACGGTCGTCAACGTGGACTGCCGGCTCTTCCTGCGCAAGGAAGTTCGCAAGCTCGGCATCGCGCCGCTCAACAGCATGTTCTTCCACGGCGAGAACACGCTCCGCACGTTCAGCGACTTCCGGCCGGAGACGCACGACTCCGATGGCGCGCTCATGAACTTCGCCAGCGGGGAATGGCTCTG
>Ga0070699_100002257_pt1 | contig 17358 bp, 12 predicted proteins | sample KBSK1503metaG_FD_65473 | JGI IMG/M metagenome (GOLD analysis project Ga0070699, IMG submission 65473) | Corn, switchgrass and miscanthus rhizosphere microbial communities from Kellogg Biological Station, Michigan, USA - KBS K1-50-3 metaG | ecosystem: Host-associated > Plants > Roots >... | reverse complement strand
CGTCCTGGGGTCCGGAATTCTGACCCGCCTGGGGCGTACGATCAAAGAGCGATTCCGTTCGGCCGAAGCGAACCGGGGACGGCGAAGCGTGTCTCAGGTGCTGGCGAAGCTCGGCATTCCGGCGCTCCTGGGCCTCGTCGCCGCCCTGGCCGGCGACGACGAGGGAAGGCTCGCGATCGGCGCGGCGGCCTCCATGGCGGGCGCGTTCGCGGACACCACGGCGACCGAGGTCGGGCCCCTCGCGCAAGGGCCGGTCGTTCGCTGGCGCGGACTTCGGCTCGAACGCTCGAGCCACGGGAGCGTAGGCGGGATGAGCGTCGCGGGACTCGCCGCCGGCGCCGGCGCGTCCGCTCTGGTGGCCATCGTCGCGCTGGCGGTCGGGCTCGTGCCGAGCCCGGCGGCAGCGGGAATCGTGGCGTTCGCGGGGTTCGTCGCGGCGGGACTCGAGAGCGGCATCGCGGCGACCCCCGCGGGCGTTCGATTGGGCCATGGTGGACGAAATGTGCTCGTCTCCGCGACGGCGGCGGCGGCGGGGATCGTGGCGGCGGTCATTCGGGGAGGCATTCGTTGAGCGAGATCATCTGCGTCGTCGGAGCGCGCCCGAATTTCATGAAGATGGCGCCCATCCTGGCGGCGTTGAAGACGTATCCCTGGGTCCGGCCGCTTTTGATTCACACGGGACAGCACTACGACGAGGCGATGTCGCGCGTCTTCTTCACGGAGCTGGGGCTGCCGGTGCCCGACCGGAACCTCGAGATCGGTTCCGACGCGCACGGGAAGCAGACCGGGCGGATCATGATCGCGTTCGATTCGCTTCTCGAGGAGCGCGCGAAGGCACGGCTCGTGGTCGTCGTCGGCGACGTCAACTCGACGATGGCGTGCGCCCTCGTCGCGGTGAAGCGGGGCGTTCCCGTCGCCCACGTGGAGGCGGGACTCCGGAGCCGCGACCGCACGATGCCGGAGGAAATCAACCGCATCGTCACCGACATGGTCTCGGACCTCCTCTTCGCCACCTCTCCGGATGCGATCGAGAATCTCGCCCAGGAGGGAATCGACCGGGGCAAGGTCCACCTCGTCGGGAACCCCATGATCGACACCCTGAAGACGCACCTGGCGGCCGCGCGGGCCCGGGACGCGAACGCGCGCTTTTCTCTGGCGCCGAAGGGTTACGCGGTGGTCACGCTCCACCGCCCGAGCAACGTGGACGATTCGGCCGGGCTCGGCCGAATTCTCGAGGCACTTTCGGGCCTCGGCCGGCTGCTCCCCGTCCTGTTTCCGATCCACCCGCGAACCCGAGAGCAAATGGCGCGGTTGGGGTTTCAAGGGGCGCCGGGCGTCACGCTCTGTGAGCCGCTCGGATACCTCGATTTCCTGGGGCTGATGGACAAGGCGAAACTCGTGCTCACGGACAGCGGCGGCATTCAGGAGGAGACGACGGCGCTCGGCGTGCCGTGCCTGACGCTCCGCGCCAACACCGAACGCCCGATCACGATTACGGAGGGAACGAACCGGCTCCTGGGGGACGATCCGGCCGCGATCGTGCCCGCGGCGGCCTCGATTCTGGCGGGCGACGTTCCGCCGGAACGGTCGCCCTCACTCTGGGATGGAAAGGCGGGAGAGCGCATCGCCGCGGTGCTCGCGGCGTCGGTGGGGGACGATTGACGATGGGCGTTCTCGGTTGCTATACTTGGGGACTGAAGTCTATGGAAGACCTACGGATCTACGGATGCCGGCGACCGATGCCGGGGTGGTCCCCGAGGGCCGCGCGTGCGGCGCTCGCGGCGATTTCTTTGTGCCTTTTCTCGTTCGGCTTTACGGCCCCGGCCGCCGCACAATCGGGCGACGGGTCGGACCGGATCGGTCAGGGAGACGTCGTGCGGGTGGAGGTCGTGGGTCACCCGGAATTGTCCGCAACGGTCACCGTGGACGAGGCGGGGGGGGTGACCCTTCCCTCGGTCGGAGCGATCCGGGCGTCCGGTCGGACGACGGCGGAACTGGCGGCCGACATCTCCCGGCGAATCTCGCTGACCCAGCGTGAGACCCTCCAGGTGCGGGTCGCCGTCGTGGAGTCCCGCACCCAGAAGATTTTCGTGCTCGGCGCGGTCCTGCTGCCCGGCGCCTACACGTATCGGCCGCAACAGACGGTTTGGGACGTGATCGCGGAAGCGGGCGGTCCGTCCGAAGACGCCGATCTGGCTGCGGTCGAGGTCATCCCGGGCGATTTGACGTCGGGGCATGCCAAGGTCACCATCGACGTCGCCGCGGCGATCCGCTCCGGAGCGTATAGCACGCTGGAGCGCGTCAAGCCTGGCGACACCGTGCGCGTGCCGAGGATGGGTGCGAGCAGCGCGACGAGCGGTGGCGCGAACATCGTGTACGTCATGGGCGCCGTTTCGGCACAGGGCGCGCAGGGACTCGCGGCTCCGAACGACTTGATCAGCACGGTCATCCGAAGCGGACCCTCTCCCGAAGCGGACCTCTCCAAGATCGACATCGTTCGTCGCGAGGGCAGCCGACTCGTCCAGATGAGGGTGAACGCCAAGGACTACCTCGCCCAAGCGCAGCCGAACGGAAACCCCGAGCTTCGTCCCGGGGACACGATCTACGTACCCCGCCAGAGCCGCGGCTTCGGTTTGTTCTCGATCATCGGCTATGTCTCCCCCGTGATCGCCCTCGCGACTTCGATCGCGCTCCTCGCCAGGTAGCAAGCGGAGTAACAGCTTCCCATGGAACCAGATTCCCAACCCTTCGACCTAAGAGACCTGCTGTGGCGCGTCCGCCGATACTCTTGGCTGCTCGTGCTTCCGCCGGTGGCCGCGCTCTGCATCGCGAGCGTCTACTTCAGGCTGTCGCCGACGGTCTACGAGGCGCACGTCACCGTCGCGCTGGGCGACCAGGCCGGCGTCGGCTCGGCGATTCAGTCCATGGTGAACACCGACCGCGATCGCTCGTCCGCGCGAGAACGAATGGCGCTCGTGGACAGCAAGGTTCGAAGCATGCCCTTCCTGACCGCCGTGGCGGAACGTCTCGGGCTCCTCGAGGATCCCACGATCGTGGCGATGGCGAATTCCCAGGCCCGTCGGTTCGGCACCCTGGCCTCGGCGGACATGGCGATCCGAATCGCGACCACTCGAATCGCGAAGCAGATTCGGATCGCGCCACTCGAAGGGTCGTTCGTGCGCGTGACGACGTTCGACAATTCGCCGGATCGCGCGCAGCGCCTGGCGAGCACGATCACCGACCTCCTCATCGAAGAGAACCGGCGGTCGAGCCTGGAGCGGGTTCAGGCCCGCGGCGAGTTCAGCCAGGACCAGGTGGTGGTCCATCAGGAGCGTCTGCGGGACGCCGAAAACGCGCTTCAGAATTACCAGGAGTCGCTCCTCCGCCGCGCCATGACGAGCACTCCGGTCACCGAGAACAACGTCAACGCGGCGCGCAGCCTCATTCTGGCGACCGAGCAGGAGATCGAGCAGACCCGCGACCGAATCGAGCTGACCCGCAAGCAGTGGAGTGCCTACGCGACGGCCGGCCCGCCCCCGGATCTCAGGAGCAAGAACACCGACGTTCTCGAACGGCGACTGGCGGACTCGGAAGTGAACCTGGCCGTGGCCACGGTTGGCGGCGATCAGAGCTCGCGAGACGTCCTGAACACGCAGTCGAACATCTCCTCGACACGGCAAGCGCTCCTGCTCGAGTTCGAAACGCTGGCCGCGGCCGCGCTGGGCGATCTTCCGGACGCGGCGCGTTCCACCGCCGCCGGCCTCGCCGTGGACCGCGCCATTCTTCGATCGCTTCGCACCAAGCGCGACCGGCTGAGCAGCTATGTTTCCCAATTCGCCCGCGGCGTCGAGAACTCGCCCCGGGAGCGCATGGAACTGGCGCGCCTCCAGGGCGCCGTGGAGACGAGCCGCGACCTTCTCAACGCGTTGCAAAAGGAGGCGCAGTCGTCGCGCATCTCCGAGGCGTTCGCCTCTAGCGCCATGGCCTCCCGTCTGACGGTCGTCGACCCGCCCCAGCTCCCGCTTCGTCCCGCGTCCCCGGATCCCATTCGGATCTTTGGCGGCGCGCTGCTCCTCGGACCGCTTCTTTCGGTGGGACTGGTGATCGCAGGCGAGAAGTTCTCGCTCGTGATCCGCACGGTCGAGCAGGCGGAGCAGGAAATGGGTACTCGGATCCTCGGCACCGTCCCCAAGATCGAAGGATGGATCCAGCGCGAGGGATACGTCGCGCGGCATTGGGCCCTTCTCTCCATCGTCCTCGTTCTCGTCCTCACGGGGGTATTCCACAGCCTGAACGCGGCGCTCCTCTCGGAGAAGCCGCATCGCACGACCCAGGCGGCGCCGACGCGACACTGATGCCTCCGTCTCGGTCCAAGCCCGCTCCGACGCTATTCGATGCCTTCGACGTCGATACGCCGGTCATCACCGAGGTGCGCCGCCTCCTCCAGAACCTGACCCGCCAATCGCGAGGCGGCGAGCGGAAGATATTTCTGATGACGAGCGCAGGGCGTGGAGAAGGGAAGACGACGATCTCCGGCCTTTTGGCGCTCGTGTCCGCGCAGGTGTTTCGAAAGCGAACCCTGCTCGTCGACGCGGATCTCCGGCGCCCCGCCGTTCACACGCTCCTTGGCGTTGCGCAGGGCCCGGGCCTCATCGACGTCTTTCGGGGAAAGTGCTCGATCGAGAACGCCGCGCGGCCGACGCCGGCCCCGACGCTCTGGGTGATGCCGAGCGGCAAGGCCAAGGGATCGGTGGCCCAGGCCTATGACGACGACGCCTTCGCGGCGATGCTCACGACCGTTCGCTCTCGGTACGACATGATCTTCATCGACTCCGCGCCGGTCGTGCCGGTGATCGAGCCGCTCCTCATGGCCGAGCACGTGGACGGCATCCTGCTCGTATCCCGAGCGGGGAAGACGCCGGTGACCCTGATCCGTCGCATGAAGCAGCTCGTCGCCCCGTATGCGGACAAGATCGCGGGCGGCATCCTGAACAACGCCTCGGACGGGCTGCCCTACTACTACGATTACAGCTATTACGGCTACCAGAAGAACCGGGCCCCGCGCGTTCGTGTGCGGCGGGAGATCGGCGAACCGCCGGAAGAGCCGGCGGCGGACGCGAAGCGACCACCAGGAGAATCTTGATGCCGAAGCGAAGCATGGGAACTCGGGGCCCCGATCGGTTCGTGAACCGGATGAAGAACGGCACGGCAAGGGTTGGGATCATTGGACTTGGATACGTGGGACTTCCGCTCGCCGTGGAATTCGCCAAAGCCGGCATCCGCGTGACGGGATTCGAAATCGACGAAAAGCGCGCGAAGACCCTGAACGCCGGCCGGTCCTACATCCAGGACGTCCCGACTCGGGAGTTGCGGGGCCTGGTGCGCGCGGGGTTGCTCCGCGCGACGACGGACTTTTCAGAGCTCTCGAAGATGGACGCGATCGACATCTGCGTCCCGACGCCCCTTCGGAAGACGAAGGATCCGGACGTTTCCTTCATCGTTGCGGCCCTCAAGGAAATCGCGCCTCGGCTCCGTCGGGGCCAGCTCGTGGTGCTGGAGAGCACGACCTATCCCGGAACCACCCACGAACTCCTTCGTCCGCAGCTCGAGGAGAAGGGCTTCCGCGCCGGGCGCGACTTCTTTCTCGCCTTCTCGCCGGAGCGCATCGATCCGGGCAATCCCATCTACCAGACGCGAAACATTCCGAAGGTCGTCGGCGGTTGCACGCCGAACTGCACGCGCGCGGCCGTGGCGCTCTACGCCAAGGTCGTGGACAAGGTCATCCCCGTGGCGAGCACGCAGGTCGCCGAGATGGTCAAGCTCCTCGAAAACACGTTCCGCAGCGTCAACATCGGCCTGGTGAACGAGATCGCCCTCATGTCGGACAAGATGGGAATCGACGTCTGGGAGGTGATCGACGCGGCCGCCACGAAGCCCTTCGGGTTCATGCCGTTCTATCCCGGACCGGGGCTGGGCGGGCACTGCATTCCCGTCGATCCGTTCTACCTGTCCTGGAAGGCGCGCCAGTCGGGCTTCGAGGCCCGCTTCATCGAGCTCGCGGGCCAGGTCAACGGCAACATGCCGTATCACGTCGGCAGCCGAGTGGCCGAGGCCCTGAACTCGCGGAATCGATCGGTGCGCGGCGCCAAGGTGCTGATCCTGGGCGTCGCCTACAAGGCGGATATCGACGACGTGCGCGAGTCGCCCTCGCTCGACATCATCGAGATCCTCGAGAAGCAAGGCGCGCACGTATCCTACGTCGACCCCTACGTGGCCTCGATCGAGCACGGCGGCAAGCGGCTCGCCGCCAAGCGCCTGACCCCGAGCACGCTCCGCGCGGCGGACTGCGTGGTCATCGCGACCGCGCACAAGGTCTTCGACTATTCGATGATCTCTCGCCACGCTCGCACCATCGTCGACTCTCGGAACGCCATGAAGGGCCGGCGGACTCGCGGCGTCTGGCGGCTCTGATTCGATGGAGCGATACGTCGTCACCGGAGGGGCGGGCTTCATCGGATCCCACATCGCGGAGCGTCTGCTTCGGGAGGGGAACGAGGTCTGCATCCTGGACGACCTTTCCACCGGGCGATCGGAGAACCTGGACGCGCTCCGGGCTCTGAAGCTTCCCGGCCGTCTCGATTGGCTCCAGGGCGACATCCGCTCCAGGGAGGACTGCCTTCGCGCCTGCGACGGCGCGTCCGTGGTCTTCCACCAGGCGGCGCTCGCTTCCGTCCAGCGCTCGATCGAGTCGCCCGCCGAAACGACCGACGTCAACGTGGTCGGCACGGTCACGGTGTTCGCGGCGGCGAAGGAACGGGGCGTCCGCCGCGTCGTGAGCGCGAGTTCGTCTTCGGTCTACGGAAACTCGCCCTCCCTGCCCAAGCACGAGGGGATGCCGACGCTCCCGCTCTCCCCCTATGCGGCGAGCAAGCTGGCCCTCGAGCAATTCGCGCGCGTCTGGTCCGAGACGCTGGGACTCGAAACCGTCAGCCTTCGATACTTCAACGTATTCGGCCCGCGGCAAGACCCGAATTCGCAATACTCCGCGGTGATCCCGCTTTTCATCTCCGCGCTCCTGGCGGGGAAGCGACCGACGGTTTTCGGGACGGGGGAGCAGAGCCGCGATTTCACGTACATCGACAACGTCGTGGCGGCGAACCTCGCGGCGGCGCGCTGCCCCCATCCCGGCGGCGCTGCGGTCAACGTCGCGTGCGGGGACCGCTACTCGCTTCTCACCTTGCTCGAGGCGCTGGGCCGCATCCTCGGAGTGAAACCGGAGCCGGAGTTCCGCCCCGCGCGGGTGGGAGACGTCCTCCATTCGCAGGCCTCGATCGAGGAGGCGAAGCGGGTCCTGGGCTTCACCCCCGCCGTCGATTTCGACGACGGACTCCGAAAGACGGTGGAATACTTCCGCCGTGCTTCCTGAACCGCCGAGCGAGCGCGCCCCGACCGGGGCGCCTGTGATCGTCCGCGAGGAGCCGCTTCCCCCCGAAGGCTGGGACGCGTACGTCTCCGGCCGACCCGCGGCAACGTTCTTCCACCGGATCGGCTGGCTCCGGGCGGTCTCGCGCGTCTGCAGATATCGGGCGATTCCATTGGTCGCTCGTCGAGAAGGCACCGTCGTCGGCGTTCTACCGCTCGCGGTGGTCCCCACGCTTCCATGGGGGCGCTCGCTCGTCAGCTCGCCCCAGGCCGTCTACGGAGGCCCGATCGCGGACGACGAAACGGTCGTGGCGGCGCTCGTCGATCACGCGAGGGGCATCGCGAACCGACTCGGGGCCGGGTACGTCGAATACCGGAACCTCGCCCCGTTGCCGAACCTCGCCTCGAAGGACCTCTACGTGACGTTCCGCCGGGCGATCGCGCCCACAGCAGAGGAGAACATGGCTGCGATCCCTCGAAACCAACGCCGCAGCATCCGAATCGGGATCAAGAGCGGCCTCACGGCGGAGATGGGGGGCGCCGAATACTTGGACGAGTTCTTCGGCATCTATTCCACGAGCGTGCGCAATCTCGGGACGCCCGTGTTCCCACGCGCGCTCTTCGCGGCGTTCCTCGAGGAGTTCCCGGCGGAGACCCGGATTCTCGTCGTTCGGCGCGGCGGGCGCGCGACGGCCGCGGTCCTGACCTTCTATCATCGCGAGGAAGTGTTGCCGTACTACGGGGGATCGCTCCGCGAGGAGTATCGCTACGGCGTCAACGATTTCATGTACTGGAGCCTCCTCGTCGACGGAATGCAGCGCGGGTTTCGCCTGTTCGACTTCGGGCGGAGCAAGCGGGGGAGCGGTTCGTTTGAATTCAAGCGCCACTGGGGCTTCGAGCCGACTCAGCTCTCGTATCAATTCGACCTCGTCGGGCGCCGAACCGTGCCGGACCTGAGCCCGAAGAACCCCCGCTTTTCCCTCGCGATCGACGCGTGGAAGCGGATGCCGCTCTGGCTGTCGCGGCGGCTGGGTCCGGCGCTCGTCCGCTACTTCCCGTGAGGATTCTCTACCTTTGCCATCGGATCCCGTATCCCCCGGACAAGGGGGAGAAGATCCGTGCCTTCCACCAGATCGACCAGCTCGCCCGACGCCATGAAGTGCATCTCATCTCCTTCGGAGAAGATCCCCACGACCCGGCCAATACGGATGCCTTGCGGCGGATCTGCGCTTCCGTCGAAATCGTGGAGCGCCCGCGCGCCGCGGCCACGTTCGCCACGCTGCTCGCGGCCGCATCCGGGCGCCCGCTCAGCATCGGCGCCTACGATTCCCGTGCCTTCGGCCGCGCCGTGACCGCCCGGTGCCGGGCGACGCCTCCCGAGGTCGCCGTCGTCTACACGGCCGCGATGGCGCCGCACGCGAAAGAGGTCGGATGCCCCCGCCTCCTCGATTTCGTGGACGTGGATTCGGAGAAGTGGCGGGTCTATGGGGAGCGGATGCGGTCGCCGATGTCGCTCCTCTATGCCCTCGAGGCGAAGAGGCTCGCGACGTATGAGGCTCGGATGGCGCAGACCTTCGAGCATTCGGCGCTCATCTCCGAGATCGAAGCGCGGATCCTCGCCGCACGCGTGCCCGGCCTCGCCGTCACCGTGATCCCGAACGGAGTCGACCTCGAGTACTTTCGACCCGCGGACCGGCCCGACGCGGCCGTGGCTCCGCGGCCGATGGCCGTGTTCGTCGGCATGATGGACTATTATCCGAATTGCGATGCCGTCCTCCACTTCGCGAAAGACATCCTCCCGCTCGTCCGCGCCGAAGTCCCGGAGTTCGAATTCCGCATCGTCGGGCGCCGGCCGACCGCCGCCGTCCGTGCGCTCGCGCGGCTCCCGGGGGTCACGGTCAGCGGGGCGGTTCCGGACGTGCGCCCCCATCTCGCGGAGGCGCTCGTCGCGGTCGCCCCGTTTCGAATCGCGCGCGGGATCCAGAACAAGGTGCTGGAGGCGATGGCTTGCGCCGTCCCCGTCGTGGGCACGCCGCTCGCGTTTCAGGGGATTGCGGCGGGGGAGCAGGACGGCATCCGGCTCGCCGATGCCCCCGAGGCGATGGCGGGGCTGCTCGTCGAACTGGCGCGGGCTCCGGCGCTACGCGCCGAGCGGGGTGCCGCGGCGCGCGCCTTCGTCGAGCGACATCACCGCTGGGACGCCGTAGGCGCCGGGCTCGAGAGGATTCTCGAACGCCTGATCGAGACGACGCGGGACCGGCGCGCCGCGGGGATGGTGACGGCCCGCCCGTGAGCGAGCGACCGATCCTCCTCGCATCCCGCGCGAGGCCGCTTCGCGTCGTCCACGTCATCCACCGGCTCGCGCTGGGTGGCACCGAGTACAACGTGGTCAAGCTCGTGAATCGCCTCGACCGGAGTCGGTTCCATCCGATCCTTTGCTCCCTCGCGACGGCCCTGGCGGACACGCGCCCCCTCCTCGCCCCTGACGTCCCCCTATGGGAATTGCATCGCCGTCCGGGGAAGGACCTGCGTTTGATCGGCCTTCTGGCTCGACGGTTGCGCGCGGAGCGCGTCGACGTCGTCCATGCTCACAATTGGTCCACGTTCTTCTATTCGATCATCGCCGCGAGGCTTGCGGGGGTCTCCGTGGCCCTTCACGGGGAGCACGGTCTCGAGGTGGACAATCTGGAGGAGGACTCGCGGCGCCTTCTCGCCCGCAAGATCCTGTCACGTTTCACCGACCACTTCACGGGCGTCAGCCGCGAAATCTGCGCGCGGATCCAAAGCTGGGGCGTCCCGCCGGAATCGATCACGTTCCTTCCGAACGGGGTGGATCTCGACCGCTTCGGTGTTCCCAGCGACGAAGCGGCCACGCGGGCGGCGCTCGGAATCGCCCCGAGCGACTTCGTCGTGACGACCATCGGGGCATTTCGGCCGATCAAGGACTACGCGACGCTCGTGCGGGCGTTCGCGAGCATTCACGAGCGTCACCCCTCGGCGCATCTCCTTCTGGTCGGAGCGGACCCCGATGGTCGGTACGCGCCGCTCCTGGAAGAGGAGTCGAAACGGCTCGGGTCGGCAGCGGCGCGCGTGCACCGGCTCGGCCTTCGGCTGGACACGCCCGATCTCCTGGCCATCACGAACGTGTATGTGAACTGCTCGATCTACGAGGGAATGTCGAACACCCTGCTCGAGGCCATGGCGTGCCGGAAACCCATCGTGGCCACCGCGGTGGGCGGAACGCCTGACCTGGTGACGGACGGCGAGAACGGCTTTCTCGTTCCACCGAGGGACCCGGACGCGATCGCCGATCGGGTGTCTCGTTTGCTCGGCGACCCCGAGCTGGCCCGGGCGCAGGGCCTTCAGGGCAGGGGGCGCGTGGAGCGAAGGCACTCCTTCGAGCGGATGATCGGCCTGAACGCGGGCCTCTACGAGATTCTCCACGATGCCAAGGTCGCGCCCATACGGATGGCGAGCCGCGTGAAGATCGTGGTCGCGCGCGCGTCCGCGATGCTCGGCCTCACCGCGCGGGCCGAACGGGCCTCAGCCGGCACGCTCGTGATCCTGACGTATCACCGGATCCTGCCCCATGCGGAACGCCGGACGACGACCTCCCGGCCGATGATCCTCTCCGCGGAGCTCTTCGATCGGCAAATGGCCAAGCTGGCCCGGCGATATCGCGTGCTTTCGCAGGAAGAGGTCTTCGAGCATTTCCGGACGAGGCGGCCATTTCCCGACCGTGCGATCCTCGTGACCTTCGACGACGGGTATGCCGACAACTTCGAGCACGCCCTCCCGATCCTATCGAGGCACTCCATCCCGGCGACGTTCTTTCTGACGACGGGCCCGATCGACCGCCAGGACTATCTGTGGTGGGACGAGTTGGGAAGCGCCCTCCTCGCGCTGGTGGGCCGGAAGCCGGCCCTCGCGTCCCGCGAGTTCGAAGGGTTTCCGCCACGCCTGCGTCCCGTGCTGGAAAGCGTTCTCGACGCCTCCGAGCCCCCGTTCGAGCTCATCGACCGCTGCACGAGCATTCTGAATGGAACCGACGGCGCCACGCGGCGAGACGTGGTCGCCAGGCTCGCCGCCCTCGCCGTCCCCTACCGCGAGGGGCCGCGGCCCCGCCTCATGCTGACGTGGGACGAGGTGCGAACGATGCGGAACGAGGGCATGACGATAGGCGCGCACACCGTCAATCACACGTACCTCGACGAGCTGGATGAGGTGTCCGGGCGCTTCGAGATCGATCACTGCCTCGACCGAATCGAGCAGGAGACCGGGAAGCGCCCCTTCGCCTTCAGTTTCCCCGCGGGGAGGACCAACGACCGCTCGCGCGCGTGGCTGGCCCAGGCGGGCGTCCAATTCGCCCTCACGACCCAGGGAGGACGAAACCGGAGTACCGAGGACCACTTCGCCCTTCGCCGCTGGGACGGCGGATACTTGTGCATCGACGATCGTTTCATCTCCGAGTACATGCGGCTGGAACTCTCGGGCGCGATCGACGGGGCCATTCGTCACCGGTCGTACGTGTAGCGCGTCGAAACGGCCGTTATCCGGCGCGCCCGTCGCCGCGCCTTCGCTCCGCCTCTCGCGCCGGGCTCGATCCGACGAGGCTCACCACGGTTCGATACTTGCCGGATGCTTCGCGGGGGATCGAGTCGACCATCTGAACCTCGACCCTCATCGCCGCGCCGAGCCGCGCCTGGAACCCCTCGCGGATCGTCGCCGCCGCGGCTTCGGAAAACTCCGCGGTCCGGACGAGCAGAATCCGAACCCGATCGACCTCCTCCTGCACGACCTTGAACGCGGCGATCCCCGGGAGATCCCGGAAGAGAAGCACGACCACCTGTCCCGGGACGCGGGCGCCGTCCAGCCCGAGCAGGAGGTCGTCGGCACGGCCGTGAACCTCGCGGAGGACCGGCAGACCGCGGCCGCACGCGCACGGGGCGGCGCCGAGGACGCCCACGTCACCGGTCCGGTACCGTACGAAGGGATATTCCTCCGAGCGAAGGTGGGTCACGACGATCTCGCCGGAGGACCCCACCGGCAAGCTCTCGCCCGTGTCGCCGACGATTTCCACGAGGATGTCCTCGACGTTCACGTGCATCGCGCCCTCGGGGCACTCCTGCGCGATGAATCCGGAGTCCCGCCCGCCGTACCCGTTCACGGCGCGGCATCCGAACACGCGCTCGATCCGTTCTCGCTGATGCTGGTAGAGCTCTTCCGCGGTCAGGAAGATCACGCGGATACCCAAACCGTCGAGCCTCACGCCTCGTTCGTCGGCACGGCGCGCCAGCTCGTCGAGCGCGGACGGGTGCGAGAAGATCTGGACCGGGCGAAGGCGCCTCACGTCGTCCAGGTAACGATCGAGCACGTCGGTCGTCATGTGATTCACGGACAGGAGCGTGGATCGAAACAGGCGATCGCGGAATGTCCGCATCCGGTCCTGGCGGGTCACCTCGATATGGGACCCCCAGAGCACGGCCTCCCGATCTCCAACATCGACGCCCCACCAACGATTGGACCGCTGCCGCAGGGCCACGTCCGAGCTGACGCGGGCGGGGCCGACCCGGAATCGAAGCGGCTCGCCGGTCGATCCACCGGTGCTCACCGCGCGAAGGTCGGACGCGCCCTCCGCGGCGAGCGCGGCGCCGTGTTCGCGAATCAACGCCTTGGTGAGGAAGGGGAGCCTTCCGAGGTCCGAAGCGCCGCGCCATTCTCTCGGCGAGACCCCGTGAGAGGCGAAGAGATCGCGATAGTACGGAACCGTCGCCCCGACCTGGGCCAGGAACGCGCGGAGTCGTTCCTGCTGGAGCGCCATCAGCCGTTCCGTCGACCACCATTGGCTCTTCTCCAACTCCCGGAGCCGAGCGATCGTGGCGTGATTCTTGAGGCGCTCGTGAACCGGGAAGAGAACCCCGGAAACGAATCGCGCGTACAGGTCCCGTCTCATGGCGCCGCTCGGCCACGCGCGGGGGCCGCCTCCTGGTAGACCGCCGCCCACTGTTTCCCGACACTCGCCCAGGTGAATTTTCCTGCAAGGGAGAGGCCCGCGCGCGATTGCCGTTCGGCGAGGGCGGGGTCGGACCAAAGCCGGAGGATCGCCGCGGCCATGGTCGCCGGATCGCCGGGGGGAATCATTTGCGCGGTCTCGTCGTGGCGAACGAGGAACGGGATTCCGCCCACGTTCGTCGTCACGACCGGAACGCCGCTCGCGAGCGCCTCGAGAATCGAGATCGGCATGTTGTCGGCAAGGCTCGGGTTCAGCACCACGTCGGCCTCACGGTAGAAGGCAGGCATGTCCTCGTTTCCGATCCGCCCGACGAATCGAACCGACGCCCCGAGTCCGAGTTCGTTCGCCAGCGCGCCCAGCCGGTCCCGCTCGGGCCCGGTCCCGGCCACGACCAGGCGAGCACCGGGAAGCGCTTCCCGAACCTGCTGGAAGGCGCGGAGCCCGGTCGCGACATCGTAGACCGACTCGAGATTCCTGGCGATGAGGACCCGCGGCCCTGATTCCATGGCGTGCGCCGATCGGGAATCGGTCGCCCGCGGCGCGAACCGGTCGGCGTCGATCACGTTCGGGACGACGCGGGCCGACAGGCCGAATCGGGCGAAGACCTCGCGCAGGAACTCCGATGGAACCACCAGCGCGGTCGACCGCTTCAACGTCGGCTTCACCCACCCGACCTGGCGCGCCAGAAAGCTCCCGGCGCCTCCTCCCCGGTAGTTGACGATGACGGGAACACCGTTCGCCCGCGAGATCCAGACGGCGGGAGCGGCAAAGAGATGCCAGGACCAGCCGGAACTCGCGAGGACGTGGACCAGATCGGCGCGACTCGCCGCGGATTGGAGCGCGAAGGAGTAGGGGACGAACCTTGCCAACGCCCGAACGCCGGGGATGCGCCCGATCCAGCCGGGCCGATAGGGCGCGTTCACGGGAACCACCTCGACGGACACGCCCTCGCTCTCGAGGAGGCGCGTCAACTGGAGGAGTTGGTTCGCCATCCCGCCCGACGGCGGTGGAACCGGGCCGACGAGCGCGACCCGAATCCCGCGAAGGTCAGCGACGGCCATGCCGCTCCATCGCGGCGGCGTAGACGCCCTCGTAGCGGCGCACGCTGGCGGCCCACGTCCGCTCCCGTTCGACGAACGCGCGTCCTGCGGCGCGGAGGGCGGGCCACCGGCCTTCGTCGCGAAGGAGGGAAACGGCGGCAGCCGCGAGGTCATCGGCGTCTCCCGCCCGGAAGAGAACCCCCGTCTTGCCGTCCTCGATCAGCTCGCGGTGTCCTCCCACGTCCGATGCGAGGAAGATGCGGCCCTGCGCCATGGCCTCGAGCGGCTTGAGTGGCGTCACCATTTCCGTGGTTCGCGTGGACAGCCTCGGATAGACGAGCAGGTCGATGAGATCGTAGTAGGCGGTCACGTCGGCATGCGGCACACGGCCCGCGAAGACCACGCGATCGGCGATGCCGAGCGAGCGCGCGTCCTCTTCGAGCAACGACTCCTCGGGGCCCCCGCCGGCAAGGAGGAGGCGCGCGGCCGGCTCCTCGGCGAGAATCCGTGGGAAGGCCTGAAGGAGAAGGCGAAGTCCTTCGTAGGAGTAGAACGAGCCGATGAAGCCGAGGACGCGTCCGCCGTCCAGCCCCAGCTTCCGCGCGAGCGCTTCGTCCCGGACGCCTCCGGGGCGAAAGTCCTGCGTGTCGACGGCGTTCGGAATCACGGTCACCTTGGATTCGGGCACGCCGCGCTCCACGAATTCGCGGCGAAGACCCTCGCAGATGACCGTGATGGCATCGGCACGACCGACCGCGCGGCCCTCGAGCGCGCGCGTCATCCGATAGCGGAGGCTCCCGCGGCGTTGCGTTCCGTGGTCGACCGCCGCGTCCTCCCACAGCGCGCGCACCTCGTAGACCACCGGCACGCGAAGCGACCGCGCGGCCCGGTGCGCGGCCATGGCGCCGAGGACGGGGGAGTGTGCGTGGATGAGGTCGACCGCGCCGCCCGCACCTGCCTCCCGGATTCGGCGTGACAGACGATCGATTCCGTCGAGTTCCCCCCAGACCGGAAGCCGCGCGAGGGCGCCGTTCGAAGGCGGCGTTCGCAGGAATCGAAAGTCGGCGACGGTCTCCTCGCTGGCCAAGCCTCCGCCTTGCTTGACGCCGGTCAGAGGAATCGGCGTCCATCCCAGGTCGCGCTGTCCGCGCAGAATCGCCAGCGTGCGAAACGCATAGCCGCTGTGAAGGGGAACCGAGTGATCGAGCACGTGCAGAATCCGAAGGCTCACGGCACCGGAGTCCCGGCGACCTCCGGGTTCGTGGACGTGGCGTTTCGAATGCCGCCGGCGAACGCGAGGAGCGTCCAGAGCGCGGCGCTGTGATCGCGGGCGCCGGACTGATGCTCGTCGACCAGGCGCCGGGCGAATTCGCGGTCGACGATCCCGGCGTCCGCGAGTTCGTCGCCGAGCACATCCCGCCGAACGGCCTCCCGAAGCGGCCCGCGGAACCAACGCGCGAGCGGGACACCGAAACCCATCTTCCGCCGGTAGAGGAGATCGTCGGGCAGGTACGGCCGCATGGCGCGCTTGAGGAGGAACTTGCCCTCGCCGCCTCGAAGCCGGAGGTCGGGCGGGAGGCCGGACACCCACTCCGCGAGCTTGTGGTCGAGGAGTGGAATCCGAACCTCGAGCGAATGGGCCATGCTCGCGCGGTCGACCTTCGTCAGAATGTCGCCGGGAAGGTAGGTCTTCATGTCCACGTACTGGATCCGCGACAAGGGATGGGTCGTCGGCGATGCGTCCCAGAACCGGCGCAACACCTCCGTCGCGGAGTAGCCGCCGAGGGAGCTTTGGAACGACGGCAGGAAGAGCCGCCGCCGCGACTCGGCTTGGAAGATCGAGACGCCCCTCACGTAGGCTTCGAGCGAGTCGAGGGCCAGAGCCTGGAACGTGGTCTTGGCGCGGAGCAGGCGCGGCGCCCAATCCGCTTTCGGATAGACCCGACCCAGCAATCCGAAGACCGGCTGTCGAAGCGGACCGGGGAGGGTCGACCGAATCCGCTCTTCCGCGACGTGCCAGCGGTAGCGCCGATAGCCGGCCAGGGTCTCGTCGCCTCCATCGCCCGAGAGCGCGACGGTGACGCGCTTCCTCGCGAGTTCGCAAACGCGATACGTCGGGAGGGCCGAGCTGTCGGCGTACGGTTCGTCGTAGAGCGAGGCGAGCTGCGAGACCAGGCTGAAGTCGTCCGAGTCCACGGTCTCCACGTGATGCCGCGTCTTGTAGCGTTCCGCCACGAGGCTGGCGTATTTGGATTCGTCGAACGCCGCGTCCCGGAACGCGATCGAGCACGTGTTCACCGGGGCGTCCTGGAGCCCCGCCATGAACGAGACGATCGCGCTCGAGTCCACGCCGCCCGAGAGGAAGGCGCCCAGTGGAACCTCGGAGATCAGGCGGATTCGGACGGCCTCCCGGAGCCGCTCGACGAGCTCGGCGCAGGCATCCTCGACGCCGATGGGCCCGACCGACCGGAAGGGAATGTCCCAGTACCGCACCGGCTCCGGCACGCGCTCCCCGCGCCGGATCGTGAGCGTGTGGCCGGGGGGAAGCTTTTGAACGCTCGTCAGGATCGTCCGCGGATCGGGCACGTAGCCGTAGGTGAAATACTCTTCGACCGCCTTCGGATCGATCGTGCGCGGGAGATCCGGATGGACGAGCAGCGCCTTCAACTCCGAGCCGAAGACGAGCGTGCGACCGCCGAGGAGCGCGTAGTGCATCGGCTTGACGCCGAAACGATCCCGCGCGAGGAAGAACGTCCTTCGCTCGCGGTCCCAGAGCGCGAACGCGAACATCCCGCGGAAGCGCTCGACGCAAGCGGGGCCCCACTCTTCCCACGCGTGTACGACCGCTTCGGAGTCGCAGTGCGTGCGGAAACGGTGGCCCAG
>Ga0070699_100002256_pt1 | contig 17368 bp, 23 predicted proteins | sample KBSK1503metaG_FD_65473 | JGI IMG/M metagenome (GOLD analysis project Ga0070699, IMG submission 65473) | Corn, switchgrass and miscanthus rhizosphere microbial communities from Kellogg Biological Station, Michigan, USA - KBS K1-50-3 metaG | ecosystem: Host-associated > Plants > Roots >... | reverse complement strand
CCACCATCGGGCCCTCCATGAAGAAGTCGCCGCCACCGAGGTCTGCGGCCCTCTGGGCGCGAACGCGATGCGGAACGCGCGTCGGCTCCTGCTCGACATGCGCGTCGAGCCCGTTCGTGGAGGCGCCTTGGTTGATTTTCGCCAGCAGCACATCTCTCCCCGGCTCCGGCAGGTCATAGATGAAGCGGGACGAGTTGATGGCGACCATGTTGGCGATCTCGGCCGTACGCACTGCGTCGGGGCCCACGATCCGGTAGTCCCGCATGGACTGGATGGCCGCCCGAGTCTCAGCGTTCTCGGAGCCGTTGAAGTGCGGCTGCGGGGGCGACGTTCCCGACCAGAGCCAGAGATAACCGACATCGAGCGCGACCAGGATCCCGGACGGACATGCGATCGAACCGAGCTTGTAGCGTTCGGGCACAATCAAACCCTACTGGCATCACCTTGGGTTCAACGCAGAATCGAGGTCACCGGGTCTGGGTCAGCGGGGAGCGAACGTAAAGGGACGTCTTGGTGCCGGCAATCTCGATCCGGTTCGCGTTACGGAAACTCCGGCCCACCACCGCCTTAAGCGGATTTCGCGCCGGCCGCCACCAACTGCTCGCCAGGCAAATTCACGCCGCCTCGACCGGCGTACTTCTGCCAACGTTGCGCGAGGGAACGCGACATGCGCCTTTCGGAGTCATGGGAAAGCAACTCCATCAGCTCGCGAGTTCCCGTGTGATCCATGGCTTCCAGCACGGCCGCGTTGACCGTGTCGTAGCGAGCCACCACCGGCCACCGCTCGACCACCACGTCGGAATAACCGGCCCCTCGCAGGGCCGTTGCAAGTAACGATGGCGCTCCGAGGCGAAGCGCGAATCGGAACGTTGCCGTCGGCGGTACATCGACGCCCAGGGCACGCGCGGCCTCGAGAGGGCCCGAAAGTCGGGGGTTTCGGCGAGCGGAGGCCCAGACGGTAGCGGCGATTCGTCCTTTCGACTTCAAGACGCGGTTCATCTCCGCCAGGGCCCGGGCGAGATCGGGGATGAACATCAGGGCATTACGCGAGATAACCGCGTCGAATGTCCTTGGTCTGAATTGGAGATGCTGGGCGTCCATGACCAAACATCGGACGTTGGCGACTTTCTCTCTGGCAACTGACCGGGTTGCTTCGGCGATCATCGCGGCGGACGCGTCAGTTGCGACGACCTCGCCAGCGGTGCCCACCCGAGTGGCTGCTACCAAGGCCTCCTCGCCGATGCCGGCGCCAACAACGAGCACACGATGCCCGGGTGCAATGCGTGCCAGGTCCAGCATCCGCGCGGTCGAGCCCGCGAGGTATGACGTGCGACTGGCTGAGGCCCGGCGCCAGGCCGCCACCATCTCGGGTTGGTCATAGGTTGTGATCTGCTTGACTCGTCTCAGCCCCCGTACCTCTCCTCGGAACAATTGGCGGAGCGCCTAGATTCTGCTCCGGCGGGGACGGCGAACGATGCCAATCGCTATGAGTCAGACCACATAACACTGGCCCTTACGCTCGGGTCCCCACTTTCGTAGCCACAGCGCTCAGGCCGATCTACCGCGGAGGTAGGTGGTTCGAGTCCACCGCGGCCCCCACCTGCCCGACGCTTCAGGCGAGGAATCGGGTGCTGCGCCGTTATCTTCGGTTGAGGTGGCGATCGAAACCCTGGCGGGCCAAGTCCTGGACCACGCGACCTGGATTCGGCTCGCCCTGATGGCGACTCTCGTTGGCTATCTCGCGATCATCTGGGTCAGCCACTTCGTTCCTCTGTCTCCATTCGTCACCGGTCCACTGGCCTTCATCCGGCTGCTGGACCACTGATGCGCTGGACAGCCGTCGCCATCGGCATGACCATCGCCGCCTTTGTGATCGCCGCGGCATGGATGGTCTGGGTCATGAACCAACCCATCGCCATCACGATCACCGTCAGCCCTACCGCACCGCGCCGTCCCGGCTGGTGGGCGTTCCAATACGCAGCCCCGCTGTTGGGCGCCTTTATCCTCGCCGTGGCAGCGGTCGTGACAGTGAACGTCAGGCCGCCAGCCAACCGGGCAGTGCGGCTTGCCATCGACGTGGTGGCGGGCCTGGAGGTTCTTGTCTTCGGCGCCGTCTGGTTCTCTTTGTTGTAGTGCCGTTCCGAAGAGGCACCCCCCGGACGACTGAAATCATGCTGTTTGGGGACGCCGCGCCCACTATATGACGTCGCTCACCTTGTAACTGCGTTACGGAAACTACGGCTCCACAATTCGCTCGCCACGGGATTACAGCGATTCAATCGACACCTCATTGAACTGAGGATTGCGTCGAGATGGTTATACATTTGGGAATCCGGACCGACGCCCAATCCAGCGGCTTAACATGCCGAGCCGATGATCGGGGTAGGTCTCGGCCGGCTCTGGGACACGCATCCGAAGCTGGCGTTCGTCCTCCACCTTCTCCTGTCCCTCTACCTGGGCGCTCTTGCGGTTTGGTTGTTCGTATCTGGCGCCACTGGAACGGGAGTGGTCGTGACGATCGGGTTCGCCGTGATGGCGGCGAGCCTGGCCTTCTTCACCTGGTCCGAGGCTCAGAACAACTGGCAAGCCGATAACACGTCGTACGACGGCAGGGGGCAGGTTGTCAGTCCGCGTGCGGCTTGGTCAAACACAAAAGTCCGGGGGAGGACTCTCTGGCTGCTCTTTGGGGCTGCCTTCCTCGCGGCTCTCGTGCTTCTTCTCGCCAAGAGCGTCGTCGGGGTCGCGCTGATCCTCGTGGCATTCGTGCTCGCGATCATTGCGATGCGGATGGACTAGCCCAGGTAACAGTGGCCACGGCCGTTAGGCCAATGAGATCGCACTTCCCACGATGCAAGGTTGGTTCGCGTTACGGAAACTACGGCCCACCACACGTGAGGCGCATTCCGCACCTTTGGGTGCAACCGTACGGCTCGAGAACGAGGATTACGCGCTTTTGGCACCAACCATGCGGTTCAAGGCCCTTGAACCTCGAGACTCGACAAGCGAGGGAAGAATTCGCGCACAGCGCTAAGGTCAAGGCCGTCGGCTCCACGCCAGAAGCCGCTTGGGTATCGCCAGTCGCTCTTCCACTCAGGCGGGTCGCGGCGCGAGGCGAAGTCGACCCACCCAGTCCGAAAGGCGGGATGGTCGCGAGGTTGGAGGATTCCAATCGCGCACAGGGTCATCACCAGATGCCGGCGTTGCGAACGGTTCGACTTGGGCAGTTCTTGCTTGAGCGCATCGGCGAGCGCGCCCGGGCGCAAGTCCGGATCGCTCGCGCTTGATTGGCGGATTCGCTCGAGGAGATCGCGCATCAGATGCCAGTCCTCATCTGTTGCGCTTGGATGATCCCCAACGGCGAATTGCTCCAGGTCGAACGATATGTAGTAGGGGTCGAAAATCCACACGCCTCCCCATCGATGGCGTTCAAAGCTGAAGCGATTCCAATCTGCCGGCTCGCGAATGAATGTGGCTACTCCACAGATGCTGCAGATTGAAAAGTTGGCTCGCGGGTTCTGATTGAATGTGTGAAGCGGCAAGGCTCGGCCAACAACGTAGCTGGTCAAAGCGGACCTCAGGTCCAACCTGCCAGAAGACAGGCTCGAAACGAAAGCTTCGACAACTTGCTCGCGCGACGTTCTGCGAACTGAGGCTTGGAGGCGGAGGACCACCGCGTCGTGATCAAGTTCAACTGGTTGGAACATCAATCCGGCTTTTCGGGCGTACTCAAAGTCCTCGGACGCCGGGAACTGCCGTTTCGGTCGCCAGCCGCTCGTTGTCCAAAAGGTCGACTTCAGGATCCCAAGGGCGCGGCGATCGACCGGCATTGTTGGCTCAGGCTAGCGTGCGGATAGCACATGCGCGCCACACAACTCGGAGCATGACGCTCGGGCGATCCGAGATCGGGACGGATACTTAGCACAGCGCTCAGCTCGATGTACCGCGGAGCTCGTTGGTTCGAGTCCACCGCAGCCCTGATTCGAGTGAACTTCGCCTTGCCCAGAGGTGTAATAGACGCGTGGACCAAGAGGCTCGTCGCAGAACACGCGCCCTAGCCGTGATATCTGCGGTGGTGGTCGTGATCGCGGTGGTCGGCCTTGTTTACCTGCGTGGTGGCATAAACAGTCGATATACCGGTGCGGTAGTGGGGAGGCCTACCCCGTCCGTGGAGTCAACTGCCACGCCTTGGAACGGAAGTTGCGCGTCCACTGAGATGAAATTCACCGGAATCTTCAACGAATGCGCAACGGTCGATAAGGGAATGAGCTGCCCGTCGGGATCATTCAATCGGGCCAGGGTCTTCCGGATGCATGGCGCCAAGAACGACTTCATCGTCTACATCGAGGTGAACGGAAACTACCACGGGCCCGGAACGTATCTCCTGGAACCTTGGCCACACGATTCGCTGGGCGTTCCTGACGGTGTCGCGAAGGTGGCAGTGCGCGAGTCCGCGTCCGGAAGCCTCTGGGAGTCATCGGCTGGTTCGGTAACGATTGACAACCTTGAGAATGGCGGTTTCGTGTACGCGGGTCTGGGTCCGTCGGCGAATTCACCCGTAGTCGTAGAACTCAACATCGCCGGCTGGTGGAGTTGTTCGTAGGAAGGCAAACGTCTTTCATGCACGGTTATAGACCTCGAAAGCGGGACGCAAGATCCCGCGCCACGCTGGATCGATCGTCTAGAGCCGGATGATCCGTCCCACGAGGGTAGGAAGGTGGTTCGCGTTACGGAGACTACGGCCGACCATGATACTTTCCATAACGCGAACCGAAGGGGCCAGCCGCTATTGACGAACTGGTCCAGGAAGATCCGTTCAATCCCCCGTTTCAATCACGTCGTGCGGCAGGTGCCCGGCAACCAGGGGTCGAAGCAACTCAGCGAGCCGCCGCGGCCAGAACAGCACGTCATGAGCAGACTCGATGTCATCAACGGACCACCATCGGTGATCAAGGACCACGCCGACTTCGAGGTCCTCTAGACCGCTGTGGTCGAAGATGAAACGTGGCGCACGTGCCACGAAGAACCTCTCGTGCTGCCGGTACCGAACGCCTCGGAAGGCAAATACAGAAGTTCGGCGCCACACCCACTGCCCAAGCTCCACTTCGCGCAGGCCAACCTCCTCAGCGAGTTCGCGCCTTGCCGCTTCCTCGTACGACTCGCCTGGCGACAAGCCGCCGCCAGGCGTGATCCATGAACGGACGCCTGCGTCACCCTCAATCTGCTGAAGGAGCACCGCTCCTTCTGGATCGATCACGATCACACGTGCAGCTTTGCGCTCGATGAAGCTATCAGTCACTTGTCAGGAAGGTCCTCAGATGGCTCCTCCCAAAAGCCTGAGGTGGAGTACGGCGTGCCCGATCTGGGTTGTCCCAAGCTTGATGTCGATGCTACCAATGGGCTGGAGCTGTCCCGCGAAAAGATCTTGGGCTGGGTTCGTGAGCAACTGCACGATGAGTGACACGATCACCGTAACCACCGTCGCGCACCGGGCGGATGTGTATCGCCGGGCGCGCCAAGGCTGATGGCCTGGACGGTACCTATCGCCGGGTTCGCGTTACGGAAACTACGGCCCACCATGCTGCGGCTATCACAGCTCGAAACCGGCATGCGCCGGCACTCGCGGATTTGGGCGCCCACGATTTCCCGTTTCTGCCGGCACTCGGCTTATATGGACTCTGCGCCGACGAGTACCATCCGGCCGATGCCGGTTCGCAGCGTACTGGAACGCGGGCCCAAGGGGAAGAAGGCGGTGGCGTTCGCAGTCGACTGGCCGGGTTGGAGCCGGGGGACGAAGACCCCTGAGCAAGCGCTCGAGCTGCTCGAGTCGTATCGCGACCGGTACCGGCCGGTCGCAGTCGCGGCCGGGATGGCCGACGAGTTCGACGCCGCCGGACCCCTCGCCGTCATCGAGGACCGGGTCGGCACCGGGTCGACCGACTTCTGGGGCATCTCCTTCTCTCCATCGACCATCGAACGCGAACCGATGGATGACACCGAGCTCGACCGCAAACTCGCCCTGCTGTGCGCGTGCTGGGGGTTCTTCGACGGGGTGGCGACGCGGGTGTCCGCTGAGATGCGCAAGGGCCCTCGTGGTGGTGGGCGCGACCGCGACCAGATCGTGCGCCACACAATTCGGACTGAGAGCGAGGATTTCGCGAAGCGATTGGGGTTGTCGGTACCAGAGGGCGGTACGCTCACGCCGAAGGCCCTGCATGACTACCGCGGGAGATACGTGGCGACCATGCGCGCGTACAACGTCGGCGAGGGCAAACGGATGCGATCGTGGAACCTGCCGTTTCTCATCCGCCACAGCGCGTTCCATGCGATGGACCACGCCTGGGAAATGGAGGACAAGGACCTAACCGCGCCCGCCGAGTGATTCGCGGCGACGTTCAGCGATGCGACCGTAGCCAGCCTCGTCGCGGCCCGAATCACCTCAGTGGGCCGATTGGCGCTTCGTTGAACTGGAACTCGCGGTTCGCGTTACGGGAAACTACGGCCCGCCGAAGTTCACAATTCGAACCCGGCGCGGAAGTCGGTACGGTGGCGGCCGCCTGGTTGGTCGCCACCCCTTATTTCGGCGACAAGAGCTTTGAGCAGAGCGTTTCTTTGGTGGCCTGCCCTTGGCCCAAATTCTGGCGCGATTCAGCAACGCGCTGCGAGCAGCGCATCCAAACGGCCGAGCTCGCTCTCGCGCCCCATCACCGCGAGCCGCGTCCACACATCGTCGTGCATACGGTCAAAGGTGAGCACCATCCGCACGCCGTCCTTGACCTCGTGCAGCTCGATGACCGTATCGACCTCGTACGGCTCGACACCGGGAATGAAATCCACCATGTACTTGTAGGCGAGCCGCCGCACCGGATTGACCTCCGTATAGGTCAAGCGATGCTCGGTGACCAAAGGCATTCCTGCTTTGGTCATGTACGCCATCTGCTCGGGCTCGGTCGCGCTCATGGCGTACACGAGCTCGCCGCCGGGGCGGAGGTCCAGCTCGCTCACCGCGACGCTGAAGCCCTCCGGCCCCCACCACGACTCGATTCCGTCACGCGTCGTCCATAGCTCCCAGACCTCTTCGAGCGAAGTCTTGAAAGTCCGCTCGAGCGTCAGTTTCGGCCGGTCGGTCACGCGATGCGGCTGCCCAGATATGCGCGCTGCAGGTCGGCGATGTCCATCTTCTTCATATTGAGCATCGCCTGCACCGCCGCATTTGAGTCACCGGACTTGTTATCGCTGAGCATCTGGCCGAGCACCTCGGGCACGATCTGCCACGACAGACCGAAGCGATCCTTTAGCCAGCCGCACGGACCTTCCTCGCCACCGTTCTCGGTCAGCTTCGTCCAGTAGCGGTCGATCTCTTCTTGCGTCTCGCAGGTGACCATGAGGGAAACGCCTTCGCTGAACTTGAACTGCGGCCCGCCGTCGAACGCGAGGTACTCGCGGCCGTCGAGCTGGAAGGTGGCGCCCAGCACCTTGCCTTTGGCGATGGGCCCGTCGCTCTCACTGCGTTGGATGCTGATCGCCCTGGAGTTGGGAAACAACGATATGTAGAAGTTGATCGCCTCTTCGGCACGGTCGACATAGACGATGCACGGTCTGATCATCTTGGCTTCTCCTTCTTTTGCTTCATCTTGCGGCGCCTTTCGAGTTCGGCGGCAAATCTGTCGAGGCGCCCCTCCCAGATGGCCCTGTACCCGGTCACGAACTGGGACAGCTCCTGGAACGGTTCCGGTCGCAGCGTATAAAGGCGGCGTCGCCCTTCCGGACGGACGACTACGAAATTGGCGTCTTCGAGGATTGCCAGCTGCCGCGAGACGCCGGGCTGCCCGATGTCGACCACCGCCACGAGCTGATTCACCGACCGCTCGCCATCGTGCAGCGCCTCGACCAGGCGGCGCCGGGTTGGGTCGGCCAGGATCTGGAACACATCGGGCATGACGATACATTACTGCAGCGATATATGTCGTGTCAATAATATGTTTGCGCCGCATTTCCTACGGAAGGCGCCGTCGGAGAAAGGTGATCCAGATCGCGAATCTCGTCCGATGAGACCACACGCACCCGCATGTCCCCAGCTAGCCCAGTCGGTCTACTGTGAGCGAGGTGAAGAGGCGATCTGGTGCGCGTCCTCCAAGGCGCACCCCAGTGAATGCTTCGCGCACGGGCGCCTGGATTTCAGTAAAAGTTGAGCTGGTCGAAGGGCGAGGCCAACGCTTGTGGCCGCGGCCGGGCCGTCTCATCGCGGCCTCCGTCTATCACTCATTTGGCCAACTGGCCGGTGCGGTTGACGATGGGTTTGCACGATGGGACCGCGCACATCTACACGAGTTCGAACTAAGCGACGGAACCCGAATCGGAAGCGCTGACCCAGAGTCCGAGCCCGACGACACCGTTCTCGACGAGCGCCGGCTTAATCTGTCCCGCCTCAAACTCGGTGAGCAGTTCGTCTACGTCTTCGATCTGAGTGATGACTGGGCTCATCTCTGCACGATTGACAAGTCGCAGATCGATCCAGTTGAATCCCTCGGCATCGTTCCCACCGGGCCGCTCCCCTATTTCGGATGGGGAAGCATTCCAGACCAATACGGCAGAGGATGGAGCGGCGACGACGGTGACGCTGAGCCGCCACCCGACCCTGAGCTGAAAGACCTACCGCCGCTCCGACCCGGCTGGGGGCGACGCGGTAGCCAATCGATGTCAGCCCGCTCATATCCCTGATCTCAGGCTGATGGTCCGGCCGCGAATCTCCAGCTGGTTCGCGTTACGGATAAGCCCGTCTTCAATGCTGGCAGCGGCGCCGGGCTCAGTAGGCGCCGCGGGCTGCCACGACAGCGCCCTCCGCCGCGGGGACCTTTAGAGCCACGTCGACCCTCGACCCGACGCCGGCCGTCGTGTCCAGCATCTCCTCGACGTTGCGATCGAGCCGCTCGGCGGTACTGTGAATGTCCGCGGCAAGGCGCCGCACGTCATCGATGTCGAGCCGCTCGGCATCGCGTAGCTGAGCGCTGAAGCGCTTGATCCCGATCAGCGCGGTCTTGAACTCCTTACCTAGAGTTGAGCGAGACCCCTCGATCTCGGTCAACATGTCGAGAAATTCCCTCCGCTCGATGATCATGTTCACGGTCAGAAGCAGCGCGAGGGCTGCGGTCAACGATGTCTGGAAGGCGTCGAGCTCGTGTCCGGACAGGACCGAGTACAGGTCGCCCGCGGACGCCGTGAGCAGTGTCATCCAGGGCAGCGCGAGCTGCCACAGGTCGAGGGGCGCCTGAGTGGCCGCCGCCCTCGGAGGAGCGTCGGGGTAGACCGCCGCCAGGGCGATCAACAGGTACCCGGCGAACCACCCGGTGTCGATGACGTTGCCCACCGCTCCGAACGCACCCTGGGCGTTGAGATAAGAGAACGCGCTGTCGGCGATGGAGTAAGACGCAACACCGGCGAGCAGCAGCGCCATCCTGCCCTTCTGCTGGTGCGTGGCGCGCCGGATGGCGAGGATGAGGACCGTTCCTATCACTATGTCCGCGACGGGGTATGCAAGATCCAGCAACTTGGTCGTCGAGTTGGAGTCCCATACAGTGCGCAACCCGAAACCCCATGCGGTCGAGGTCAGGGCAAGGGCGACGATGACGCCGTCGAACCAGACACGCCACCGCGCAGACGTGCCCCGCGCGTCGCTCCAGAAGGCGCGAATGCCGGCGATCGCAAAAGGCACTGCCAACAGGAATCCGGCATCTGCCAGCGACGGGTACGGCGTCTGCACCCCCAGCCCAACTTCGTAGATCGACCAGACAACCTCCCCTGCCGCCCAGACGCCGGCCGAAGCGCCCATCAGAGCCCAGCCGAGCCTGTCCTTCCCGCGAGCTCGCCTTGCCGCCCATACGCACGCGACCGATGCGAGCGCTGCCGCTACGGCTTCACCGATGTCGTCGATCGCTGTCACCGCTTGCGGCCCGAAGTAGACGTTGCGAAGGATCAGCGCGTAGGCCACACAAACGAGCGCGACTGCCGCCGCCATGGCGACGAAGGTCCTTCGCCGGCCGTCCAACGCCATCCACGCGCCCATACGAAGATCGAAGTTAAGCACGGCGCCCGGCCGATTCATCCCCCTTAGCGGGAGACCATAGGACCGATGATTCGGAACTCTGCTCTGACCACTAACATCGTTTCGTGATTCGCGCTGTCTACGCCGACGGTCTCCTGGACCCGGCGACCGGCGAGACCACCCGCGAAGCCGTCGTCCTCATCGAAGACGGGCATGTCAAGATCGCCGGGAGGCGCGCGGCCGCGCAGGTGCCGAGGGACGCGGAATCCATCGACGCCGCCGGGCTCACGATCCTGCCCGGCCTCATCGACTGCCACGTGCACCTCACCTCGCTGGGCGAGGGCCTCGACTTCGCCCGCGAGCTCACCACCCCGCCGACCCTGGAGCTGATGCGGGCGGTGAGGGCCGCCCAACGCACCCTCGACGCCGGCTTCACCACGGTCCGCGACGCCGCCGGTTCGCCGGCGGGAATCAGGATGGCCATCGACGCGGGCTACTTTCCCGGGCCGCGGATGTTCGTCACCATCAGCGCCCTCAGCCAGACCGGAGGGCACACCGACTCGCACTTCATGTGCGGCGCCGACCTGGACATCCCGCTTCCCGACCGCCCCTACATGGTGGTCGACGGCGTCGAGGCGATGCGCCTGCGCGTGCGCGAAGTCATCCGCGCCGGCGCCGACTGGATCAAGCTCTGCACCTCAGGCGGCGTTCTGTCGCCCGGCGACCAGCCTCACCATTCCGCACTGACTCTCGAGGAGATCCGCGCCGCCGTCGAGGAGGCGGCGACCCAGGGCCGCAAGGTCATGGCACACGCGCAGGCCAACGAGGGCATCAAGAACGCATTGAAAGGGGGCGTGGCTACGATCGAGCACGGCATCTGGCTCGACGGAGACGCCATCGAGATGATGCTGGACGGCGGCAACGCGCTGATCCCGACGCTCGTCGCCCCCCAATGGGTCATCCGGCATGCCGACGCGGGCAAGATGCCGGCTTACGCGGCCGACAAGGCGCGCGACGTGGTCAAGGACCACACCGCGAGCATCCGCATGGCAGTCGAGGCCGGCGTGAAGATCGCGTTCGGGACCGACACCGGAGTGGGGCCGCATGGGAGCAATGGCGAAGAGTTCCTGCTCATGCAGCAGTTGGGCATGGAGCCTATCGACTGCATCCGCGCGGCGACCACGGTCGCGGCGCAGGCGATCGGCATGAAGGGCGTGGGCACACTGGAGCCGGGATCGTGGGGCGATCTCATCGGGGTCCCGGGCGACCCGCTCACGGACCTGACGCTGCTGTCGGATCCGGCGAAAGTTCACCTCGTGGTCAAAGGCGGCGACCCGGTGAAGGCGCCGGCGTGAGGCTCGACTGGGCGCTGCTCGCCAACGCCGCGGAGAGTCCGCCCAACGGGCTCGTCTACATCCTCGGCGCCGGCATCGACACGCTGTGGCGTGACCAGTTCCCGGCTCCGTTCGGCGGCGCCATGGTCCTTCGCGTTCTCACGAGCAGGCTCGAATCGGAGAGGCAGCACAAAGTGGAGGTTCACTGCAGCGATGAAGACGGCAACGCCGTTCTGCAGCAGCCCGTCGTGCTCGGCCTGGCGCCGCGAACGGTGCACGCCGACCATCCCCACGGATGGGACCTCGCCGCCAACATCGTGATCAACCTCGCCGGGGTTCCGATTCCCAAGGCCGGGTTCTACCGCTTCGAGATCCTCATCGACGACCAGCAGGTCCGCACGCTGCCGTTTCGCGCGGTCCAACCGCCCAAGGGCGACTCATGACCCAGTGGTTGATCAGCCTGGTCGGCACCTGGGGCCTACCGGCCATCTTCGTGACCATGGTCGGGGAAAGCGCCGGCCTGCCCATCTCCAGCGAGATCGTCGTCCCCCTGGGCGGCGCGCTGGCGTCGCAGAACAAGCTCAACTTCGTGCTCGTGGTCGCCGTCGCCAGCGTGGCCAACCTCACGGGGTCGCTGATCGCCTTCTACCTGACCCGCCGGTACGGCGAACGGGTCGTGCTGAGCCGCTTCGGACGGTGGATGGGCCTGAGCCGCGGGCACCTGCGGCTCGCGGACAGGTTCTTCGCGCGAGTCGGCTTGTGGGCGGTGTTCGTCGGCCGCCTCCTCCCGATCGTCCGCACCTACATCTCGTTTCCGGCGGGGGTGTCGAAGATCGGCTATGTGATGTTCATCCTCGCCACCCTGGCCGGCTCCATCCCCTGGAACTTCGCGCTCGCGTACGCCGGGTACAGGCTCGGCCAGCACTACCAGACGGTCGCCACGACTCTTGCGCCCTTCGCCATCCCGGTCGCGATCGGCGTCTTGATCCTGCTCGCCGTCGCGTGGTGGTTCGGGCGCAAGCTGGGGGAAGAGGAAGAGAAGATCACGGCGGCGTCGAAGTGATCTTTACTCTGGGCTGATCCTCGCGATCGCCTGCCCGGGCTTGACCGGGTCGCCTTCCTCCAGCAGCAGCTCCTCCACCGTGCCGCCGACCGGCGATGGGATCTCGGCGTTGACCTTGTCGGTGAGCGCTTCGAGCAGCGTCTCGCCCTCGTCCACGTGGTCGCCCTTCTTCTTGTTCCAGGCGCCGATCGTTATCCCCTCGGCCCCTTCGAGGTCCGGCATCACGATCTCGCGGGCCTCGGCCGTGCTCACCTCCTCATTGTGGGTCAGGCCAGCGAGACGACGTCGAGCAGGTCCTCCTCCCAGTAATCGAGGCGGCCTTCCGGCATGAACAGGACGCGTCCGGGCCGCAGCGCCTGGACGAACTCCGGGTCGTGGCTGACGATGACCATCGTCCCGGGCCACTCCGCCAGGGCAAGAGCGACGCCTGTGCGCGAGGGCGGGTCGAGGTTGTTGGTCGGCTCGTCGAGCAGCAGCAGGTTGTGACGCCCGGCGACCAGCTGCGCGAGCGCGAGCTTCGTCTTCTCGCCGCCTGACAGCGTGCCGGCGTCCTGGCGGGCGATGTCACCCGAGAGGCTGAACGTGCCCAGCAGCGTCCGCAGCACGCGTTCGTCGGCGTCGGACTGCTGGCGCATATGGGCGAGGACCGTGACCCCTGCACGGATGCCCTCGTGCTCCTGGGCGTAGTAGCCGAGCGATGCGTTGTGACCCAGGCGGAATGAGCCTGAGGTCGGTTCCGTCTGCGCGGCCAGGATGCGCAGAAGGCTCGTCTTGCCGGCGCCGTTGAGCCCCATCACCAGCAGCCTCTGTCCACGTTCGACCTCGAATGTGACATCGCGGAAGACCAGCGGGCCGCCGTAGCCCTTGGCCAGCTTCTCGACGGTCAGGGCGACCCGCCCGCCGTGCGGCGGGTCCGGGAAGTGGACCTTGACCTTGCGCTCGCGACGCGGCGTGCTCACCTGCTGCGCCTTCATGCGATCGACGCGCTTGAAGATCGACTTGGCGGCTCGCGCGCGCTTCTCGGTCTGCCGGCGCATGACCTCGGCCAGGAGGCTCAAGCGCTTGATCTCCGCCTCCTGCCGTTGGGCAAGGGCGGCCAGGCGCTTCTCCTCGAGTGCGCGTGCTCGTTGGTACTGGGTGTAGGTGCCTCGGTACTCGATCAGCCGGCCGGCGTCCAGGTGAAGGACGCGGGTGATCGCCGCGTCGAGCAGCTGGAGGTCGTGGCTGACCACGATCACCGCGCCGCGGTTGTCGCGAAGGAAGCCCATCAGCCACGCCTTGGCATCGCTGTCGAGGTGGTTGGTGGGCTCGTCAAGGAGGACCAGGTCGGCGGCGGCGAAGAGGACGCGCGCCAGCTCGACGCGACGCCGCTCGCCGCCCGACAGCACCCCCAGCGGCTTGTCGACGCGATCCGGCCTCAGGCCGAGCCCGCTGGCGATTCGCCGCGCGTCCGATTCCCCGGAGTAGCCGCCGTCGAGCCGGAATCGCTCTTCGGCTTCCGAGAATCGCTCGACGTTCGCAGTCGAATGGTCCGCCTCGAGGCGCTGGTGCAGCTCCTGCAGGCGGACTGCCGCTCGGTCGAGGCCGCGCCCGGACAGGATGTGTGACAGGGCCGTCTGCGCCGCCTCGGCGCGGGGCCGCGGGTTCTGCGGCACGTAACCCAGCGTGCCTCGGCGCAGCACCAGCCCAGCCTCGGGGTCGTGCTCACCGGCGAGCACCTTGAGCAGGCTGGTCTTGCCGGCCCCGTTACGACCGACGAGCCCGACCTTGTCGCCGGCCGCCACGGTGAAGCTCGCGTCGGACAGAACCCGGCGCGCAGCGACATCGATGGCGAGGTTGCGGACCTGGAGCACGAATCGGCATGTTACCCACGCGGCGCGGCTGCGTTTGGTCTGCATCAAAACGGGAGGCGCTCGCATGAAACGGTTCTTGGTCGTCATCGCGATCTTCGTCGGGATCCTGGCGGGCGCCGCAGCCTGCGGCGGAAGCGCCGGCAGCACCGCCGGCACCAGCCCGGCGTCGTCCAACTATTCGCGGCTGTCCACAGGCCCTTCGAGCGGAACTCCCGTCAAGGGAGCGCCCGACCAGGGCGGCGGTGGCTCCCCCACCAATCCCGCCAACGTCGTGCCGACCATCCAGGGCCCGCAGGTCATCCGCCAGGCGCAGCTTGCGATCAGCGTGAAAGCGGGCTCGTTCGACTCCAGCCTCGCCGCCGTGCGCCAGCTGGTCGAGCTCGAGCAGGGTTACGTGTCCGGGACCGATGCGCAAGTGAACCCCGTCACCAACGACCAGATTCGTACCGGCGTCGTCTCCTTCATGGTTCCGGCGACGAACTTCGACAAGACCATCGACGCGCTTTCAGGCCTCGGCAAGGTGCAGAACGAGCACATCAGCGGCCAGGACGTCAGCGCCCAGTACGTGGACCTGCAGGCGCGACTCGCCAACGAGCAGGCCCAGCGCGACGCGATGCTCGCGCTGCTGGCGAAGGCGCAGACCGTGGAGCAGATCATCGCCGTCCAGAACCAACTGGGACAGATCACCGGCCAGATCGAGCAGCTCAAGGGCCAGATCCAGTACATCGACCACAACGTGGCGTTCAGCACGATCACGGTCCAGATCACCGAAGCCGGCGCCCCTGTGGCCACCACCAATTCCGACACGTGGGGTTTCGCGTCGGCGCTGAGTGACGCCGCTCACAACTTCGTCACCACGATCAACTACCTGGTCACGGGCCTGGGCGCGGTCGGCCCGGTGCTGATCCTCCTCGGCCTTGGGTACCTGCTGTGGCGCCGAGCCGGCAGTCCGGGTTTGCGGCACGCCTGAACCGGGCCTGGCGTTGGCTGAAGACCCATGCAGGTCCAGTAACCTGCACGGGTAACGCCTTGAGCGGAATTGATCGGGGTCTGCCGGCTTGAAGAGGTTGATGGCGCTGGTCGCGACGGCGGCGATCGCTTCGGCTTGCGGCGGATCGGGCGGCACCGCCTCGGCGTCGCCCTCACCGAGCCCGTCCCCGTCGGCGGCGGCGCTCAATTTCGAGCTCAACGGCATCAACACCACCGCCTCGGGGACGATCACGCTGATCGCCCAGGCCCACAGCTTTTCGGTCGAGCTCGTCATCACCGGCCTCCCGGCGAACTCGTCGCATATATCGCACATCCACGTCGGCAGCTGCCAGCAGAAAGGCAACATCTCACTGGCGTTGAACCAGGTCGTCGCCGACGGTCAGGGCCACGCCGACATCAAAACGACCATCCCCGCCACGTATCCGCCTGCCACCGGCACCTGGTACGTCGTGGTGCACGCGGGACCGGACATGCAGGGTTCGAGCGCCACCTATCTGCTTTGCGGAAACCTGTTCGTGTAGACGGATCGTGAGCCTGGGCCCCCGGCGCCCCGACGACTCGGCCGCACAGTCCGAGCAGGCCGCCGAGGTGGTCGAACTTCCGACCGCGACGCGCGCCACCGACATCGCCCTCGACGAGCTGGAGCTGGTGTACGCGTTCATCTATGCACGGGTCGGCAACCGGGCCGACGCCGAGGACCTCACGCAGCAGGTGGCGATGAAGGCCATCCCGCGGCTGCGCCAGGGGGCGCCCGCGAGCGCCATCCGAGGCTACCTCTTCGCCACGGCGCGGTCGGTACTGGGCGCGTTCTGGAGCACACGCTTGGGGCTGTCGCAAGCCGAGCTGCACGAGGACCTCGCCATGGCCGTGCCCCCGGGGCCTGTGTCGGAGGAGCCCGCGGAGCGCGTACAGAAGATCCTGAACGAGCTGAGCGACAACTACCGAAAGGTCCTCGAGCTGCGTTTCCTGCACGGGTACTCATTGAAAGAGGTGGCAGCTGAGATGCGTTCGACGGTCGGCGCGGTCAAAGTCATGCAGCTGCGCGCCCTGCGTGCGGCGGCCAAGGTGGACCCGGATGCCTGAGAAACCCGAGAACCGGGTCGAGCGCATCGTCAGCGACCTCCTCCATGGCCGCCGGCTGAAGCTGCGCGCCGGCGACGCCGAGGAGAAGGAGGCGATCACCGCCGCGGCGCGGTTTGCCGCCATCCGCCAGGGGCCGCAGCGGATGAGTCCCGCCTTCAGGCACCGCCTGGCGCAGCTCCTCGAATCCGCACCGCAGGAGACCTGGTTGACTCGCCGCGCGGCGCTGGTGGCCGGGCTCGGCGTGGCCGCGGGTGCGCTGACGGGCGGAGTCGCCGGACGATCGCTCGCCTCGCCGGGAGGTGTCGCGTACGTCTCGCCATCAAGCCCGGTCGTGCCCGTGAACGGGCGGTGGACGGATGTCGGCGCCCTCTCCGACTTCCCGGATGGGCAGGGCAAGCTGGTCAAGGCCGGCGCGGTGGGCGCGTTCGTGTTTCGCCGGGGCGAGAGCGTGACCGCCCTGTCATCGATGTGCTCGCATCTGCCCTGCGAGCTGTGGTGGGAGCGCGGCCAGAGCCTGCTCGTATGTCCGTGCCACCCCGTCTCGTTCACCGCCGACGGCAAGCCGAGCAGCGTGACTTACACGCTGCCCGCGCTCAACGAGGTCAAGGTTCGCGTCACCGCGGCGGCGCGCGTCGAGGTGCTGGGGACGTGACCGTCCGGGAGCACAAGGTTCGCCAGCTGGCGCTCGATCGCTGCCTGCAGCTGCTCGAGGAGGCCCAGGTGGCGGGCCGCTCGCGCGTCGATGGGCCCCTCGGCACGGCCCTCCGCCGGCATCTCGAACGCGCCGGGGTCATCGCCGACCATCGGCTCGAGGGGCGGCGGATCGATCGGGTCCTCGACGACATCTTCGCGCTCCAGGCGCAGCTGCTGGGCCAGGCCCCAGAGGATCGCCGCCAGCGGAACGGTACCTGACCCCAATATCATTGGCGGTCGTTGTGGCAACTTCCTTCGCTTCGTCACGCTCGTTCCTGCTGACGTCCGAATCGGTCACCGAGGGCCATCCGGA
>Ga0070699_100002254_pt1 | contig 17389 bp, 19 predicted proteins | sample KBSK1503metaG_FD_65473 | JGI IMG/M metagenome (GOLD analysis project Ga0070699, IMG submission 65473) | Corn, switchgrass and miscanthus rhizosphere microbial communities from Kellogg Biological Station, Michigan, USA - KBS K1-50-3 metaG | ecosystem: Host-associated > Plants > Roots >... | reverse complement strand
CTCATGGCCGCGGTCGATTACTTCAACCGCGATCCAGTCGTTCACACATGGACCTACAAGCTCGACAAGGCCGCCTGATATGATTCGAATTTCAAAATCGCTGACCTAGCTCGATTTGCTTTTCACCAAATGGCCTGACCTCTTTGCGGTAAATGGCAATCCCGCCGATTGGCTCGTTATCCTTGAGCACCGGGACCACCATCAGTGTTCTAATGCCTGCTATATCGGCTGCGGTGACGGGAAGGGGGTCCCCTTTGAGGTACCGCGGCGTCGCGCGCAGATCGGCCTCTTGTATTGGCTTTCGGGCTCGCACTGAGCGGGCCAATGTCACTTCTGGATCGGGCCGACACAACGTGTTACTACGCCATTGCTCAACAAAGAGCGTCGGTAAATCGCCGTGAATGGCGGCGGCTCGATAACCGTCGCCATCACGCAACCACAATGTGCCGTAGCTCGCCTCACAAAGCTCGGTCGCCTTCGCTAGCATTATGTTGAACACGAGGTTTAGTTCACCAGGCGAACTTGAAATGACCTTCAGCACCTCCGAGGTCGCGGTCTGCTGCTCCAGTGCTTCGGCAAGGTGATTGCGCGCCTCGCCCAGCTCGCGAGTGCGTGCTTCGAGCTTCTTTTCCAGATCGCCAGCGTGCGCTTTTAGCTTCTTTACCAGTGCAGCTTGTTCATCCGACCGAGCAACGCCTTTCGACTTCGTTCCAGTCGAACGAAGCTTGCGACCACCCGTTCGGCTTTTCGCGCCCTTGCGAGACAAGGTCACCCCGGCGGCACGTCGGACGACCCAGACTGCCTTGGCCACCGACCTCTAAAACATAACACGGCAGGGCCGGTGGGTGAGGCCATTTAAGGAGTGCCAGAGACGGAAACAGGGCCAGTTAAGCCATCCCGGTGAGGCGGACGAGGGGCGCTATTTTCGGGCCAGCGGCCACAAGTACGGACGCTGGCGGAGGAAGGCCATGACGCTGTCACCGGGACGGCGCGGACGCCGGGTGCTTCTGTGGCCTTAACACCCAGCACGACCCATGGCGGGCATCCGCGCTCGCGTGTCGCGCCGGTCGCGACGACAACGGCCTCCTCGGTGCGCTGCAGCCGGTCGATCTGTTGTTCGAGTTCGGCGATCTGCTGCTCTCGCTCGGCCAGGGGGCACGGCGTATTCGCGATCCGATTTATCTCGGCCATGAGCCGCTCAACCAGAACCTCCGGCTGAAGAAAGGCCATGAGTACGTGCAGCTCCTTAGGCCACTGCACGGTGAGCACTTCACCCGCATCAACGCCGCCAATGATTGGCCGGGTCAGACCCCGCACGTAAGACTGCACTTTCTGCCGGATGTCGGGCGCGGGGATGGGCACGCGCTTCAGCACCGCTACGGACTCTTGCAGTTTCTTGATCCGCGCCCTTACGGCTGTGAGGGACAAGCCGTCCTCGACGACAGGCGCGACCTGCTCGAGCACGATCGCGGGCCGCAAAGCCGCCAGCCAAGCCTTGCAGCTCTCGATGATACCCATGTCAATCGGCCGCCGGGCTTGAAGTGCTTTCTGCTCCGCGAGCAGCCGGGTCTAGTTCGATGCGTAGCTCGGCCGGATGATCGCCCTCCCGAACTACGCGACCATTCAGCCGGTCGCGTACGAACGAAATTTGCGCGATTAGTTCATCGGCCCGCATCGCTGCGGTCGCGCAAGCGTCGAAGAGCATCGCCATCTTGGCGGCGAGAGATGCCGGAGCTTGAGACAAATCCATTTAGGCGGGCTCCTTTCCAAAGCAGTACCTCAAGGACGTCCTCGCCGGCGTCGGGCAGCGGGACTGTGACGCCTCTCATCTGCCGCCCCGCCACCGCTCGCCCTGCCGCTCGATTGCAGTAGCGGCACGCGGGTCAGTCTTCCAAGCGTTGGCCAATCTGGTTTTGTAGTCATTCCAGATCGCATCGCGACGGCCTTGAACATCATCAGCATCCGGCTCATCCGGCTCGTCCGGATCAGTGCCGCGCAGATGCGCCCGCATTACCCCCGGCGGGCTACCGGCATCCGGCTCGGCCGCGTCCTTGTGCGGGTCCCTCTGAGGAAGCCGCCATGCGGAAGTGGCGCGCTCGATCATTTGATCACGGGCCTCGCGGGCCGCCGTGCGTGCATCCCGCACTGCTGCGTCGGTCACGCGCCGGTAGCCGGGTTGATGGAGATCGACGCCTGCGACTGCGCGTTGCGTTGCATCCATCAGGTGAAGCGGAACAACGACACTCTCTCCATCACCGATCTCCGCATCATCATCATCGTCGAGGTACGAAGTTTTTCGCATTGGTCACCATCTCCTGCTGTTGTAGTACCCGGAGCTAACGAGCACATGCTGCCGGAATTTTTCCGCCTGGTATTCGGCCGCCTCAGCAGCGGCGTCAGCCTCGCTCCCGCTCCCGTTAACCCACTCTAACCCCGATGGATACGAGCGCTTGGCGGCGAGCACAGCCGCGCCCGCCACCGCGTTCGCCAGGTCGTCGTGCATGTTGCGGTCGCGCGGATGATCAATCGTGTCCTTGCCCGAACCGCGAACGGTGGTGCGCTCGAGCGAGCAGAGCTGGCGCACGAGCTTCTCATTGCGCGGGAGCATCACGCGGCCGGAATTGAGCAACGGCAAAAAATCGACGTAAATGTCTGACTTCACCTTCTCGCTGACGACGTAGCTAATGCCGCGCTTTTTGAATTGCTCACGCGGAAATTCACCGCCATAGCGGTCGCCCGACACGCGACGGCAACGGTAATTTTTCAGCACGCTCACGAAATCGATGATGACCTGCTCGGGCGACAGCGGCGGCTTGACCTCGCGAATGCAGTCGATGATCACGCGCTCACCGTCGCGATGACTGATGCTTAACGTAAAGCTGTCGTCCGAACCGCCCGACGGATCTGTGAAGCAATAGTAGTTCGTGCCCGCTGCGGGAGCCATTTCGTAATAGGAGCCGACGCAGCTCTCAACCACCTCGACCGAAACATAGCTTTCCAAATCGCCGCGGAACTCGGCCAGCAGCTCCGCCGTGTTGCGGGCGCGGTCGCGCTCCAGCTCGCGGTCAATCTCGGCTTGCGGAATTGTCTGATTGAAATCTCTTGTGCCGCCCCTGGCGACAAGCACGCCGGGCGCACCATCGGGACCGTAATGCTTGCGGAACGTATCCCACAGCACACCCATCTTGGCGTAGGGCGAGCTTGCCATGATGAGCGGGCCGCCGGTGGTGAGCAAGCCAGGACGCGCCGCGGCAAGCACCTCCACATCTGGATTTGCATAACTGGAATCAACAAACCAAAATGCGAGTTCGTCCGCAATTATTCCGACATACGTCGGGCCCCTGAGTTTGCGAAACGATGCTGGTCTGACCTCAATGCTGATGTTGTTTGTTAGTTCGATGCTGTCCTGCGTGCGGCCCTTGATGAGCTGGCGCAGGATTTCACTGTCGCTGAGATTGGCCTCGATGAAGTCGAGCAGCTTCACGGCGACGCCGGTGGCCTGCGCCACACAGAGGAGAACACCAGTCTCGCCGCGGGCGAGCGCATCGCTGTGATCGCAGCAGGCGGCGATATAAGTTGCCAGGGCTGCCATACCAGAGGTCTTGCCTCCGCGCCTGCCGACAACACTCGCCAGCTCATTCACCCGTTGCAGCGGCTCGCGCGCACGTCCGGTGAGCTTGGTGAAGATGGGCCGCTCCGCATCAGTGAGCGCCTCGCCCATCGCAGCGATGAGCAGCACGCGCCAGGGCAGCCACGATGGACCGCGCAGCACGTGCGCAAGCAGAGCTGGATCGCTCAGTGCATCGCGTAGTGACGTGCGTGGCTTCATACTGCTCGCCTCATGGCGTAGGTTATGCCGCGCCGGGCTTGTGTGGAATCTGCACCACCTTTGGCTCGTCAGGCTTCGGCAACAGCTCGCGCGCCCGCTCGATCAGCGGACGGCCGTCATGTGTCAGCATGTGCGGCATGAACGCCTCTTCGAAAGTGAACATGCCGGTCTCGATGGCGGTCACTTGCCCTTTGGTCCAATCCCTCAACATCGAGCTGACGGCGAGGCGGCCTTGCTTCAGCGCCTCCTGCTCATACTCGACGCGCGAGCGGCGGCAGCGATACCCGTATGGATTTTCCTTCAGCCACGCCGCCGCCCAACCCTTCGCTGATACGCGGAGTTGAACTGCCCGGCCGCGATGCTCGAAGTAGAGCACCAGCTCATGATTAGCGTCGTCGGTCATGAGGCCGATCTTTTCGCAACCGAGTCGCCGCAGGATTTTCCTAGTCTCGGCTTGGGCACGCTCGCCGCTCGTCGCACCGGAATAGGGCACGCTCTTCATGATGCCGCCTCATTATTGAGCTGCTTGGTTTTGTGCGCGAGATACTCAGCAACGCTTGGCGGCGTGACGTTACGTGCTCTACGCTGCAAGCCAACTGCTTCGAGTAAGCGCCTTAAATTGCCCGATGTACGTCCATAGAGATCGAGCGTCTCTGGATCGGCCTCGCCCGCGGTGGCGAACGCCGCTTCCAACCTTTCAAGCTCAACAGTCAGCACGGCAGCGCGTCGGATGATGCTGCGCTCGGCTGCGTTCGCATCAGGCACGTCAGACAGGTGCGCTGCGATGACGTCTTTGGCTCTCCTCACCCAAGGTGAGCGGCCATCCACACCTGGCAAGAGCGCCGAGCCGTTGGTAATGCGGCTCTTCTGCCGGTCCTTGGGCTGGTCGATCTGGGCACGATCAGCGGACGATTCCATGCTCATTTTCGACCTTGGTTGCAGCCCTTATTTGCACCACCCGGCGGTAGGCGCTCGGGCGCGAGCAGGCTTCCCTATGGGTTCCCGCAAACCATACGCCTAGCCTAAGCCACTGACAAGCAAGGGCCTTCTGGCATGTGTTATCCTGTTGCCAAGGAATTGCGGCAGGAACGGCCCCGAAATCGGCGGTTCTCGGCGGTAGCGCGATATAGGATTTGGCCGCCTGAGTGTCGTTGATTCGCGGGTTGAAGCTAATCGAGAAATGAGCTGGCGGCGGCGGGAATGAGTGCCGGGGATTTGCAGCGGGGATTTTTTCGAGGGGATAGCGGCCCGCACGCGGGGGTTTCCTGGAGGTCCCGGGTGGCATGGTAGGCATGGTCGGCATGCTCCTTCCCGCCACGCACGAGAGGTTTTCTCTCTCTATATTATAGTGGGGGAAACCATGCCGTTCATGCCGACCATGCCGTTGGCTCCTCCTCGGTTTGATAGGTGAGTTTGTAACCGGCGACTTTTTTGGTCAGCGGCACTTTGGTCAGGGCGTAGCCTCCGACCCGTGCGTTTGCGTTCATGGCGAGGAAACCGGCGACTTTCTGTCGGCTGATGACGCCGTCGCGGGTGGTGGCATTTGGGATGAGCTTGATGACCTCGTGGTCCAGGTCTTGAGCTTTCAGCAGTGTGTCGCCGTGGGCGGTCCACCACTGATCGAAGATGGCGACCAGCACGCGCCGCTTCGGATCGGCCGCCTTTATTTCATCGGTGCGGTCGACCGGGTCGCGCATACCGAGGGCGAGCAGCGGGTCGCGGCACCATTGCGTCCAAACCTCATAAGAGCCGAGCGGCTTCCCTGACCGGGGCTTGGTCTGGCGGCCCCACCGCCAGATCGTAAGCGCGGCAGACAGCAGGTTAGCGCGCTCGGCGAAGACGTGATCGAGGAAACCGGGGGCGAACATGCGCTGCTCGGGGTTCTCCATGTGCGCGTCAAGGTGCGTGTTGAGCAGTCGGCGCGCCATGTCCTCCGCGATCTGCACGGCGTTGCCGGTGATGCCGATGAAGGTGCGGGTGTGCAGCGGAACGGTTTTGGTGTGCCCCATCGGGCGGACCATTGCCGGGCTCTCGGTCAGGACCGACGCGAGGATGTCCGAGGTCAGGTCCTTGCTATTGAAGTTGTCGAGGAAGATCGCCGGGTGTGCCTCGGTGAGCGCGGAGGTTAGACGCTTGTCCAGCTCCTCGGCATCGTGGCCGCCGGTGAAGGCGGACGGCCGGACGCCGCTGGCCACGACGCAGATGGCCTTGACGAGCAGGCCCTTGCCGGTGCCAGTGCCGCTTAAGTTGGGCGCATCGCATAGGAAGCCTGGGGCGAGATCGAGCGACTGGCGGCAGACCGCCGTGACCAGAGCGGCAAGGAACGAGCTTTCGTCGAGACCGGCGGGCTTGGAAAGGTCCACGACCTCGACAGCGAGGTCGGGATCATGCAGCCGCGCCGCGTCGGCGAACGGGAATGTGCGGAAGAATTGCCGCAGCCGCCTCAATGCGCGCTCGGCGTCGCTCTTGGTCGGCTTATCGGGGACCATGACATCAGGGATGTCGTGGCACCACAGTCCCGTCTCCGGATCGTAGCCGCGAGCGACGCGGATTCCGCCATCGCCGCTGAGTATCGGAGCGGTGACGATGCCGTGGAACGGTTCGAGGCCCCAGCTTCCTTCAAGCCCATGAAGATAGAGTTGCGCGATATCTTTGCTCAGTTGGACCGGTATTCGCTCGACCGCGCCCTTGATGGTGCGCTCCTTGGTCGGGACGCATATCTCGTGGGCGAGGACGCGCACCATCTCGGTCGTGACCTCGAGCGCACGCGGAAGGTAATCGGCCTCGGCCGCGATGCGAACAGGCGCGTGACCGTTGAACAGGAAGTCGTCCCGCTCTGCGATGAGTGTGGCGAGGTCCTTGGCGGCTGCGGTCGGGTCGGAGCTGCTGATGATCAGCTCAGGCAAGGCTGCGAGGTCGAGGCCGCCATATTCCTCGCCGTGCTTCAGCATCGCACGACTCCGAAAGCTTGGGCCATGATCCGCTGCACTTCGTCCTGGCCGATCTCGCGAACGAGGCCGCTGGTCTCGGCATAGGATTGCAGACCATCAACAGCGTCGTGGAGATCGAGCTCGCCCGCTGCGAACAGCAATGCGCGGGCCTCGGCGCGGGCGCGAAAGACTGCCAGCCGGTCGGGCGATGGAGAGGCGCGGGCGCTCACCGTCATTCCGCGTCCTCCTCATCTTCATCGGCATCCGTGAAATCGCCGGATTTCTTTTTGGCCTTCCGCTTCCTCGCTCTCACATCATCCAATTGGGTTTTGTCGAGCACGATCTTGAGCGCATCGTCCCAGCGCAGATCAGGGTGCTTTTTGAGCATCGCTTGGACCTGCTTTCGCAAGGTTTTCGGAACCTTGATCTTGCTCGCCTTGAACTTGCTCTCCATTTGCTCGAATTTTTCTTGCAGCTCCTTGCTGCGATGGAATGTTCGATACGTCTCGCCGAGCAGCTTATCGTCCGGGACCACCTTCTTCAGGCCATAGGCTTTCAGCTTGCGTTCGATCATTGCGATCAGGGCGTCGCTGGTCATGGCATTCAGCTCGACGCGCTCGCTCAGCAGGATGTCGATCTCCGCGTCCGTTGCGCCATTCTCGGCAAGCTGCTCGCGCAGGATGCTCGCGCTGGTCTTGGTCGCGGCGGCAGGTTTGCGCTCAAGGCCCACGATGTCGGCAACCCGCAGACCGAGATCGATCACCTCGAAGGCATTGGAAAACTGATAGCGCCGGGTATCGCGCTGGAGCGTTGCCAGGATCAGGAACCCGGCAAGGTCGAAGTCGTGCAGCACGAATAGCGGGAGCTTGTATTTGCCGCAGATGTCGTCGATCAGCTTCCTCGCCGCAGTGACGGATACACCCTTGGTCGAGATGATCATCAGATCAAAACGATTGGCGAGGTCCACCGCCTTGAACAGCGGGTTGAACCCTTCCTTTTCGCAGAACAACACTGCGCTGACGTTTCCAGACGGACCGATGATGTCGATGTTCGCGTCGGCAAACTCAGCGGGGACGATGTCCGGGTCCTTCATCGCGTGCAGATAAGTGCCGACTTCAATCGTCCCGCAGCCGATGCGCCGGTTGGTGTGGGGCTCTTCGAAATGGCCTCTTGCGTCGTAGACGACATTCCAATCGACACCATGCTCCTCGATGTAATCGGGCAGCAGAGTTTGCGAGAAATATCCGTATGCAAGTTCTTTATCTTCGGTCAGCGCCATGATTTTCGGGCGCGCCTGGTAAAAAATTTGCCTCGCTAAGGCTGGCAGCGTGTTGTTGCCGCTCGCGGCCATATAGGCCGCCTTCATGACCTGCCAGGCGGCGTCCTTCTGCGTGGTTCGCGGCTCCCTGGTCAGCCGTGACATGCGATAGCGAACCATGCCGGGATGGCGTTCCTCCGATTTCTTCTGCCGCGTCCATTTGCTGGTCGCGGTCTCGACGGCATCGAGGATGTCGTTGGCGATATTGCGCGGGCGCGGGTTAGTCATCGGGCTGGCTCGCATCGTCGGTGAGGATGATCGAAGACTTGCCGCGATCGGCATACTGGATGTACGCCGATGCCAGATGCAGCGCGCAGATCACCGGCTGGCTGGCGTTGGCTCGCACCTTGGCCAGGGTGTTCTCCAGTCCTTCTCCAGTCGATCCGAAGGCGCGGAATGGATTGTGGATCGCGGCGCTCCAGTTAGCGCCGGTGATGATCTTGCGCGACACGGCCGCGCCTTGTGTCAGTCCGGATTGATGCAGCCCGAAGGCAAATTCGACGACGTAGGGGATGCCGTCAGGAGTCATGCCTTTGCGGCATTGATACTTGAAGGTCTCAATGTTGCCGCCCGCTGCCAGAAATCGCTGCTTGAGATGCTCGCCGCCGATGACGCCGAGATGCTTGGGGGCAACCGGCTTGCTATATCTGCGCATCGCCGCCAGCAGCTTGGCGATGCCATTGCGATTGACCTCTTCGACGCCGAAGAACTGCGCCAGCGATTGATGCGAGCACCCGACCTCGGCGAGCACCTTGCGCTGAATGGCAGTGCCGGAGAGCCCGCGAAATTCGGCGATGAACTCGCGCACCGTGCGGCGCTGCCCGAGGTCGCGATCCCTCGCCACATGCGCGGCGAGATAGCGCTGCAACCGTGACTCGTCATACCAGTGCGGGCTGGTCGGATTGCGCGGCCGCCATTTCTCCCAGTTCGGACTGGTCGCCTTGACGTTGACGAACTCCTGCCCGAACCAGACGCCGCGCAAGGTCAGGTGCGGATTAAACCAGACGTAACTCTCAATGAGCCGTCTGAAGGCATTGCCCGCGTATTGCAGAAGATCATGCTCAAGCTTGGGTGGCCACTTGATCGTGAGCTTGCTGCCGACCGTGACCGCAGACTCCGCTGTGGTGTGGATGACCTTGGGTTGGTTGTTGATGTGATCGACCCGAAACTCGATCCGATGCTCGACGCCCCGCGTCTCGATGATCGTCACACCGGCGGCAGTGCCATCGCTGCCGACCTTGCGTTCGAGCACATAGCCCATGGCGAGAATGGTCTTCAGCGCATTGCCCTGCGCGCCCCGCGTCGGGGAGACATACGCTTCACGAGAAGAGACCCGGACCGTGTAATCGAGGATCGACTCGATGGTCTCGCTGGCGATCCCGCCCGCGTTGTCCTTCGAGGGCGTTGTCCATGACCTCCTTGCCCACCACCAGCGGCCACTCATAGATCGAGTGCCCGGTCTGGTTCTGCAGCTCGCGCTCGCTGCAGAACTCCATCAGTCGGGAGACCTTGAAGGCCACCCGCGTCAGCTTCGGCTCGGATTTCTTGCGAGCGGACCGTTCGGGCTTTGCCACAATTTGTAAAAACCGAGGCCCCTTAGTCGGCTTTTCTGCTGAAAGTGCAGGGTATCGGCGGTCATGACGCCACCCCCGCAGCAGAGACGGCATCAGCGGCAGCCTTCAGATTGGGGAATAGGCCGAGAGAGCGATCATCGGCATCGAAGGCTTCGACGCCTTGGTGGCCGCGCGACAACATGAAGCCGATACAGGTGCGGCCGTCGTAGACCGCCTGTACAGGCCGATGTGGCGGTGCTAATGGGAAGTCGTATCCGTCATCACCGATACAAACTTCCCGGGGCCTGCCGTTGCCAGTTGCGGCAGGCCCTGGTGCGTTAGCCACGCGCCCTTGACGCTTGCCACTTGGCGTTGTTCGCGATCGAGACGCCGACGCGGTGTGGCGACAACTGCGTCACGATCGGACCGCTGCCGCTCGCGAGGATGCGCAAGGCCGTTCTCAAACTGATGTTATTGAGCGCGGCCCACTCGCGCAGCGTTAAGATTTGATTCGGGTGCAAGGTCTCGTGCCATCGCAGCACTCGCTGCGGCTGCACCGGCTTGCGCTTTGACTTTTGTTTGTGGAGCTTGCGGTGTTGTTTGCCGAGGCCGACGCTGAGAATAGACATTGAGTCCACATCCTCAAATTCGGATGGGACGGACGGGGCAAACAAAAATAGGCCCGCCCGACCCATCGCAATGGGTTCGGTCGGACCTACGGCGTCGGGGTCCAGGTTCAAGGCGCTCACTGGATGCGAGCGCGAGCGTGAACACCCTAGGTCTTGGGGCTACTTTTCTCTATGCCTTATCCGCCGTCACCGGCGTGATCACCCGACTGCAGACACAACTACACAACACCAATTGCAGCTCGGTTGAACCCGACTGCACACTACATGCGGCCGGTGTAGCCCGACTGCATACTACATACAGTGGGCGGCGGCATCAAGTGGCCGTGGCTGGCGCGTAGGGGATAACTTTCCGCTCGCCGCCCTCTACCAGCGTGCGGATGTGATCACACCACAGCGCCAACGCAGCGCGCACCTCGCGCTCGTAAAAGCTCTTGTTGTAGGTGCCGCCGACCTGGCCGCGATGCCCTTGATGATTCAAAATTTGCTCGACCACATGCGGCGCGACGCCGAGATCGTGCAGTCGCGTCGAGAGCGTGCGCCTGATGTCATGCAGCGTCCAATCGGGGCTCACGCCCGAGCGTTCGTCGAGTGCCTGCTTGCCCTTGTCCCACGCCGAGAAGCCGTGCTCGGAATGCACCCCGAACAGGTGATCGCGGCTCACCATGTGCGCCACACCCGCGATGATGTCACGCGCCATCGGCATCAGCGGCAACGCATGGGCGCGCTTGTTCTTGGAACGCGCGGCGGGGAGCGTCCATATCCCACGCTCCAGGTCGATCTCGCTCCAGCGGCTTCCGCCAATCTCTTGCCGCCTGGCACCAAGCAGCACCATCAACCGAACGATTCTGCCGTAGTCGTCATCCTTGCAGGCGCGCCAGATCGCCGCCATCTCGCCATCGCTCAGCACCCGCTCTCGCGGCGTGCCCTCCTTCGGCTTGAGCGTGCCGATGATCGGGTTGTGCTCGACGAGTCCGCATTGCATCGCCCATACGAAGAAGGTCGCCAGCGCCGCCCGCGCTCGCCCTGCAACGATGCTGCTGTGCTCGCGGGTGATGACGAGCAAGCGGCTGGCGATGTCCTTGCGGCTCACCTTATCGACCGGCATTGCGTGCAGCGGCCTGAAATAGTCGCCGGTGAGGTAGATCGTCACTGCCTGCAACGTGCGGGGGCGGACCTCGCGCTGCTTTGCGGCCAGATATTCGTTGATGACGCCGCTCAGCGTGATCCGGTCCTTGCCGCGCCGGTCGAGGCGGTCGGCCTGCGGATCTTCGCCCAGGGCGATTCGGGCCAGCACCTTCTTGGCCATGCCCCGCGCCTGCTCCGCGCCGAGCACTGCGGCCGAGCCGAGCAGCAACCGCCGCGTGGCACCGGCGCGCTTGTACTGCACGATCCAGGAGCGCAGCACCTTGCCGCCAGCACCCAGGCGCAGGCGAAAGCCAAATCCTGCCATCTCGTTGTCGAAGTGAATCGCGTCAGTCTTGCCGTCGAGCTTGAGCGCGGCGACGGTCTTGGCATCGAGCTTCATGATTTCCTCTTCCGGGCGTGGGGAAGCCAAGGGGAAGCTTCCCTAGGGTTCCCCGTGGCACTTGCTGGCACTGTCAGAAGAGGAATTAGTCCCAAAAGCGCCGACAATCAAGGGCAACGGCGCTTCCCGGCATGGCCCGTCCCCAGGGTAGCGCCTCCGTACAGAAATGCTCACCCCCATGCCCGGCGAGCTGATTGCCGACGGCTCGGGCGCTGCCGCCAAGAACAGAGCTTCGCTCAGGTCGTGCTGCACTATGATCCGCGAGCACCGCGCGGCAAGCAAACGACCACCCGCAAAGCGCTCAGGCCGGAAAGGCGAGCGGCTTTCCCTTCTCCACGACATAGGTGATGAGAATGACGCTCTTGGCGTCGCCAGGCTTGCCGCCCGCATGGCGCGTTTCGGGTGGGATGTGGAAGCCATCGCCTTTTTTGAGCATGCGGGTCGGTTGACCTTGTATGGGAAGCTCGAAGCCGCCTTCCAGCACATAGGCGGATTCGACCCCCGGATGCGTGTGTCGCGCGACGGTCACCCCCGGCTCTATGGTCGCTTCCACGAGTAGCGTCACATAGCCCGGCGTCGGACCGTCCGTTTGCGACAAGATCTTGCGCGTGACGCCGGCCGTCGCTGCGGGTGGCGCGCCTTGGGCCGATGCTTCGGTGGCGATGAACTCCGTAATTCCGCAGATCGCGCACGACGCAAAGCCCGCGAATCCTCGTCGCGTGAGCATGATATCCTCCCTGCCTGTATCCGGATCTTGAGTGCTGTCCGGACTTCTCGGCAGATCGTAAGGCGTTCACGAATGCATTGGCAAGGTGAAGCTGGGGCGCGCGATCACCGGCGCCCTCGTGGCAGGGCGATTGAGCCAGGGCACCGCTTCACGCTTGCGCGCGATGCCCAAGCTTGGCCTGGCGTATGGGGTTGCTTAAATCAGCCGACGACCAGCGCCGCGTGCCGGCTCTGGCCTTCGCTCATGCCGCGCGCCTTCATCCAGTCGTAGGCGCGGTTGAACAGGGTCACGTCGTAATAGTCGACGTGCTTGTAGCGCACGAACGCCCGCAGCAGTTCCGTCGGCTTCAAGGCGCCCTTGGCGTGGGCCGTGACGTGGTGGGCGTATTTGTAAAAGTCGGAGTTGATCAGGTCGACGGCCTCGTTCTCGGCGTCGTAATAGGCCTTGCGCTGCTCCGGCGTCAGATCGGCCGAGATGACCTCGCCGCCACGATAGAAGGAGGCGGCGATGATATGGGCGCCTTCCTTGAGCCCGAGGCTGATGAACGGCTCCATCACTGCGATCGCCCGAGCCGTCCTTGAGCGCCGCATAGCGCATCTGGGGCAGCCCGCCGTTTTGGATTTTGACGTGCTCGGAACCGACGGCGCTTTCGAGCATCTGGATGGTCGTGTAGTGCGAGCCGGTGAGCTCCTGCACCATAACCGGCACGTCCGCCATGTCGCGCGGGACCTGGAGCTTGTCGTCGAAGGTGAGGACCGCCTGGGCCGCGACGGCCGCCCGCAGCGCCGCGATGTTGCCGCCGCGCTTGCCGCGCTCCAGGCGATCGATGCTCGCCCATTCGCAGACATTGTAGCTGTCGGCGGAACCGCAATCGAAAAGATTCTCCTTGAGGCGCGACATGAGCGGCGTCTGCGCATTGTCTCTTTCCCGGTCGGCGTAGGTGGCCGAGAAGCTGACATCGAGGCCTGCCCTGGCGAACAGCCCTTGCTCGATGCCGACGATCACCGGCAGGTCGAATACCGGATTGTTCGGCGCGATGCTGACGGTCGGCCGATCTTGTTCGGGCTGCATGGTTTCCTCCCGGCTTGCGGGCGTCCTCCGCGGCACCTTCCGCGTCGGCCCAAATTTAACACCCCGGCGGCGACGGTTGCAAAGCGGCCGCTCGGTGGATTGCAGCCCGCAATCGGTGCTATGCGATGTCACACCGGCGTACATCCACGGGTCCGCCACGCCGGAGACGCGCGCACCGAGATCGCGGCGCCGGTGCGCATCACACCAGGGCGCGCTCGAGAGGACGCCATGACGATTGCAGCGGAGCGACGCCGCTGGCCGGCGGAAGGTCTCACCCGGGTACCCTATTGGGTCTATTCGGATCGCGACGTCTACGAGGAGGAGCAGGCGCGCATCTTTCGCGGGCCGACCTGGCATTTCCTCTGCCTCGAGGCTGAGCTGCCCAACCCCAATAGCTATTGCCGCTCGAGCCTCGGTGCGATGCCGGTGGTGGCGACCCGAGACCGGGACGGCACGCTTCACGCCTTCGAGAACCGCTGCGCGCATCGCGGATCGCTGCTGGTGCTCAACGAGCGCGGCGAGGCGCGCGATATCGTCTGTGTCTACCACAACTGGAGCTACGATCTTTGCGGCAACCTCACCGGCGTCGCCTTCCGCAAGGGCCTGCGCGGCAAGGGCGGCATGCCGCAAGAGTGCCGCCCCGAGACCGACGGGCCGCGCAAGTTGCGGCTGGAGACGCTCGCGGGCCTGGTGTTCGGCACGCTTTCGGCGGACGCGCCGCCGCTCGAGCGCTATCTCGGGCCCGAGATCGTCGCGCGTATCCGCCGCGTGATGCGCGCGCCGGTGAAGATGCTCGGCGGCTACAGCCAGACGCTGCCGAGCAATTGGAAGCTCTATATGGAAAACGTCAAGGACACTTACCACGCGAGCCTGCTGCACACGTTCTTCACCACCTTTCGGCTCAACCGGTTGTCGCAGCAAGGCGGCATCGTGGTGAGCGATTCGGGCGGCCACCACGTGAGCTACTCGCTCGCCGCCGACACCGGCGGCCAGGAATACGAGCAGGCCGGCATGCGCGCGGCGCAGGAAGGATTCGGCCTCGAGGCGCCGCAGCTGCTGGAGGCCGTCGACGAGTTCGGTGACGGGGTCGGGCTGCAAATTCTTTCCGTGTTTCCGACCTTCGTGCTGCAGCAGACCCGCAACAGCTTGGCGGTGCGGCGCCTGCGTCCGCAGGGTCTCGACAAGACCGAGCTGGTGTGGACCTGCTTCGGCTTCACCACCGACGACGCGGACATGACCGAGCGTCGCTTGCGGCAAGCCAACCTGATCGGCCCGGCCGGCTACATCTCGATGGAGGATGGCGCGGCGCCCGGCTTCGTGCAGCGCGCGGTCGCTACCGCCCCCGATCTGCTGTCGGTCGTGGAGATGGGCGGCGCGAGCGTCGCCTCCGACGACAACCGCGTCACCGAGGCGGCAGTGCGCGGCTTCTGGAAGGCCTATCGCGGGTATATGGGGATCTAGATCTAGACGAGGCCGCGACGGCTAAGCGCGGCCCAATCACTATCCGCGTTGAAGCGCTCTGCCGACGTGACATCGGACATCACGACGCGTCCGAGACGTTGTCATAGGCGTTACTTGCACGTCTGTATCAATTCCTGAATGTTGTCGTCATAAATCGGAATCTTGACGAGTATCGGCTTTTGGGAGGCGTTTATCTCAACAATAATGCGCCACGTGGTGTCGAGCGGCGGAGAATCAAGAAGGAGAGATTCGTCAACCCCAAAATGCGTCCCCAACTCCAGCCTCTCCACCTTTTGTTTGTAAGCGCTGAAGGCGACGATGAAAAATCTGTTGGAATATTGATATTGCGGAATAAGTTTTTGCGACGGATTTTCATCATTGACGCGATAAGTCGTGCGGATTCCGCGGTACCCATCGACGCGATCGGGGAAATCCAACGACGCCGCTCCCGCCTCGTCGACCACCGTGGCGAAGAAGACGATTGTTCCGTTCCTGCAAATTCCCTCAACTAACGCAGACGCACCATCTGCATTTTTCTGTACAGATTCAACCCTGACATCGACCCTATCGGTCGGCTCGTTTGTCTTGCGCGCGATCTTCCAGATTGTCCCCGACGTTCGCGCGTATTCCAGCCCCTTGGGTTTTGCCTCCTGACGCTGACGTTCCTCTAGCGCGGCACGTACTTCTTTCTCTTTGCGTTCCGCCTCCTGACGTTGACGCTGTTCCTCCTGACGCTTCGCCTCGAGACACCCCTCCGGCATGCGATTGACCGCGTTCGGGGGCTCCGCGTTGCGGTACGCCGCCCTCCGACGCTGATACTCCAGCTCCTGACGATCTGCCTCGTAGCATTCCATGAGCTTGCGGCGCTCCGGATCCTCAGGCCCTGCGTCCTGAGGAGGGAGATTGCTGAACCGGATCATCACCACGACGCGGAACGATGCATCGGGAAGCTTGACGTGTTCCGGCGGTGGAAATGGCTGTGATTGCTGAATGAGGAGGAGCGCCGTCCTGCCGAGTTCAGGGTTGACGGTTACAATGCGGGTTCCCGGGAGCACCTACCCGGCACGGCTCATGTTGAATTCGAATCTCACAACGCCGCTTTTACCGCGGGTGCGAGTACCGGTCAGATAGCGTTTATTGTGTTCGAGGTCCGCGCTGATTTGGTTCTTCCACTCGAGCGGCACAGAAACATCATTCTCACGCACTTGTCGAGCGGCCGCAAATTCGGCGCCTATGGACATCGGCGCCGCTGCGAGGAGAAAAATACCGAGCAATCGCGGCTTCAGCATCTCCAACCTAAACCAAGGGATGACGTGCACACGACCACGCACCTTGCTGCAGCGATGTTCGAGCGCGGCATTGTCAGCTGCAACTCAACCGTTCGGCTCGCGCCGCGAGGGCGCCGGCGTCAGAAAGAAGAATGAGCATCGTCGACGTTAAGCGATTCTATCATCAGATCAATACCGGCGGGCGAAACGAACGGGCCAAACCCTGGCAGGATGGAGGTTGGATGATGCCGGCATTCGGCGAACCAAGCTCAGTTACGGCCTTCGCACATGCGCCGGCGGAACGTCAACCGACGATCGCTGCAGCCCGCATAACAGGCATTCGCTGATGGCCTGCCGGTTGGCGCAGGCGCGAATGACCCGCTCCGGTCAAGTTCAGAAAAACCTCGCGCGGAGTAGATGCCTGCCGGGGTTCCCGAAAGCGGGCGCCGACGCGGCTTCCCGCTCCGTCCGGCTGGCGCCAATGGCCGCCGTTAGCGGATTGAAACGACGCGCGACCCTGCCTCTGCACCGTCCACGTGCTGCGCAATCAAACAACCCACTTCATTGGGATGGGTTGCAATCATGAAATGCGCGGCCGTCTCGATCGTGGCAAGCGCTGCCCTGCTCATGCACTCGCTGAGCAGCGCGTTGGCGCGTTGCACCGCCGGGTGACTTGCTCCGCCCCGAATCACGAGCGCAGGGATTTCGACGGCAGCCAGCGCCGCCGCCGGCAGCGCGAAACCATACGCACTCGCCCAATCGAGGATGTTGACCGCTGTCGTCGCCACGGCGTAGTCGCGCACCCGTTGTGGCCACGAAGCATAGGTGCCGGCGCCACCGTAGAAATCGATCATCGCCGCGATCGCTTCCACGTTCCCGCCCTCGAAGGCGGCGAAATAGGCCTTCGTCATCTCACAAAACGCGCGATAGTGCTCGCGCTCGCCCCGGTCTCGCAACACGTCCAGGGCGGGCGCATCGACAATCACGAGGCTGGCGAGAGATACTTGGTTGCGGACCGCCACCGCCAGCGCCACCAAGCCGCCGAAGGAATGACCGACGAGATGCGCGCGGCCGCCCG
>Ga0070699_100002253_pt1 | contig 17398 bp, 14 predicted proteins | sample KBSK1503metaG_FD_65473 | JGI IMG/M metagenome (GOLD analysis project Ga0070699, IMG submission 65473) | Corn, switchgrass and miscanthus rhizosphere microbial communities from Kellogg Biological Station, Michigan, USA - KBS K1-50-3 metaG | ecosystem: Host-associated > Plants > Roots >... | reverse complement strand
GACCGAGACCGCGTTGCCCCAGGCGCACTGCCTGCTCGCGATGGAGCTGGCGCTCCAGGCCGAGAAGAGCGCGCAGCGGTTGAGCCTCGCAAAGTGAGTCAGGGAGGAGGCGGCGGCGCGGCGGTGGTTCGAGTGAGCGCCGCGGCGATGGACTTCCCGAGCAGCGCCTGGAGGCGGTCGCGGCGCGGCGTCGACAGCGCGTTCACGCCCCGGGCGTAGAGGCGAAGCACGCGGGCGTCCTCGCCCAGCATGAGATCGCGCCCCACGGTGACGCGTTCGTAGGCGAGGACGCGCTCCCGGTCCACGGGACGCAGCGCGCCGACCACCGCGCTCTTGAGGGAGCGTAGCTCCCGCGTCTCGTCCTCGGTCAGCGCAGGTGCGCCGCGCCTGGCGGCGACGTCGGCCCGGCGGAAGACCTCGGGGGGATCGGGCGGGCGGCCGAGATCGATGGTCGAGGCCACGAGGCGGATCGTCTCGGGGGCCAGGTGGGGAAGCTGCTCGGCGGCGACCTGCAGCTCCGGCGGCAACGGCGGCTTCGCGTCCTGCGGGCTCGGCGTCGCCACGGGGGCGGGGGCCACCGGTGCCTTCCGGATGAGCCACTCGAGCCTCGGGAGCCAGGCGAGCGCGGTCGCGACCAGCCCGAGCCCGCCCAGGACCGCGGCGACGATCAGGAGCTGTCGCTTCGGCCAGGGGCGGCTCGGGCCGCGCTCTCCTTCGAGCGGCGCGAGGCGGAGGCTGGGCAGCTCGCTCAGGGGAGGCGGCGGCAGCAACGGCTCCGGCCGAGGCGGCCGGGGCGTGGTCACTCGCGTGAGCCACGAGGAGGCGCTGTCGAGCAGGTGCTGCGCCGCCGGCGGAATGTGGATCCGGACCGGCTCCTTTTCCTCGATCAGGTCCAGCTCTTCGAGCTCCTCCGCCGCCGGCTCCTCGTCGTCGAGCGGCTTGAACGCGATGACCGGCATGCCGTCATCGTGCGCGGCCGGCCGCGTCGAGCGGCGCGGGGTGAACCCCACGAAGGGCGCGGTGACCACGCTCCGGGCCACGTCGCCGAGGTCGATCGGCTCCAGCGGGATGACGGGCGGCTTCGGCATCGCGACGGCCGCCTTGCTTGCGGCAGGGGCGACCGGCCTCTCGACGATCGCCGCGAGCGGCTCCACCGCCGTGCTTTGCGCCAGCGCGGGCAGATCCGTCGGCTCCGTCGGGATCGCCACCTCCTCGTCGGGCGGGATCGCGAACTCCTCTTCTTCGGTCGGGATCGGAACCTCTTCCTCTTCGGACGGCGCGATCGCCGCCGCTGCCTCCTCGAGCCCCTCCGGCGGGAGGATGGGGACGTTGTGGCCCGGCTTTGCTGCGGCGGCGGCGTCGGGCTCCGCGACGCTATCGGCGCGGGCCGGCTGCGGTTGCGGCTTCGGCGTCGGGGGCTCTGAAGGTCGGGGACGCGCGGCGTCCGCAGCCGCTTTCGCGGTCTCCGCCTCGATCATCTCCTTGAGGGTGCGCCAGCGGTGGGAGCCGACGCGCTGCACCCGGGCCTTGTCGTCGTGGAGCCAGGCACGCAGCCCGACGAGGTCGACCGCCAGGAGGGTGCCGTCTCCGAGGCGCAGCTTGTATTGACGAGCCATGCCCCTCCTCTGGGGACCGCGCGTGGGGCACTATAGTCCCGCTCGACCCCGAGCGCGAATGTGAACGGCGTCACACCGTCAGTGCGGGTGGGCCCCCGGCGACGGCGTCGCGCCCGGCGCGGGGCTTGCGGCGTGCATGGCGTGGCCCTTGGCCGTGTTCTGGATCGACGCCACCTGCCATCCACTGCCCGCCCGCTCGAAGATCACCGTCGCCACGCCGGGCCGGGCGCGCTCGATCCCGCTCAGCATCCAGGCGAAGCGCGCCCAGGCGGTGTCGCCCTTTCCCCCGGTGACGACGTCGCTGACCTCGAGGCGAGGCTTCTGAGCGCCCCCGAAGATCCGCGTCAGGAGCCGGATCACGCGCTCCTTTCCGACGAAGACGGCGCCGTCGTCGGCGATGTAGACCGCGTCCGGCTCGAGGGCGGAATCGTAGTAGGCGAGGTCCTGGGCGTTGTAGGCACGCACACCGCGCTGGAGCTCGGCGGCGATCTCCGGACGGGCCTGAGGCGACGGCGTCGGTGAGGGGGACGGAGCGGGCTGCAGTGCCAGGAGCAGCATGACCGCGATCGGGGACAAGGGCACCTCCTTGAGTTCTTTGATGGATCCTATAATGCGGACTGGGCACCTACCACTGCGGAGGAACGGATGACCGGCTCACGAAGCGCGGCCGACGTCCTCGAGGAGGTCCGCCGCTCGCCCTCCCAGAAGGTCAAGGTCGCGATCACCGACGTGGACGGGATCCTGCGCGGGAAGTACGTCCACAAGGAGAAGTTCCTCTCGGCCGCGGAAACCGGCTTCGGCTTCTGCAACGTCGTCTTCGGCTGGGATTCCTCGGACGTCTGCTACGACAACGGCAGTTACACGGGCTGGCACAGCGGCTACCCGGACGCGCTCGCCCGCATCGACCTCTCGACGCACCGCGTGGTTCCGTGGGACGGGGGAGTGCCCTTCTTCCTGGCCGACTTCGAGGACGGCCAGGGCCGGCCCCTCGGCGTCTGTCCGCGGCAGCTCTTCAAGCGGGTCCTGGCCCGCGCCGCGGCGCGCGGCCTGGTGCCGGACGCCGGCCTGGAGTATGAGTGGTTCAACTTCCAGGAGACGCCGCAGACCTGGGCGGCCAAGGGCCACACCTCGCCCCTGCCGCTCACGCCCGGGATGTTCGGTTACTCCATCGTGCGCCCCGCGCACAATCGTCCGTATTTCACCGCGCTCTTCGACGAGCTGGCCGCCTTCCGGGTGCCCCTCGAGGGCCTGCACACGGAGACGGGCCCCGGCGTCTTCGAAGCGGCGATCCTCCATGCGCCGGGCCTGGAGGCCGCGGACCGCGCGGTGCTCTTCAAGACGGCGGTCAAGGAGATCGCGCAGCGCTTCGGCGTGATGCCCACGTTCATGGCGCGGTGGAGCAGGGAGCTGCCCGGCTGCGGCGGTCACATGCACCAGAGCCTCTGGCAGGACGGTCGCAACGTGTTCCACGACGAGAAGGACCCGCACCGCATGAGCCAGACGTTCAAGAGCTATCTGGCCGGCCAGCTCCACGCGCTCCCCGACCTGCTGCCCTTCTTTGCTCCCACCGTGAACAGCTACAAGCGCCTGGTCGAAGGCTTCTGGGCGCCCACCCGCGTCACCTGGGGGGTCGACAACCGCACGGTCGCCTTCCGGGTGATCCCGGGCCGCGCGAGCTCGACGCGGCTGGAGGTGCGGGTCGGCGGCGCGGACCTCAACCCGTACCTGGCGATGGCGGCGTCGGTCGCGGCCGGCGTGTGGGGGATCGAGCAGGGGCTCCCGCTGAGCGACGAGCCGGTGACGGGCAGCGCGTACCAGGCGGAGAAGGCGGTGCGGCTGCCGCGGACCCTGCAGGAGGCCACCGACCGCCTGCGGCGATCGGCCCTCGCCCGCGAGCTGCTCGGCGAGGAGTTCGTCGACCATTTCGTGCGGACGCGCGATTGGGAGTGGCGCCAGGCCCAGCAGGCCGTCACCGACTGGGAGCTGAAGCGCTACTTCGAGATCATATGAAGGGCACTGTCCACACCTTCAGCTTTCCGACCCGGATCCACTTCGGGCCCGGCGCCCGCCTGCGCATCGCCGAGGACCTTCGGGCGCAAGGGCGGAAGCGCCCGCTCGTCGTCACCGACCGCGGCCTCGCCGCGCTGCCCGTCTTCGCGGAGGTGCTCACGTCTCTCTCTTCGCTGGAGGCGATGCCCTTCTCGGGTGTGGCCGGCAACCCCGTCGCCTCCCAGGTGAGCGCCGGCGTCCAAGCGTTCCGGGCGCACGACGCCGACTCGATCGTCGGGATCGGCGGGGGGGCGGCCCTCGACGTCGCCAAGGCCGTCGCCCTCATGGCGCGCCATCCGGGCGAGCTGTTCGAGTACGAGGACGGCCTCGCGGACGCGCGGCCGGTGGACCAGCCGGTGCCGTACTGGGTGGCGGTGCCGACGACCGCGGGCACCGGCAGCGAAGTCGGCCGCAGCGCGGTCATCTCCGACGACCGCACGAAGGTGAAGAAGATCATCTTCGCGCCGCAGCTCCTGGCCCGCGCCGTCTTCGCGGATCCGGAGGTCACCGTCGGCCTGCCGAGGCCGGTCACGGCCGCCACCGGCATGGATGCGCTGACGCACTGCATCGAGGCCTATCTCGCGAAGGCCTATCACCCGATCTGCGACGGCATCGCCCTCGAAGGCCTGCGGCTGGGCGCGCGCGCGCTGCCGCGCTGCGTCGAGACCCCCGGGGACGTGGAGGCGCGGGGCTCGATGATGATGTCGTCCATGATGGGAGCGATCGCGTTCCAGAAGGGGCTCGGCGTCGTCCACTCGTGCGCCCATGCCCTCTCGGCGGTGGCCGACCTGCACCACGGGCTCGCCAACGGCCTCATGATCGAGCCCGCGCTCCGCTTCAACCTGCAGGCGGTGCCCGATCGGTTCCGGATCCTGGCCCAGACCGTCGGCGTGGACGGCGACGGGGAGGCGTTCCTGCGCTGGCTGGCGGAGCTGAAGCAGCGCATCGGCATCCCGCGGGGTCCGGCCGAAGCCGGGGTGAGGCCCGCCGAGGTGGGCCGCCTCACCGAGCTGGCCTTCGCCGACACGTGCCACCTCAACAACCCACGGCCGTGCACGCCGGAGGACTTCCGCCGCCTCTGGGACGAGGCGTTCGCGGCCGCCCGGACCGCGTGAAGGTCACGAACCCCGCGACGGGCGCGGTCATCCGTGAGCTGGCCGAGGACGGCCCCGAAGAGGTCGCGCCCAAGCACGACCGGGCGCGACGTGCGCAGCCCGTCTGGGCCGCCCGCCCCTACGGGGAGCGGGCGGCGGCGATCCGCCGCTTTCGCGACCTGCTCGTGCTGCGGCGCGACGACCTGGCGCGCACGCTGACCTCCGAGATGGGCAAGCCCATCACCCAGTCCCGCAACGAGCTGGAGGCGACGCCGGGCCGGATCGACTTCTTCCTCGAGGCGACACCGTCGGTGCTGCGCGAGGAGACGGTGCTGAAGCGCGAAGGACTGGAAGAATCGATCACGCTCGAGCCTCTCGGCGTCGTGGCCAACGTCTCGGCGTGGAACTACCCGTACTTCGTGGGCTCGAACGTGTTCATCCCGGCCTTGCTCACCGGCAACGCCGTCCTCTACAAGCCGTCCGAGTTCGCGACGCTCACCGGCCTGGCCATCGGCGACCTCATGCATCAGGCCGGCGTGCCGGAGGACGTCTTCCTCGTGGTGACGGGCGGGGGAGAGACGGGCGCGGCGCTCGTGGGCCAGGACGTGCAGGCCGTCTTCTTCACGGGCTCCTACGCGACGGGCCGGCGCATCGCGGCGGAGGCGGGACGGCGGCTCGTCCGGTTGAACCTCGAGCTGGGCGGCAAGGACCCGGTGTACGTCGCGGACGACGTCGACGTGAAGACGGCGGCGGCGTCGGTGGCGGAAGGCGCCTTCTACAACACGGGCCAGAGCTGCTGCGCGGTCGAGCGCGTCTACGTGCATCACGCGGTCCACGACCGCTTCCGGGAGGCGTTCGTGGAGGTCGTCCGCGGGTACGTGGCCGGCGACCCGATGGACCCGAACACCTTCATCGGTCCTCTCGCCCGCCCCGCCCAGGTGGCGGTCCTGGAGCGGCAGGTCGAGGATGCGCGCGCCAAGGGCGGACGGCTGCTCCTGGGCGGCCAGCGGATCGACGTGCCGGGCTGCTGGTTCGAGCCGACGGTCGTGGCCGAGGCGAACCACACCATGGAGCTGATGCGGGACGAGAGCTTCGGCCCGGTCATCGGGCTCCAACGCGTGTCGGGGGACGACGAGGCCGTGAGCCTGATGAACGACACGCCGTACGGCCTGACCGCGGGCGCCTACACGCCGGACCGCGAGCGGGCCCGGCGCATCCTCTCCCGCGTGAACAGCGGCTCGGTGTACTGGAACTGCTGTGACCGCGTCAGCCCGCGCCTGCCGTGGTCCGGCCGCGGCCACTCCGGCATCGGCGCCACGCTCGGCCGCGACGGAATCCGCGCCTTCGTGCAGCCCAAGGCCTGGCACTGGCGCAGCCCGCGCGCGTAAGTGCGGGAGGATCTCGCCTCCGAGGACGAGCGCCTCCTGCGGAGCCTCGGCTACGAGCAGGAGCTGGCCCGCAAGATGGGCGGCTTCTCGAACTATGCGATCTCGCTGTCGATCATCTGCATCCTCGCGGGCGGGGTGACCTCGTTCCACCAGGGGCTCTCGAGCGTCGGCGGCGCGGCGTTCGGCCTGGGCTGGCCGCTCGTGTGCCTGTTCTCGCTGGCCGTGGCGGCCACGATGGGGCAGGTGGCCTCCAGCTTCCCGACCGCGGGAGGGCTCTACCACTGGGCGTCCATCCTCGGCGGCAAGGGATGGGGATGGACGACCGCGTGGCTCAACCTCCTCGGGCTGGTGGCGGCGCTGGCCGCGATCAACCTCGGTGCGCTCCGCTTCACGCTCGACTCCCTCGGCCCGCTGATCGGCCTCGAGTGGTCGGGATGGACGCCGGGGACGCAGACCGCCGTGGCCATCGCCGGCGTCTTCGCCATCTGCGCGTCGCAGGCGCTCGTCAACCACCTCGGCATCCGTCTGACGACGCGGCTCACCGACTTCAGCGGCTACTGGATCCTGGGCGTGGCGGCGCTGCTCACGGCCGCGATGCTCTACTTCGCGCCGTCGCTCCATCCCGGATCGCTCCTGACCTTCTCGAACTTCAGCGGCGCCCGCGGCGGGGACGTCTGGCCGGCGACGAGCAGCATCGCGCTGCTCTTCGCGCTGAGCTTCCTGCTGCCCGCGTACACGATCACGGGCTTCGACGCCTCCGCCAACACCGCGGAGGAGACGGTCGGCGCGGCGATTCGCGTCCCGAAAGGCATCGTGAGCGCGGTGGCCGTCTCGGGCCTGTCCGGTTGGATCATGCTGTGCGCGGTCGTGATCGCGATCCCGGACGTGGCGCGGGCCGCCTCGATGGGCCCGAGCAGCTTCGGCTGGATCCTGGGCCGCGTGCTGCCGAAGGGGCTGGCCTACTTCATCTTTGCGGGCATCGCCATCGCCCAGTACCTGTGCGGCCTGGCCGCGGTGACTTCGGTCTCGCGCATCGCGTACGCGTTCGCCCGCGACGGCGGCATGCCGCTGTCGCGCAAGCTCCGGATGGTGTCCGGGCGCTACCGGACGCCGGCGGTCGCGATCTGGACCGTGGCCGTCGCCGCCGCGCTGGCGACGGTCTACACGCCCGTGTACGAGATCATGGCCGCCGTCACCGCGATCTTCTTGTATATCTCCTACGTGCTCCCGACGGCGCTCGGCCTGCTGGCCCATGGCCGGCGCTGGACGGCGATGGGCCCGTGGCACCTCGGCCGCTGGTACCGGCCGCTGGCCGCCGTCAGCGTGCTGGGCTGCGTGGCGTTGATCATCATCGGCATGCAGCCGCCCAACGAAAAGACCGCATGGATCGTCGGGGGCGTGCTGCTGCTGATGGCGCTGATCTGGTTCGGGGGCGCGCGGAGCCGCTTCGCCGGCCCGCCGGAGGCGCTGCTGCACCACGCGCGACCGCCGCCCGACCGTCTTACCCGCGAGCGCGGATCCAGGCAGACTGCGGGGAGACGCTGAGCTCCAGCAGCATCCGGTGCACGCGGTCGTCGCCCGCGATCTCCGGATGGAAGGTCGCGGCCAGCACGCGGTGGTGGCGGACGAGCACGGGCGCGCCGTCCAGGCGCGCGACGACCTCGACCCTCGGCCCCAGCGCGGTGAACCGCGGCGCGCGGATGAAGACCCCGAGCAGCGGATCGTCGAAGGCGGGCGCTTCGAGCTTCGCCTCGAACGAGTCCACCTGCCGGCCGTAGGCGTTCCTCGAGACCGAGACGTCGAGCAGGCCCAGGCTCGGCTGCGCGGGATCGACGTCGCGCGCCAGGAGGATGGCCCCCGCGCAGGTGCCGAGCAGGGCGCCCCCGCCATCGTGGAACGCACGCAGCGCATCGAACCAGGGCCCGCCGCCCATGAGCCGCAGGAGCGCCGTGCTCTCGCCGCCGGGCAGCACGAGCGCGCATAGCCCGGAGAGGTCCGTCCAGGATCGGACCTCCCGCACCGGCTCGCCCAGCCGGCGCAACACCGCGGCGTGCGCGGCGAAGTCTCCCTGGAGGGCGAGGACGCCGGCCGCCATCACCAGCCGCGGGTCTGCAGGCGCTCGGCGGGGGAGAGCGCGGCCACGTCCAGGCCGCGCATCGGCTCGCCGAGGCCGCGGGAAGCCTCCGCGACCGCCTTCGCGTCCTGGTAGTGGGTGGTGGCCTTCACGATGGCCCGGGCCCGCGAGGCGGGGTCGGACGACTTGAAGATCCCCGACCCCACGAACACGGCCTCGGCGCCGAGGGACATCATCAAGGCGGCATCGGCCGGGGTGGCGATGCCGCCCGCCGCGAAGTTCGGAACCGGAAGCCGGCCCGTGGACGCGACGACCCGCACCAGCTCGTACGGCGCGCCCAGCGTCTTCGCCTCGTGCATCAGCTCCTCGGCCCCGAGCGAGGCGAGCCGCCGCACGGCGGAGGCGACGGCCCGCATGTGGCGGACGGCCTCGACGATGTTGCCCGTCCCCGCTTCGCCCTTCGTGCGCAGCAGCGCGGCGCCTTCGCCGATGCGGCGCAGCGCCTCGCCGAGGTCGCGACCGCCGCAGACGAAGGGCACCGCGAAGGCGTGCTTGTCGACGTGGTGCTCCTCGTCGGCCGGCGTGAGCACCTCGCTCTCGTCGATGAAGTCGACGCCGAGCGCCTCGAGCACCCGCGCCTCGGCGAAGTGGCCGATGCGGCACTTGGCCATGACCGGGATCGTGACCGCCTCCATGATCGCGGACACGACCGCCGGGTCCGCCATGCGCGCCACGCCCCCCTCCTTGCGGATGTCGGCGGGGACGCGCTCCAGGGCCATCACCGCCACCGCGCCCGCGTCCTCCGCGATGCGCGCCTGCGCGGCGTCGATCACGTCCATGATCACGCCGCCCTTGAGCATCTCCGCCAACCCCGTCTTGATGCGGAGCGTTCCCGTCACTCCCTCCGTCATGGCTTGCTCCCTTCTTCTTGAGCGGGGGGGCTCACGTGCTGCCCGTGGCTTCCGCGCGGGCGGCGGCGAGGATCGCCTCCGCCGAGCGGTCGATGTCGGCCTCCGTGGTGGACCAGTTGGAGACCGAGATGCGCATCGCGTCCATCCCGTGCCAGCGGCTGCCGGCCATCCAGCAGGTGCCCTCGCGCTGGACGCGGGCCACGACCGCCTTCGTGAAGGCGTCCCCGCGGGCGGCGCCGGCCGGCTCGAACCGCACGAGGACCTGGTTCAGGACCACCTCATTGAGGATGCGGACGCCGGGGGCGGCGGCGAGCCGGTCGGCCATCCGCCGGGCCAGGCGGCAGCAGCGCTCGACGAGGGCGGTGACACCGTCGCGGCCGAGGCTCTTGAGCGCCGCGTAGACCGTGAAGCCCCGCGCGCGGCGGGAGCACTCCGGCGTCCAGTCCTGCGGATCGCGCTCGGCCCCGCTGGACTGAACGAGGTAGGAAGCCCGGCCCGTCATCGCCGTCTTGTGGGCCGCCGCGTCCCGCACGATCGCGATCCCGCAGTCGTAGGGGACGTTCAGCCACTTGTGGCCGTCGGTGGCCCAGGAGTCCGCGCGGTCGACGCCGCGCACGAGATGGCGGAGCTCGGGGCTCGTCGCCGCCCACAGCCCGAACGCCCCGTCCACGTGGACCCACCCCCCGCGTTCATGGACGATGTCGGCGATCTCGCCCACCGGGTCGAAGGCGCCGGTGTTGACGTTGCCGACCTGCGCGCAGACGATCGTCGGCCCGTCGAGGCGGGCGAGCGTCGAATGCAGCTCGTCCGGCCTCATGCATCCCTGGCCGTCGGCCGCGACGGGAACGACGCGCCGACTGCCGAGGCCGAGCATCCGCAGCGAAGTGAGGATCGTGAGGTGCGCCTCGTCGCCCACGACGACGTTCACCGGGGGCGCGCCGATGAGGCCGTCCTCCTCGACGCCCCAGCCGGCGCGCTGGAGCACCGCGTGCCGGCCCGCGGCGAGGCCGGTGAAGTTCGCCATCTGCCCGCCGGTGACGAAGCCGACGCTGGCGGCCGGGGGAAGGCCGAACAGATCGAGCAGCCACGCCGCGGCGACCTCTTCGACGACGGCGGCCGCGGGGCCGCAGGCGTAGAGGCCGGCGTCCTGGTCCCACGCCGCGGCCAGCCAGTCGGCGGCAAGAGCCGCGGGCAGGCTCCCCCCGATCACGAAGCCGAAGTAGCGAGGCCCGGCGCTGGCCACCAGGCCGGGATCGGCCGCCGCCGCCAGATGCTCGATGACGGCCGTGGCATCGGCGCCGGCCGCGGGCAGCGCTCCCCCGAGCGCGGTCCGCAGCGAGGGCAGATCGGCCCGGGCGCCCACCGGCCGGTGGGGAAGCGTCTCCAGGAAGCCGCGCGCGAGGCCGGCGATCCGGTCGAGCAGCTCGGTATCCCTCATCCCACCTCCGAATAATGTATCGATACAATACTGAGAGATGTCATCAGTCGATCCGGACGATACTATTGACTTGTCACCGCCGTCAAGCGCAACATTGTCACCATGACAAGCTGGGCGCCCGAGATCCGGCACAGAAGGGGGCCCCGGTACCTCGCGATCGCGGAGGCGCTGGCCGACGACGCCGGCGCCGGCCGCCTGCGCCCGGGCACACGGCTGCCGACCCACCGCGAGCTGGCCGACCGCCTGGGCCTGACCGTGGGCACGGTGACGCGCGCCTACGCCGAAGCGGCGCGCCGCAACCTGGTTTCGGGCGAGGTGGGCCGGGGGACGTTCGTGCGCGGGCCGGCCGCGCGGTTCGCGACGCCGCTGGGGGCCATCCCGGTCGAGCCGGGCCTGATCGACCTCAGCGCCAACCATCCGCCGACCGGCCCCGGCGCCGCCGAGGCCGGGGCGCTCGGGCGCGCTCTGGCGGCGCTGTCGCGCCGGAAGGACCTGGCGCGGCTTCTGGACTACCCGCCTCCGGGCGGGGCGCCCGAGCATCGGAGCGCGGGCGCCGAATGGGTGCGGCGCTCCGGGCTCGAGACGACGGCGGACAAAGTGCTGGTCTCGAGCGGCAACCAGCACGGCATGACCGCGGTTTTTGCCGCGCTCCTCAGCCCCGGAGATCTCGTCCTCACCGAGGCGCTCACCTATCCGGGGATGAAGAACCTGGCCGGCCTGCTCTCGCTGCGCCTCCAGGGCGTGGCCCTGGACGAGCAAGGGATGCGCCCGGACGCGCTTGCCGCCGCGTGCCGTGCGCGCTCGCCGAAGGCGCTCTACTGCGTGCCGACGCTGCAGAACCCGACGGCGTCGGTCATGTCCGAGGAGCGCCGCCGGCAGATCGCGGCCGTCGCCCGCGAGCACGGCGTGGTGATCGTCGAGGACGACGTCCACGGGCGCATCCCCGAGCGGGCGGCGCGCCCGCTATCCGCCTTCGCGCCCGACCTGGCGGTGTACCTGACCGGCACGTCGAAGGTCCTGGCCCCGGGCCTGCGCGTCGGCTTCATTGCGGCGCCGGAGCCGCTCGTCGACCGCATCGCGGCGGCGATCCGCGGGACCACCTGGATGGCGGCTCCGCTCATGGCCGAGATCGCCGCCCGGTGGATCAAGGACGGCACCGCGGAGACGATCCTGAAGCGGAAGCGACGCGAAGCGGTGGCGCGGCAGCGTCTTGCCGGCAAGGTGCTCGGCCGCTCGGTCGGCCGGGGCCATCCGGCCGCCTATCACCTCTGGCTGAGCCTGTCGCAGCCGTGGCGAGGCGAGAGCTTTGCCGACGCCGCCCGCCGGAGAGGCGTCGGCGTGACCCCCGCCTCCGCCTTCGCCATCGGCCGCACGGGAGTGCCGGACGCGGTCCGCGTCTGCCTCGGAGCCGCCCGCGATCGCGGCGAGCTGGAGCGCGGGCTGCGGGTGTTGGCCGAGCTTCTCGCCTCTTCTCCGGAGCCGGCCCCGCTGCCTTCCGGCCCGTAGGGTCACAGGGCGAGCGGGCGTAGCGGGTGTGGCGCGCAGCGTGGCCACGGCCCGCCCCTCCTCGCCCGGCATCGGCGCATGATGGGGTCATGAGGCGGCCGCCCCGATGATCCTGCTCCATGCCGCTCTGGCGCGGCGCCGGCTGCACCTGTGGGGCGAAAGCGCGCCGGGCTCGGCGCCTCGAAGGGACGCGGGCGACGCGCGACGAGCCAAGCCGAAGCGCTCGCCCTACGACACCGACGCGTCGCGGCTCTCCGCGGCGCTCGCCGAGGCGGTGCCCGCCCTGTCGATCGCGGGTGCGCGCGCGGAGTCGCTGGTGGCCTGGCTGCCCACGGTGGCGGGCCGACCACTGCCCTCGAGCCCGCTCCTGACGACCGGGCCGGATGCGCCGGTGACCGGCACCGCCGCCCCTCGCCTCATGCCGTGGGTTCTCTCCACGGTTCCGCTGTCGGCGGCTCAGGCCGTCCTCGTGCTTTGCGCTGCGGTCGGCCGCGACACGCTGGCTCCGGGGCTCGTCGTCTCGAACGACCTCGCCTTCTGGGCGCTCGTGCTCCGCTTCGCCGGCGCGCTGGTCGCGCGGGAGCGCTTCCTGCCCGGGATCGTCGAGACCGAGGACGGCTGGCGCGCCCGATGGACGCCGGTTCTCGACGGCGCCGACGCCGAGCGCCGCGTGAAGCTCGCGTCCGCGATGCCCGGCGCGGGCCGGGCCTTGTCGCTCGACGGCGCCGAACCGTCGCCCGGCACCGCCATCGAGGCCCTCGACCACGTCGCGGCGATGCTGGTGGACCAGCTCGTGAGAACCTCCGCCGCCAGCGCCACGCCCGCCGTCAAGCCCGAGAGCGGGCACGAGGCGTGGTTGCGCGCGCTCGCCCAGCCGGACGGCGTCATCGACGGAGCCCCGGCCGACCTTGCCCGGCTCGCGGCGGCGGTGCGCGAGTGGCGCCGGCCGGTCGCCATCTCGAGCGATGCGCCTTTCCGTCTCTGCTTCCGGCTCGAAGAGCCCGGTGAGGAAGCCCGGCGCAACGGCCACCCGTGGTCGGTGCGCTACCTCCTGCAAGCGAGGCGCGACCCGAGCCTCCTCATTCCCGCCGAAAAGGCCTGGCAGGGCCACGCCGCGGAACGCCTCCTCGGCGCGCCGCAGGTACGCGAGCATGTTCTCGCCTCGCTCGGTCAGGCCGCCGGTCTGTGCCCGCCGGTCGAGCAGAGCCTTCACGGCCCCGCCCCCTCCGGCTACACGACCGACGCGCACGGGGCGCACGCGTTCCTGACGCAATCGGCGGCGGCGCTCGAGCAGGCCGGTTTCGGCGTGCTCCTGCCGTCGTGGTGGACGGGGAAGGGCACGCGTCTCCGGCTCGGGGTCCGGGCCCGGGTGCGCAGCCCGAAGATGAAGGAGAGCGGTGCCGGCGTCGGCCTCGAGGAGCTGGTGCGCGTCGACTGGCAGGTCGCTCTCGGCGACGACGCGCTCACGCCCGCGGAGCTGAGCGCGCTCGCCGAAGATGAAGGAGCCGCTCGTCCGCGTCCGCGGGCAGTGGGTCCACATGACGGCGGAGGAGATCCGCGCCGCCCTGGACCTGTGGCGGACGAAGAAGGCGCCGACGCCGCTGCGCGACGTCCTTCGCATCGCGCTCGGGGCGACGACCACGCTGGGTCCGCTGGCCGTCGCGGGCGTGGAAGCCACCGGCTGGATCGGCGACGTGCTCAAGCGCCTCGAGGGCCACGCCGGTCTCCAGGACCTGCCGCCGCCGCCCGGTCTGCAGGCCACGCTGCGGCCATACCAGCGGCGCGGCTACTCATGGCTGGCGTTCCTGCGGGCCTGGGGCCTCGGCGCGTGCCTGGCCGACGACATGGGTCTCGGCAAGACGGTCCAGACCCTCTGCCTGCTGCTCGCCGAGCGAGGGGCCGGCAACCCGAAGCCCGCCCTCGTCGTCTGTCCGACATCGGTGATCGGCAACTGGCAGCGCGAGGCCGAGCGCTTCACGCCGAGCCTGAAGGTCCTCGTTCACCACGGCGTGGGCCGCGGCCGGGGCGAGGCATTCCTCGGGGCGGCGCGAGCGCATGCCGTCGTCATCACGAGCTACGCGCTCCTGCTGCGCGACCTCGAGCACTTCGGGGCCGTCGACTGGTCCACCGTCGTGCTCGACGAGGCCCAGAACGTCAAGAACCCCGAAACGAAGCAGGCGCGCTCGGCCCGCGCGCTGCCCGCCGCCCACCGCATCGCGCTCACCGGCACGCCGGTCGAGAACAACGTCGGCGACCTGTGGTCGATCATGGAGTTCCTGAACCCCGGGCTCCTCGGCTCGCCGGCGGAGTTCAAGCGGAGCTTCTTCGTCCCCATCCAAGCCCGCCGCGACGCGGCGGCCATGGCGCGCCTGCGCCGGCTCACCGGCCCCTTCATCCTCCGCCGGCTCAAGACCGACCGCTGCGTCATCGCGGACCTGCCCGAGAAGATGGAGATGAAGGTCTTCTGCACGCTGACGCGCGAGCAGGCCTCGCTCTACCAGGCGGTGCTGAGCGACGCCGAGAAGGCGATCGCCAAGGCGGAGGGCATCGAGCGCAAGGGCGTGGTGCTGGCGACGCTGTCCAAGCTGAAGCAGGTGTGCAACCATCCCACGCAGCTCCTGGCCGACAACTCGCCGATCCCGGGCCGCTCGGGCAAGCTGGCCCGCGTGACCGAGATGATGCAGGAGGTGATCGAGTCGGGAGAGCGCGCGCTCGTCTTCTCGCAGTTCGCGGAGATGGGCGCGATCCTGACGGCGCACCTACAAGAGACCTTCGGCCGCGAGGTGCTCTTCCTCCACGGCGGCGTGCCGAGGGGCCAGCGCGAGCGCATGGTCGACCGCTTCCAGTCCGAGGCGGACGGCCCCGCCGTATTCGTGCTCTCGCTCAAGGCGGGGGGCACGGGGCTCAACCTGACCCGCGCGAGCCACGTCTTCCATTTCGACCGCTGGTGGAATCCCGCCGTCGAGGCCCAGGCCACCGACCGCGCGTTCCGCATCGGCCAGACCCGCCGCGTGCAGGTGCACAAGCTCGTCTGCTTGGGCACGCTCGAGGAGAAGATCGACGCGATGATCGAGTCGAAGAAGGGCGTGGCCGAGCAGGTGGTGGGCACCGGCGAAGGCTGGCTGACCGAGCTGTCGACCGCCGAGCTGCGCCAGGTGCTCGCGCTCCGGCCGGAGGCGGTGGGGGAGTGAGGCCGCGGTTCCCGGACGGCTTTCCGCCGTCGCGCCCGCGAGAGGCCAAGGGTGGCATCCGGGCCCGCTCGCGCCGGGGCGCCTTCGGCCGGAGCTGGTGGGCACGGCGCTGGATCGCCGTCCTCGAAGGCCTCGAGCTGGGCGGGCGCCTCGGGCGCGGCCGCGCCTACGCGCGGCGCGGGCAGGTCCTGTCGATCGTGATCGACAAGGGACGCGTGGAAGCGGCCGTCCAGGGCTCGCGGCCCGAGCCGTACCGGGTGACGCTGCAGGGCGAGACCCTCTCCGGGGCGGCGTGGCGGCGCGTGGCGGCGGCGCTGGCGGGCGAGGTGCGCTTCGCGGCGTCGCTCCTCGCCGGCGAGATGCCGCCCGACGTGGAGGATGCCTTCAACGCCGCGGGCCTCTCGCTCTTCCCGGCGCGGCGAGAGGACCTGCGCACCGCGTGCTCGTGCCCCGACTGGTCGAACCCGTGCAAGCACGTCGCCGCCGTGTACTACCTCCTCGGCGAGGAATTCGACCGCGACCCGTTCCTGATCTTCCGGCTGCGCGGCCTGGACCGTGACGAGCTCATCAGGCTGCTGGACCGCGCGGCGGCGACGGCCCCGGCGCCGCCGCCCACGGCCGGCGTGGCCGAAAGCGGGACGACGGAGCCGCTTTCCGCGCAGCCGTCCGATTTCTGGCGTGGCCGCGACCTGCCCGATGGCCTCCTGGGCGAGGTCGACGGGCCGCCGGTGACCGCCGCCCTCCTCGGCCGCCTGGGCCAGTTTCCCTTCTGGCGCGGCCGGCAGCCTCTCGCGGAAGCCCTCGCCCCTGCGTATCGAGACGCCTCCGCTCTCGGCCTCGACGTGTTCCTGGGCCAGGCGTCGCGAGTAGCGGAGCGCATCAGGACCTGAATGCGCCCCCGCGTGGCGGTGGTGGGCGCCGGCGCGGCGGGCCTGATGGCCGCCATCCACGCGGCGCGCCGTGGGCAGTGCGGACCGGTCGTCGCTCTCGACGGCGCGCGAACCCTGGGCGCGAAGATCCTGGTGTCGGGGGGCGGGCGTTGCAACGTCACGCATCACGCCGTCGACGAGAGTGCCTTCGCCGGGTCCACGCGCCTCGCGATTCGCAAGGTCCTGCGGCGGTTCGACGTGGCCCACACGGTGGATTTCTTCGCGGACCTGGGCGTCGCGTTGAAGCGGGATCGGGGTTCGGCCATCGAGCGCGCGGATGGTGCGTTCCTCCTGCGCTCGGCCTCCGGTGAACGGCGGGAAGCGGACCGCGTGGTGCTCGCGCCGGGCGGATGCAGCCTGCCGAAGACGGGATCCGATGGCCACGGCTACGCGATCGCCCGCAGCCTCGGCCACTCGATCACGCCGCGCGTGTTCCCCGGCCTCGTACCCCTGACGCTGCCGCGCGATCACCCGCTCTGCGCGCTCTCGGGTCTTTCCGTCCCGGTGCGGATGGAGGTGCGGTCCGCTTCGGGCCGGCGCCTCACGCAGGTCGAGGGGTCGCTGCTCTGCACGCACTTCGGGCTGTCGGGTCCCGCCGCGGGCGTCCCCCTCGCCGAGCTGCGGCTCGAGACGATGGAATCGCGGGTGTGTCGCGGCTTGTACCTGTGCGGCGAGATCTGCGACGTCGACGGCCGCATCGGGGGCTTCAACTTCCAGTGGGCCTGGGCGAGCGGCTACGTCGCGGGCGTGTCCGTGGGTGCGTGCTAGGGCTCTACGTCCCGCTGTCGTCCGCCGACGGTCCGTAGATCGACGGCACCTTGCTCCCCATCGGCCGCAGGTAGGTCGTGAGCTGCCCGCGGTGGTGGATCGCGTCGTGCAGGAAGCCCCAGACGAAGCTCTGGATCGTGTCCTCCCACGGCGTGGGCGTGCCGAAGAAGAACTTGACCTTCTTCTCCCAGGCTTTGTCGTCGGTCCGGGCGATGAGGGCGTCGACCGCGCTCACGTTGCGCTCGTACTCGGCCACGATCTCCTCGATCCTCGACGGTGGCGGCACTTCCATCCACTCGACCGAGCCCTTCTCGATGAGGGGGATGAGGGCGGCGTCCGCGACGGCGATGAGCCAGGCCAGCTCGCCCGCCGTGCGGGACCGGGGGTGGGGGCGGTAATCCAGCCGCCCCTGGGGGACGGCCTTCAGGACGTTC
>Ga0070699_100002251_pt1 | contig 17403 bp, 9 predicted proteins | sample KBSK1503metaG_FD_65473 | JGI IMG/M metagenome (GOLD analysis project Ga0070699, IMG submission 65473) | Corn, switchgrass and miscanthus rhizosphere microbial communities from Kellogg Biological Station, Michigan, USA - KBS K1-50-3 metaG | ecosystem: Host-associated > Plants > Roots >... | reverse complement strand
GAATCGGCGGCGACGGTCGTCCGGTGCTGATGACAGACACCGAGCCGACGCGCGAAGGGCAGCGCGTCTGCCCCGCCGTCGCCGGTGCGACGAACTGGCCGTCGACGGCTTTCAGCCCGGCGACGAACCTCTTTTACCTGTTCGCGGAAGAATCGTGCGCGATCTACACGAAGAACGACCAATGGTGGGAAGCGGGCAAATCGTTCTACGGAGGTGTCACGCGTCGAGTGCCCGGCGCGACCGGAAAGGTTCTCAAGGCGCTCGACATCCAGAAAGGAAAGACGGCGTGGGAGATCCCCGTAGGCGGAGGCATTCTCGGAAGCGGACTCATGGCGACGGCCGGCGGACTCGTTTTCTACGGAGCGGACGAAGGCTTCATCGCCGCTGATGCCACGAACGGAAAACGGCTCTGGCAATTCAACACGAATCAGAGTTGGAGAGCCGGTCCGATGACGTATGCCGTGGACGGCAATCAGTACATCGCTGTCGCAGGCGGCTCGAACATCTTTGCATTCAGCCTACGGTAGAAGGTCTGCGACCGGGGAAATACGAGCGCCTGCGGCCCCGCCGACGTCCGGCGAGCGCGCAGCGCGAAGCCGGGGAGGCGACACGGATCAAGCGCGTGGGGATGGGGCCCCACGCGCAAGTGAAAGTTGACGAACGGCAACTGGCGATCAACCGGCGCCTATCTGTCGCGGCAGACGAAGTTCGCCGCATCGTCGATGCTGCCCGTTCCCTTGTACGCGGCCATCTGCGGGTACGGGCAAAGCGGACGCGTCCGATCGACGGCGCCGTCGGCCGAATGCGACGCGAGAATCTGATCGGGCGCTTTCCCCTGCTCGACCCACTGCTCGAGCGCCGCAACCATGTCGAACGTGTTCGGTCCTTCGCCGCCGCCGCAGTGGCCCATCCCCGGCGCCATGAACAATCGATAGGATCCGTGAACCTTCTGAACGCCGCCGAGCGCGTCGACGACCCTCGTGTAGTACTGCGTGCTGTTGGCCGGCGAAATCTGCGGATCGGCCCAGCCGTGATACTGAATGAGCTTGCCGCCACGGTCGATGAACGCTTTCAGGTTGGGATCCAGCGCGTTGAGCGTGTCGTGATCGGTTTCTTCCGCGCGCGCGAGATCGCGATCGACGTCGAACTTCTGGATGTCCCACGCGGGATCGTTGAACACGAGGAAACGGAACTGATCGAGCCCCGTCGATCGAGCGGACTCGGTCCATCCCAGGTCGGTCCATCCGAGCTCGCTGCCCGGCAACAGCCCGCCAACCTCGCGCTTCGTCGACGTGTTCACGCCGGCCGAGTACATCAACCGCGCGGTCTTGACTTGCGCGGGCGTCAGGCAGTCCGACTGCCCGGATCCGTTGCACTGCAGCACGCCCGGATCGAATTTGCATTTCACGGGATCGGAGATCAGCCCGTCCTTCACGCCATCGCCCGCATCGCAGGCGTTGACGACGGCGCGGTGAAGAAGTTTGGCGTCGGAAGCCGAGAGGCGGGCGGCCTGGTCGTGCTCCAACGTCTTCGCAATGCGAACGGCCTGGGCCGCGCGCCCCGTCCAATCGAGACCTGGCGCACCGGCGATGATGCCGTTGAAATCGTCCGGGAAGCGCTGCGCTTCTTTCATCGCCTGTCGGCCGCCCGCCGAACAGCCGTTCCAGTAGGAAAAGCTCGGTGCGCGTCCGGTGTGGCTCGCGATGATCTTCTTCGACGCGATCGCCATCTCGTGAACGGCGCGCCATCCGAAGTCGACGACCTTCTCCGGATGCCCGGCCGCCCAGCTCGCGCCGCCGCCCACGTGCCCGGTGTCGGTGGAACTGGTCGCGTAGCCGCGCGTCAGCGCGCTCGCCATGGCCGGATAGCTGATGGTGCCGTTGAAGGCGCCGTTGCCGACGGCCTGGTATTTACCGTTCCAATTCGCGGCGGGTATCCACAGCTCCACTTTGATGTCGGAGTCGCTCGACGGGGTGAGCGTCACCGCGACGCGGCAGTGGGCCGGCAACGGTTTGGATGCGTTCCGCTGGCCGGGAGGCGTGGCGCCCTCGACCGTTTCGGCTCGCGTGATCTTGCCGTTCGACAGCGCGAGCGTCGCCAGATCGGCGCACGAGCCGCCGGCGGCGACGATATGGAAAGAAGCCACCCACGCAACGATCACCGCGCACAAGCCGCCAGCAACGATTCTCATGACAGCTTCCTTTCGCGGCTCGACGTCAGACGCTCGCCAGTGTCCAGCCGCGCAGCCGGCACACAGATTAGATCAAAATGCGATAGACTCGCGCCTCCAGCCGCACGAACAACTCAGGTGGTGTGACATGCGCTCAGGCACCATTCAGCCGGCTTGCCCGCCGAAGCGCCGCAGGCGCGAAGGCGGGATGCGGGCCACACTGGCCGCCGGATTCCTCGCCAGCTTCACGCTGCAGCTGTGGGGCCAGGTTGCGCCGCCGGCGACGCCGGCCCGCAATCCCTTCACCGGCGATTCCAAGGCGATCACGCAAGGCGCGGTCCTCTTCCGACAGGAGTGCATGTACTGCCACGGCGTCGGCGCCCGAGGCGGCGTGCGCGGTCCCGATCTGACCACGGGATCGTGGAGTCATGGCGGCTCCGATGCGGAACTGGCGGACACGATCAAGGACGGCGTGCCGCGAACGGCGATGCCGCCGCACAACCTGAAGTCCGATGAGATCTGGCAGATCGTCGCGTACCTGCGCACGCTCGAGCAGCCGATCGCGCCCGCCTCCGGCGATCCAACACGCGGTGAAGCGCTCTTCTTCGGATCGGCGCGCTGCTCGTCGTGTCACATCGTCAACGGACGCGGCGGCCTCCTCGGGCCTGAACTGTCCACCGTCGGGTCAGCGCGATCGCGCGCGTATCTCGTCGAGTCGGTTCGCGAGCCGGGGCGGCAACTGACCCGCAATCGCACGTTCGGCGACCTCGCGCTGAAGTACGACACCGTGACGGCGGTCACGGCAGATGGCCGCACGATTGTCGGCGTGCCGATGAACGAAGACACGTTCACCGTGCAGCTGATGGACATGAACGAGCGGGTCCACAGCCTCGACAAGAAAACGCTGAAGAGTCTCCGCCACGAAGACCGATCGCTGATGCCGGCCTACGCCGCCGATCGCCTCGGCAACGCCGATCTCGACGATGTCATCGCGTACCTGCAGTCGCTGCGCGCGCCAACACCGGTTCGGAAGAAGGGCAGCTCGCATGAAAACCACTGACGCGATTCTTCTCGGACTCTGTCTCACGGCATCGCCCGCGTCGGCTCAAGTGACCGCTGATCGGCTCGTCGATGCGGCGCGCGAGCCGCAGCAGTGGATGATGTATTCGGGCGCGTACGACGGGAGCCGTTTCTCGCCGCTCGATCAAATCAACCGGACCAACGTGCAGCGGCTCTCGCTGCAGTGGGTGCTTCAGACGGGCGTCCGCGGCCGCCACGAGACGACGCCGCTCGTGATCGACGGCGTGATGTATCTCACCACGCCGCAGAATCACGCGTACGCCGTCGACGTTCGGACCGGCCGTCCGCTCTGGCACTACGAGCGAAGTCTGCCGAAAGAGATGTCGCTCTGCTGCGGTCCCCAGAACCGCGGCTTCGCGGCGCTCGGCGATCGGCTGTTCATGGGCACGCTCGACGCGCACATCGTGAGCCTGGACGGCAAGACCGGCCGCGTGCGCTGGGACGTCGCGGCCGCCGACGCCGACAAGGGCTACAGCTTCACCGGCGCGCCGCTCGTCGTCAAAGACAAGGTCATCGTCGGCGTGGCCGGGGGCGAGTTCGGCGTTCGCGGGTTCATCGACGCGTACGACGTGGCGTCGGGCAAACGCGCGTGGCGCTTCTACACGATTCCCGCCACCGGCGAGCGCGGAAACGAGACGTGGAAAGGTGATTCGTGGACGCGAGGCGGCGCACCGACCTGGGTCACGGGTTCGTACGATCCGACGCTCAACCTGCTCTACTGGGGCACCGGCAACCCCGGACCGCAGATGTACGGCCCCAACCGGCTTGGCGACAACCTGTACTCGGATTCGCTGGTCGCGTTGGATCCGGACAGCGGCACGCTGAAATGGTATTTCCAGTTCACGCCGCACGACGTGCACGACTGGGATTCGACGCACACGCCGATCCTGATCGATGAAACGATCGCGGGCAGGCCTCGAAAGCTTGTGGCGGTCGCCAACCGCAACGGGTTCTTCTACGTGCTCGATCGGACGAACGGCGCGTTCCTGCTCGCACGGCCGTACACGCAAGTGACCTGGGCGAAAGAGATCGACGCGAACGGCCGGCCCATTCTCGTTCCGAACACGGATCCGACGGCCGAGGGCAACCGCGTCTGCCCGAGCGGGACCGGCGGGACCAACTGGCACTCGCCGTCGTACAGCCCGCGGACGCGTCTCGTCTACTTTTTCAGCAACGAGCAATGCGACACGTTCATGTCGGATGAGAAGCTCGAGCCGCCGTACCAACCCGGTCGGCTGTTCATCGGCAGCGCGTTTTTTCCGCGGCCCGATGAGAAGGCGGAAACGGCCGTTCGCGCCGTCGATCCCAAAACGGGAACCGTGCGCTGGGAGTTCAAACAGTTCGCCGACGCGTGGGCCGGCGTCTTCTCGACCGCGGGCGGCCTGGTGTTCTCCGGCGACGGTCAGGGCAACTTCATCGCGCTCGACGCGGAGACGGGAAAGGACCTTTGGCACATGCAGCTGGGCGCCCCGATTCATACAGCGGCGGTCAGCTACTCGGTCGATGGCCGCCAGCAGATCGCCATCACCGCTGGAGACGCGGTATTCGCGTTTGCATTGCGGAATGAGCCGTAGCTGCCGTTAGCGGGCCTTTCTTTCAGCGCGGAGGTGGCGCGTGCATCGAAGGCCGAGGCTGACATGGCTCCTCGCGACCGCGTTCGTTCTTGCCGCCGCCTCCGCCCACGCGCAGTGGTCGACCGTCGGTCCGATGCAGCCGGCCGGCCGATCGGCGTCGTCGCTGACCTTTCGCGATAGCCGGTCGATCGTCTCGGTGACGGCCGTTACCTCCGACATCATCCGCGTCCGCTTCTCGCCGACGCGCGAGCTCGGACGCGATCATTCTTACGCCGTCGTTCCCGTTACCGCGACAGACGAAGCGCCGGCAATTGCGGCGGACCGAGATCGTTCGGTTCTGACGACGCGGTCGCTTCGCGTCACGATGCGCCACTCGCCATTCCGGATCTCCATTGCCGACGCGGCGGGCGACGTGCTCGACGAAGACGATGCGGCACAGGGGATCGCGTGGTCGGGCACGATGACGCGGGCGTACAAACGCCTGCGCAGCGACGAGCACGTCTACGGGCTCGGCGAGAAGAATGGACTGCTCGACAAGCGGGGACGGCAGCAGGGCGGCTACAGCTACACGATGTGGAACAGCGATACCTTCGCGTACGGCCCCGACACCGATCCGATTTACGTGTCCGTGCCGTTCGCGATCGTGATGCGCGGCGGGAAGGCGCACGGTCTGTTCCTCGACAACACGTCGCGCACCAACTTCGACATCGGTCACGCCACGGAGGGCATCCTCGCGTTCGGCGCCGGGCAGGGCGAGCTGAACTACTACGTCATCAACGGGCCCGCGCCCGCCGACGTCGTCTCGCGCTACACGACGCTCACCGGCCGGATGCCGATGCCGCCGCGGTGGGCGATCGGATATCACCAGTGCCGGTACAGCTATTACCCCGAGTCGACGGTCCGCTTCGTGGCGCAGAATTTTCGAGCGCGTCACATTCCGGCCGACACGATCTGGCTCGACATCCACTACCAGGACGGATACAAGCCGTTCACGTGGGACGCCGAACGATTCCCCAACCCCGAGCGGCTCGCCTCCGATCTGCGCCAACAGGGATTTCATCTCGTCACCATCGTCGATGCGCATCCGAAGAAAGAAGCGGGATACGAGCCGTACGACACCGGTCTGAAAGGCGATCACTTCGTCAAGAACGCGGACGGTTCGATCTACGAGGCGCCGGTCTGGCCCGCGCGCGCCGAGCGAAATCCCGGACCGAGCGTGTTCCCCGATTTCACGCGGTCTGCCACGCGCACGTGGTGGGGATCGCTGTACGCGCGGCTGCTCGACGTGGGCATCGCGGGCATCTGGAACGACATGAACGAGCCGGCGGTATTCGACACGCCGACCGGTACGATGCCGCTCGACGTGCGCTTCGACAACGAGGGCGCCCCCGCTACGCACGCGGCCGTGCACAACGTCTACGGTCAGCTCGCGTCCCGTGCGACCTACGAGGGACTGCAGCGCCTGCGCCCGAACTCGCGCCCGTTCGTCCTCACGCGCGCGACCTACGCGGGCGGTCAGCGGTACGCGGCGGTGTGGGCGGGCGACAACGTGAGCGAGTGGACGCACCTGCGCGGATCGATCCCGCTGCTGCTCGGCATGGGGCTGTCGGGCCTGCCCTTCGTCGGCGTCGACATCGGCGGCTTCGCGGAGGCGCCGAGCGCGGAGCTCTACACCCGCTGGTTGCAGCTCGGCGTGTTCTATCCGTTCATGCGCACGCACACCACCTTCGGCACGCCCGATCAGGATCCGTGGTCGTACGGAACCGATCACGAAGCGCTGAACCGTCGCGCGATCGAGCTGCGATACGAGCTGCTGCCCTATATCTACAACGTCATGCACGAGGCGAGCGTCTCCGGACTTCCGCCGCTGCGTCCGCTGATGCTCGAATTCCCGCACGACCCTGCCACGTACGGACTCGACGACGAGGTGATGTTCGGGCGCGATCTCCTCGTGGCACCCGTGCTGTGGCCGAACGCGTCGGAACGATCGGTCTACCTGCCCGCCGGCACGTGGGTCGATTTCTGGACCGGCGCGCGCGTTGCCGGCGGACGCGGCCACCGTGTGCCGGTGACGCTGCGCTCGATTCCGATCTTCGCGAGAGCCGGGTCGCTGATCTTCGAGCACCCCGTCGTCCAGCACACCGGCGAGCTCGCCGGCCAGCCGCTTCGCATCGTCGCCATGCCGGGCGCCGACGGCGAGGCGACGTTGTACGAAGACGACGGGGAGACGCGCGCGTACGCGCAAGCGATGTCGGTGACACGCACGTTCCGCCATCGCAGGACCGCTGACCGCGAGACGATCGCGATCGGCTCGCCCGACGGAGCGTTCCGTCCAGCGCCGCGCGATCTGTGGCTGCTCGTCCGCCGTGCGTCGCCCGCGCGCGTCACCGTCGCCGGCGTCGCGATTCCGCGCGTGAGCGCCCCCGAGCTCGCGGCACAAAGGAACGCGGCATGGGCGGTCGACGAGAACGGCGTCGTGAACGTGCGGATGCGCGATGATTTCATCGCGACCGAGGTGATCGTCGAAGGCCCTGAACGGCCGTGAGCCAGGGTGGTAACATCGCGCCGATGTCCCGCCGGCTCAGCTCGATCGCGGTCGTCGCGCCGCTGCTGCTCGCGGCCGCCGCGACGGTGGCCGGGCACACGCAGGCGGCGTCCGACGTCGAGGCGCAGATCGCCCGCGGCGAGCGCCTTGTTGCAGCGAGCCGTCTCGACGAAGCGGCATCGATCGCAACCGAAGCGCTCGCGCGCCACCCGGAATCGGCCCGCGCGCACTACCTGCTCGGCGTCGTTCACGAGCGCAGGCAGCAGCTCGACGTCGCGGCGGCCGAGTACCGCGCCGCGATCGCGCGCGCGCCGAAGCTCGCCGAAGCGCACGATCGGCTCGGCTTCGTCCTCGGCACGCAGGGTCGTGCCGACGAAGCCATCGCCGAATTCGAACGGGCGATCGCGATTCGCCCCTCGTTCTTCGACGCGCAGTACCATCTCGGCGCGACGCTCTGGTGGACGAAGCAGGCAGACCGCGCTCGCACCGTGCTCGCCCGCGCGGTTGCGCTGCGGCCCGCTCACGCCGAGGCTCGCTACTATCTTGGGGTCGCCGAACGGCAGCAGGGAGATCTCACGGCGGCGATCCGCGATCTGCGCGTCGCGCTGCGATACGCGCCAAAGCTCGCCGTCGCCCACACGCAGCTCGGCGCCGCGCTGCAGGCGTCCGGCGATCTCGACGGCGCCGTCGCCGAGTTTCGGCGCGCGCTCGACATCGATCCGACGTTGTCAGATGCGGGGAACAGCCTGGGCCTCGCGCTCATGCAGCGAGGCGACGCCGACGAAGCGATCCAGGTGCTGCGAGCGGTCATCGCGCGATATCCGGATCACGCCGCCGCGCGCCTGAACCTCGGAACGGCGCTGATGCAGAAAGGCGACCTCGGCGGCGCCACGACTGAGTACCGAGAGCTCACGCGCCGCGATCCGACCAACGCCGAAGGGTTCTACGATCTCGGCCTCGCGCTCAAGCAGCAGGACGAGTTCGAGGAAGCCGAAGGCGCCCTTCGGACGGCCGTGCAGCTCGATCCCGCGCTGCCGGAGGCGCCTTACACGCTCGGCGTCGTGCTGTGGCAGACGGGCCGCGCCGACGAGGCGACGGCGCTCTTCGAGAACGCGCTGGCGCGTCGCCCGAACTACGCCGAGGCGCACTACATGCTCGGCACCGTGTTCAGACAGCGGGGCGATCTCGATCGAGCGGTGGCGGAGTTCCGCGAAACGATCCGAATCACCCCCGCCTCGCCCGAAGCGCACACGAGCCTCGGCCAGGCGCTGCAGGCGAAGCACGACGGGGAAGGATCGGCGGCGGCATTCGCCGAAGCCGAGAGGCTGAGCAAGCGGAAGGCCGACGCTCAGGCCGCCGTGTTCGCCGTCAATGCCGGTCTGGAGCGCCTGAAGCGCAACGACGTGGCCGCCGCAATCGCGCGGTTCCGCGACGCCGTCCGGCTCGATCCGGACAACGCGCAGGCGCACTTTCAGCTCGCGCTCGCGCTGCGCCGCAGCGGCGCGCTCGTCGAATCGCGCCGGGAGCGGCAGGCGGCCGAGCGGCTGGCGCCCCATCTGAAAGTGCCGGACTCGCAGCCATGAATCGCGCCGGCGCCAGAGATCTTCTGATGTCCCGTCTTCGCGGAATCAACACCGGCATGGGATGGCCGCGAAACACACGAAATCACGAAAGACACGAAAGTGTTGAATATGTTTCGTGAGTTTCGTGTTTTCGTCGGGCGCGGCGTGGTGCTCATCGTTCTCGCGCTCGCGTCCATTCGGACTCTCCTCGCATTCGTTCACGCGGCGCCGCCGACGCTCAGCTTCTCCTTCAGCAACGTCGCGCGTGCGGCCGGCCTCGACCGCACGATCGTGTTCGGCGGCGCAACGTCGAACAGGTACCTGCTCGAAACCACCGGCACCGGCGTCGCCGCGATCGATTACGACCGCGACGGCTGGCTCGATCTGTTTTTCGTCAACGGCTCGACGCTCGAAGGGTTCCGCGACGGGGAGGCGCCGACCAATCATCTCTATCGCAACCGTCACGACGGCACGTTCGAGGACGTGACCGCGAAAGCGGGGCTCGCCGCGAGCGGCTGGGGACAAGGCGCATGCGTCGGCGACTACGACAACGACGGCTACGACGATCTCTTCGTCAGCTACTTCGGACAGAACCACCTGTATCACAATCGCGGCGACGGCACGTTCGAAGACGTCACGCGGAGCGCGGGTCTGACCAGCGCGTCCACGCGCTGGGGGACCGGCTGCGCGTTCCTCGACTACGATCGCGACGGGACGCTCGATCTCTTCGTCGCCAACTACATCGATCTGGATCTCGCCACCGCGCCGACGCCGGAGTCGGGTCTCTGCCGCTACAAAGGCGTCAAGGTCGCCTGCGGTCCGCCGGGACTCACCGGAGGCAGGAACGCGCTGTATCACAACCGCGGCAACGGCACGTTCGAGGACGTGTCGGAGCGCGCCGGCATCACGCGCGCGAAAGGCACGTACGGCCTCGGCGTGAGCACGCTCGACTTCGACAACGACGGCTGGACCGATGTGTACGTCGCGAACGATTCCAACCCGAGCGCGCTCTATCGCAACAACCGCGACGGCACCTTCACCGACGTCGGCGTCACCAGCGGTTGCGCGTACAGCCAGGACGGCAAGCCGCAGGCCGGCATGGGCGTCGCCATCGGCGACTACGATCGCAACGGGACGATGGACGTGTTCAAGACCAATTTTGCAGGCGACACGTCGACGCTGTACGCGAACACGGGCGACGGGCTCTGCGAGGATCGCACGTTCGTCTCGGGCATCGGCGTCAACACGCGCTGGCTCGGCTGGGGCACCGGCTGGATCGATCTCGACAACGACGGCTGGCCGGATCTGTTCCTCACCAACGGCCACGTCTACCCGGAGGTCGTGCAGCTGAAGACCGAAGCCGGCTACAAACAGCGCAAGGTCGTGTATCTGAATCTGGGGAACGGCCGCTTCTCCGACATCAGCGAACGGCTCGGCGAGCCGGTGACCACCCCGAAGGCCGGCCGCGGCGCCGCGTTCGTCGACTTCGACAACGACGGACACGTCGACGTCGCGATTTCGAACGTGAACGACGCGCCGGATCTGTTTCGGCTGCGCGACGAGTCTGGTCATCACTGGGTGACGCTGGCGCTCGTGGGAACGAAGTCGAACCGCAACGCGATTGGCGCGCGCGTGCGATGCGTCGCCGCGGGCATTTCACGCTGGGACGAAGTGCGCGGCGGAGGCAGCTATCTTTCGCAGAACGATTTTCGTGTGCACTTCGGATTGGGCGACGCGTCGAGGATCGAGCGCGTGGACGTCCGCTGGCCCAGCGGCCTCGAGGAGACCTGGGACGGCCTGACCGTGGATACGTTTCACGTGCTGAAGGAAGGCAGCGGGCATGGACAGCGTCCGAGTCGCTGACGCCGCCCGCGCCGGCGTGGCCGCCGCGCTGATCTGGATCGGCGCCGTGTCCGTGCAGACACCTCCGGCGGCGAACACGGCGGCGTCGCCGCAGCCCGAGACCGTCGAAGCGACGCTCGCGGATGCACGGAAGCTGATCGACGCGGGACAGCCTCGCGCCGCCATCGAGAAGCTGCAGAAGCTCGACGCGCGCGGCAACCCGCGCGTCGCCGAACTGCTCGGCGTCGCCTATTACCACGCGGGCGATCCCGCGCACGCCATCGAGACGCTCACGGCTGCCGTCACGCTGCTCGAACCCGAATCGTCCGAGCGGCGCGAGGCGGTGCAGGTGCTGGGGCTCTCCCACTATCTTGCCGGCCACCTTGCCGAAGCGATTCCGTATCTCGAGGCCGTCCGTCCCTTCGCGCCCGACGACATCAAGCTCGCGTACGCGCTTGGCATGGCGTACGCGCAGACGCGGCAGGCCGACAAGGCGCGCGAGTCGTTCGCGCTGACGTTCCGCGTCCCGCCGACGTCCGCCGCCGCACACCTCATCGCGGGCCAGATGATGAACCGGCTCGAGCTCGAGGATCTCGCCGAGGCGGAATTGAAGGCGGCGCTGCAACAGGATCCGAAGCTGCCCGAGGCGCACTATCTGCTCGGACAGATCGCGATCTTCAGATCGCGGCTCGATGAAGGGCTCGCGCTGATGCGCGAAGAGCTCGCGATCAACCCGGCGCACGCCATGGCGCTCTACCGCGTCGGCGACATCTACTCGCGGCAGCTGAAATGGGACGAGTCGATCGCGGCCCTGCAGCAGTCGCTGTGGATCAATCCGTACTTCAGCGGCCCGTACATCCTGCTTGGAAAGGCGTACAGCCGCACGAACCGGCTCGACGCCGCCGAAGAAATGCTGCGCCGCGCGGTCGAATACGATCCGAACAACAAGACCGCGCACTATCTCCTCGCGCAACTGCTGCAGCAGACCGGCCGCGTCGAAGAAGCCAAACGCGAGTTCGCGATCGCCGAACGACTCCAGGGCGATGTGAAGTGACTGTGCGGTTGCTGGTTGCTGGTGGCTGGTTGCTGGGGTTGCTGGTGGCTGGCAACCCGCAGGCAACCAGCAACCAACCAGCAACCAGCCACCAGCCACCAGACTGGCCCGTCACCCTCGTCGACGTCGCCGATCGCGCCGGGCTGCGCGAGCCGACGACCTACGGCGGCATCGATCGCAAGCGCTTCATCATCGAAACCAACGGCGCCGGCGTCGCGCTGCTCGACTACGACAACGACGGCTGGATCGACGCGCTCGTGCTGAACGGAACACGGCTGAAGGACGCGACGCGCGAGGTCGAGACCTACGCGCCGGGGCGTGCGCCGCTTTCACGGCTGTACCACAACAATCACGACGGGACGTTCAGCGACGTCACGTCGCGCGCGGGGCTGACCGCGTCCGGCTGGGCGTCGAGCGTCTGCGCCGGCGACTACGACAACGATGGCTGGCTCGATCTCTTCATCACGTACTACGGGCAGAACGTGCTGTACCGGAACCGCGGCGACGGGCGCTTCGAGGACGTCACGGCCCGCGCGGGGTTGCCGACCGGCGGTACCAGGTGGGGATCGGGGTGCGCGTTCGTCGACTACGATCGCGACGGCCGCGCGGATCTCTTCGTCGCCAACTACCTGCGCTTCGATCTCGCGAAGGCGGCAGAGGTCGGCAACGGGCCGAACTGTCTGTGGAAGGGCGTCCCGGTGAACTGCGGTCCGCGCGGGCTCCCGACCGACACGAATCTGCTCTTCCACAACGAAGGCAACGGGACGTTCGCCGACGTGTCGACCAGGTCGGGGATCGCGCGCGTGACCGGCCGCTATCCGATGACCGCCACCGCCGCCGATTTCGACGGCGACGGCTGGATCGACATCTACGTCGCGTGCGACTCGACGGCGTCGATTCTCTATCGCAACAACCGCGACGGCACGTTCACCGACACGGCCGTCCAGAGCGGCGTCGCGTACAGCGAGAACGGCACGCAGCAGGCAGGGATGGGTGTAGCGGTCGGCGATTACAACGCCGACGGTCTCGTCGACGTGCTGAAGACGCATTTCGCCGACGACATCCCCGCGTTGTACCGCAATCTCGGCAAGGGCATCTTCGAGGATGTCGCCGCGGCCGCAGGGCTCGGCGTGCTGAATCGCCACGTCGAATGGGGCGCCGGCATGCCCGATCTCGACAACGACGGCCGACCCGACATCGTCTACGTGACGGGCAACGTGTACCCCGAAGTCGAGCGCGTGCTGAAGCAGTATCCGCATCGCGGTCCGCGCGTCGTGTTCCGCAACGTGGACGGCGTCCGGTTCGACGACGTGACCGGCGCGAGCGGACCTGCACCGGTTGCGGCGCATTCCAGCCGCGGCGCGGCGTTCGGCGACTTCGACAACGACGGCGACGTCGACGTGCTCGTCTTCAACATGAACGAGCCGCCGTCGCTGTTGAGGAACGATTACGTTGGGCCGAACCACTGGATCGCCGTGAAGCTGCAGGGCACGACGTCGAACCGCGCCGCGCTCGGCGCGACGGTTCGCGTGACGGCAGGCGGACGGACGCAGGCGCAGGTCGTGCTGAGCCAATCCAGCTACTACTCGCACGACGATCTCCGCCTGCATTTCGGGCTGGGATCGTCGACCGCGGCCGATTCGATCGAAGTCCGCTGGCCGAGCGGACGCATCGAGACGGTGAGGAACGTTCGTGGTGACCGCGTCGTGACGCTCAGGGAAGGCGTGAATCAGTAGCGCGGCGAGAACCCCACGCCTCAGAAGGTTGCAGCGGATTCGATCTCAATCACTGTTGCAGCAGCGGGATCGCGATCTCCCGGCGGACGTACGCGTCGGGCGCGCCGTCGAAGCGGATTCGCAGTTCCTGATCGCGCGCGGTTGCAGGCACGATCACGACTCCGTCAGCCGCTCCGAGCCTCCGGGGCGTGCGCACGCCGACGAGGTACGTGCGATTGCCGCGCCCTTCGAGAAGCAGGCGGAGCGCGCCTCGGTCGGCGCGGGCACGGAGGATACGCAGTCCTTCGCTCGTGGCGCCCTGACGTAGATCCGGCACCTCGGCGTACACGTCGGTGCCCTCGTCGTACGTGAAGACGATCTCGGTCATCGGCGGCGGGTCGTCAACCGTCACCTGCACTCGCTGGACGTCGCCGACCGGCCTCGCATCGTGCTTCACGGCGGAACCGTTTACCGTCACGCCGCGCATCTTCGCGTCGAGCGGCAGCGCGGGCGCGGCAACCAGGCGCCGCGCCCGGCCAGTGCCGGAGTCGCGCCGGGCGACACGCACGATCGTCCGACCCGATGCGCGTTCTATCGTCGCGTCGTAGCGCGCGCCTCCGGCCCGAAGACCCGAAGCGGCCGCGCGATCCCACGACGCCGGCATCGCCGGCGCGACACGCAACGTCGTGCCGGCGTCCGATGTTTCGATTCCGAGGAGGCCGCGTATGACCGGCGTGACGACCATCGCCTCGGACCAGATCTGGTGATGTGAAGACCGACCGAACGGCGTCGCGAAATCACCCGACAGCAGCTCCGTGACGTAGCCGAGCGCACCCGGAAACGTCAGCAGCGCGTTCGCCATCAGCGATTGATACCCCACATGCGGCCGCCCGTACCGATACGCCGCCATGGCGGTCCATCCGGTGAAGAGCGGCCATACCGATCCGTAGTGATACGACAGCGGATCGTACAGCGCGCTGCCGTTCGACAGCAGACGCTCGCCCCAGTCGGTCGCGATCGCCGCCGCGCCGAGATGATCGATCTCGGATTGCGCACGATCGTCCTGTGCCGTCCCGAACCACAACGGCACCGCGGGCAGCACGGTATCTTCATCGATCAGCCGCGCATCACTCAGCGCGTTCAATCTCTCCTGTCGTCTCGCGCGGTTCGGTCCGGGCTCGGCCTGAGCCGGGGAAGAGCGCGGCAGCGTCGTGGCGAACGCGTAGAAGCCGCGGTCGGCCTGCCAGTACGTGCGCTCCATGGCGGCGCGTGTTCGCTCGGCGGCCGCGTTCGCTGCCGACGCGAGCGAAGAATCGTTCATCACCGCGGCGAGATCCGCGATGCCCTGCGACGCCGCCACCCACAGACCCTGCAGGTACATCTCCTCGTGCGCCGGGTAGAGCGCGCCGCCTTCGACCCATCCATGCCCGACGTTCGTGTTCTCGATGAGCCCGTTGCCGTCCGTGTCGGTGGCCGCCGAGAATCGGTACGCGCTCACGATCGACGGCCACGCCTGCTCGAGGAACTCGCGATCGCCGGTGGCGCGCCAGTAATCGGCGTGAGCGATCACATACAACGGCGTCGCATCGGCGCTCGCCCACGGGTACGGATAACGGTCGAACCAGTCGACGAGAGGCGCCGACTGCGAGATCTCGTGCGGGATCTTGCCATCGGCGCGCTGGAACTTGCGCAGGAACGCGAGCGAGGTCCGTGTCGCCGCCACATCGCCTTCGGCGTTCGTCGCGAGCGTCGTCCACAGCGCGTCGCGGCCGAAGAACCACGCGAAGCCGGGGCGTTCGCTGTCACCCGACGTCCGGAACCCGGCCAGCAGTCCGGTACCGAGCAACGGATTGGTCGCGACCCCCTTGTCCAGACCGACCTTCGCCCATTCGAACGCGGTGTTGAGACGCGCGTCCGGAGTGGTCACGGCGATCGTGTCGCGCTCGAGCTCTTCATAGTGTTTCGCCGTGCGCTCGTATAGCGCCTGCACCGATCCGAGAATTCGATCGTGGACGAGTCTCGCGGCGGCGCGGCCGTCGAGGCTTCCGGCGATCACGATCGGGATCCGGCGCGTGCGCAGAAGATCGGGCGCAACGTCGATTACGAAGCGGTTCGGAACATCGCGCGGCTCTTCCTGATATGGCATCAGCGAGATGTCACGCGCGTACGGACAGCCGATGACGCCGGCGTACCGCCCTGTTTCCTCGCTCAGCGTGTAGACGTGGGCGGCTGCGTCCCAGCCGATCGAGCTCGTCATCGACGTCGCAGGCCACATGAGCCTGAGCCTGGGACGGAACGACACGGTGATCGTGATCGGCAGCACGCTCTCGACGTCGAGGAGCACGACGACTCCCTGCTCGTCGATCGGCGCGAACATGATCTGCTCGACTCTGAACGCCGCGTGCGCGTAGGTGAGCGTCGTCGACTCGGGACGCACACGAATCGACGCCATGATGTCGCTGCCTGGAATCTCCACGGGATAGCCTTCGAGCCGGAACGACAGCGAGAAGTCGTCGAGGATCTTCAGCGGATAAATCCACGCTTCGATCGATCGGTTTTCATAACCGAACAGCGCCGACCGCCGGCCGATCACGTCGAAGAAGGCGCCGTGGTGTGTCGGACGGTCAAGCTGATGGGGATCGGATCGCATTGGAAAGCGCGCCACTGCCGGAGCTGGCGTGGCGATCTGCGGCTGACCTTCGGCCGTGGGCCGAAGAACTCCAACGATCAATAGCAGACACAGTTCGCTCGTCAAAAGCCCGACCGCATCAAACGTTCGGCGACGTCGACTCGCGAGGCCCCTCATTCCGCGTGCGGCAGCGTAGGCTTCCAATTCGTGCACGGTCAAGTCAGCGGATCGGATCGCTGCACGGTTAACGATTTTTTGTCGCACAGCGGACCGATTGCTGCTTGACCGCTCACAACCGCGTCATTAGTATCCGTCGCGGTCACGCAGGGTCCCTAGATTTCAAATCGAGGAGTACCCATGTCAGTCGAGTCACGCAAGTCCGTTCCCATCCTCAGCGTTCCACTTCGAACAATCCCGTTGATCGTGATGCTCGTCGTCGCGTGGAACACGTCGGACGCGCGCGCGCAGGCGGTCTACGGGAGCATCGCCGGTTCGGTGACCGATTCCACCGGCGGCGTCGTACCTGGCGCGACGGTCACGATCACCAGCGCCGAGCGTCAGACGGCCGATACGGTGTACACGAACGAATCGGGCCGCTATGTCAAAGAGCGCCTTCTGCCTGGCACGTACGGAGTCAAGGTCGAGCTCGCGGGCTTCAAGTCAGCGGTGTACTCGGACATCAAGGTCAGCGTCGACACGCAGACGGCGCTCGACGTCCGCATGTCGATCGGCGAGGTCAGCGAGAACGTCACGGTAACGGGCTTCTCGCCGATCCTGAAGACCGATCGCGCCGACGTGGCGACGACGTTCGACACCAAGCAGATCAACGAGCTGCCGATCCTCGATCGCAACTTCACGAAGTTCATCCTGCTGACGCCCGGCACCCAGCAGCTGCAGTGGCAGCACGCGGCGAGCGAGAACCCGCAGGGATCGACGCAGACGATGGTGAATGGACAGCACTTCAGCGGAACCGGTTACCAGCTCGATGGAACGGAAAACCGCGATCCGATCCTCGGCATCATCGTCATCAACCCGAACTTCGACGCGATTCAGGAAACCAAGATCACGTCGCAGAACTACGACGCGGAGTTCGGCCAGGCGACGGCCGGCGTCGTCTCGGTGCAGACGAAGTCGGGCACCAATACCCTGCACGGCAGCGCGTACGAGTTCCACCTCGACGATCGGTTTCAGGAGCGGAACCCCTTCACGCAGTCCCAGCCGGATCCGCTCAC
>Ga0070699_100002247_pt1 | contig 17412 bp, 11 predicted proteins | sample KBSK1503metaG_FD_65473 | JGI IMG/M metagenome (GOLD analysis project Ga0070699, IMG submission 65473) | Corn, switchgrass and miscanthus rhizosphere microbial communities from Kellogg Biological Station, Michigan, USA - KBS K1-50-3 metaG | ecosystem: Host-associated > Plants > Roots >... | reverse complement strand
GTGGAGAAGTTCGACTACACCAGGGGCTACAAGTTCTCCACCTACGCCACCTGGTGGATCCGGCAGGCGATCACCCGGGCGATGGCCGAGCAGTCCCGCACCATCCGCCTCCCGGTGCACATGGCCGAGGCCACCAGCACGCTGGCCCGGGTGCAGCGGCAGATGCTGCAGGACCTGGGCCGCGAGCCCACCCCGGACGAGCTCGCGGCCGGGCTGGACATGACCCCGGACAAGCTCACCGAGGTGCAGAAGTACGCCCGGGAGCCGATCTCGCTGCACACCCCGCTCGGCGAGGACGGCGACAGCGAGCTCGGCGACCTCATCGAGGACTCCCAGGCCATCCAGCCTGCCGAGGCGGCCAGCTCCACGCTGCTGCAAGAGCAGCTGCACGCGGTGCTCGGCACCCTGCCCGAACGCGAGGCCGACGTGGTGTCCATGCGGTTCGGGCTGACCGGCGGGCAGCCCAAGACCCTCGATGAGATCGGCAAGGCCTACGGGGTCACCCGGGAGCGGATCCGCCAGATCGAGTCCAAGGCGATGTCCAAGCTGCGCAACCCGTCCCGATCCAAGGTTCTCCGGGACTACCTCGACTGACTGACCGGCCCTCAAGCCCCATCATGTAGCCAGCGATCCCCGGCCCGCCCGGCTCATGGACGCACAGAAAGCCCAGATCCGGACGGCCAGCGTGGCGATCGGCATTGAGCCGAAGTCCGCACGTAACGGCGGATTAGCGCACGCCCGCAGTGTGCTGGCTGATTGCTGGCGGTGATCGCCTGGGTGATGTAGCTGATGATGGCGTCGGCGCCGTGGCGGCCGGGGTCCAAGTCGGGTTGTAGATGCAGACCGACCGGCCGGCGTGGCCGTCGGCGGGTGGCCGTCCAGCACAAGCGCCCTATCAATGCCGAGCCGCCAGGCCTGGCAGTATCGCTGGGCAACCGGATCGCGCTGCCCGGTGATTTCCGGTTTGCTGCGGGGTCTAACCAGTTAGCGGCCTGACGTGAAGCGGAGCATGGCCATCGTGAGGCCCGTGACCGGCAGGGGCGCGGGTATTCCAGCCCCGGTTCGTCCTACCGGTGAAGGGAAGCGTCATGACAACATCGATCCTGGTGACGGGCGGTACCGGTACGCTCGGGCAGCCCGTGACGCAGCGGCTGCGCGATGCCGGTGCCAGCGTGACCGTCCTCAGCCGCTGCGGTGACTGGGGCAATCGCCAACCTCAGTTGCGGGATGATCGCCGATTGACAATGCGTCCGTGAGCGCTGGTGAGGTGGCGCAGCCGAAGCGGCCCGGTCCGCAGCAACGCCCGGCGGCGACTCCTCACCAGCCAATCACTACGGGTGCGGCGGCGGCCGGGCGCCGCTACTGAGGTGCCCGTGTTCACAATCGGAGCAAGCTGCGTATCATGACCGACCTTGCCCCAGCAAGACACCCAATGACTTGGAGGACACCCATGACCGCTGACCTGAAGGCCCATGCCGACAGGCTCCGCGAGCTGCACCACGCCGGCGAGATGCTCGTCCTGCCGAACGTGTGGGACGCAGCCAGCGCCAAGATCGTGGCCGAAGCCGGATTCCCCGTGGTCGCCACCGCCAGCGCCGCGATCTCGGCGATGCTCGGCTACCCCGACGGCGAGGGCGCGCCGTGGCAGGAGATGTTCGCCGCAGCAGGGCGGGTGGCCCGGGCGGTGTCGGTCCCGGTCACCGTCGACGCCGAGGCGGGATACGGCATGGCGCCGCGGGACCTGGTGGACCGGCTGCTGGAGATCGGCGCGGTCGGCTGCAACCTGGAGGACACCGACCACCGTGCCGGCGGGCTGGTCGAGGCTGGGGCGCACGCCGAGCGGCTGGCGGCCATCCGGGCCGCCGCGGACGACGCCGGGGTCCCGATCGTCATCAACGCGCGCGCCGACACCTTCCTGCCAGCATCCGGGGTGCCTGAGGAAGAGCGGGTCGCAGAGGCGGTACGCCGAGGCGGCCTCTACCTGGCGGCCGGGGCCGACTGCATCTACCCGATCGGCGTCAGCGACGAGAACGACATCGCCACCCTGGTCGCCGGAGTGCCCGGACCGATCAACGGCAACACCAGTCCCGGAGGCCCGGACCTGGCCAAGCTCCGTGAACTCGGCGTGGCGCGGGTCTCCTATGGCCCCCGGCTCTATCGCGAGGCGCTGGCCAACCTGAAGGCCGCGGTCCAGGAACTGCTGGCCTGACCTTCGCCAAGCCCGCCAGGTCCACGGCCACCGCTACGGCGCATCGGTGGGGTGCCTCGGGCGAAGGCCACAACGCTCCCGCCGCCACCGGCAGCCGCCGCGGCATCCCGGCTGGATTGCCCAGCAGTCCCCGACCATTCCCGCAGACGGCCCGCAAGGATGGCTCACGGCCACGCATGCCAGCAACCGAACACCCCGGTTCGGTGCGGCACCGACAGCCACGCGACCGCCCCGGACTTTCATGCATAACGGCGGCAGTGTGCGCGTTCTCCTTGACCTCATGTATCACTCAGCGTGGTGCCGGGTCGATGACGCGGTCGTTCTAGACCGTCACATCCTCCTGCGACCCGGCGATCTGGACGGTGCCGGCCGACTCCACCGTGATGTTCCCCGGGGCATGGCTGCCTGACGGGACTGTGGCTCGCTGGATGATCCGGGTCGGCGGGCCCCGGCGTCCGAAGGGTCGGCTGGCATGAAGCCCCGTTCGGCACTGGTAGCCGAGTTTCAATCAACACAGAACCCCGTTCTCGCATCGTGGGGCTGCGGTGACCGAGCGCTGACCGCGCTGGATGGCGGCCCGGCTTGTGCAGATGTTCTGCCTCAGTGGCCGCCTCGGTGTTCTCTTAGGTCAGCGGCTAGGTTCTCGGCGGAGGCACGGGTCTGGGGATGGTCATCGCCCAGGATTCGCTGGCGCCGGGCCAGGGTGTCTTCGTCCAGTTCCTTAGCCGCCCGGAAATTACCGAGCTCGCGCAGTATCCCTGCCAGGTTGCTGGCGGACGTGAGGGTGCGCGGATGGTCATCACCCAGTATCCGGCGACGCCGGGCAAGGGTGTCTTCATCTAGCGCCTGTGCGGCACGGAGGTCGCCCAGGGCGCGCAGGTCGAGGGCAAGGCTGCTGGCAGAGGTCAGCGTCTGCGTGTGATCGTCGCCCAGGACGTGGCGGCGCCGCGCAAGGGTATCTTCGTCGAGTTTCCTGGAGGCTGTCGGGTCGCCGAGCCCGCGCAGGTCACCTGCGAGGTTGCCAGCTGAGGCGAGTGTGTCCGGGTGGTTGTCGCCCAGGATCCGCTTGCGCCGTGCCAGGTTCATCGCATCTAGCTCCGCCGCCGCGCGGTAGTCGCGCAGCTCGTACAGGTCAGCGCCCAGATTGTGAGCTGCGATGAGAGTGTCGGGGTGGTCGTCGCCCAGGGTGCGCCGGTAGCTGGCCAGGGTGCGTTCATCTTGTTCCCTGGCCTCGCTGTAGCGTCCCATTTCCCTGAGGGCATAGCTCAGCGGGATCGCCGCTTTGAGCGTGTCGGCGTTGTCCGGGCCGAGCTCATCACGCCAGTTGGAGTAGATGTGCCTGGCCACGTCGTGTCCGGCACGGGCATCTCCGCGCCGTACCAGGTACAGGGCCGCTTCCACGGCCACGGCTCGCAGCGCAGCGTCACTGGTACACGCGGGGTTTACGGCGAGCAGATGCGGCAGCAGCCGCGCCCACCCAGGCCAGGTCGACGGGGACATCCCGTCGCCTGGGTCGCTGGCGCCCACGATGGCCCCGGCCTGCCGCTGCCTGGCAGCTGCCTGGCTGGCGGGCAGGTGGCTGCGGATGATGGCCTGGGTCAGCCGGTGCATCTGCAGCCCGTTGTGGTCGATGCGGGTAAGGGCGTGATGACTGATCTGGGCCAGGACCTGCCGCCATGCGACCGGGTCTGCGGCCTTCTCGGCCAGGGCCGCGGGCAGGACGGCGGTGGCGTGACTGAACCACCCTGCAGGGATCGGCTCTGGCGCCAGGAACGCGCACAGCTCTGCGAGCTCGGCAGTTGCCGGGTCTTCATCGCCTAGCTGGGCGACAGCAAGCTGGGTCACTACCGCGAGCGACCGCGGATACGACGAAGGCCGTGCCTGATCGAGGATCTCCGCCGCCCGGTCCGCCAGCAGCTGGGTGTACTCCCTTGCCGGCATTCCTGTATCGGCCATGTAGCCCGCGGCCTGGGCGATCGCCAGCGGAAGGTCACCCAGTGCGGCCGCTACCTGGCCGGCGTCCGCGGCTGCAAGGCCCGGCACCCGGTCACGCAAGATCGCTACCGATTCCGGGCGGGCGAGCACATCGACCTCGACAGGCACCGCGATCTCGGCCCATCCACGCGTACGCGTGGTGATCAGCACGTGCGCGCGCCCGCCGGGCAGCCACTCCGCCAGATCACCGGGACGGGTGGCGTTGTCGAAGACCAGCAGCGCTGTATCTGTTTCGCGGAGCACTGCCAGAACCGCCCGCCGCATCGCGGCCTGACCAGCTCCCGGCGGTGCGCAGCACATTGCGTCTGCCAGCGCTGCGAACTGCTCCCCGATCAGTTCCGCTTGCTCAGCAGCTATCCACCACAGCAGCTCATACGAGCTGGCGAACCGGTGCACATACTCGATCGCCAGTTGCGTCTTGCCGACTCCGCCCATGCCATGCAGCCCCTGCACGACAGCGTGGTCCCCGGCAAGCAGCCGCGTGCGCACCGCTGCCAGCAGCTCTTCCCGGCCGGTGAACCCAGGATTACGCGCCGGAACGTTCCCCCACACCTGAGGTCGTGTCAGCCTCAGGGCTGGTCCCCGCGCCGTCTCCGTGTCGTAGTAGTGGATGACTACGTCCCGGGCGGCTGCATAGGCGTCCCGGGCCGCGTGGACCTGCTGGCTCACGCCAGCGGCAGCGAGCATCGATCGGACTTCCGCCTCAAGCGCCGGGTCACCAGCCAGCGCCTTGCGGACCGCCAGCCGGACCGCCGCCCGCGCATCCTCATCGCGTGGTTCCGCGGCCAGCTCCGCGAGAGGGCCCGGCAGCGGTTCCCTCTCGTCCCTGACCCCGAACACCCGCTGCAGCAGGCGGCGCCCCAGCCTAACCGTCGCGTCTGCCGCGTCATCCCGCACCTTCGCCAGCACAGCCCCGCCATAGGCACCCAGCGCAGCCGAGACATACGGCGTCATCTCCGCCGCCAGCGAGGCGACATCCCCGCTCACATGAACCCTCCCGCAGCCAGCCGCGCTAGCATAATTCTGTCCTACCAACCGTAATCGCACCATCACGGTGCACGCTAGGACGATCTGGCCACCTTGCAGGGCTCGGTTGGCGGTTCACTAGCAGCCAGAAAACACCTGCACGGCGGGGCGGTGCGCGAGATCAGCTGATCAGTACAAGCGACTTTGGGGCCCGGCGTTGCCGGGAGCGGTCGGCCGAATCGCTGGGCGCGGAGTCGCCGCAATGCGGCCCGCTGGGCGGGGAAGTGAGCGGTCAATGTAACCGCTCCTGCTCCGCCGTCCGTGGCCAGGCACGTTCCTGTTCATGGCTCGAAAGTGCACCCCATAGCCCCGGACACGCGGACCTGGGCGGCCCGAGAGTACGCCTCACAGTGCATATGTGCTGGTCAGCGGAATTTTTGACTCGTGCGGGGAGAGAGGTCTGTAAAACCGTCGGCTCAGCCTACGTTGGTTCGAACCCAACACCTGCCACCACCTGCGAAAACGGCCCGCTAGCTGCGAATTCTCGCGCTGGCGGGCCGTTTCTGCTCTGTCCCGTCATGTGTCACCTTGTCGCGCTGTAGACCGTCATATTGCGCTGTCCACGGACGCATAGCGGACGGGCGTCCGTGCCGCAAGGACGGTCGGTGTGCACAGTTACGACGGTCGGTGTGCACAGTTGCAGCGGTCGGTGTGCACCGTCGGCGTTTCCACGGACGGCCACGGACGGGCCGCGCTGGCGGCGTGTCCCGGCTTGACGCGCGCCGGCCCTCGGTTACCGTGCCGGGCGCAGTGTGCCCGTGCCCGCTGCAAACGCCGGGCTTGATGTCATTCGCCACCCAGCCGCCCGGGCGGAGTCCCGCGCCACACGGGCCACTCCGCCCCTGTCGGCGAGCCGACTGGAGCCCGCAACGTCGTCCAAGGCAACCGGCCCGCATGCGGCCATGCTCTCGCTGGCTTCACCAGCCCGCTGTTAGCGGCCTACTTATCTGCACATAGGACCATGATCACCGGCAGCACTCTTTGCGCGGCTCTGGCTGTCACGGAGCGTGACTGACCCGGTTGGCCTGACTGTTGCCAAACCGTTCAGAACGCCGACTCGGCGCTTGAGGACTGTTAGGTGCAAGTGTCACGCACGCCGCCCATATCATTCATTCCAGTGCGCAGCCCATCCCACAGCTCGGAAGATCTGACCGGCCCGGTGGACCAGTAGGGCACCCTGCGGAACGCCGGATACCTGGGCAACCCATCAAGCGCGTGCTCCGGGCTTCGCCCGCACGCCGAAGCCTCCGAAGAAGTGGGATCGGGGATTGAGTTCCTCTAAGCGCGCCAACTGCCGTTTCATCTGCGGAAATGCTGCGGGAGACACTTAGGCACCCGAACCCCGGTCATTGCTCAGTCCGATTCGGGGACGTCGCTGGCCGATGTGCTGATGCTGGGAGCGCTGCCTTTGCGCAGGAGCCGTTCGTAGGTTGTGACGGCTAGCGCGCCGCCGGCGAGCGGTGCGGTCAGGTAGGCCCACCAGCCGGTGAACCGCCCGGTGAGGATCATGGGTCCGATGGCCCTGGCCGGGTTCACTCCCGCGCCGCTGATGGGCCCGCTGATGAGGATGGCGGCGGCTAGCGCGGACCCGATGGCTATGGCCGCCACGCCGCGTGGGACCCGGCTGTCGGTGGCGACCGAGATGATCACCAGGACAAGCACGAACGTGACAACCGCCTCGGCGGCGAAGACGCGGCCTGGGCCGACGCCGGCGGCCGGGTACGTTGCCCCGAGGTACGCCTGGGTCCGGGCCTGCCTGCCGTACAGGCCCCATGTGACCGCCGCCGCGCCGATGGCTCCGGCGAACTGGGCGAGCACGTACGCCGGTGCGTAGGCCCACGGGAAGCGCCGATTGACGGCCAAGCCGAGCGTGACTGCGGGGTTGAGGTGCGCGCCGGAAAGATGGCCGAGGCTGGCCGCCAGCACAGCGAGTGCGAGGCCGCCGGCTACCGGCACGGCCAGCGAGCCGTAGGGGGCGCCGGCCAGCGGCTTGGCGAGAGTGGCGGCGACGGCGGTGCTAGTGATGGCGAGCACCAGAACGAAGGTTCCCAGCGCCTCGGTCACGGCGGTTCGTATGGTGTTGCCTCCCAGCGGGTGGCCATGCAGACCCTCAGCTAGGCGGGCTGTCCCGGAGGCAGGCCGCCGTTGGCGGCTGCCGGTAGTGGCCGTGTTCATTTTTGGTACTCCGTTCAATGTGCCCGGCTCCTTGCGCGTGGTATATCCCGCTGCTGGCCTCTCCTGTCCTTGGCGGTGGAGAGGCCAGCTGTTCACGTGCAGGCAGTTGCTAGCTGCGCAGAAAGGCGAGCAGGTCAGCGTTGACCTGGTCCTGGTGGGTGGCGGTCAGGCCGTGCGGTGCACCGGGGTAGTAGATTTCCTGCGCGCCCGGGATGAACCTGGCCGACTTCCGCGCCGAGTCCTTGACGGGCACGATCTGGTCGTCCTCGCCGTGCATGACCAGGGCCGGCACGTCGAACTTCTGCAGGTCTTCGGTGAAGTCGGTCTCGGAGAAGGCCTTGATGGACTCGTAGGCGTTCTTCAGGCCGGCCTGCATGCTCCACAGCCAGAACTGATCCAGGACCCCCTGGGAGACGTCGGCCCCGGGCCGGTTCGCGCCGTAGAACTGGACCGCCAGGTCCTTGTAGAACTGGGATCGGTCCTTGACCAGGCTGGCGCGCAGGCCGTCGAACACCGCCAGGGGCAGGCCCTCGGGGTTGGCCGGAGTCTGGAGCATGATCGGCGGAACCGCGGCGAGCAGGACTGCCTTGGCAACCCGCCCGGTGCCGTGCCGGCCGATGTAGCGGGCGACTTCCCCGCCGCCGGTGGAGTGGCCGACCAGCGTCGCGTCGTGCAGGTCGAGCGCCTCGATCACCGCGGCCAGGTCGTCGGCGTAGCCGTCCATGTCGTTCCCGGATGTGGCCTGGCCGGACCGGCCGTGGCCGCGCCGGTCGTGCGCGACGGCACGGTACCCGTGCTGGGCCAGGAACAGCATCTGGCCGTCCCAGGCGTCAGCGCTGAGCGGCCAGCCGTGGCTGAACGTCACGACCGGGCCTTGGCCCCAGTCCTTGTAGTAGATCTCGGTGCCGTCCTTGGTGGTGATCGTGGACATGGCTTGGGTTCCTCTCCTCGGCAGCAGCGCCTGTGGCGCGTAGACATGTCTACGGTCGCGGCGGCGGGCACGCATCGCCCCCGGGAGGACACGGGGATGATCCCGTGGTCGTACCCGGGCATGATCGCCGGTGGGGGCGTACCCTGATCGGTCGGCCGCAGAGTTGCCAACCGGGTGCCCGTGGCGATCCACTATGACTGTGTCCAGTAGTGATCTCGCCACCGGGTTGCTTGGCCGACGGGCCGAGCGTGCGGCGCTGGACCGGCTGCTGGAGCGGGCACGTGCGGGGCACGGCGCGGTGCTGGTGGTGTGCGGTAAGCCGGGGATCGGCAAGACGGCGTTGCTGGATTATGCGGCCGGCCGGGCCTCAGGCTTCCGCGTTGTCCGGGCCTGGGGTGTGGAGTCGGAAATGGAGCTGCCGTACGCCGGGCTGCATCAGCTGTGCCTTCCGTTGCTCGACCGGCTGGAGAAGCTGCCCGGACCGCAGCGGGATGCGCTGCAGGTCGCGTTCGGCCTGCGGGAGGGTCAGCCGCCGCAGCGATTCCTGGTCGGCCTGGCGATCTTGAGCCTGCTGTCCGGCTCGGCGGAGGATCAGCCGCTGGCCTGCCTCGTTGATGACGCGCAGTGGCTCGATCACGCCTCCGTGCAGGCGCTGGCGTTTGCTGCCCGGCGGCTGCTGGCCGAGCCGGTCGCCTTGGTCTTCGCCGTGCGGGAGCCCGGCAGTGAACGCGAGCTGGCCGGCCTGCCGGAGCTGACGGTCGCCGGGCTCGGCGATGCGGACGCCCGTGCGCTGCTGGCCTCGGCGGTGCACGGGCGGCTGGACCCCCAGGTAACCGACCGGATCGTCGCGGAGACCGGCGGCAACCCGCTGGGTCTGCTGCAGCTGCCCCGCGGGCTCAGCCCGGCCGAACTGGCCGGCGGCTTCTGGCTGCCTAGCACGCGGCCTCTGGCGAGCCGGATCGAACACAGTTTCTATCTGCAGTTCCAGGCGCTCCCGCGCGAGACACAGCGGCTCCTGATTACCGCCGCGGCCGAGCCGACCGGCGACGTGACCTTGCTATGGCGGGCAGCCGAACTGCAGGCGCTCGAAGCCGAGGCGGCGGTACCCGCCGAAACTGCGGGCCTGATCGATTTCGGTGCCCAGGTGCGGTTCCGCCATCCCCTGATCCGCTCCGCGGTCTACCAGGCGGCGTCTGCAGGTGACCGGCGGGCGGCGCACCGGGCGCTGGCCGCGGCCACCGATCCGGCCGTCGATCCAGACCGGCGGGCGTGGCATCGCGCCCACGCTGCGGCACGACCTGACGAGGCGGTGGCCGCCGAGCTGGAGTGCTCGGCCAGCCGGGCGCAGGCGCGGGGAGGCGCAGCTGCAGCAGCCGCATTCCTGCAGCGGGCAACCGAACTGACCCCTAATCCCGCGGGCCGCGCCGCCCGGGCCCTGGCCGCAGCGCAGGCCATGTTCGACGCCGGCGCGGCCGATGCGGCCTACCGGCTGCTAGCCACGGCCGAGGCCGGGCCGCTGGATGACCTTGAGCGTGCGAGGCTGGAACGGCTCCGCGCGCGGCTCGCGTTCTCCCTCGTGCGCGGGAGCGACGCTCCTCCGCTGCTTCTCAACGCCGCCGGACGGCTCGCTCTGCTGGATGCCGCGCTGGCGCGCGACACCTATCTCGAGGCGGCCGGAGCGGCGATCTTCGCCGGCCGCCTCGGCGGAAACCCCAACGTACGGGAAGCGGCCGAGGCGGCACGCGCCGCCCCCGCCGGGCCGCAGCCGCCACGGCCGGTCGACGTGCTCCTTGACGGTATCGCGACGCGGTTCACCGATGGCTACGCTGCCGGAGTCGGCCCGCTCAGGCGGGCGCTGGACGCATACTGGCAAGAGCAGGGGCCTGGCGGGGTAGACATGCCCTGGCGCTGGCTGTGGCTGGAATGTCCGGTAACGCCAGAGCCTCTCGCCGCCGAGCTATGGGACGACGAGGCATGGCATGACCTGGCGACTCGCGCGGTCAGCCTGGCCCGCGAGGCCGGAGCGCTCACCGTCCTCCCGATCGCTCTGAGCTACCGGGCGTGCGTCCACGTCCACGCCGGCGAGTTCGATGCCGCGGCGGCGTTGATCGAAGAGGCAAAGGCGATCTCGGCGGCGACGGGCACCGCGCCGCTGAGGTATACCTCCCTGGTGCTGCTCGCCTGGCGGGGCCAGGAGTCCGAGGCGCTGGAGGTGATCGAAGCCAGCATCGGGGACGTCACCGCCCGCGGCGAGGGACGAGCGCTCGGCCTGGCCGAGTACGCCACCGCGGTGTTGCACAACGGGCTGGGCCGCTACGAGGCTGCGCTGGCGGCCGCCACGCGCGCATGCCAGTACGAGGATCTGGGTTTCTTCGGCTGGGCGCTTGCCGAGCTGGTCGAGGCAGCCGCCCGCAGTGGCCGCCTCGAGACCGCTGCCGAGGCGCTCAAGGCGCTGACCGGGCGGACCCGTGCCAGCGGTACCGAGTGGGCGCTGGGCCTTGAGGCCCGCTCACGCGCGCTGCTGAGCGACGGCCGGGCCGCCGACGCCCTCTACCGGGAGGCCATCGGGCGGCTCGGCAAGACCCGCATCGTGGTCCATCTGGCCCGCGCCCGCCTGCTTTACGGTGAATGGCTGCGCCGCGCGAACCGCCGCCAGGACTCGCGCGAGGCGCTGCGCGCGGCCTACGAGATGTTCGACCGCATCGGCGCCGACGGGTTCGCCGAGCGTGCCCGCCGCGAGCTTGCCGCGACCGGGGAGACGGTCCGCAAGCGCACCGTCGAGACCTTCGCCGAGCTTACGTCCCAGGAGGCTCAGATCGCCCGGCTGGTCAGGGAGGGGCGTTCGAACCAGGAGATCGCCGCCGAGTTGTTCATCAGCCCGCGCACCGTCGAATGGCACCTCGGCAATGTGTTCTCCAAGCTCGGCATCACCTCCCGCAAAGATCTCCGTTAACCCATCCCTGATATGTCTGCAGTTTCCACGACAGCAGACCGGCGGCGCTGGCAGGCCGCGCTGGCAGGCGACTAGCCGCAAACCGACGTTAGCCATGCCTGGTCGTGTCAGCTCAGAGGGGTCTCCTGGGTCTCGCTCACCTGCAGGGCGAACGGCCAGCGTAGGCCGATGGCGACGTGTGTGATGATGCCTGTACCGATGAAGCTCAGGGCAGCGGTGGTGATCCAGTTGCTCGCGTGTTGGACCCTCCCGGGCCCGAACTTGTGTTGCTCTTGTGTTGGCCGCAGCAGCCCGGCCAGCCGTCGCGCCTGCCCCCCGGACCCGGCGCCCTCACATCGGCACGCGCGCCCGCCCGCGACCCGAAGACCGGCCGCCGCCGGCTACCCGCCGGCCAGCCCGTTACCCCCGCGGCCAGGCCGGGAATGACCCACCGTGACGGGCAAAGCATGCACCGACGGACCAAAAGCACCCATATCGCCGATTATCTTCTGCTTCCTCTTGGGTTGATGCACGCCGCTAACCAGCGCATATGAGCCGGTTCTGTGCGCTGCCGCCGGCTGTGCGGGCTGGGCCTCGCGCATGGCTTGGCGGATTGCGGTGGCGGGGTCTCCGGCGGCGGTCGGGTGGAGGTCAGGACGAACAGCGTGGTGTGCTGAAGGGCCGACCACGCGGACGCCGCCGCCCACCGCTGGCCTCAGCTCGCGGAAGCCAGACAGCTCGTAAACGCGCGAGAAGTGTCGATGTCATTCACATGCGTCGCGGCGTACTCCGGCCGCGCCATTGGCGGCGTGGGCACCAGGTACGCTCGCCGGCCCGGCGGCGTCGTGCGGCAGGGCGGAACCGCAGGCGGGTCGTCAGCGGGTATAAACGGCCTTGCCGAAGGCCAGCGCCTCGCGGATGGCGATCCGCTCCGGATCCTCGGCCTGCTCCGGGAGGCGGACCCAGCGGGTGCGGTAACCGGTCATCACACCTGCCTTTTGCAGGTCTCCGCCGCGAGGCCTCGATGATCACGTTCACGTGTCTTCTGTGCCCGCCCCCGGTCGATCTGCCCTTGGTCGTGCTGCCTGGTCTTCCGGAACACGCTCAGCCGTACGATCGGCCCTTCAGCAGTACACCAGTACCTGAGACAGCGTCCGGTCACACCAGCCTGGCCGACCGGCTGCGCCGGTCGCGTGCGGCCAAGCCCACTACTGGCCACCTGCACTGTGCTGCGGCGGATACGAGCGCGGTTCTCCGGGCATGACAATCGGAGGCAGGCAGCCGCTCACCGGCGAGCACCTGGCGGGTAAGGCGACGGGCGAGTACGCCCGCGGGCGGCTGGGTCACCGGCTGCTCTCAACCAGATCTGAACGGAGCCTCGCCATGGGAGTCGTGATCGCGGTCGTGGTCATTGTCGTGCTGCTGGCGCTGCTCGGATTCGGGCTGTCGGTCCGGATCGTCCGGCAGTACGAGCAGGGCGTGCTGTTCCGGCTGGGCCGGCTCCGCGGCTCGCGGGCACCGGGGTTCAACCTGATCATCCCGGTGGTCGACGTGCTGCGCCGGGTGTCGCTGCGGATCGTCACGATGCCGATCCAGTCCCAGGGCATCATCACCCGGGACAACGTCAGCGTCGATGTCTCCGCGGTCGCGTACTACAAGGTGGTCGACGCGGTGAAGTCGGTGGTGGCGATCGAGAACGTCCGCGACGCCATCGGCCAGATCGCCCAGACCACGCTGCGGAAGGTGGTCGGCCAGCACACCCTGGACGAGATCCTGTCGGACACCGACACGATCAACCTAGACATCCGCAAGAGCCTGGAGGTCACCACGGCCGAGTGGGGGGTGGAGGTGACGCTGGTGGAGCTGAAGGACATCCAGCTGCCCGACAGTATGCAGCGCGCCATGGCCCGCCAGGCCGAGGCCGAGCGGGAAAAGCGCGCCAAGATCATCAACGCTGAGGGCGAGTCGCTGGCCGCCGCCGCGCTGGGGCAGGCTTCCGACACCATGATGGCCCACCCGCTCGCCCTGCAGCTGCGCAACCTGCAGAGCCTGGTCGAGATCGGCGTGGACAAGAACACCACCGTGGTCTTCCCCGCCCCGCTGATGAGCACCATCGCCGAGCTCGGCTCCTTCCTGGCCAACGAGCAGGCCGCCGCCACCCGCGCCCAGTCCCCCGGCAGCGACACGAACAGGCCGTCGGCCGCACCCAGCGGAACCGCCGATACGGCGTGAAGTGCTTCGCGCTCTACCCGGGCCGGCTCAACCCGGGTCCGGTCTGGTACGGAGCACTGGGGCTTCTGGGCGACTGACCCGCGGGCGGCCAGCAGGAAGCCGTGAGGCCCCGGAGTTCCAGCACGTCCGGTGATCCAGGAGGTGATGTCTATGCCATGGTCTGCGACAAGCCGCTACAGCCTGGTTCCTGCTCCAGGTGCGCTGGGCCTCGCCCAGGATCTGCTCAACACGGCCCCGGCCGCGCACGAGACTGACCTTCTCGCGGACCTCGCCAGCCCCCGGAAGTGGGTAAGCGATGCCACCGCGCAGTGGTCCGCGGCCACCGGTCAGCCCGTCCCCGGGAGGGTGCTGGACGCCGGCGATCTCCGGAAGCCAACGGGGCGCCCCGAAGCAGGATCCAGGGGATTGAAAGGTTGACAATGACCACCTATCCGATTGATCACCTCCGCACACCCAACGGGTTCCCAAAGCCTGAAGGCCTTGTCTACCTGGAGAGTGCCAGCGCCCAGCCCCAGATCCCAGCAAAGGTAAAGGTAGAAGAGATGTCCGAGCAGGCCAACGTCGCCGCCCCGGCCACGGCCAGGGACATCATGCGCCCACCGCTCACAACGGTAGAACAGAACGACCACGTGGCTGCGGCCGCCTACCTGATGAAGCACGCGGGCGCGACCGCCCTGATGGTCATGAACCCCGGACCAGCTAGCCGGCGTGCATCATTACCGAGGCAGACATCGCTCACGCGGTCGCCGACCGGAAGGACGTGAACAGCACCCGGATCCATGAACTGATGACCACTCGCCCGACCGTCATCAACACCACGACAAACGTCCGGGACGCGGCCAAGGTCATGACGAGCGGCCATTTCCGACGTTTGCCGCGCGTTGCTCGAATCCGGCGTTTAGCAGCCGCCTGCCGGCACGGCCCGTCAGGTTAGTCCTCGCGGCAGCGCCGAAATGCCTGGTGGCTCCAAGACCATCCACGACCAGATCACCGCGCCAGGCCGGATGCCGACGGCGGGAACGGCGCGCAGGTTGCCCGGTCCTGCACCGCTCAAGGGAGGTAAGGCCGGGTCCGGCAGCACCATGCGGGCGGCAATGAGACGCTCGCTTGATCACGGTCATCGCGTCTGCCAATGGCCAGTGTGGGTGGCTGGTCCTCGGTCGCGATGGCTGTCATGACCGACGGATAGCGAGGGCGTCCCACGGCCGCCGTCAGACTGAGACGGGATAACGAAACCATGCAGGCGGAGCCCACCAGGACCGGCTGGAACCCCGCAGCGTGCGCGTTTCGACCAAGGTACGTGAGAATCCCCCTGACCGGCCTGGCCCTTGCTGCTGCATGCCTGGCCGGGTTCACGACAGCCTGCTCGGTCAGGCGATCGGCGGGGGTTCTCCCTGCACGCTGGCAGCCAGCGCAGGATCCCAGCCGCAGACCGCGCACGCATGTAGGACCGAGGACCGGCCGAACTCCAGCGCGGCCCGCTGCGGATTCTCGCTGGCGCGGGCGTCGTCCCAGTCGAGCACATATTCGCCCAGCCCGGCGTCCCAGCGGGCGGCCGCCGGCGACAGCGTCGCGGCCGCAAATCCCGCTGGCGCGGGATACGCGTAGGCGAAGAAGGCCGCCCGCGGGTAGCGTCCGTCGCCGGGCCACCACCCGACTTCGATCTGCTGGGCGTCCCCCGCGTTACGCATGATGAAGTCGTCGGATGAGGGCTCGGCCGACTGGCCGGAGAACAGGCTCACCGCCAGGTCAAACGAGCCCCACCACGCGTTGACCGGACTGCAGCGCCCGCGGTACGGGGCGCGCAGCGCGGACAGCACCAGCGCCGCCCGGGTCGCCGCCGCGAAATAGGCGCTGATGTGGGCGGGATCGTAGGTGGCGTGCTCCTGGTCCTGGTCCAGCGGGGTGTTCCACGGCACCTCCTGCGGCCGGGGATTGATCTGCACCGGGCCCGCCAGTGCACAGACCGCCGCCAGCACCTCGCGGGTCACCTCCGCGACCGGCCGGTCCGGCGTGAGCGCGACACGTTCGGCTCGCCCGTCGCTGTGCTCCGCGACGACCTGGTGGGTCCGCAGGTCCAGCGCGACAGCCAGCGCCCCCGAGCCGTCCGGGGCCGGCAGCGGAAGGGTCTCCCAGCCGCGTGCGGTCAGGCGCAGCGCGGTGTGCTGCAGCTGGGGTTCGGGCGGAGCCAGCGCCGCGGCCAGCTTGCCCAGAACCTGGGTATGGGCGTGAAGGGTGTCGCAGGTGGCACGCCAGGCGTCGTAGGGCAGCGCCGGCCACCCAAAATCAATATCCGTCACTTTGTGCTCCGTACTCTTTGCGAGATAGTCCGGGACGTCAGCGTGGCGGCCAGCCGGAGCGCATCGAATACGGCGACCGGGTCGAGGTAGTCCCGCCAGTGCGCGACCTCGCCCTCGCGGAGGGTGAGCACGGAGATGTACCGGTTGGAGTACCGGCGCCTGGTACCCACGACGTGGCCCTCGGAGGCGTACTCAAGTACCACGACGCCTTTGGCCGCGTCGTGGTGAACGGCCAGATCAAAGCAGCGGTCAAGAACGATCATGGCGCCGTAGGGGCGGTACAGCTCAGCGACTGCGGCGCGGCCCTCGATATGCCGCGGGTACCCGGGAACCGTCACCACGTAGTCGATGGTGATGTACTCGGCGAGGAGGTCGAAAAAGTGGCCGGGCCCGGCCAGCCCGTCCAGGCCCTGTTCGATGATGCGGAAGAACGGATCGAGCGCAGCGAAGTCCGCCAGGTTGGCAATGGATGCCTTCACGATGCCACCTCTACTTCCACGCCGGAGCGGTCTTTGGCGGCGAAGTCGGCGAAGCTGACGGGTGCCGCGCCGGTTGCAGCAATACCGCCGACTTTGCCCTGGCCGGCGACCGCGATCCTGATCACCCGGCTCCGTCCGCGTCGGTTGGCCTTGAAATTGCGAGCCACGGCGGCGTGCACGCCCCGACTTGATACATGATCGCCGTCGCCTCGTCGGCGGCCCACTCCTCCACGATCATCCCGTCGGCAAGGCGGTAGATGTCGACAGCGTCCCAGCGCACCCGGCGACCGGTGGGGGCGAGCCCCAGGAGATTCCTTCGTCTCCGCTCATCAGGTACTGCCAGGCTGGGACATGTTGGCGGGCGGCCGGGAAACGTCGGGGTCGAGCAATGCGAGGCACACGTCGGTAATGTCGACGATGCCGACCAGGCCGGTGTCGCCGACGAGCGGCAGGTGCCGGAAATGGCCGCTCGTCATAAGCCTGGCCGCGTCGCGGACGCTTGTCGTGGTGTTGATGACGGTCGGGCGAGTGGTCATCACTTCATAGATCCGGGTGCTGTTCACGTCCTTCCCGTCGGCGACCGCGTGGGCGACGTCCGCCTCGGTGATGATGCCGACCGGCTGACCGGTCTGGGGATCCATGACCATCAGGGCGGTCGTGCCCGCGTGCTTCATCAAGTAGGCGGCCGCAGCCACATGAGCTTGCTGTTCTACCGTCGTCAGCGGTGGCCGCATCAGGTCTGCGGCGGTGGCCGGGGCTGCGACGTTGGTCTGCTTGGGCATCTGTTCTACCTCTGCCCTTCGCTGGGATCCGGTGCTGTGTCCGGCGGCTCTGGCCCAGAGCCAGCGGACGGGTCTGTGGTCTTGCCAGCGATTGCCGGTCAGCCGCATTCTCCCTGCGATTGTGATGCCGGAAGGGCCGCTATCGTATCCGCCATTGGATAGTGCCAGTGGCCAGTCCCGCCTGGCAGCGCGCTGCCGGAAGACCGGCTGACCTGCTGGTGCTAGTGCGGCGAGACGGTGTCCGGGTCGCCGGGCAGGGCCCGGTCGAGCTGGCTGCGGGAGCCGATGCCGAGCTTGGTGAAGACCTTGGCCAGGTGGTACTGGACCGTGCGCGCGCTGATGAACAGCCGG
>Ga0070699_100002246_pt1 | contig 17422 bp, 18 predicted proteins | sample KBSK1503metaG_FD_65473 | JGI IMG/M metagenome (GOLD analysis project Ga0070699, IMG submission 65473) | Corn, switchgrass and miscanthus rhizosphere microbial communities from Kellogg Biological Station, Michigan, USA - KBS K1-50-3 metaG | ecosystem: Host-associated > Plants > Roots >... | reverse complement strand
GTGTGATCCTCAAGGAGTCGGACGTCGAGATCGGGACGATCTACGAGGTCGCGATGGGCCCGACGCTCGTGGTCGAGTCGAAGTTCCTGCCCAGCTACAACATGGCGCTCAACCTGCTGAGGGTCTACACCCCGGAGGAGGCCGAAGGCCTGATGGAGCGGTCATTCGGCCAGTTCCAGAAACGTCTGGCCGCGGACCGCACTCGCGAGCGCCTGCTCAACGTGCGCGCCCGCCTTGAGGACATCCGCCGGATGTGGGACGGCGACGAGGTTTCGATGGACGAGGTCGCCCAGTACTTCAAGCTCGAGGACCGGCGGCGGTCGATCCGGATCGAGCTGAGGCGGTTGCGACGCGACGCCGGCGCGGAACGGCGGGGCCGGCGAGGCCGCCACACGAGGAGCCAGGGCCACTCCAGCAAGCTGGTCCAGAAGCTCGAGGTCGAGGCGCGCGGGCTCCTCGAGCGGCAGCGCAAGCTCAAGCTCGTGCGCTCGCCTCGCTTCGGCGAGTACCTGCAGCGCTACGCCGAGATCCGTTCGCTGCAGAAAGAGCTCGACGCTGCCGAACGCGAGGCGAGCGGCCAGATGGACGAGTACGCCCGCAAGCTTCGGCGGCTGTCCCGCATCCTCGCCGACACAGGATTCCTCGCGGCCAACCGGCCGACCGAGAAGGGCCTTTTCGCGGCGCGCGTGTATGGCGAGAACACGATCCTGGTCGCCGAGGCGGTGTGGGCAGGTTGGCTCGAGGGCCTTACCCCCGAAGAGCTGTCCGCCGTCCTCGTCATGCTCGCGGCCGAGGACCGTGATCGGGGTCGGACTCGCGGAGCCGGGCCGAGCGGGCCCCGTCGCTATCCCACACCGGCCATCGCGCAAACGGCCCGCCTGGTGCGCTCGCTGTACTTCCGTTTCGCGGACATGGAGAAGGACCTCGACGAGCCCAACCTCCGGCAGCCTTCCCATGACTACATCGACTTCGCGTACCGGTGGTCCGAGGGCGAGCCGCTCGACAAGATTCCGCTCCCCGCCAATGTCGACATCGGCGACGCCATCAAGGCGATGAAGAGCCTCTACTCGCTACTGCGCCAGCTCGAGTTCGCGCTTCGGCAGGCAAAGTCGCCGCTACTCGATGTTGTCTCTCGCGCCGTCGCCCAAATGGAAAGAGATGTCATCAAGCGCACGTAAGGCAGACTAGCTGTCAATGGCCAGCAAAAAGCGCCGGATCCTCGTCACCGGCGTCGCGCGCTGGTGGGGGGCGCTCGTGGTCCAGCGACTCGTTGACGACCCCGACGTCGCCGAGGTCATCGGCATCGACATCCGCGAACCCCGGTACGACCTCGGCCGGGCCGATTACCTGAAGCTCGACGTCCGCCACTCGCTCATCGGCAAGCTGGTGCGGGCGGTGGGCATCGACACCGTCCTGCACACCCTCACGAGGGTCGACTCGTTCGACCTCGACCCGAGGCGAGCGCACGAGATGAACGTGATCGGAACGCTGAACCTGCTGGCCGGCTGTGCCGGTGCGGACAGCCCGGTCAAGCGGTTCGTCCTCAAGTCGTCAGGCCACGTTTACGGCTCGCGTTTCGACCTGCCCACCGGGCTGCGCGAGGACCATCGGCTCGACTCCAACTCGAAGCACCAGTTCGTGCGCGACATCGTGGAGGTGGAGTCGTACGCGGCGGACTTCGCGTTCCGCAACCCGGGCATCGACATGCTCACCCTGCGCATCAGCAACAGCCTCAACCCCGATGAGCCTCAACCGCTGGCGCGATACCTGGACCTGGAGCTGGTGCCGACCGTGGCCGGGTACGACCCGACCCTGCAGCTCATCCACCGCGACGACTGCGTCGAGGCCATGTACCTGGCCACCAAGCGCGGGCCGGCCGGCGCATACAACATCGCGGCGGACGGCGCGGCGCCCCTGTCGACACTCCTGGACGCAGCCGGCAAGCTCCACGCGCCCTTGCTGCCTCCGATCGGTCTCGGGCTCACCGCGTTTGCCCTGCGGCGCAGCGGCCTGGCGTCCCTCTCGCCCCAGCTGCTGGACCTCTTGCGCTGGGGCCGCACCCTCTCGACCGCGAAATCCGCGCGCGAGCTGCACTTCCGCGCCGCACGCGACACGCAGGCGGCCCTCGAGGACTTCATCCAGCAACGTCGAGTGCTCCGGTACGAGCCGGACCGCCACGCCTATCAATACGAGAAGGAGCTCGAGGACTTCATCCACACGCGCCAGCTGGCTTCCGAGAACGGCGAGACGGAGCCGGCCGAGCTTCCGGTCAAGGCTCGCCGCCACCGCCGTCTATGACGAGCACCTCTCCATTCACGTAAGACGCCGCGTCGGAGGCTAGGAAGACCACCGCTCCCGCGATCTCGTCCGGAACCCCGATCCGGCCCATCGGGTTGGAGCTGATCACGCGATCGAGGATCGCCTCGTTGCCCCACAGCGCCTCGGCGAAACGGGTCTTCACCAACCCCGGCGCGACCGCGTTGACGCGAACCTTGCCGCCGAGCTCGCGAGCCAGCTGCCGGGTGAGCATGATCACTCCGGCCTTGGTGATGTTGTAGACGCCCAGGCCGAGGCCGGGCCTCAGCCCGCCGACGCTGGACACGTTGACGATGGCCCCGCCGTGCTGCTCCATCGAGGCTTCGTATACGAGCTTGGTCAAGATGAAGATGCCGCGCAGGTTCACCTCGAACGTCTTGTCCCACGCCGCCAGCTCGGCGCCCAGGACGGGGCCGAAGTACGGGTTGGTGGCGGCGTTGTTGACCAGGATGTCGATCCGCGAGAAGCGGTTCATCACCTCATCGACGAGACGCTGGAGGTCTTCCGGCCTGCCGGCGTGAGCTGCGATCCCGACCGCCCGCTCCGGAAACCGGGTGTTGATGCGCTCCGCTTCGCCGTCCAGGTCAGCCTGTTTGCGGCTCGACAGGACCACCTGGGCGCCCTGCTCGGCAAGCGCCTCGGAAATGGCGCTGCCGATGCCGCGGCTCGCCCCGGTGACAAGCGCGACGCGCCCGTCCAGGTCGAAGCGGGAGCTGTTCGGCACGGCTGATACCATAGCCCGACCAATGGCGATCTCGGGGAAAGCGGCGGAGGACATCCTCGAGCGCATCTTTCAGCCCACGACCAAACCGACCGCGATGGACCAGGCCGAGGAGACGCTGCGGCACCCCAAGCGCCTTGTCTACGTAGCCATGTCGAACAAAGCCTTTTACTGGCGCGCGCACATCCAGAAATTCGTCCTCGACTCAGGGATGGTGCCGGTGAGCCCCTTCATGCTCTTCGACTACTACCTGATGCACACGGTCTCCAAGGATGTGGTGCGCGAGGCGATGAACAACCTGCTCGCCCGCTGCGACGAGGTGTGGGTGTTCGGTCGCCTGTCGCTGGGCGTCAAGGTCCAGGTCGGCATCGCCAAGCGTATGAACAAGCCGGTGCGCTACTTCGACATCTCCGATCTGCCCGTGGCGGTGATGCCGATCAGCGAGGAGACTGCGCAGGAAGAACTCCGAGATTGAATGAGCGGAAACCTCGGGGCGGTTTCCGCTCATCGCGCCGTCGCCAAAGCCGACCCGGCCTACGGCCGGGCAAGCGGCGCTGCTCACCTTCCCCGGGATCGGACTGGCAAAAGCTAAGACCGCCGGGCGCCTGTCGGCGCCACACGTCGATACCAGGCTTCCGGATTCGACAGCTCTTCGAGGCGCGGCATGGTCTGCGGGCCCTCCCACGCGAGGTTCAACACGCCCATCCCGTGGGCGTCATAGACGGCTTTGGCGAACGCCTCGCCGTAGCGGTACTGCTGAAGCTTGACCTCCAGCCCGGACACCTTCCAGACCAGCAGCTCGAGGACGCTCCTGCCCGAGCTCCGCGCGCGATAGGCCTTCTCGAGCTGCTCGAACCCGGGCAGCAGCCTGGCGCCGAGCTCGTTCATGACCAGGTTGCTGTAGCCCTCGACCAGCGACATCGTGGCCTGCATGCGCCGCATCACCCGCCATTGGGCGGGAAGGACGCCCGCGAACGCCGCGATCCGGACGGTCGGCGGCGCCTTCCTGGTCGTCGACTCCAGGAGGACCCTGATCGACTGCTCCATCTCGGCTCTCAGCCACGGATGCGCGGCGAACTGCCAGGCGTGCGTCATCTCGTGGAGGATCAGCCATCGCCTCAGGTCCTGGCCCGGGAGCTCGGCCTTCTGGGCCCAGTCCTCGACGTTGGTCTCGACCAGGTACAGCCCATCGCCCGCAACCGGCTCCGCGCCTAGAAGCTGCGGGTCGTACTGGCCGAGGACTCTTCGGCCCAAGAAGCCGAGCGTGAACCCGATGTACCGATCGAGCCCTGCCCGGCCCACCTCGACGATCAGTGAGTTGGGGACGCGACCTGCCTCGAGGACCGGGTCGATGACCCGGCGCAGGATGGCCAGGTTGAGCTTGAGCCATCCCTCACGATCGACCGCTTCAAACGAGGGCAGCCCGACACCCGCGGGCAGGCCGCCGACGAAGTCGAGCAGCGGCTCCTGCAGTTTGGCCGCCATCGCCCGGTATCGCCTCCTCGCCGTGGCAAGGGAGGTGGCGGAGGTCGAATGCTCCTCGAGGCGGGCACGCGCCGTGCGATGGACCTCGTCCCAGTCGACCAGCACCGCCGTGCCACCTCGTGGCCTGACGGCCTCGGCCACCGCCGCCGTCGCCAGCCCGGCGAGCACACCGATCAGCGCCGCCCTGCCGACCCGCCGCCTCACAGTTCCAGGTTACGAAACCGCGTTGGTCGGCGACTTAGTAGATGTAGGGCCAGCTCCGATTGCGCTTGAAGACCACCTTGCACCCGTCACATCGAAACACGATCTGGAGGTGGCGCCTCCCGATCGCGGCGGCATCACGGCCGCAGACTGGACAGGATGCCGTCTCAGCCATGAACGGGATAGGCAGGGGGTCGACTTTTATCTCTAACCGCCGTCGTTTCTTGGACATTTGTTCCAACCGTTTTCAAAATCCGTTGCCGGCAACCAACCCGGAACCGCCGGGTTGCAACTCAGACGTCTAGCAGCGTCACATCCAGGTTCTTTAACCCCTCCGGTGGCTCAACTCCTGCGACTTGTAGGCGCTTCAGCAGCGCCAGGATGTAGCGGACGCCGGCGAGGTTGACCCTGTGCTCGCGGGTGAGGGTCTGGATCGCCTGCAGCTTCATCACGTCGCGGCGCGAGTAGCGCCTTCGATTCGTGACCGTCCGCTTGGGATGAATCATGTCGAGGTGTTCGTACATCATGAGAGTGCGTGGGTGTGTCTCAAGGATCTCGGAGGCCACACTCAAAGTGAATATGGGCTTGTCCAGGTCGATCCCCACGTCGCGAGTGGACGGCAAAGGCGGGACGGGGTCTCGCTGTCTGGCCATCATGTGTTTCTTGACCCGGCGGATTATATCGTTTGAGCGATTGACGACCTAACCTTGGGTTACAGGACGAATGCAACTTTCCGTGCCATTGTGCGCGCCGCCCGATGCTTCGGGCAATGTGTTGTTGTTAAGGAATGACTGCGAAATGCCTGTAAGAGGCCACGAGTCGGCGGTCCATATAGTTACGGGCCAGCTAGATGTCTGCTCTTGTCGGGCTGCTGCTGGTGAGCGTTTCGGTCGGCTTAAGCAACTTCGCAGGCTCGATCGGCATCGGCCTGAGCGGCATCGACGGCTGGACCAGGCTGCGGGTCGGAGTCGCCTTCGGGCTGTTCGAAGCGCTGATGCCGCTCGTCGGCCTGCTCGTCGGCCAGGCGGTCGCGGGCTACCTCGGCCATATCGCCAAATACATCGCCAGCGCCATCCTCGTGCTCACCGGCCTCTATACGATCTGGCAGGGACGCCGTGTGCCCGACCAAGGGCACGGACCAGCCCGGCTCGAGACGAACCGCCTGCTCGTCACGGCATTCGCGCTCAGCATCGACAACCTGGCGGTCGGGTTTGCCCTCGGGGCGTACCGGATCAACATCGTGATCGCCGCGGTCACGATGGGAGTGATCAGCGTGGCCATGTCGCTGGTCGGGCTCGAGCTCGGCAGCAGGCTCGGAGCGAGAGTCGAGCAGTGGAGCGACGAGCTCGGCGGCGCGGTGCTGATCCTGGTCGGCATCGCGATCGCCCTCGGGCTGCTCGGCTAGAACCTAGGATTGTCGGCAGCCTTGACTGAGATCCCAGCCCTCGATCACGTGCTCCTGGCGGCCGACGGCCAGGTCGCCACGATCACCCTGAACCGCCCCGAGCAGCGCAACCCGCTCTCGGCAGGCATGTTGCGGGATCTCATGGCCGCATTTGGATGGTGTCAGGCCGAGGCCGAAGTGCGGGTCGTCGTGCTGACCGGGGCCGGCGATCGGGCGTTCTCTTCGGGCGCCGACCTCAGCAGCTTCGAGGCCGGAGTGCCCGAGGCAGAGTACCACCGACAGCGGCATGTTTTCGTCGACCTGTTCCTTTTGATGTCCGCGCTGGGCAAACCGATCGTGGGCCGCATCAACGGCCATACGCTGGCGGGCGGGATGGGCCTCGCCGGCTCGTGCGACGTCCTCATCGCGGTGGACACCGCCACGTTCGCGACGCCCGAGATCAACGTCGGCGTGTGGCCGATGATGGTTTCGGCCGTGCTGGCTCGAAACCTCCCCCGCAAAGTGCTGCTCGAGATGATGATGCTGGGCGAGAGGTGGACGGCGACGCAGATGCAGTCGGCCGGGTTCGTGAACCGGGTGGTGGAGCGCGAGCTGCTCGACACGACTGTGAACGAGATGGCCGACAAGCTCGCCAGGAAATCTCCGGCCGTGATGCGACTGGGGCGCGATTCCTTCTACCACCAGCAGGACATGGACTTCGCACCGGCCCTCGACTACCTGTATGGCGAGCTGTTGAAGGTCGCCATGACCGAGGACTCCAAGGAGGGCGTCCTGGCCTTCTTCGAGAAGCGCGAGCCGCGGTTCCAGGGAAGGTGACCGAGCGGTATCGGAAGCTGCGCGAGGCGGCGCTCAAGGGAGGGACGCGTTACCTTCCGAAGCTTCGCGAGCAGAACAAGCTGACCGCGCGCGAGCGCCTCGACCTCCTCCTCGACCCGGACTCCTTCGTCGAAGACGGCCTCTTCGCCAACGTCCTTGCCGAAGAGCTGCCCGCCGATGGAGTGGTGACGGGCCTGGGCACGATCGCCGGGCGCCAGGTCGCGGTGATGGCCAACGACCCCACTGTCAAGGCGGGCAGCTGGGGCGCGCGGACGGTGGAGAAGATCGTCCGCATCCAGGAAACCGCGCAAAGGATCCGGGTTCCGCTCTTCTACCTGGTGGACTCCGCGGGCGCACGTATCACCGACCAGATCGATATGTTCCCCGGGCGGCGCCATGCCGGCCGGATCTTCTTCAACGAGGTGCAGCTGTCGGGCCAGGTGCCGCAGGTCTGCCTGCTCCTCGGCCCGTCCGCGGCGGGCGGCGCGTACATCCCGGCCTTCTGCGACGTGGTGGTCATGGTCGAGGGCAACGCTTCCATGTACCTGGGCTCGCCACGCATGGTCGAGGTCGTCGTCGGAGAGAAGGTGAGCCTCGAAGAGCTGGGCGGAGCGCGCATGCACTGCACCGAGAGCGGATGCGGCGACGCGTTGGTCAGCGACGACAAGGAGGCGATCGACTTCGCGCATGCCTACTTCGCCTACATGCCGCAGCGCTCGGGCGAGAAGCCGGCTCCGTGCGAGCCCAAGGCTCCACGAGCCGGCGGCAAGCCCATCGCGGACCTCATCCCGGAGGAGGCGAACAAGGGATACGACATGCGCAAGGTCATCGAGGCCCTGATCGACGAGGGCAGCTGGCTCGAGATCAAAAAGCTGTTTGCCAAAGAGCTGCTCACGGGATTCGCGCGGCTCGACGGGCAGGCAGTCGGCATCGTCGCCAACCAGCCCATGCAGAAAGGCGGCGTCCTCTTCAACGATTCGGCCGACAAGGCGGCGCGCTTCATCTGGCTCTGCGACGCGTTCGAGATTCCCCTCCTGTTCCTCGCCGATGTGCCCGGGTTCATGATCGGCACGGACGTCGAGCGCCGCGGGATCATCCGCCATGGCGCCAAGATGATCAGCGCCGTGTCCGAGGCGACGGTCCCGAAGATCTCGGTGATCGTGCGCAAGGCGTACGGCGCGGGACTCTACGCAATGGCCGGCCCGGCCTTCGATTCGGACTGCGTCATCGCGCTGCCGTCGGCGCAGATTGCGGTCATGGGCCCGGAACCGGCGGTCAACGCCGTCTTTTTCAACAAGCTGGCGGATCTGCCCGAAGAGCAGAGAGCCGCACGGCGGAAGCAGCTGGAGGACGAGTACCGCGAGGACATCGACCTCTACAAGCTGGCGGCCAACCTCATCGTCGACGACGTCGTGGTGCCAGACGAGCTTCGGGCGAAGCTCATCGTCCGCTATCGCGCCTATGCAACGAGGAAATCAGCGCGGCCGGATCGCAAGCATGGGGTTCAGCCGGTCTAGCCGAGGCGGTGGAACGGCACGGCGTAGTAGACGACGATCGCGTAGAAGGTGACGCTGGCGGTGATGACGGCCAGATGGAACAGCTCGTGGTAGCCAAACACACGGGGCCATAGGCGCGGGCGCCGGAACGCGTACGCGGCGGCGCCCAGCGAGTACTGCAGGCCACCCAGCGCCATCAGCACCGCCGCCGCCCATCCGAGCGCAGCGGTGAGCGGGATGAGAGCGACCACCGCGAGCCAGCCCATCGCGACGTAAAGGCTCGCCAGCGCGAGGCGGGGGATGTGCAGGAAAGGCGCGACGCCAAGCACGCCGGCCAGCGCGCAGATCCAGATGGCGACCAGCACCCCGATGCGCCACCAGCCGCCAAGGACGTTGAAGACGAGCGGGGTGTACGTGGCCGCGATGAAAACAAATATCGTCGCGTGGTCCGCACGCCGCAGCCAGTCCTTCACGCGCGGAGGCCAGTTGAAAATGTGGTACGTGGCGCTCACCGCGAAGAGCAGAACCAGGCCGGTCCCGTATACAGCCATGGAGGCGAGCTTGGCCGGATCGTGGCGGGTGATGAGGATCAAAGCCACCAGCCCGGCGACCGCGACGAGTGCCGCCGCCCCGTGCGACCAGCCCCTGAGCAGCGGTTTCGGAACCGTGGCCACCGGGAGGTTCATGACACGCCGCATCATAAAAGCCTGGAGGCGATCAATCCCACCGCAAGCGCGACCACGCCCCACGAAAACGCGCTGAGCGCTTTCTCGAGCGGCTGCAGCAAGGTGGCCGCGTCCAGCTGCACTCTTGATCCATCGGCGAGCGTGACCTCGCCCGAGACGGATCGCGTTCTCCTACGCAGGGTGCGGGCCGGCGTGCTCAATGACCGCTGGCCGAAAGACAGCGCAAACGCTCCGGCGGCCGCGGCGACGGCTCCGACCGAGATGCTGCCTGCCTGCGCGAAGTAGGCGGTCAGGAGGGGGAAAGCGCCCCATGACAGCGCAAACCAGACGTCGCTGTGGACGCGGCCGCCGAGGAGCTCGAGGTTGTATGCGAAGACGAACAGCACCCCGAGCGCCATGAAGGGGAGCAGGCCGATGCCGATGAACGGAAGGCCCGCGAATCCGAGGGCGACGGCGCCCGCGAGCCCGACCAGGGCGGCGGTCTTCAACGCCCAACCCGGGATTGCCGTGCGAAGGGGGCGCCCGTTCAGCTCGTCGAGGGCGTGAGCCGCGACGCCAACAGCAAGGAAGAACGCGGCCAGGGTGGCCACGAGGCGGAAGGCGCTGACGCTGGGCGCAAGGCCCGCTCCGATGACGACGTACGAGAGGTGCCACGCCGTGTACGGCGGGTGGAGGAGAGCCCAGACGTCCCGGCGCCACCCGCGCCCGAGCGCCGTGTAGTAGGCAGGCGCGAGAGTCTCAGGCACGTTTTGTGCCCCATATGACGATGCCCCCACCAAGGCTCATCACCCGGTGTTCGACGCCGATCATCCCGGCCGTCTCGAACGCCTCGACCAACCGGCGCAGCGGCAGGCGGCGGTAGTGGGCGGAGATGTTGGGACCGAGGAATCGGCCGACGTCCCACCAGGCCCGCCCGCCCAGCGCGAACCCGGCCACGGGGAGCACCGCGCGCGTGTACAGCCACCAGGCGGCGTGCCAGAACGCGTTTTGGGGCACGTAGAAATCCAGGCCCGCCATCACCCCGCCCGGGCGAAGCACGCGCGACATTTCGGCGATGGTGGCTGCGGGGTCAGCGACATATCGAAGGACATACGTGAAGCTGACCGCGTCGAAGGTGCCGGCGGCAAATGGCAGCTCTTCGGCCCGTGCGGCCTGGAGCTCGATGCGTCCCGTCAGCCCCGCGGCGGCCACCCGCCGTCGGCCGAGCTCGAGCATCTCCTCGCTGACGTCCACCCCGCTGATGCCCGCGTTGCTCTGCCGCGCAATCGCGATCGCGACCCCGGCCGTGCCCGTGGCAACGTCGAGGACCCGGCGCGGATCAGCGGCAACCACGCGTTTGACGAGCTCGGCGCGCCAGCGCCGATTCTGTCCAAAGGACAAGATCTCGGCCAGCAGGTCGTAGCGGCTCGGCAGCCGTCGAAACAGCTTCACCGCGAACTCGTTCTGAGCCCCGCCTATCGACATTTCATACCCCACACTACGGGGTACTGTGACCGGATACGGGCGGTGACCACGGGAGCCGGCGCGGATGTCGAGCGCTTCGCCGCCTGGCAGCGCGACACTCTGGAAGCGCGCGCCGGTGACTCGGAGGTGATCACGATCGGGCCGTTTCACGTCGCCATGTCTCGGGACAAACACGCTTCCTCGCTCAGCTGGGTCACCCTGGTGGAAGGCGCTGCGACCGAAGCCGAAACCGTGAAGGCGGTCCCCAAATTGAAAGCGGCGCTCAAGAAGCACAGGGCGGCGCTCGAGATCGAGTACAACGACGCGGTCTTTCCAAAGGTGGGCGCGTGGCTGGAGTCCGCCGGCCTGAAGCTGGCAGAGAAAAACCCGTTGATAGCGTGCCGACCCGGCGCATTCAAACCGTTCGTCGCGCCCGAGGTGCACCTCACGCAGCTCCGCTCCACGGCGACACCGGCCGAGCTGGAGGCCTTTCAGCAGATCCGCTGGACCGATGGCGGCGACGTCGACCGACCGGTCCCGCCGATCGACCAGCTCCGGGTCGCCCTCGCCGCTCCCGGCAGCGTGTTCTTGCTGGCGTGGCTGGACTGGGAGGCGGCCGGCACCGGGGTTTCGCATTCGCTCAAGGGGGCGGCAGAGGTGGTCGGTGTCGTCACGCAGAAGAAGATGCGGCGGCGGGGCGTGGCCGCGACGGTGACCTCGGAGCTGGTCAGGCGGCACTTCGAGGGTGGAGGCGACTTCGTGTTCCTCGATGCCGCCAATGAGGAGGCGGCGAGGGTCTACGAGCGGCTGGGGTTCTCGCGTTTCGGAGCGAACCTGGTCTATCACTGAGCCCGGCGGCGACCCCCCATCCCTGGCGCTATCGTTGCGAATGTCGTGGCCTCCCCCATCAAGCCCGTGCCGGAGCAGTCCTCATCCGGCCCGGTGGGCAAACCGCCTCCGATCATCCTCAAGGAGGTCTACGACCTTCGGTTCGACGAGGCGGACGAGGCGCGCAAGGATGCCATATGGCAGGAGCTCGGCCGGTTCCTGCAGCGCTTCGTCCCCCGCGACGGTCGGGTGGTGGACATCGCTTGCGACCTCGGCTATTTCATCCGCAACATCCAGGCCGCGGACCGCTGGGCCACTGACATCCGCGACGTCGCCGCGGCTCTGCCTTCGGACGTCCATTTCGTCCATGCCAGCGGGCTGGAGCTCGGGGACGTGCTGCCGGCGGAGAGCTTCGACCTCGCCTTCTTCAGCAACTACCTCGAACACCTGCCTTCGACCGAGGCCGTTCTCCAGCAGCTGCGGGTCGCGTTCGAGCTGTTGAAGCCAGGCGGCCGCATCCTCATCCTGCAGCCGAACATCCGCCTGATCGGCGGCTCGTACTGGGATTTCATCGACCACCAGACGGCGCTGACCGAAAGGAGCCTGGCCGAGGCCGCGACCATGGCCGGCTTCAAGACCAAGGAGGTCATCGCTCGCTTCCTGCCCTACACGACCAAGAGCCGGTTCCCGCAGCATCCTCTGCTGGTACGCGCGTACCTCGCGTTTCCGCCGGCCTGGCTGGTTTTCGGAAAGCAGACTCTCTACCTGGGGGAGAAGCCCCCTAGATAAATCGAACGGGACGCTGAGCGATGAGTGCGCGAGGCATCCGCTCAGTGCGGACCGCGCGACTCGGCTTCTCGTGAGCGCCGCCAGCGCTCCTCAGCTTCGGCCCGGTCGCCGCGCAGCTCGGCGACCCTGGCGAGCGCGCGCCAGGTCCAGCCCGGCAGCTGGCGGTCCCCAAGCTCCTCTGCGATCCGGATGGCGTGCCGCAGGTCCTCCTCGGCCTCATCGAGCCGGCCCAGCTCGCGCTTGGCGATGCCGCGCGCGGCCCTCGCATCCGCAAGCTCCCAGCGGGCTCCCAGCTCGGTGAAAATCGCCACGCCGCGGTCGAACCACGGCAGCGCTTCCTCGTGTCGCCCGAGGTCGTCGAAAACGCGAGCCTTCTGCACCGATGTGTTGGCGACGCTGAACTGGTCTCCAGTCTCCTCGGCCACCGCGCTCGCCTCGTCCACCAGCTGCAGCGCTCCCTCCGGATCTTTCATCTCGCTCCGGTTGATGGAAAGCGCGGTGAGGGCTCGCACCCGAGCCCAGTGATCTCTCTCGTGTACCAGGGCGAGCGCACGCCGCCAGATCACCTCGGCTTCGTCGAATTTCTCGCGCGTCCACGGAACCCATCCCGCGAAGAGCAGCGTCCGCACGATGGCCCAGTTCTCGCCGAGCTCCTCCGCCGCCTCGAGTGACCGATCCAGCAGCTTCTCGGCCTTGTCCACGTCGGCCTCGAAGTTGATGGCGATGTCGCCGAGAAAGCGCAGCGCGAGCGTCAGCGCGAACAGGTCGCCGGTGGCCTCTGCCAGCTCCACGGCCTGGTTCAAGGCGACCGTCGCTTGCGGATAGTCGCCCAGCCAGTAGCGCGCCTCACCCAGGCCGGCCAGGATTCGTGCTTCGCGCACCCCCCAGCCTTCCTGCGGCCCGGCCATGACAAGCGCGCGCTCGTACCGATCGATCGCCGACCGGATTTCCATACGTCTTCGAGCGCGATCGCCGGCGACGAGCAGGGCGTCCGCGGCACGATCGGGCGCGGCGCGGTCGTTCGGGTCCAGGTCGAGCGAGGCCATCGCGGCAAGCTCGTAGTGGTCGGCTGCGATCGACGAACGGCCCTTGTCCAGCAGGTGCTCGGCAACCAGGATGTGGAGGCGGAGCCGCTCCCTTTTGGGCAGGCTGGAGTAGGCGACCTCCTTGAGCGTCGCGTGGCGCATCCGCCAAACCGCCGGCCCTGACGCCCGCTCCTCGCGCACGATGACCTCGGCGTCCTCGAGCTCCTGCAGCTCTTCAACCGTGGCGGCATCGTCGACCACCGCGAGCTCCTCGCGATCGAACCCGTACAGGAACACGGATGCCCTGCGGGCCAGCTCGCGCAATCTGGCCGGCAGAGCGTCGAGCCGAGCGCCCACCACGGCCTGCACGGTCGGCGGCAGAGGCATGCGAGAGCCGGGACCTGCGCCGTCGCCGTTCGGCATGAGCATGCCGGTCGTCTCGATGATGAAGAAGGGGTTGCCGCCTGCGCGGCTGGCGATCTCGACCGCCTGGCCCTCGGCGATATGACCGCCGCCGGCGTGGCGAACGAGATGGATCGACTCCTCGGGGCTCAGCGGTTCCAGCCGGAGCAGCACCGCGTTCCCGCTCGCCGACCCCCAATCTGGCCGCTGCTCGAGCAGCTCGTTGCGCGCGAGCGTGACGATCAGCGCCCGCCGAGGCCCACGCCGGCCGGGGACGGCCAGGCGTTCGATGAGGTCGAGCATCGGCGGCTTGAGGCTGTGCGCGTCCTCGAAGAGGAGCATCACGGGGTGATCGCGGGCCATGCCGTCGACGACGGCAATGAAACCCGCCTGGACGTCATTGACGAAGGCCGCCTCCTCACGCGGCTCCGCCAGCCCGAACAGGAGGGCAAGCCGCTGAACGGTGCGCTCGGCTTCCGACCGATCGCTCCAACGATCGACAAGCTCGCGTAGGCACCGGCGGATCTTCTCAGGCGGGTCGCCCGCCTCGATTCCGGCGAGGTCTCCGACGATGGCGGCCGCCGGGGAGAAGGTGGCCGTGTCGGTGTAAGACCGAGCCTGGCCATGCAGGACGACCACCGCGGCGCCGACGCCGGCGGCGAGCTCGTCGGCCAGGCGTGATTTGCCGATGCCCGGCTCTCCAACGACAGTCACCAGGACGGGCCGGCCCGTGGTGGCAAGGCCGAGGCTCTGGTCGAGGATGGCCTGCTCACCAGCCCGCCCGACGAATGGGATCGTGCGCCGTGCGGAGCGGGTCGTGAGACCTTCGACCGGGTAAGCGTCGAGCGCCTCATCGAAGCCCTTGGCCCTGACCCGGCGGCGGCGGCCGTAAGAGACCTTCGTCGTGGTGAGGGCGTGAGTCGTGGTGCCGGCGAGCAGCTGGTTCGGCTCCGCGGCTGACTGCAGCCGCGCGGCCGCATTCACGACCGGCCCGGTCACCAGCATCTGCCCACTGGGGTTGCGCCCCATGGCCGCCACGCCGGACTCGATCCCGATCCGGACCTCGAGCGGCTCTGCCAGCCCGGCCGCCTCGCCGAGACGGCGGGTGCGACCGCGAATGGCCAGTCCGGCGCGGACCGCGCGCAGCGCGTCGTCCTCGTGCACCTGAGGCACTCCGAAGACCGCCATCACGGCATCGCCGATGAATTTCTCCGGCCGGCCCCTGAGCGCAAGCAGCTCCTCCGCGGCCGCGTCGAAGAACTGCCCGAGCACCTCGCGAGACCTCTCAGGGTCCAGCCTCCGGCCGAGCCCGGTCGAGTCGACGATGTCGGCGAACAGGACGGTGACCATCTTCCGCTCCTCGGTACCCGCGAGCGGACCGACCGCGGCGCCGCAGTTCGGGCAGAAGCGAGCCCCATCCGGGAGCGGACGGCCGCAAATCGAGCACGACATGACCACCACTGCAGAATATGCTGCACTGCATGAGCGATCCCAAGACCGAAGCGCTCGGCCAGGTCCCGCTGTTCGCGCACCTTTCGCATCGCGAGCTCGAGTTCGTCGCCAGCAGGACGGACGAGGTCGATGCCCCGGCCGGCAAGCGCTTGACGACGCAGGGACACCCTGGGGATACCTTCTACGTGCTGCTCGACGGCAAGGCCGAGGTGGAGATCGACGGCAAACCGCGCCGCATTCTGAAGGCCGGGGACTTTTTCGGCGAGATCAGCATGCTGGATCGAGGGCTCGGCACGGCGACCATAACCACGACCACGGATGCTCGGCTGCTGGTGATGAGCCACGCGCAGTTCCGGGATGCGATCAAGGCCAACGATTCGTTACTGGTCAAGGTCCTGGCCGCGATGGGCGAGCGGCTGCGAGCGGACCTGGCGGCCCTACACCAGCACGATTAGCCGCGCCCCCGATCAGGCAGCGGAGCCGCGGCTCATCGCAGCCTCACCGTAGCAGGCGCTTCGGAGCCACCCGCCGGTAAGCGCGCTCGACCACGATGGCGACTTCGTCCCAGTCGACGTCGACGTCGAGATATACCCCGAGCCAGCCGCGATGACCCACGTAGGGCGGCCGGAAGAACCGTTCTGGGTCCGCCTTCACAAGCATCTCTTGCGCGCCCTCGGGCGCAGCGCACCACGCGCTGAGACGGTCGTCGTGGTGATGGTCGGCGGTCGTGACGAAGAGTTTTCCAGCGACGAACCATGCCGGCTCACCGTGGCTGGGCCGTTCCGTCACCTCGGGGAGGTCGAGGCAGAGGCGTCGAAGCCGCTCGGTCGTGGCCGGATCGCTGGGCCTCTTCATAACCGAACGTCAGAGTCTCTTCTCGAAGCAGATGCTGATGGGCGAGGACGCGTACTCCCCCCAACACTCGATCTGAGTGAAGCCGGCGCGGCGATAGAGCGAGATCGCCGCCTCCTGGTGAACGCCCGTCTCGAGCACGAGGCGCAGCACGCCCAGCTGCCTGGCGGCGGCTTCGAGCCCGGCCAGCACGGCCCGCCCGACTCCCTTGCCGCGTTGATCAGGCTCGACATACATCCGCTTCGCTTCCGCGGTCGTCGGGTCGATCAGACGGATGGCGCCACAGCCGACCGCGCGCTCACCTTCGCGCGCCACGAGAAAGGTGCCGCGGCCTTCGTCGAGATGTTCCGCCTTGAGGTTCGGCCCGAAAACGCTGCTCAGGTGGATAGAGCTCGGCCAGCCCGGCGTCAAGCGCCGAGATCAAGCGTCGTGCGTCGGTGGAGTCGAACGGCTCAGCGGCGATTGACAGCCTCATGTCGTGCATAACCTGGTGCTCCGACTCGCTCTCTCACTGGCTGGGAGTGAACAGCTTCCAGTGCCCCTCGGAGACGACTTCAACGGTGCCGTCGCTCACTTTGATGGCGGTCTGATCGTCAATCGCATACGCGGGTACCGGCATGCGGGTGGCCCATCGTTCTGCGTTAGCCATGGAATTGTCCGGCATGTCCTCGTTATCCACGTGAGGGAAGATTGAAAAATCGACCAATCCCAGCGCTTCATCGCCGCCGGTGGGCGGCTTCCAGATGACGAAGTCCTCGCCGATCTTCGGGGTCATCACTAAGCTCCCGGCGCTCAGTCCAACCCAGACCGTCTCCTGCAGCGACGGCAAGAGGTCGGCCAGTCCAGACTGCCGCATCCAGTGGCACAGATACAGGGAATCGCCCCCATTCACCAGCAGGGCGTCGGTCTCCTTGACCATCGGCACCCACTGCTCTTCACCGATGCTTGGCAGCGCAGTGAGCTCCAGCACTCCCAACGACTTCCAGCCCAGCTCGCACATGGGGCAGCGGGGTTCTCGTCCGCTGATGAACCGCCATGCCGCGCCAGGACCGGCCATGGGGTGCCCGTACGACGCGGTGGGTATGCAGAGGGCGCTGGACTCGCCTATGGGTTTGCCCAGGAGTTCGACCAGCGCGTCGTGGATGCTCGTGTTCTTGATGCCAGCGGACGTGAGAAGAAGCCTCATGCTGCCTCCTGGGGTCGCGGTGAGGAGTGGTGCTTGCGGAGAGACTCGCCCACGAATCATCGCTCGCCGTAGCATTCGAGGGGATTCCCGCACTTCTATGACGTCAGTTCTGGTCGGCCCCGCGATCGTCGAGGGCCGGCGCTCGATTCAACCCTCGTTCATCGTGCCAACTCAAAAGGTTCGCGTTCTGTCAAGGGTGGTGCGCCTGGCAGGAATCGAACCTGCTGCCTTTCGGTCCGGAGCCGAACGCTCTGTCCGGTGAGCTACAGGCGCGCGAGCGGTTCAGTTTAGACTGCGGCCTTCGTGGGTCGATTTCCAG
>Ga0070699_100002244_pt1 | contig 17425 bp, 23 predicted proteins | sample KBSK1503metaG_FD_65473 | JGI IMG/M metagenome (GOLD analysis project Ga0070699, IMG submission 65473) | Corn, switchgrass and miscanthus rhizosphere microbial communities from Kellogg Biological Station, Michigan, USA - KBS K1-50-3 metaG | ecosystem: Host-associated > Plants > Roots >... | reverse complement strand
CAGGAGCGGAACCCCCTCGCGCCCCAACCGGCACGGCCTAGGGAAAACGCTGATCGAGGGGGTAGGGAATTACCTGATCGCGGCGGGCCCCTAACTAGGGAATTTCGTGATCGTCAGCAGTTGAGCCGGCACGGGGTCGCATGGCCGGTTAGCTGGCCGCGGTGATGATCCCGTACTGGTGGATCTTGCGGTAGATCGTGGCACGGGACACCCCAGGTGATTCGGCTGTCTTGACCTTGCTGCCGTGGTAGTCCGGCAGGCTCGGCGCGATGGCATCGCGCTGCATCGACTCCAGCGGGCCGAGCAGCCGGCGGCTCACCGGCCAGCGCTCATAGGCGGCGAGAGCATTCATCGTGTCACTGCCGCCGCATTCGCAGCCGCCAGGCCAGCGATCTGGCCCGGCGGCGTGCATCGGGCACCGACGGCCCCAGCCGGCTGCGCGGCAATGCGCGCGCCATGAGCACGGCCATGGATGAGAACCAGGCCGGCGGGCATGCGCTCCTCCGGTAGCCCCGGTAGCTGGCCGCCCTCAGCGGCTGAGTTCCGGTGCGTGTCGTTCACATTATACCCGCACCCAAAAACTAGCAAGTTATTTCCGGAATTTGACGGCATGTTCATGGCGGCAAACCGGGCCTTCCTGACCAGCTGCGCGCCGGCCAGAGTACGGATCGGCGCTCCCTCGGCGAGGGCTGAGGCCAGTTGCCCACGCCCGTTCCCGCCCGGCCTGCTCCAGCCGCCACGCGGCCCGGCAGACCCGCGCCGGCACCCGCCGCTCCCGCCGGGCCGTCTGGATCTGCTCGCTGATCGGCGGGCCTGCTCAGCGAGCCGGGTCACCGGCTCGTGCGGCGTCGGGGCTTTCAGCGCGCGGGTCAGGCACTGCGCTTCCGGGCCCCATCGGCTTGCCTGCCCGGCATCAGGGGAGTTTTCAGCCCTGCCTGGGTCGCGCGACGGCCGTTAGCGTCTCTTGCCTCATGTCCCTGACCGTCCGATCTCGTCCCTGGTTCCCGTTTGGCGGTAGGACCGGCCCGTCTTGTGCGGCCTGGTTCACGCTGGGGGGGAGGGGTTTGCGTGTCCGGGTGTTATGAGGCCTGTCTCGTATGCGAGCACGACGGCCTGAATGCGGTCGTTGAGGTGGAGTTTCATGAGTATTCGGGCAACGTGAGTCTTGACTGTGCCGTGGCCGACAAAGAGCCGCCCGGCGATTTCGCTGTTGGAAAGTCCTCGTGCCACAAGCTCGAGAACTTCTCGTTCGCGTGCGGTCAGGTCCTTCAATCCGGCTGGGACAGCCGACGCGATGGGACGCTGACAGAACGCCTCGATTACCCGCCTGGTGACCTGTGGAGCGAGGAGGCTGTCGCCGGCCGCGACCACTCGCACAGCCTGCACGAGTTGTTCGGGTGGCGCGTTCTTGAGCAGGAAGCCGCTGGCTCCGGCCCGAAGGGCTTCGTAGACGTAGTCGTCGATGTCGAAGGTGGTAACCACGAGCACCCGCGGCGCATCGTGTCCTCCACTGAGAACGGCGCGAGTAGCCGAGACCCCGTCAAGGTTCGGCATCTGGATGTCCATGACGATGACGTCTGGTGCCAGCCGGGCATTCTCGGCGATCGCTTGCTCGCCGTCGGCGGCCTCCCCGACCACCTCGATGTCCGGTTGCGCCTCGAGGATCATCGCGAAGCCGGCCCTGACCATCTCCTGGTCGTCGACGAGCAGGACACGGATGGCCATCAGGTACCTTCGAGCGGTATACGGGCATGCACGGAGAAGCCCCCGGTCGGGGTAGGCCCGGTCATGAGCTCGCCGCCATAAAGCGCGGTGCGTTCTCGCATGCCGACCATGCCGTGGCCAACCTCACCGCTGGTGGTTCGTGGTGGGCCTCCCCCGTTGTCGACCACCTCGATGTCCAGCTCGTGCTGGGTGCAGCACAACCGGGCCTCGACATGGGCGCCGGGGGCGTGTTTCAAAGCATTGGTGAGGGCCTCCTGGACGATCCGGAAACCGGCCAGGTCCACGCCCGGCGACAGGACATTTAGGTCGCCGCGCACGCTGAGGCCGATCACCAGTCCCGCGTCGCGTATCTCGCTGACCAGCTGCTCGACCCGGCGCAGCGACGGGGTTGGGTCGCCGACGCCATTATCGTCGGGGCGGAGCAAACCGATGAGGCGGCGCATCTCGCCGACCGCCTGGCGGCCGGTCCGCTCGACCGCGAGCAGCGCATCCCGCTCACGCTGCTGGTCATCGCGCAAGACGCTACGCACCGCTCCGGCCTGGACGCCCATGACGCTGATGCTGTGGCCGATCACGTCGTGTAGCTCCCGCGCGATCCGCGTGCGTTCTTCGGCCACCGCGACACGTGCGCGCTCATCCCGCTCGCGCTCGAGTACAGCGGCGCGCTCGTCGAACACCTCCGACTCGAAGCGCAGAACCCCCAACGCGCCGCCGATCACCAGGCCGCCCGCCGTCACCAGCAGGGCGACCGCGAAGGCGCCGCCCGGATCCGCGCCGACAAGAAGACTCGCCGCGAACAGTCCGCTCAGCGTCCCGATCGCTGCGAGCGCCAAACGCATCCCCCGCGTTCGCGACCCGACAGCCGCTAGCGCCAGCGCCACCGCGATAGCAGGGAAAACCGGGCCGCTGGGGCCGCCGCCCCGCAATCCGGCAACCGCGACGACCCCCGCGACCACGATGGCCAGAACCCGCAAGGGAAAGCGCAAACGGAACGCGAGCGGCACCGTCATCAGCAGCGCCGCCACCGCGCGCCCGAGCATCCAGCGTTCCGACAAGGCGAACTCGAGCTCTACCGCGACACTCAAACCGAACGCCAGGAGCGCCTCTCTCGGCGCCGGCTTGAGCCGGACCCACCTCATAAGCCCAATGTAACCGGGACCTTCCAGTCGCAGAATCTGTCTCCCGGCAGATCCCAAGATCTCCCTGACGGCAGATTCGCTGCCCACCGACATACCTTTACCTTGGCAGCAGTCCATCACAGGAGGCAGATCACATGGTCACTCGCAAGTCGCTCGGACTGCTCGCAGCCGTCACACTCGCGCTATTCGCGATCGCAGGAATCATCGGCAACCACCAGCACGGCACGCTCAGGGTGCTCGCCAACATCGCCTGGTGGGGTTTTGTGGTCTGCGTGTTGGTCCTCGTGTCGGCCAGTGTGGCCACGATCGTGCACCACCGCAAGCGAGTCGACAACCGCTAACACCACCCTCCGCCGTCCTCCGCCGCCAGGGCGGTTCAACCCGCCCCTCAACCCGGTTGCGACTTCGGAGTCTCCGCTCGCCAGCCCGACCCATGGCGTCCGCCGGGCCGCCGACTCAAAGTGCATCCACCCCCGATGACACCCAGCGGGAACCACATCCGTGGCGACGACTCGCAAACGCCGCGATGACCTAGACGAGCGCTCCCCAACCCCCGGACGAGCCACCACCGACAACAGGAGGATCACCATGTCTGAGCAAGAGTCTCGGTTTCGCCCCGGCACAAAACGGAACTTGGCCGTCACCGTCGCACTGGCCTCCGCCGTCGCGGCGGGGGTCTGGACCGCGGCTCCGGCCGGGGCCGACACCTTGGTGGTTCATCCAGGTCAGTCCATCCAAGCCGCGGTAGACAATGCCCGCCCAGGTTCGACGATCAAACTGGCGGCCGGCGTCTACCACCAGAGCGTCGGCATCACCAAAGACGGCATCACCCTGGCCGGATCGGGGCCGGGCAACTCGGTGATCGAGCCCGCGGCCCAGCCCAGCGGACCGTGCGGATCCCAGCAGTTCGGCATCTGCGTGGTTGGCCACACCGACGACAACGGCAACATCACCCGGCCCGTGCTCGACGTGCGAGTAACCAACCTGTCAGTCAAGGGCTTCTCGGCCAAAGGCCCCGACGGCCAGTCGGCCGGCGCCGGCATCTTCATCCTCGGCGCCACAAACGTAACCGTCGACCACGTCGTAGCCGCTGACAACGGAAGCTTCGGTGTCGTCAGCGTCGCCTCCAGCGGCGGCCGCTACCTCGACGATGTTGCCTTCGGCAGCGCCGAGGCCGGCTTCCACATTTCCCTCTCAGCCGGGCCTGGCGTCGTCATGAGGCACAACCACGCCTACGCCAATCGGTACGGCATCCTCGTGGCCTCCGCCTCCGGTGACCACCCCACCGGCTCGTCGGCCATAGCCGGCGGCATCGTGGTCCAGTCCTCTCCCATCGGTGACCCGCCCACCAACATCACAGTCGCCGGGAACGACGCCATAGGAAATCAGCCGGCGGATATCGTCTGGGACGGGACCGGCACCGGCAACACCCTCAACACGAACGACTGTGAAATATCGGTTCCCGCTCAGCTATGCCGGTGAACACATCGGGTTCGCGAGCGAACTCTGGGAGGCTATGGCCGTTTCTCGGCCGTGGTCAGCCTGGGCTCGCTCAGACCGGTCATCCAGCGGTTGATCTGGATCCTGGAGTTGAGGCCCCAGCTTGTTCGGGATGTTGGTGACTTGGGTCTCGACGGTGCACTCGGACAAGAACAGCCTGGCTGCGATCTGCTTGTTGCTGAGGTCGTCCGTGATGAGCCGCGCGATGTCCAGCTGCCTGCCTGTCAATGCAGAATGTGACTCGGGCTTGACTGCCGGTGCTGGCTTTAGCAGCTGTTTGCCTTCGACAGCGAAAGCAACACTCTCGTCGATGGTCATCGCCCGCCGGCGTGAGGTTCCGGCAGGGCTCAGAACTCAAAAGCGGCAACGATAGGGATACCTGGCGAATTCTTCAGTGCTGGACCAGCCCTCGGCGCACCGTAAATCACCCTGCGAGCGCCGACAGCTGATGCGGTGTCGTCCATGATGCGGTCGTAGGTGCGGCGAGCGCTGGCGTCGTACAGGCGGAGCATCTGCGGGGACGTCCATCCGTTGAGTTCCATCAGGTCACCCTCGGGCCCGCCGCGGTCCAGCCAGGTGTGGCTGAAATGGTGCCGGAACCGGTGCGGGTAGACATCCATCCCGCACTGCCGGCCGCGGCGGGCGATCATCTGGTAGATGCCGCTGGCGGTCATCGGCGCCCGGTTGCTGACCCCGAGCCATAGCTGCGGCCGGTACGCCTGCGCGTGGCGGGCGCGGACGCGGATTTAGCGGTCGAGGCTGCGGGCGGCATCGTAACTGATCTTGACGATCCGGGGCTTGCCGCCCTTGCCGCGGACGGCGATCTCCCTGTGCCATAGGTCGACGTCGCTGCGCTGCGCGTCGCCGGGGTCGTAACGGATCCCGGCTAGCTCAGATAGCCGGATTCCGCTCGCCTTAGCGTCTGTCGCGCCCGATGCCACCGGGTGAGTATTGATCAGTCAGCCCAGCTAAAGCGCATCCATCCTGGTAGTTGGGCTGACACAGCGATTTTAACACCCGTGCCAAGGTATGCCGGGGAATGCCGTTTCGTCCGTGTTGCTCTTGTGCTGGCCGCAGCAGCCCCGGCCAGCCCTCGGGCCTGCACACCGGACCCGGCCCTGTCACACCGGCAGGCACGCCAGCCCGCGGCTGTCAACACCGGCCATTTTCACCCGATGCCGGCAGCCGTCCGAAGACCGGCTGCCGCCGGCTACCCGCTGGCCTGCCAGCCATCCCGTTACCCCCCTCGGCCAGGCCGACAGGGATGACCCACCGTGACGAACAAAGCATGCGCCGACGGATCAAAAGCACCCATATCGAATCAGCGCGGCATTGAATTGTCCTTACAATGCGGCGTTCTCGACTTTCGCGGTTATGCCACGAGGTCTTCCCAGGCCAGGCGGATGACGTTGATTTCTTCAGGGGTTGGCTGGTCAGGGCGAGATGCCCGAAATCTGGCGGCGATAAGGACTCGGCGGAGCTTGGCGGCCATGTCGGCGGTCGATGGCTGGACCTTGGCGGTGTACCAGGGGGCGCGGGCGCGGTGACCTTGCACGTCGGCGGGGTCGTGGCCGGCGGTGGCGTACCAGGTGACGGCGATTGCCTGGCAGGCGAGCTGGAACGGGATGACCCGTTCGACGGCGCGGGCGGTGCGATTGCGGGCCTGCCCGGCGCCGAAGATCTGCTTGCTGTCTTCTATCGCCACCAACGGGCCATCTGCCGGCATAGCGTTCGATCACGTGCGCGACGGAGGCGGCGGTATCGGTGGTGACCAGGGCCAGGTCGTACCCGGTCTTGGACTTGTCGCGGATGAGCACGACGGTGACCGGGCGGGTGCCGAAGACCGAGTGCCACAGGCAGGTGAGAGCGGCGGCCTGGATGGTCGCGGTCTTGCCGTAGCGGGTGACGGTGACCTGGGTGAACGCCTCGGTGGCGGCGAGCCTGGTGAGGGAGGGGAGCCGGTCGCCTTTCTCCCTGGGCCTGCCGCGCCTGCCGGTGCGGGCCGGCGGCAGCCCGTACAGCGCCGCGTCCTTGCGCAGCCGGGTCGTCCAGGTGACGCGGCGCGGGAGCTTCTTCAGCTCCCTGCCGGCATAGGCGGAGTCGGCGACCACATGGATGGCCCGGCTGGGCAGCGCTTCGGCCAGCATCTGGGCCATGCGGCGTGCCAACCACAGCCGGGACGCCGAGGATGTGTCCTTGATCACCAGCTTGGCCAGCACCGGGATCGCCGCCGGCCTGCTGACCGCTGGCAGCTTGACGACCACGGCCGCGAGTACCCAGTTGTTGCCGTACCCCGTCTTCGCAGGCCCCGGTGCGGACCCGTCATGGAACCACGACGCCGCCCGCACCTTCTTGCCGCGCCTTCGGACCAACGTGTCGTCGATGGCCACGACCACCGGCGCCCCGGCGGGCACCAGCAGCGCCACCACCAGCTTCGCCGCGGCCAGGCCCAGATCCTCCGGACTCCACCGGGCGCGGGAGAAGAACCGGTGCGCCCGGTCATGGCTCCAGCAGCGGGCAAGGCCCGCTCCGGCCAGCATCCCGCATACCGTCCGCTTCCCGGTCTGCGCGAGAAAACCGCAGGCCAGGCCGCAGAACGCGCGGAACGACGGGGCGGTGAACAATGGGGCAAGACCGGCCAGCAGCCTCATCAGCGACGCGGGAACCGGTAGCGTGGCATCTGCGAGCATCGGCGGGGACCCGTTTCATCGACGGTTTCACAGAGCACCGCCGACGCTCTCTTATCGACGCCATTTCCTGCCGTATCCCCAGATCACACGGAGTGTCGCGGACCGGATCACGCAGGCTGGAAACCTTGTCACCTGACTTCGGCCACGACCTGGCCTTGATCATTTCTGCGGGTCGCTGACTTGCGGGCTCACTGCTGGTGATCGTTGAAGTTGCGCACTAGGCGCGGGCCCAGGCTGGGCCAATATCGCCGCATCTTCGGACGGTGAAGACGACTTCGGGCGCGACGGCCGTGCAGATCCTCCATTCGCCCCGGGGCTCGCGGGATATCGAGCACTTCGAGCCAGCTCATGACGAGGTGGAGCTGGAGGCCGCCGAGGCGCTCAGCATGTCCGGCGACCATGTACCGGACGATCCGCGAGTACGGGCATCGTCGCCCCGGCGGGCGTCTGACCGGGCTCAGGTCCGGGCCGGTGCGGAGCGGGCGATGGTCAGCTCCCAGCAGCCAGCCGCGACACTCAGCGTAGCGACAACCAGGAAGAAGGCTGCCCATCCGTAGACGCCGTACGAGAGGCAGATGAAGCCCGCGGCGGCCGCGGCACTGCCAGCGGCAATACGCGTGACGCCAAAGAAGCGGAGGTGGCGGTACTCCCATGGGTGGATCAGGCGTTGCAGGCCGGGTCGCGGAGGAGTTAGCCACCACCTGCGCAGGCGTTTCGCAGCGGTGTTGTCGCGGGGCGCGTTCATCGGGATGCCTCCTGCGGGTTGTGGTGTCGGCCACCCGATCACCTATCAATATGATATCATATTGATAGCTAGCTTGTCAATGGTGGCGGCCCTGACGGGCCGACTGGGGGACGGCGCGTCCGTGCGGGTGACCTACCCGGCGGCGATGCGCTCGTCCTCGCGGATCGGGTGCACGCACGCGTTGATAGCGCCAGGTGCGAGAAGGCCTGGGACAAGTGCCCAAGGTGCCAGCCGGCGTGCGGGTCTATCTCCTGGGCGTAGGCCGGCAGCGTCTCGCACAGCGCCCTGGGGCGCGGCTCGCCTCCCCGACCTCGGTGAGCGCCGAGACCAGCCAGAACGAGCGGATCGTGAACCGTTCCCTCCCCGCCGGGGCCCGCACACCACCGCCGCAGCCGCCCCGTCCCCGGAGAAACTCCGCCAGGCTCTCGAAGCCATCAACGGCACCGGCTGACGTGCGCACTAGCCTGGCCCAAGCCGGGTCGCGGACCGGATCACGCAGGCTGGAAACCATGTCAGCGTTGGCTGGCACTGAAGCGGTCTCACCGGACGTGTCAGGCGGCCGCGGCGCGGCGGGCATCATGATGGCGTGCGACGAGTGGTCATCCTCGGCCGGGGCGGCGCGGGCAAGTCAGCCCTGGCACGGCAGCTCAGCGACGTGACCGGCATTCTCGCCGTCGAACTCGATGCGCTGTTCTGGCAGCCCGGCCCCACCCCGATGGACCCGTCCCGGTGGGCTGCCTGCCAGCACGAGCTGGTCCAGAGCAGCTGCTGGATCCTGGACGGCGACCTCGGACCTTATGATACGGCGCTGGAGGTCCGGCTGCGGGCAGCCGACACCATCGTCGTCTTGGACTTCACCTTCCTGCGATGTGCCTGGCGGACGCTGCGCCGAGGCCGCGAGCAGGCGGAATACTGGCGCTGGGTGTGGGCATACCGGCGTCGCAGCCTCCCGGATGTCATGCGGGCAATCAACTTCGAAGCGCCCCACGCCAAGCTCTACACCCTGCGTAATCCCGCTATAGTGCAGCGCTTCACAGACGAGATCCGGCAGGCAGCCGCGCGAGAACGCCACAGCGGGTGAGCGGATAACCCTAGCGTCGGCCTCCGGGTCGTGGCGCAGCCAGGAACCAGCCGTCATGACCGCCGGCTACGTAACCACAAAAGCGCGAAAGTCGAGGGCGTTGGACGCACAGATTATTAATTCCTGAGTGGTTGGCGGGTGCTGCCGCCCAGCGTGACGAGAGAAGCGGACACGCGCTAACTGCAGGGTGGAGCACTGCAGTCAACCCGTACGACAAATTTCTGGCTACGCCGGCGGGCCGTTCGTGACCCGCAGCTTGGATTGCGGATGCGGGAGCTCTTCCCAGTCTTGCATGAACTGTCCGGCCAGTCCGTGCCGGCCGGCCAGTGCAACCAGGGTCTCGGTCCGGTAGTAGAAATCCTCGTGCAGCACGTGGTGCTCGGCGCCCTCGGTCCGGTCGAAGGTGAAGTCGAAAAAGCCGCCCGGCTTCATGACCCGGCCGACGTGCGCCAGGCACTCGTCGATGACCTCGATCGGAGAGTGCGAGAACACGCTGTGCGCGTGCACTACGTCGAAGTACCCGGCCGGGAGGAACTCCAGCTTCAGGTCTTGGACCAGAGCGAGGTGCGGCAGCTTGTGCTGCAGGCCGGCCTCGGCCAGCGTGCGCTGCGCGGCCAGCAGGATGTCGGCGGAGATGTCGATCCCGTAGTAGTTGCCCGCGTCCAGGTGCTCGATGAACAGGCGTCCCGCCCGCAGGTTCCCGCAGCCGATCTCGAGCATCCGCATGCCCGGCTTGAGGCCGTGGGAGACGAGGTAGTCGAATTGCATCTGGCCGATCCTGAGCCAGGATTCGTGGGTGTGGCTGCCCACCGCGCCCTCGTCGCTGCGGGCCGCGTCCGACCGCATCACCGCGCGATAGTAGCTCACGTGATCCCGGTTCCTCAGCCGCAGCACCGCGTCGCGGGCGAGGCGGCGGGCGTGCGGCACGATGCGCCCCGGGTGACGCATGGCGTAACGGATCATGAACGCCGGCCGTGAACGGTCGTTCGGCTGCATCTCCCCAGTGAAACAGAATCCGCGCCGTCCGTCCGCCACCCCGGCAAGCCGCAGCGCCCCGCCGCCCGCCTCATGCACCCCCCAAGGGCCGCCGCCCGGACGCGGAATCGGGTATCCCCGGTTGATCTTGACCGGGCGGCGCATGCAGCCCTGCCTCTGCCATACCGGCTACACCCGGGACACGCGGCGGTAGTCCTGGCCACCGTGGTCAGCTGGGATTACCAGAACACCCGGGACCGGGCGGTGACCTGACCGATTCCCAGCGAAACCCGGGCACCGGCAGCGTTGCGCCCGGTCGGCGAGAATGACCTGTCCCAGGTCGCAGCCGCGCTGCCAGGCCCGGCCCGGGCCCGCGCCGACATCGTCGCCGAGCTGCGCAGCGGGCTGCTGGACGCCGCCGACGCGCACCGCCGCGCCGGGCTTGCCCCGCCTGCCGCCGCGCAAGCTGCCGTGGCCGAGTCCGGCCATCCAGCCCAGATCGCAACCGCGTTCCGCCCCGGGATCGCTGCCGGCCAGGCCCGCCATGCCGCGGTCACCCTGCTGGTCACCGGCCCGCTGATCGGCCTGCTATGGGCGGCCGCGGCCCGGGCCAGCCACGTCGGCGTCCGCGTCGCGCCGCCCTGGCAATGGGCAGGCGCGCCGCCCGCCGCGCCAATAGCGCTCCCCCTGATCGCGGCAGTCCTCTCTCCTATCCTCCACCACCTTGACCAGGCACAACGTTGACCATCAGCCTTGGGAACGGCTTGCCTGGTCACAATCGGCCATTTCCAGGCACACAGTCTCGGGTGCTGTTTGCTAGCACCGCCGGGCAGTGTGGAGCGCCTCACGACGCGTCTCGCGGCGGGCGCACGAGGCAGCCCGTCACCCGGTCATGGTGAGGTGGCCGTCGACCCTGCGCAGCCTGCCAGCACGGACCTGGCCGTCTACGAGTGTGTCCGTCCAGTACCACTGCCAGGAGAACCAGCGCCGCAGCTCACGCTCGGGCGCGACGACCGCGGCGCGTACGCCGGCAGCGACCAGGTCTGCCAGCGCGCGGCCGGGATCGGCATCCGCTTCGCCGTGGCCCGGGTAGGCCTGATCCCAGCGGGCCAGCTCGCTCGAATACGGGTGTCCCTCACCAGCGGTCACGTGCAGCGAGCGCGAGATGATCGCGCCGCACCGCTCCAGCGGGGAGCGCAGTGCATTCAGTTCCTGCCGTTTGAGCCGGAGCTCTACCCGCAGGTCCTCGACGCTGGACGGCCCGGCGGCGGCCAGATGATCCAGCAGCCGGCGCCAGCCAGGATCGGCAGCGCGCATGCGGCCGATCTCGGCCCGGCAGATCGGGTCAAGCAAGCCGGCGACCTCGCTGGACACGAGCAGATTCTTGCCGCGGTGGACCCCGGCGATGAGGTAGCCGCGCCCGGCGAGCTCGCCGAACCACGGCCACTTGGTCGCCGGCCAGGTCGCGAAACCCGGGCTCCCTGCCTTGTATGGATCCTCATGGCACGCCTCGTACAAGCTCGGCAGCGCGCAGTCCGCGGTGCGGGTCAATAGCCCACGGTCCCGCAGGAACGCCTCGGCCTCGGCGAGCGTCTCCAGCGCCCGGTCAGGGGTCAGCCGGCACTCGAACGCCCGCCGCCGCAGCTGCTCCGCCAGTGGCTCCACAGGTTCCATCATCCCTCCGGATGCGCGATTGCTGATCTTCAGGTCCGGGGGGGCCGATGGGTGCGTACGCGATGGCCTGCTCGAGGAGGTCCCGCACGACCTGCCGGTGCCGGGGCGCGATTCCGGCCCACAGTGCGCGTGCGATGCGGTTCTCCAGTTGTACGAAGGTGGCGAAGAGCAGCGTGTGCTGCTGGCATACGAAGAGCAGTTCGCCCGACAACCCGAGGCGGCCGCTGGCGCCAAGGAGCGCGACGTCCGGGGTGCTGCGCCGGACCTCCCAGCCGAGCACAAATCGGTCAGACTGAGTTGAACCGAGCCGCAGGCCGAGCGCAGACCACCCCCTCGAGAGCGCGTTTCGCGTGCTCATCGGAGCGTCCTCAAGGATCGCCCGGGCCCATTGCTCGCCCGTGCGGTCCTGAGCCGGTCCGGTTTCGACGAGGAAGGCGTCCTCGTAGTCGACGTGGAAGAGCGTGCTGAGCGCTCGCGCGGCCGGCGGCGGTGTGGCCTGGCGCACTGTGCCCAGCGCCTCCACGTGCGGGTCGTCCGGATAGCTGTCTGTACCTGCGGTCACGTCGGTCTCTTCCTTAACTGGAGTACTTGGCACGGTGATAGGTAAATCGAGTGCGTCGCAGGAGGCCGATGGCGGTGTCCCGGTTCATGGCCGGCACTGGCGCCCTGTTGTGTCCCGTGGCACCGGATCCCGATCCGGGATCTTGGGATAGACCATCCGAGCTACGCGTGCGCCGGTGCCGGATCGCCGGGGAGCGCCTGCCAGCCCTGCCCGATCTCCCGCAGCATCGGGGGGTAAACGATCAGGTGCCGGAACGGCCTGATCGCAGCCATGTAGCCGGTCCCGAGCAGCCCGTTTGGCTTGACGAGGACGGCCATCTGGCCGCGGTAGCCGCCGGTCCCGTCTGGAACCCAGCCGAGGTGCATGATCCCGTGAACGGTCCGGTTGACGATCTCCGCGGCCCACTCGTCGCCGGTCAGGTACAGCGAGGTGAAGGGGAGGGCGGCGAAGTCCGGGCCGGGTGGGGCCTCGCGCAGATCCGCCGGCAACCGCTCGCGAAGTGTCGGCCGCTCCGAGCCGGGGCCGGCGTCCGGGCCGTCCCAGCCGAGCAGCTCTCCGGCCTTCCAGCGGATCGTCCAGAGCGTGCGGACGGCGCAGGAGGCGGAGGCTTGCGACGGATCGCCGCGCGAAGCCCACCACTGCACCAGCCGAGGGAAGTCGTCCGGGCCGCCCGGCGTCGGCAGTGCCCATACGTCCTCGAGCCGGAAGTCGCCCGTGAGCTCGTGGATGCGCCAGGGCCGGGAGGTGTGCGCGGTGTCCGGGAGCCGCATGCGTGAACCTTCATCTATACGGTACCGTATATATGAAATGTAGCACCGCCAGCGGTGCTGTCAACTCCAGGACTGATAGTGAGACGCCATGGCCGCCATCACCCGGACACCCGGCTGCCGGCAGCTGCCGACCCCACCGCAATAGTCCGGCACAGAACCCCTGGTTAGGTGCGCCACGGGCAGCAATGCCGATCGGTGACGGCCAGACTACAGATCGGCGGCTCTTCGCGCACGTGGCTGCGACCAGGCCCGGTTACTGAGCGCGAAAGGACCTCCGGCCCGGGTCTGCTGCCGGTTCGCCGGCGCGCCGTTTCAGCCCCGGCCGGTTTGCCGCTCCTCGCGCAGCAGGGCGTAGAGCAGGTCATCGGTCCACTCGCCCTTGGCCCGGCTGCTCTGCCGCAGGTGACCCTCGCGCCGCATGGCCAGCCGTTCCAGCACGGCGGCCGATGCCGCATTCCGCGGGTCGCAGCAGGCAGTGATCCGGTGCTTGCCCCGGGCGAACAGGTAGCCCGCCAGCAGGCGCACCGCCTCGGTGGCATAGCCGCGGCCCTGATACCGGGGAGCGATCGTGAAGCCCATCTCGCACTGGCGGGGGTCAGCGGCGCGCGGCATGGCCGCACAGTCGCCGATCAGCTGCCCGCTCGCGCGCAACGCCACGGCGAACTGGAACCATTCCCCTGACGTACCCGGGGTGAGCCGTCATCATCTGAGCGACAAAGCGCTCGCCTTGTTCCGGCGGGTACGGCGTGTCCCGGCTTTGATAGCGGGCCACCTCCGCGTCCGGGCGGCAGGCTACGAACTCCGCTACGTCCTGCGGCCGGAACCGGCGCACGAGCACGCGCCGCCCGGGCAGTCCGGTGAAGCTCACATCGGGCATCAGGCGTCCCTTCCGCCGCACGGCCGGCCCGGGTGCTCCGGCCAGGGTGCCGCTGGCCAGCGCCGCGCTGATAGCAGGCCGCGAGCCAATTCAATCAACAACGCGCACACCGGGATGAGCATGAGCGAGCAACGGCGACCACGCCGATCATCCGGCGCTGCGTGCGGCTCGGTCTCTGCCGGCACGGTCGAGCAGACGTGCATGATGAAGCGGCGTCTCCGCGCGGTGCGCGGAGACTCAGAGTGCTCTCCGTGACCGGCTTGCTCCCTGGCCTCCGCCCTCGGCTGGCACAGTCCGCGCCTGCCGACTGACCACCCGGGCATGGCCAAGTCTCCCGCCAGGCCTGGGGTGCTCGACCCTGTCCGCGTCATTATGCCGGTGATCAAAGATCAGATCACTGCCCTCCGGCGGCATAATGCCTGATCATGCCTGTGATCGAGGCGCAGGCCGCGCTGGCGCAGAACGGCCGGCGCACGGGCCACCCCGTCCAATGTCCCGCTGGAATTCGTGGGCACGCACTCCACGCGGCAGAAGCGGGCATTCGCGGCAAGCGCGGCGCTGCATAAATATACGGGCCGAGCGCGTGTCTGCTCGGCCGTAGCCGGGATTGCCAATGGTGTGAAGATCTCTTGATAACCGCGCGCTGACCCGCCTGATCTGTATTTCCATGTGATCGATCTGTATTTCCATGTGATCGGGCGGCACTGGCAGCGATCGCGCCCAGATCAGTTGTTCTGCATGCATCAGGCGCGGGTCTGCGTCGGCTCCGGCGGGCGTCCTGGCGCGCCCGGCCCTGTAGAGCCGGGATCCGGGGTCCCGGGAACGTCATCGACGTCCCCGCGGCGGTGCGCCTCTACGCCTTCGGCACGGCGGTGCTGGCCGGCGGGGCGGGCAAGCCCGTCGGCATCCCCTTGCAAAATGCGTTACCAGATGGTTACATGTAACCGCTCGGTAGCATATTCTCGGGAGGCAGCGATGGGGACGCACCTGGGGGCGCTCGTCGTCCGGCGCAGCATCTGGATCGACGCGAAGCCCGAACGGGTCTGGCAGGAATTCGAGACCTTCGAGGCCATGAGACGGTGGTTCGGGACCGGTCACACCCTGGTGAGCTACGAGCCGCGAGTCGGCGGCTGGGTCGAGACCGACCCCAGCGCGGTGCAGGGCGAGCCCTTGAGGTTCGCGGGCCGTGTCACGGTGTTCGATCCGCCGCGCGAGCTGACGTTCGAGCAGGATTGGATCGGGCACGGCTGGGCGGCGCCCTCGCTGATCACGTTCCGGCTCACGCTGGCGCTGGATGGCACGGTCGTCGAGCTCTTGCACCACGGCTTCGACCGGGTCGGCGCCGGGAGCGCCGCCGATCACCGGGGCTTTGAGAATGGCTGGGGAATGATGCAGCTGGAAGCCCTGCTGGACCGTGTCCGGCCGTAGGGATACGTTCTCGGCCCTGGCCGATCCGACCCGGCGCGGCATTCTGGAGATCCTGCGCGATGAGCCGAGCCTCACGGCCGGCCAGATCGCGGCGGAGTTCCCGGCCATCAGCCGCGCGGCGGTATCGAAGCATCTGGGCGTCCTGCGCGAGGCACGGCTGGTCCGGGTCCGCGAACAGGGCCGGGAATGGCACTACACGCTCGATCCGGGTCCGCTCGAGCAGGTGTACGAACACTGGCTGGGCTCGTTCGCGCCCCTGTGGGATGAGAGCCTCACCCGGCTCAAGCGCACCGCCGAGCGCCCGCCGCCGGGCGCTGCCCGGTGAACGAGGCTCGCCTCGCACCGGATCCGGGCATGGGCAGGGCGGTCTGGGCCGCGCGGCGTGAGAAGTCACCGCCCTCCCGGTCACGCCGCCGCCTCGGGGCGCGGGCGAGCCGCATCGCCAGCCGCAAGTGACCGCCGCCTGGTACTAGGGTCGAGTCGTGCTAGCGCTGATGACGGTCTGTGCCGCCCCGCATGTCGCGCTCACCGAGGTGCCCGATCCCCTGCCGCAGCCCGATCAGGTGCTGGTCCGGGTCCGGGCATCGTCACTGAACCGCGGGGAGGTCAGCGACCTGCCGAAACTGCCGCCGGGATCGGCCGCCGGCTGGGATGTCGCCGGCGTTGTCGAACGAGCGGCCGGCGACGGCAGCGGGCCGCCCGCAGGCACCCGCGTGGTGGGGCTGGTAAGCCGGGGGGCGTGGGCGCAGCTGGCAGCGGTTCCGGTCAACCGCATGGCTCCGATCCCGGCCGGCGTTCCTGACACGCAGGCTGCCACCTTTCCCACTGCCGGGCTGACAGCGCTGCGGGCCCTGGAGGTCGGAGGCCTGCTGCTCGGCAGACGCGTGCTGGTCACCGGTGCGGCCGGCGGAGTCGGCCGGATGGCGGTCCAGCTGGCCCGGGCCAGCGGCGCTGATATCACCGCGCTGGTGCGCGATGCCGCCCGATCCCGGGCGCTGATGGGCCGCCTGGGCGCCGCGGCTGTCGTGGAGCATCTCAGCGGTGACTTCGATGTCATCATCGACGGCGTCGGCGGTGCCACCCTCGGGCTCGCCATCGAGCACCTCTCCCCCCGCGGAGTCGTGGTGAACATCGCGACCCAGGACGAGGAGGAAATGGTCAGCTTCCGGGCCGGGCGCTTCGACCGGGCCCGCGGCGCGGCGATCTACACGCTGAACCTTCCGGACGAGCTCGCCGCCCACGCCAGCGCGGCCAGCGATCTGACCCGGCTATGCGCGCTGGCCGCCGGCGGACGGCTGGACGGCCAGATCGAGCTCGAATGCTCATGGCGCCAGCCCGGACCGGCGATCGACGCCCTGCTGAACCGCCGCATCGGCGGCAAGGCCGTGCTCCATATCGACTGACCTTCCGCCCGGGGAGCCACTGAACACGACCGCCGCCCCGCCGCGAGCCAGGCACCCGGCTCGCTGAGGAAACCGCCGCCAGATGCGCGACAGCGCCGCAAAACTCCCCGGCCGGACCGGATGTGAACAAGAACGACCCCAACGATGCCCGGTCGGTGGCCATCGCCGCGCTGCGCTCGCCCGGCGCCTGATGACCATGCGGCGATGCTGAAGGTCTGGTCCAAGCGCCACAAGGATCTGGGCCGGACCCGCACCCAGGTGGTCTGCCGACTGCACGCCGCGCTGTGCCAGCTGGTTCCCGGCGGTGTCTCCAAGGCGATTACCGCAGGCCAGGATGCACAAGTCCTCGGATCGATCACACTGCCGGACACGGTTGCGGCCGTCCGTGCGAGCTCGCCGCGGCCTTCCTAGAGGACCTGTGCCGCATCGACGCCCAGTTGCGTGACACCAAGAACAAGCTCGCGGTCGTCGTGGCCGCGGCCGGGACCAGCCTGACCGGGCTGGTCGGGGTCGGCCCCGTCGTCGCTGCCACCGTCATCGGCGATGTCCGCGACGTGTCCCGCTTTCCCGGCGGACACTGCGAGGACCATCACGGTGTCGGGCGCGCTCATCGGCTACTCCTCTCTCGTTCGCTGCAGGTCACGCGGATGCAGCGTCGCCGTCGAACCGGGCGGCGCCATCGCCCGGTTCGGGTGAGGCAGTGGGTGTCGGCGGCCTACTGCTTGACCAGCGTGCCGACGGTGACGTGCGGCCAGTGGATGCCGTTGAAGTCGAGCATCACCAGCTGCGTGTACTGCAGCTGGTGCTTGTCCGGCTGGCCCCCGGTGCCGGCGATCGTCTCGATCCAGAACGTCGC